>ULPF01008047.1_pt1 | contig 13602 bp, 12 predicted proteins | sample 1953271 | NCBI WGS metagenome assembly ULPF01 (sample SAMEA4835622, study PRJEB28245) | human gut metagenome | biome: gut microbiome; material: fecal sample | place: Denmark | collected 2008
TCTGCTCGGCATATCTTTTAAGAAAGGAAAGGTCGAAAAAGATTGGCTGAAAGTGCTCTATCAGGATGGCTCTGCTCAATACCAGACATCATATAGACCTTACTAGACTGCTCAAGTTTCGCAAGTTGTCAGACTTAACTTCGCCCTCGCGGGCTCCATAAGCGGTGTTTCGCACATGCGAAACGTAAGTAGACTGATAGACCTTACTAGACTGACAATTTGTCACACGTTTCGGAATGGAACGTTATTTGACTGACATTTGGCTGTCCGGATTACCGGGCGGCCTTGTTGTTTGAATGACGACCTCAGGTTCGGGGCAGGCTGCTCAGGTAAACGTCCGGCAACATTGACAAATAAAAAATTAGATATTATGGCAGAGATTAAAGGTAAAATCGGTGTTACCACTGAGAATATATTCCCGGTGATTAAACAATTCTTGTATTCTGATCATGAAATTTTCCTTAGAGAGTTGGTAGCCAACGCAGTAGATGCTACTGAGAAGATGAAGGCACTCGCATCATCAGGCGACTTCAAGGGCGAACTCGGAGAATTGGCAGTCAGAATAGAACTTGACGAGAAAGATAAGGTCCTCAAGATTATCGACCGCGGTATCGGTATGACAGAAGAGGAAATCGACAAGTATATTAACCAGATAGCATTCTCATCAGCAGGGGAGTTCCTGGAGAAATATAAAGACCAGATTGGCAACATTATAGGTCATTTCGGACTTGGTTTCTATTCTGCGTTCATGGTTTCCAAGAAGGTGACCATCGAATCTCTTTCATGGAAAGACGGCGCAAAGGCTGTCAAATGGTCATGCGACGGCAGTCCTGAATATGAGATGAGCGCATCTGACAAGTCTGACAGGGGAACATGTATCACATTGTACTTGGATGATGATTCTTCAGAGTATGCTGCCAAGGGCAAGATCGAGCAGCTTCTGAACAAGTACTGCAAATTCATGCCGTTCCCGATTATTTTCGGCAAGGAGCAGGAATGGAAAGACGGTAAATATGTAGATACTGATAAAGATAAGGTAATCAACACTGTAGAGCCTTTGTGGACCCGCAAGCCATCTGAACTGAAAGATGAGGATTACAAGAATTTCTATAGGGCACTTTATCCTACATACGAAGATCCGCTGTTCTACATCCATCTGAATGTGGACTATCCGTTCCATCTGACAGGTATTCTCTACTTCCCTAAGATTAAGGAGAGAATGGCTATCGAGAAGAATAAGATTCAGCTCTATTGCAACCAGATGTTCGTTACAGACCATGTGGATAACATTGTGCCTGACTTCCTTACGCTGCTTCATGGTGTGATCGATTCTCCGGATATTCCGCTGAACGTTTCCAGAAGTTACCTCCAGAGTGACTCCAATGTGAAGAAGATTTCAGGCTACATCACCAAGAAGGTGGCTGACAGACTGGAAGAAATCTTCAACACTGAGAGAAAGTCTCTTGAAGAGAAATGGGATAACCTTAAGCTCTTTATCGAGTATGGCATGTTGTCAGACGAGAAGTTCTGCGAGAGAGCCATGAATTTCGCTCTTCTGAAGAATACTGACGGCAAATACTTCAGTTTCGATGAATATAGAAAGGCTATCGAAGGAACTCAGACTGACAAGGATAAGAAGGTCGTTTACTTGTATGCCACTAATCTGGAGTCTCAGTATCAGTTTATTGAGGGTGCCAAGAACAAGGGTTATGATGTCCTGCTTATGGACTGCGAACTCGATTCTCACTTCGTCAACTTGCTGGAGCAGAAGTTGAAAGACTGTCGTTTCAGCCGTGTGGACTCTGACGCTATCGATAACCTTATCCCTAAGGAGGACAGGACGAAGCCGACATTTACCGAGGAGGAAAAGAGCGATATGAGCGATTTGTTCAAGTCAGTTCTTCCTAAGGAGTATGAATACTACGTAGAAGGTGACAACCTCGGCGAGGACGGTGCACCAATCCTGATTACCCAGAATGAGTTCATGCGCCGTTACAGAGAGATGAGCGCCATGGGCGGCGGTATGAATTTCTACGGCCAGATGCCTGAGTCTTACAATATTACGATCAATGTCCAGAATCCTGTGATTGCCAAGATTCTCGAGGCCGAGAAAGCAGAGGTTAAACCTCAGGAGAAAGTCGCTGAAGCAGATCCTGAGATAATAAAGGCAGGCGAGGACAAGAACGCAACTGAGGAGCAGAAGAAAGCTGCAGAGGATGCGAAGACTGCCGTACGTGAGGCTAAAGAGGCTGCCCATACGGCTCATAAGGCTGACATAGAGGAGTTTGCTTCCAAGAACGAGATTCTCCAGCAGGTTACTGATCTCGCCCTTCTTGCAAATGGACTTCTTAAGGGTAAGGCACTCAGCGACTTTATCGCACGTAGCCAGAAGGTCGTAAGCGATGCTTATCTGAAATAGTTCGGTGTTTCGCACTTGCGGAACTTGAAGATTATATGTAACAAAGCCGCGCGCAGGATTCCAAGTCTTGCGCGCGGCTTTGTTTGCATATTTGATTTTTTTATTATATTTACGGAATCTAACCTGATGCAGCTGCGTCTGCGGGAGAATGACCTGAAAATCGCCCGGTGCGTTTGTTTGATGCCTTTGTTGATTCTCTGAATCTCGAACGACTTGGATTTGCCAAAGCTATACCTGAGACGATGGGAAGACCATCATATGATCCACGAGACCTGCTTAAAACGTACTTTGACCAGACTCTTGCTTATCTATCTGAACTTATTGACTAATAATTCTTGAGCTTCTCGGTGATGTCGATGTCGTAGTAGCTGCCTACGAAATCGTGGAACTCCTTCTTCATCTCCTCGAGCACCTCTGGCTTCTCGGCTGAGATGTCATGCTCTTGTCCGCGGTCATTGACCACATCGAACAGAACATAGTCAGGAACATTGCCCAGGTCCACCTTCTTGGTCTTTCTGTAAGCCGGTCCGTAGTAAGGAGGAATCATGATATAATCGCCCTTTCTCATTGCCAGACGGCTCTTTGCCTCTACGATGAGGGACTCTCTGCCCTTTCCCTTGCCGAGGAAAGCATCCATATAGTTCTGGGAGTCGAGACTGTCAGGTGTCTCAGCACCGATCAATGATGCCAGTGACGCATAGCAGTCAAGCTGCGACACGAGTTCGTTGGACACCATATTGCGGGTATGTCCTTTCCAGTACACGAGCATTGGTACGTGGGCACCGCCGTCATAGAGGCTATATTTTCCGCCGCGGAGCTTTCCGTATGCGTCGTGGTCGTTCCTGTGCTCATAAGCCTGGTCCACATATCCGTCCTGAAGGACAGGACCATTGTCGGATGTGAAGATTACGAGAGTATTGTCCAGGATCCCTTTCTTCTTGAGGTAATTGATAACCTCGCCAACGCACCAGTCCGCCTCTACCACAGCATCCCCGCGAGGCCCGAGGTTCGTCGCACCTACAAATCTCTGGTTAGGAGTGCGCGGAACGTGCGGCTGATGGAGACCGTAATAGAGGAAGAAAGGCTTGCTCTCGTCTCTCGTGTCAATGTAGTTCTTCACTTTGTCCACGAAGTAGTCAGCCATATCCTCGTCTGTCCAGATTGCCTTCTTTCCGCCACGCATATAGCCGATGCGCGGTATTCCGTTGATAATGGCTTCGTTATGATGATGGTCCCACATCATACGTATCATATCGAGATCCTTCTTTCCATCTGGCTCTCCAGGGAAGTTGTGTTCGTAGCTGACCTCGATAGGGTCGTCTGGATCTAGTCCGAGCACGTTTCCGTTCTCCACATAGACTGTAGGTACACGGTCATTAGTCGCTGCGATAAGGCAAGAGTAGTCGAATCCTATGTCATTTGCGCAAGGGCTGATATGCTTGTTCCAGTCAAGGTTGCCGTCACCCATTCCGAGATGCCATTTCCCTATGGCACCGGTCTGGTATCCATTGGCTTGCATCATCTTAGGTATGGTCGGCATTGACGGAGAAATCAGCAGTGGTGCGTCTCCCGGAAGGATTCTTGCGTTTGCGTTTCGCCACGGGTACTCTCCGGTGAGGATTCCGTAGCGGCTCGGAGTCGATGTCGCTGATGTTGCGTAAGCGTTGTTGAAAAGTACGCCTTCCGAAGCGAGTGAGTCGATGTGTGGAGTAGGGATGGCTCCATATCCGTAGGCGCTCACGTCTCCTATTCCGAGGTCGTCGGCTATGATTAGCAATATGTTAGGCTTCTGAGGTTCCTGTTTTGCATTAGCGCAAGCTCCGGCGACGACAGGAAGCGCCGCAAGTCCGAAAATCGTTTTTCCTTTCATTCGTAAGTTGTTTTACTTTCGCTACGAAGTTACGTTTTTTTTCAAAAAACAGGTTCTTATTTCAAAATTTCGTTAGCCCAATCAATTTAGCGTAATGCGCAAAGCGGGGAGAGGCGGAAGCGTTTTGGGGATTGTGACGGCGATTATCCGTGAAAAGGGTTATCTTTGCGGTATGGAAGACTCATTCAAGAAAACGATAACGCTGGCGGATGCCGTCAAGATGACAGGACCCGCAGCCTTCAACATAATGCTCAAGCCCGCCGGTTCCCTGTGCAATCTGGATTGCCGCTACTGCTACTATCTGGACAAGGCATCGCTTTACGGCGGCAGAGAGCCGATAATGTCGGAAGAACTCCTCGAAAAAGTCATCAGCGACTACATCGGCTCGTGCGATGTGCCCGAGGTCACGTTCAACTGGCACGGCGGAGAGCCACTGCTGGCAGGCATTGACTTCTATCGGAAAGCCATTGCGCTGGAGCGTAAATATGCCGATGGCAAGGTCGTTCATAACACGCTTCAGACCAACGGTACCCTCGTGACTCCTGAATGGGCGGACCTCTTCGCCTCCAACGGCTTCCTCGTCGGCATCTCCATTGACGGACCGCAATATGTCCACGACGCGTACCGAAGCAGCAAGACCGGCATCCCGTCATTCGACAAAGTGATGCGTGGGCTGGTGACATTGATACGCGGAGGCGTGCAATTCAACACATTGACGGCGGTGTCCAAGGCTTCGGAGGGGCGGGGCGTCGAAATTTACCAGTTCCTCAAGTCGCTCGGGAGCCAGTTCATGCAGTTCCTACCCGTCGTCGAGAAAGTTCGGTACCAGGTCAATGCAAAAGGTCGCAGGGTGGACAATGCCCGCCCGTCGATCGTCGCCCCCGAATATGGAGGAGACGGCTTCGGCTCTTGGTCAGTGAGCGACATTGGCTACGGCAGATTCCTTTGCGATATATTCGATGTCTGGGTAAAGACGGATGTGGGGCGGTATTTTGTCGGGATGTTCGACGCCACATTGGCTTCATATTGCGGAGTGACTCCGGGAACGTGCTCATTCTGCGAGACTTGCGGCTCCAATGCAGTGGTCGAGCACAATGGAGATGTCTATGCGTGCGACCATTTCGTGTACCCGGAATATCTGCTGGGCAACGTATCCTCGTCGAGCCTCAGGACAATGATGCAGTCAGACAAGGCTGTGTCATTCGGCATCGCCAAGCGCAATTCTCTTCCGTCTCAATGTCGCCGCTGCGAATGGGTGCATCTCTGCAACGGCGAATGTCCTAAGCACCGTTTTTCCAAGACAAAGACGGGAGAGGAGGGGCTCAATTCCCTCTGCGCCGGGCTGCAGATGTTCTACAAGCATACTGAGCCGTATATGAAAAAAATGCGGGAACTGCTTCAGCAGCAGCACCCCGCATCAGATATAATGTCTATGTGACGAGCTTATCTGAACAGGCTCTTGTGAAGCAGCGACACTACGGTGTCCATTGCCGAGCGGTCCACGATGAAGCTGATGTTCACGTACGAGGCTCCCTGGGAGATCATATATATCTTGTAGTCTCTCAGAGGGGCGAAAGTCTTCTCTAGAATGCCTGTGACATTGTCCAGATTCTTTCCGATGACGGAGACTTGTGCCTTGTCGCGGTCCACATAGACCTCGGCGAATGACGACAGTTCCTCGATGACCTTGTCGATGTCCTGGGAAGCGTCCACCGTGACGGAGATGTTCGCCTCCGAAGTACTGATGAGGTCTACCGATACATTGTTCCTGCTGAAGATTTCAAACACGCTCATAAGGAAGCCGGCGGCATTGATCATTTTCGTGGAGAAGATATTGATTACCAGAATGTTCTCCTTGCTGGAAACAGACTTCACGCCGTCGTCTATCTTGGAGTTCTGGAGAATTACCGTGCCCTTTCCGTCAGGGTTCATCGAGTTCAGGACATAGATCGGGATATTCTTCCTGACCGCCGGCTCTATGGTCATCGGATGCAGCACCTTCGCCCCGAAATGAGCCATCTCGGCGGCCTCCTCGAACGAAATCCGCTCCAGGCTCCTTGTGCCCTCCACCTTTCTCGGATCAGCCGTCTTCACGCCGTCCACATCCGTCCATATCTCGATTCTGGTGGCTCCTACCGCCATTCCTATCAATGATGCCGTGTAGTCAGAGCCTCCTCTTCCCAGGACGGTAGGCTCTCCGTCTTCTGTCTCCGATACGAATCCTTGGGTGATGACAGCCTCGCAGTCAGCGTATTCTGCATTGACCTCAGCATTGACCTTCTCCGTGGTCAATTTCGTCCTCGGCTCGCCTTTCAGGAAGACATTGTCAGTGATTATCATCCTTCTGGAGTCCATCAGGTGCGTGCGAATTCCTCTGGCGTTCATCGCGAGACAGATGACGTTCGACGAGAGATATTCGCCGTTTCCGATGATTACAGCCTTGCTGCGGTCGGACAGCTCGCCCAGTTCGCATACCGCATCGACGAAATGCTCCAGACGGTCGCAGATGGTATTAATCCTGCCCTTCGCATCCTCCAGCATTGACGCGCAGTCCTGCTCAGAAGCGTTGCAACTGTCGGTGTTGATAAGTTCTTCCGCCAATGTCAGATGCCGTGTACGCAGTTGAGCCATAAGCTCATACGCTCCGCTCTTGTCGCGTTCCCGCGCCTTGTCCGAAATCTTGTAGAGCAAGTCTGTCACTTTGGACAATGCAGATACCACGACTATCGGACGTTCTGTCAGTTTCTTCCGAATGATTTCTATGGTGCGCGAAATCGCCGTGCTGTCAGCTACGGATGTTCCGCCGAATTTCATTACTATCATATATGTCTATTTTGTTCTGTTTTTTCCAGTCGGCAAATATACAGAGAATATGTGGAAATATAATATGTGCGTCGGAATTTTGCCTCCGTCAGAGTCACGCGTATTCAAAGGCTCCTCTCTATAGCCTCGCGTGTGCAGGCGAAGACAATGTGGGTGTGCGAGTCGCAGAATGTCGGCAGAACCATACCTCTTTCAGCGTCAATGACTTCATCTGCCTCATCCTTAGGGCAGCCGTCCATCGTGCCGGTCTGGCTCATTTCCTCGCCGTTCTTCCTCAGGACGCTCTCTTCGACGATGCCGGCAATCTGCCCAATGTTCCGTATCAATGTCTTCATATCTTGTGGTTTGTGTTTTCGTCTTTATACACCCCGTCCCCCAGGGAGGCTCAGGCTAGGTAGCAGTATATAAGTGAAACAGGGCCGCGTAAAGGGTAATTATCCTTTGCGCGGCCCTGTCTCATTTTCAGATTATGCTACAGAACTGACGTTATGTGTCGCATATCTTATGCGATGCCGAGTGACCGCTTGAGTGTCATCCCCACTGACTTCCAAGACGGCATTTTCTTCAGCGTTCTGCGGACAGGCTCCACATCATAGAGCAGGAAAACCAGAAGCACTGCAGTTCCGATGAAACAAGACCAGCCGAAGACTGTTTTTATACTGGACATCAGCGGTGCAAGCGCATCCATCTTGGCCACGTAACCGGTGACGGAAGGATCCGGGCCCTTAATATATTACCAGTAAATTACTTAACTTCCTGGATGATTTCCATACCCTTGCGGATAGCCTCCTCATTCTGTGGAATGAGGTTGTGGTGACGTGCAGGGAGAGTCTTGCGGAGAGCTGCAAGGACGCTGTCGATCTGGACGATTGGACGTACTTTAAGAAGACCTCCAAGAACGATCATGTTGAAAGTCTTGATAAGGTTCATCTCAGCAGCAGTATCCATGGCGTCGATTCTGAAGACCTTGATATCCTTTCTTGTAGGAGGTTCAGAAATGCCGTAACCGTCATAGATGATGATTCCGCCTGGCTTTACCTTCGGCTCGAATTTCTCGAGTGAAGGCTGGTTCAGCACGATGGCGATGTCAAAACTTGAAAGAATAGGGGAGGAAACAGGATCATCACTTACGATGACAGTAACGTTGGCTGTACCGCCACGCTGCTCCGGACCATAAGCCGGCATCCAAGTAACTTCCTTGTTCTCCATCAGACCGGCATAAGCCAGAATCTTACCCATCGAGAGAACACCTTGTCCTCCGAATCCTGCGATTATTATCTCATCTGTCATAGCCTTGTCGATTTAAAGTTCAACACCTTTGTCCTTAAGGTCACCAAGCTGATAGAATGGGAACATGTTCTCCTCCATCCACTTGTTAGCCTTCTCAGGACTCATCTTCCAACCTGAGTTACAGGTCGATACGACCTCTACGAGGTTAGAGCCCTTGCCCTGCATAGAATATTCAAACGCTTTTCTGATGGCTTTCTTGGTACGGTTGATGGAAGCCACATTGTGTACAGACTGACGTGTAACGTAGCATGTACCCTCGAGGTTTGCAGCGAGTTCGGTAATCTTCAGAGGATAACCGTGAAGCGATACCTCTCTACCATAAGGACAGGTAGCTGTCTTCATGCCCAGAAGGGTAGTAGGAGCCATCTGACCTCCGGTCATGCCGTAGATAGCGTTGTTGATGAATATGATAGTGATGTTCTCACCTCTGTTGAGAGCATGGATAGTCTCTGCTGTACCGATGCAGGCGAGGTCACCATCACCCTGATATGTGAACACGAGTCTGTCTGGCCAGAGGCGTTTTGTGGCACTGGCAAGTGCAGGAGCTCTTCCGTGAGCGGCCTCTTCCCAGTCAACATCAATATATTTGTAAGCGAACACCGCACAGCCTACAGGAGAAATCGCGATGGTCTTGTCTGTCATTCCCATCTCCTCGATTACCTCTGAGACTATTTTGTGCACAACTCCGTGGCTGCAACCGGGACAATAATGCATCGGAGTGTCATTCAATAAGGTAGGTTTCTTATAGACAACCTGTCCTTGCTCGATTATTTCTTCTCTTGTCATGGTCTTTAGAAATTAGAAAAGACGTTTGATTGCATCCACAACCTCGTCAGGGTCAGGAATAATTCCACCCAGACGGCCGAAATGCTGAACCGGTACACGTCCGGCTACGGCGAGGCGGATATCCTCGACCATCTGTCCGGCATTGATTTCGAGTGAAAGGATGCCTTTCATCTTTTCGCCAAGTTTCTGGACTTCCTTGGTAGGGAATGGCCAGAGAGTAATAGGGCGGAGAAGTCCGACCTTGATGCCCTGTGAACGGGCGATCTCAATACTCTTCTTTGCGATACGTGCTGCGGAACCGAATGCTACGATTGCATATTCTGCGTCGTCGAGCATGTATTCCTCGAAGCGGACTTCGCTTTCCTCGATTTTCTTGTATTTCTCCTGAATACGGAGGTTGATGATTTCCATTTCCTCAGAACGGAGCTCAAGAGATGTGATAATATTAGGCTTTCTTCCGCCGAAACGTCCGGTAGTAGCCCAAGGACACTCTTTCCTGATTTCCTCTTCTGTGCGGCGAGGCTTGAAAGGAGGAAGAACGACTTTCTCCATCATCTGTCCGATAGCACCGTCTGCGAGAATCATCGCAGGGTTGCGGTAACGGAATGCAAGCTCGAATCCGAGGTCTACGAAATCTGCCATTTCCTGAACAGATGCAGGGGCGAGAACGATGAGATGATAGTCTCCGTGTCCACCACCTTTGCATGCCTGGAAATAGTCTGCCTGGCTAGGCTGGATAGTTCCGAGTCCAGGACCTCCACGCATAACATCTACGATGAGTGCAGGAAGTTCAGCGCCAGCCATGTAGGACAAACCCTCCTGCATCAAGCTGATGCCAGGGCTGGAAGAAGAAGTCATAACTCTCTTGCCTGTGCAGGCTCCACCATAGACCATGTTGATCGATGAAACCTCACTCTCAGCCTGAAGAACGACCATACCGGTGGTCTCCCATGGTTTCTCTACAGCCAGAGTCTCGAGAACTTCAGACTGCGGGGTAATAGGATAGCCGAAGTAGCCGTCACAACCATAGCGGATCGCTGCGTGGGCAATGGCCTCATTGCCTTTCATCAATGTGATTTCCTGATCTGCCATAGCTTAGACTGTTTTAAGACGGTAAACGGTTATGCACCCGTCAGGACATACTGTAGCGCATGACGCACAGCCTGTACAGGTGTCAGCAAGAACCTCATGGGCGAAATTATAGCCCTTATGGTTCACTTCCTTGGTCGTAAGAGCAAGGACATTAAGAGGACAAGCGACAACGCAGAGATTACATCCTTTGCATCTCTCGGTATCTACTATGGTCGCTCCTTTCATTTTAGCCATAATACCTTTTGTTTATTGATTGTACATATCCTTGTTGTAGAAATCCAGAATTTCGTTTGCAATCGCATACGCGTTAGCCGCCGGGCTTTCAGGGTTTATCGCCATGGCCTCCAGATAATTGTTGATAGCCAACTGCCAGTCGCCCTTTTTCCTATGGGCATTGCCCAGAAGATAATAAGCTCGGTCTGACGGTTCCGGAGCGGAGGTGATATATTCTTCAAGCAGACGGATTGCTTCGTCGATTCTGCCTTCTACAAGAATTTTTTCTATTGACTCTAATTCAATCATCGTTTAGTCGATAAACATACACCAGTTGTGAGTGTCTTCTTCAAGTCCTTTCTGGATACCGATGATGTGGTTGTAGAGTTTCTCGCTGATGACGCCGCACTTGTCACCGGAAGGCAATCTGTAGCGACGAGAAACATCCGGGCACTCGAGCGCAGGTTTGTCGTCAATGGTGCAGATTGGGGTGATTACCACTGCAGTACCGCATGAGTTTACCTCATCGAATTCAGCGAGTTCCTCGACTTTCACCGGACGGATTTCGATATCCATTCCCATGTCGGCAGCCACTGTGCGGAGGCTCATGTTTGTGATGGAAGGAAGAATACTGCCGGAACGAGGGGTTACATATGTATTGCCCTTGATAGCGAAGAAGTTGGATGAACCGAACTCCTCGATGGTAGTCTTAGTTGCGGTGTCGAGGAACAACAACTCACGGTATCCTGTGTTATGTGCGAGGTTGTAAGCATGCAATGACTGGGCATAGTTTCCGCCGAGTTTATAGCATCCTGAACCGTGTGTAGCAGCTCGGTCATAGTTTCTGGAGATCACTGCCGTGCCTGGAGAAAGACTCTTGGCGCCAGAGTATGTACCTACAGGAGAGCACATTACAGCGAACATTACGTCTCTGGATGATTTGATTCCCAGCTGTGGGTTAATACCGAAAAGTACAGGGCGGAGATAGAGGGAAGTGCCGGTAACCTCGTATGGTGGGAGATATTCGATATTCTCTTTTATACAGCGTACGCACATTTCGATGAACAATTCCTCTGAAGGGTAAGGCATATCCAGATATTTGGCGCTGGATGCCATTCTTCTCGCATTGCAGTCAGGGCGGAAAAGTCTGATCTTGCCGTCAACACCGCGGAATGCCTTGAGTCCCTCGAAGCAAGAAGGTGCATAATGGAAGATCCCTGCAAAGCTGTTGAGTGCGATATTGAAATCTTCAGTTACGACAGGAGATTCCCATTTCCCGTCAATGCATCGGCTGTATACCAATGCTTTTGTCTCAGTGTAATTGAATGACAGTTTACTCCAATCGATATTTTTCATAATATAATAGTGGTTGTTTTAATCTTCAATAATTCTGTCCTTATTATATGTATGGATCTTGGTCTGTCCGGAAAGAATGATATATCCGTTTTCTGCGAGACTGTTGATCTCATCTTCTCCAGGGAAGACTTCGACAGGTGCGATGAACTTGACCTTCTCGGTGATAGCATCCATGAGCATCTTGCTGTGGGCGATACCTCCTGTGAGAAGGATGGCGTCTACCTTGCCGTCGGCAGTAGCTGCCATAGCTGCAATATATTTGCAGATGTTCAGTACATATGCCTTCAAGAATGTCTGGGCAAGCTCATTTCCTTCTTTGGCCATATTCTCGACATCGAGCATGCTGTTGGTTCCGAAGTAGGCGACAGCCCCACCACGTCCGACAAGCTTCTTCTGGACTTCTTCTTTTGTGTATTTGCCGCTGAAGCACATGTCTATCAGTTCGAATGGAGGACAGCAGCCTGCTCTTTCAGGGGTGATAGGACCATCACCTCCAAGACCATGGTTGGTGTCGATTACTCTGCCGTTCCTGTGAAGAGAGATTGTAGCACCTCCTCCCATGTGGGCAACGATGAGTGTCGCATCGTTAGTCTTGCGCCCATGCTCACGGAGATACCTTCTCACGATAGCCCTGGAATTAAGAGCGTGGAAAAGAGTCTTTCTGGTAAACTCAGGAAGGCCTCCCATTCTGCACTCCGGCAACATTTCATCTGCCATAGGTGGGTCTGCTATGTAAGCGACGCATTTGCCGAAACGTGGAGTAAGATGCTTTTCTTCTCTAATCTCGTTAATCTCTTTGGCAACATCGTCGGCCAAGATAGCACTCAAGTTGCACGCATGGTTTCCGTCGCGACAGCTCTGAAGTACATCGCGCATGTCCTGGTTTACGTTATAAACTCCTGTGATTACAGGAGTAATGAGACCACCTCGGGCCATCACGATATCTACATCTTCCAGCGGAATGCCTTTAGATGCCATGAAATCCCTGATTGCCTGATGACGCATGTCTGACTGGTCCATTACTGAAGGATATTTGGCTACATCCTCTGCGGTATGCTCCAGTTTAGTGTCGAATACACGGACACCATCGGAATAATATCCGAGCTTCGTGGTTGTGGAACCAGTGTTTATTATAAGAATGTTCCCTACTTGAGGGTTGTTTGTTGGTTGTATCTTGTTATCCATCGGATGTAAGGCTTTATTTTGTCGATAAATTTATTACCTTTTTGTTAACAATCCAAATAAAAATCGACTTTTTTGGAACCTTTTATATGATTTTACTTAAAAATTGATTTTTTAATCGCTTTTTTGCTTAGTAATCCTCAAAAATCGTTTAATGTGGTATAATCGGATATGAAAAAACAAGCCGGCTGGAATCCCAGTCGGCTTGCCAATATATACTACTGAAAATTATTCAGCAACAACTTCGAACTTGAAAGTACCTTTCACGCTCTTGTAGCACTTAACCTCAGCCTCGTACTCGCCAAGCTCCTTTACGGATGAAAGGATAGTGATGTCTTTCTTGTCTACTTCTACGCCTGCAGCAACAAGAGCCTCAGCGAGCTGAGCTGTTGTAACTGAACCATAGATCTTGCCATTCTCACTGACCTTAGCTGCTACCTTAACTGTAACTGCTGCAATCTTAGCTGCGAGAGCCTCTGCGTCAGCGATAAACTTAGCCTCTTTGTGAGCTCTCTGACGTACAGTCTCAGCGTGCTGTTTCTTTGCAGACTCAGTAGCGAGGATTGCATAT
>ULPF01006309.1_pt1 | contig 13545 bp, 15 predicted proteins | sample 1953271 | NCBI WGS metagenome assembly ULPF01 (sample SAMEA4835622, study PRJEB28245) | human gut metagenome | biome: gut microbiome; material: fecal sample | place: Denmark | collected 2008
TTCAATCCGTTACTTTTCGGACAGGCTCCCCCGAAAATAGGGGGCCAAACGGGGGCCAAAAATCACAACACTAAAAAGTTAAATGCTTGATAGATTGGGACATAAGATGAAACTCCTGTTTCCGGGCGGGAAGGTGGAAGAGGGGGAGAGTCCGGAGGATGCGTTGCGGCGTGAGATTCGGGAGGAATTGGAGGTCGAGATCAATGTCGTCGAGTTGCTTGATACGATAGAGTATGATTATCCGACGTTCCATTTGTCAATGAAGTGTTATGCCTGCACGTTTGCTGGCGGTAGTCCGCACTTGCTTGAGCATGAGGCTGCCAAATGGTTGGCATCTACGCAGTTGAACTCTGTGGACTGGCTCCCCGCCGATGTGACATTGATACCTAAGATTGCGAAGAAGTTGAATGGGTAGTCGGAAATCTCAGGGAAATTTCCTATATTTGCTTCAGCAAGATATTTTAGTAACGAGTCAGGGATTTATTTCTCCGGTCTCGTTTTTTTTGTTTTAGGCGGCGGTCCTTGGTTGGAGGGACGGTGCCTGGAAACAAAACGGATTCTTGCTTATGCGGAGTTTTTGTTCCGGGAAAACGATTTATCTGGAACAAAATGGGGCGCGCGTAGGGTTTTGTTCCGCTTAAAACGTTTTCGCGGGACCAAATGCATAAGGCTGAAGGTTTTGTTCCACATGAGCGTGTTTCCGGAACGAAATCATCGAGTGTAAGTCCATTCCCCGAGGGGAGGGATTTAGGGAGAGGGTAACGTGCACATAAAAAAGTGCGTTGGACTTACGGCCTTCGAACAAGTGGCGGACCTCAAATTCGCACTACCGTTCAGCAAGTTTGACAACTTGCGAAACTTTGGATAATATAATTATTAACTTATGAGCAACTATAGAGATTTGGAAGCATACTGCGAATCGCAGTTTATTCATGGCGGTCCTTATTGGCATATCTATACGCCAGGACTTGAGACACCGGTTTTGTTTGGAGTCAAAGAAGATTATGTCTTCGCAATGAACTTGATTTGTCAGGCGGCAATGGCTTCGGACGGCGTGGGGATTCTCGCTTTCGAGGTTATGAGCAATCACTTGCATATCGTCGTGTCAGGTGAAGAATCTTCGGCCAGGATGTTCTTTGCATTTCTGGAGAAGCGACTGCGGAGATGTGCAAAAACATTGACCTGCAAAGAGATACCTTCGTCTTTTACGGCGCAGTACAAGGAAATTGACTCGCTGCAGTCGTTGCGCAACACAATCGTGTATGTGAATCGCAATGGATATGTAGCGGATAGAAATTATACGCCATTCTCTTATCCGTGGGGTACGGGGAAGTATTATTTTGGTGGTGCCGGAGCCGATGGAGCAGATGCCTTTCTCAATGTCAATGAAAGACGTCGCTTGTTCCGAGGACGTGCAGGGATTCTTCCGGAGAAATATCAGATCATCGACGGGTATGTGACCCCATCCTCATATTGCAATCTGGAACTGGGCATGTCGTTGTTCAGGGATGCTCACCATTACTTCTACATGGTGAGCAAGAATGTCGAGGCGTATGGTGAACTTGCAGCGGAACTCAATGATGGTGAGTATCTTACGGATACGGAACTTGTTTCTCAGGTGATGAGGTTCCTGAAGAGTGACTATGATGTGAATTCGTTGCGGGATTTGAGCAAGACGCAGAAGTATGATTTTGCCAGGCGGCTTCGTTTCGAGTTCCGCTCGTCGAATGAACAGATAAGGCGAGTGCTGAACCTGACTTCTGCAGAAGTGAATGCGATATTTCCTTTGACGGCGAAGATGTGATGCTCGTCGAGATTTTCAGGCGGGGAATCATTGTATTCTGGCGGTGAGTTATGATTTGGTCCCACTAAACCGATTTAGATGGAACAATCGGCCTCAAAAATAACACTTTGTTCCATCTAAAACGTTTTCGCGGAACAAAATGACTCTGGGCAGGGTGCCACCGGCTAAAGACCGCCCGAACAAAGAGCACTCGAACAACGTTCCCCGACCAATGTGTTCTAGGTCAACGCCCCTCGCCCAATGCGCCCCCTCCCAATGTCTGTTGTCAGCCGTTTGCCACGCGGTTCCAGTAATAATTCTCCAAGGTTTGTGCAAAAAATGCGGAAAATGCCCGTGGAACCGCATAAAATAGGTAAAATTACCTAGAGAAATTGTTTGGATTAATTGGCTGATAGTCATAAATTTGGCCAAATCAAAAATCTAGATAACCATGAAACGAAGATTAATTGCACTATTTACAATCCTCTTGAGTGTTTCATTGATTGCGACCTATTCCTGCAAAAAGGAAAAGGACAAGAGTGTCGCAGTGACAGAAGTCAGATTGGACAAGACGGCGACAACTCTTGTTGAAGGAGATACTGAAGAGTTGATGGCCACGGTGATGCCCGAAAATGCTACGGACAAGGGCATTGAATGGAAAAGCGACAATGAGAGCGTGGCTACGGTGAGCCAGACCGGGCTTGTGACGGCTCTCAAGGACGGTTCGGCGACCATAACCGTGATTACGAATGACGGCGGATTCAGTGCGTCATGTGAAGTGACTGTGAAAAAGAAGGTCATCGCTGTGACGGGCGTCAAGTTGAGTGCTGCGTCTATGACACTTCGTGAGGGGGATAAAGGAACACTTACAGCTACGGTAGAGCCTGCAAATGCGACCAATAAAAATGTGGAATGGTGGACCAGTGATCTTGATGTTGTCAGCGTGACCAGTACATCGGGCGGCAGCAATGGTTATGTGGAGGCAAGAGGGGCAGGAAAGGCCACGGTTACAGTAAAGACCGAAGACGGTGAGTTCAGCGCGTCATGTGAGATCACTGTAGAGAAAAAGGAAGTTCCTGTGACAGGAATCGCTTTGGATCAGTCATCACTGCTGTTGCCTGTAGGAAACACGTATGCCCTTAAGGCGCATGTGCAGCCAAGCAATGCCACTGATCAGGACATCAAATGGGGAAGTAGCAACGGAGGAGTAGCTACCGTTGACCAGACCGGAAAAGTTACGGCTGTGGCTGCGGGAACTGTCGATATACTTGCTACATTGGCAGGGAAATTTGCAAGATGTACCGTACAAGTCGATAATGTCCAGCTTTCGATGAAGAAAAGTTCGTATAATATATTGCCAGTTACTAAAAAGATTAATATCAAGAGTGACATTGCAGCTAATTTCGAATTGGACCATAGCAAGCTTTCATTCAGTTATTCTGACCCGGACGTCGCCACGATTGATTCTAATTTCTATATAGCCACTCACGGTAAAAAGGGCACAACCAAAGTCGATGTGCTTTATAAATATGGAAACGGTGAGCTGAAAACCAGTTTTACTATCACCGTACAGTAACGTGAAAGAAAAAAAGTGCGTTACTTATCTTTCGCCACGGCGGTGAGCCACAGGATGAGCTGGCCGGAATAGTATGTAATCATTATCAAATATTTGCTGTATGGCACAGGGGAAACGAACCTGTGCCATGACAGTATGATATCGGAGAACAGGAACAGCGCCGCACCCAACGCGAACAAACCATGCCGCTGCAACATTGACATGGCCAGCATTGAACATATCAGAACTGCGTAAATGACGCATCCGACGCGGGTGACGCCGGCCGGAACATGCGGAATGATGCAGGTCAATGCGAAGGTCAACAATGCTGCCGACGTCGTCGCTGCGCATATGACTGTCAATGCTTTGGCGCGTACACCTTTTCGGGCTGGAGCCCCGTTCGGCACACTTTCCTGATATCGGCACGCCTGCAAGTCTGCCGGCAGAGTCCGGAACCGCTGTACGAAAAATGCAATCAGCATCGCATGAGCCGCCGCGAAGAAAGACATCTGCCCGATGAAATTGCCGGACGCACCCATATAATCCCCGCACAAAGAGAAAATCATTGCCAAAGTCATAAGCCTCGGCGCGAGAAAAATACCTGCCAATGACAATGTCAGCAGCGGGCCGACAATCCTGTATTTCACCATGATTTCCGGCAATGCCATGCGCAGTACCGGATTGGGAATGAAATATACCACCGCCAGCAGCAAGAAAACCGCCACGGTGGCAACTACTTTTCTGTCAATGTTTTTCATATTCAGCATGCAGTTGCTTTTTTGTTAATGCAAAATTAACAAAAAATAATCTGATAATTCTGTACAACGTATCGGAATAAAGGTTGCATTTGCCGTGTTAACAATGCTGTTAAACAAAAGTGTCAATACAAAAGCGATGAAAGAGAACAATAAATATACCGAAGCGGCGATTCTGGAGGCTGCCGACAAACTCTTCAATGAGGAAGGATTCAAGGGGGCTTCGACCACGATGATTGCCGGTCAGGCAGGCGTGACCCATGCCATGTAACACTATTATTTTCGCACGAAAGAGCAGATCAATGTCACCCCGATCGCTTCAATGCCGAGGTGGGCAGAAATCATCACCTACGCCAATCCGCTCCGCTATTTCGCTGACGCAATGCGTTCCATCTATCTGAAAGGCGGCACCCTCACGGCATTGTCCGCAATCATGTCGTACAAGAAAACCAATTGATGTCAGGATGTCGAAACATTTTCAAGAGATTTTGTGTAAGTTTGCAGTCCGAAAAACTGAAAACCAATGATCTCTTTTCTTATCAGCCTTCTGGCACTTGTGGTCGGTTATTTCATTTATGGAAAGGTAATCGAAAAAGTGTTCGGTATCGACTCTTCCAGGAAAACCCCTGCGATAATTCGCGCTGACGGCGTGGATTTCATTCCGATGCCTGCTTGGAAAGTCTATATGATACAGTTTCTCAACATTGCGGGAACCGGCCCGATCTTCGGTGCCATCATGGGGGCCAAATTCGGCCCGGCATCGTATCTGTGGATAGTATTGGGCTGTATTTTCGCCGGGGCTGTCCATGATTACATGACAGGTATGCTGTCCATCCGGAATGATGGAGCAGGCCTTCCGGACCTGGTCGGTAAGTATCTGGGAAAGGGTACACGGACATTCATATTGGCATTTTCCATTATTGTCCTCATGCTTGTCGGAACTGTTTTCGTGTTCAGTCCGGCATTGATTCTCGGCGACATCGCCGGGGACGGCAGCAAATTGGCGATAATGCTTTGGGTAGGCGTGATTTTTCTGTATTATCTTTTCGCCACGCTGTTGCCGATTGACAAGATCATTGGCAGGATTTATCCGTTATTCGCTGTGTCATTGATATTTATGGCGGCAGCACTCATGGTTTGCCTCTTCGTAAAATGGCCGTCGCTTCCTGAAATCTGGGACGGACTCGGAAATCTCGGTGAGGCTGAAGGACTTATCAAGGGGCAGCCTGTTTTCCCTTGTCTTTTCATTACAATCGCATGCGGGGCGGTCAGTGGATTCCATGCCACGCAGAGCCCGTTGATGGCAAGATGCGTGTCCGATGAGAAACTCGGACGGCCTGTGTTCTACGGCGCAATGATAACTGAAGGAATCGTCGCCTTGATCTGGGCTACAGTCTCTTCCTGGTTTTTCTTCGACGGGGGAGCTGCGGAAACCGGAGCGTCGCTTGCTGCTTCTGCGCCGGACGTCGTGGTCAAGGTCTCCGAGAATTGGCTTGGCATAATAGGTGGCATTCTGGCTGTGCTCGGAGTCGTGGCTGCACCGGTTACGAGTGGTGATACGGCTTTCCGAAGTGCAAGGCTCATTGTCGCCGATTTCCTGCACCTGACACAGAAACCTATCCGCAACAGGTTGATTATCAGTATTCCTCTGTTCATCATTGCAGGATTCCTGCTCTGGTACAACATTGCAGATGAGGATGGTTTCAATGTCATCTGGCGATATTTCGGCTGGGCGAACCAGACATTGGCGGTATTCATGCTCTGGACCGCAACTGCATATCTGCTGAAGAACAAGAAGGGCAATGCTTATCTTATTACAATGTTGCCTGCTGCGTTCATGACTTCAGTCTGCACCACCTATCTCTGCGTCGCGAAAATCGGTTTCAATATGCCGGTGTCATGGAATTGCATCATCGGTCCGGTGGTGTTCGTGCTTTCGATAGCGATATTCTATTATTTGAAGGCCACAAAGACGAGGCGAGATTAAGAAATTGCAATTTTTATCAATGTTTTTGTTTATAAAAGTTTAATATCTTATCTTTGTAGATATAAACTAAAACAATTTATAAACGGATAATTACAATTCGTTATGAACGAAGAGAAATTCAGAATTGAATCTGACCTTCTTGGCGAACTTCAGGTTCCGGTTGATGCCTACTACGGTGTTCAGACACAGAGGGCTATCAACAACTACAAGATTTCCAACACTAAGATGTGCGACTACCCTGACTACGTCATTGCATTGGCCTGCATCAAATTGGCTGCTGCACAGACGAACAAGGAGCTGGGCGCGATGGATGCGAAGATTGCTGACGCTATCGTGGAGGCATGCCGCGAGATCATCGACGGCAAGTTCCATGACCAGTTCCCTGTGGACATGATGCAGGGTGGTGCAGGAACATCAGTGAACATGAATGCGAATGAGGTGATTGCGAACAGGGCACTCGAAATCATGGGACACAAGAAGGGCGAATATCAGTTCTGCTCTCCGAATGACCATGTAAACTGTGCTCAGTCTACCAATGATGCCTATCCTTCCGCTTTCCGTTATGCGTTTATCCGCATGAACAGGAATCTTGAGAAGGCTCTCAAGGACCTTATCGCAGCGTTCCAGGCCAAGGGAGAGGAGTTCAAGGACGTCATCAAGATGGGCCGTACACAGCTACAGGATGCAGTGCCGATGACTTCCGGCCAGGAGTTCCATGCTTATGCGACCAATCTTGGCGAGGAGGTTCTGAACATTGAGAGAAATGTGAATCTTCTTTATGAAATCAATATGGGTGGTACAGCCATCGGTACCGGTCTTAACGCAAAGCCGGGTTTCCCTGAGTTGTGCGCCAAGAAGTTGACCGAGCTTACCGGCGAGAAGTTCATCGCCGCTCCGGACCTCGTGGAGGCTACACCTGATACAGGTGCGTATGTGAGCTATTCCGGCGCCCTCAAGAGATTGGCTGTCAAACTTTCCAAGATTTGCAATGACCTGAGGCTCATGGCTTCCGGACCTCGTTGCGGCTTGAAGGAAATCAATCTTCCTCCTATGGCTCCCGGTTCATCCATCATGCCTGGAAAGGTGAATCCTGTCATTCCTGAAGTTACCAACCAAGTTTGCTTCAAGGTTATCGGCAACGACATGACAGTTTCATTTGCGGCAGAGGCCGGACAGCTTCAGCTCAACGTCATGGAGCCGGTTATTGCCGAGTCCATTATGGAGAGCATTACCTGGCTGACCAATGCAATGAACACTCTCCGCGAGAAGTGTATCAACGGTATCACCGTGAACAAGGAGCGTTGCTACGAGATGGTCAAGAACAGCATCGGCATCGTGACAGCCCTTAACCCTATCATCGGTTACAAGGCCAGCACCAAGGTAGCCAAAGAGGCTCTCGAGACCAACCGTTCAGTCTACGACATCGTCCTCGAGCATGGCCTTCTCACCAAGGAGCAACTGGACAATGCCCTCGACCCTAAGAACATGATCGGTTAAAATCCGATTCCAAATAACCTTAAACCGCCGGCAGGAATCAGATTCTTGTCGGCGGTTTTATCTTTATGAAGTGTTACAGCTACTTCGACTGCTTCCCTGTTTTTTCGGCAGACAGGGTGGAGTAGATTGAGTAGGCGCTGAAGACTACGCTGTATGTCAGGACGAACAGGATAATGGAGGAAAGCACTTTTACTTTGTGGGAGAAAAAGGCTATGTCGCTGAGACTGGTGAGGTTGCGGATGATTTCCATGTCTGTAGGAAGCATCGGCAGGAGAAGCAGGGCGACGATGACGCTCAGGGCTCCGGCGAAGAAAGCTACCAGAAGGCGGGTATAGGAACGGCGTTTCTGTTCCTGCTGGATATGTTTGAGGATTTCCACCTTGTCAAGCTTGGACGAGAGGTCGGCGGTGAAAAGGTCATTGTCATTGAACTCCTGTATTGCGGTAGCGAATAAATTTTCCAGTTCTTTATCTTTTGTCATGGCTTGATGAGTTGTTTGAGTCTGTCCCGGCCCCGGGATAATTGCTTTTTTACGGCATCGGCATTGACCTCGGTTATTGCCGCGATTTCCTTGATGGAGTAGCCGCTGAGGTAGTAGAGCGTGATGGCGGCGCGTTCTTTCGGGGGTAGGGTGGAGAGCGCGAGATAGAGTTGCTGGTGCGCGAAATTGTGGTCGGCGGATTCCTGGGTCGCAACGGTTTCTGCGGCTTCGATGGAATCGTATTGTTTCAGCGCCGCCGTGTGGTTGAGAAACGTGTTGTGTGCGATCTTGAAGAGCCAGGACTTGAACTTGCCGCTGTCGGTATAGCGGTCGATTGCCAGGTAGGCCTTGACCAGGGATTCTTGCGCAATGTCGTCAGCATCAGCGAGATTGCCACCGCACAAGGCCAGCAGGAAGCTTCTGAGGGCATTCTGCTGGGTTTTTACTTGTGCTATGAACTGATCTCTGTTCATCGTTATTGCTGGTTCTTCTTGCTCTCGGCCTCAATTTCTTTGGCGAGGAACTTCTTGCCGAAGAAGAAGCTGACCAGAAGTGCGATACCTACTGCGAGCAATGCACCGCCACCTAGAAATGTAGGCATTGAAGATGCGAATGAAGAACATGCGCCGTAGACGATGGTGCCGATACCGAGAATCAGACAGATTATGCCCCATGTCAGTTTGGTCATGAGCTTCTCTTTCAGGAGCTTGCCTTTCTTTTCGGGTGCCAGCTTGTCCAGCCACTCGGCTACATTGACGTCCGGATTTTTCTCCAGGGCGCTCATCATGATTTCGGTGCGCTTGTTTGTTTCGTTGATCTGTTTGCGGGTGACCAGCCAGATGATGATAATCGGTAAAACTGTAGAACATCCGATGAACCAAATAATGCTTAAAATCTCTTCCATGATAAATGTTTGTTTATGTAATTATACTTTGTTCCTTTTGAACATGTTCACATATATAACAGGACAAATACGGAAAAGGTGACGTGCTATTGCAGCCTATCTTCAATCTGCCGGGAGTTATGGTTTTCTGTAAATCACGCTTCCGCTTGCCTGATGGGTGGCGAGGATGAGCACCTCTGCTATCTGGACATGTTTCGGTGCGGAGGCGGCATAGAATGCCACGTCGGCGATGTCTGCTCCGGTGAGAGGCGTGATTCCTTTATAGACATTGTCAGCACGCTGATTGTCTCCGTGGAAACGGACATTGCTGAAATTCGTCTCGACCAGTCCCGGTTTCAGGTTGGTGACGCGCACTGCCGTTTCCGCGAGGTCGATCCTCAGGCCGTCGGTAATGGTTTTCACGGCAGCCTTGGTGGCGCAGTACACGTTTCCTTTCGCATATGCCGCATCGCCCGCAACGCTTCCGATATTTATCACGTGGCCTTCATTGCGCTCGACCATGCCCGGTACGATGAGGCGCGTCATTGTCAGAAGTCCCTTTATATTGGTGTCAATCATGGTGTTCCAGTCGTCAGGGTCGCCCTCATATTCCTTGTCAAGCCCGAGCGCGAGTCCTGCATTGTTTATCAGGACATTGATTTTCCGCCACTCCGGTTCGAGCGAATCCACGGCCGTTTCCGCCGCTTCCGCATCCCGGACATCGAATGTCAATGTCTTCACTTTAGTGCCTTCCGCCTCCAGTTCAGCTTTGAGTTCCGCTAATTTTTCCGCACGTCTTGCCGTGAGTATCAAGTCGTAACCGCCTTCTGCGAATTTCCGCGCGCAAGCTTCCCCGATTCCGCTGCTCGCTCCTGTGATCAATGCAATTCTTTTCATACTGTTGATTTCATATAAGTCTCCTCTAAGTTAATGAGAATATTCGGATCTGCGGTGTTGTGGGATGTCTAGATGTCCGGAAATAAACGTTTTAATCCGGACGGAATGCGATTTTGTCCAAATTGTCCGGAAAAAGGCGTGGTTTTACGGACAAGTTTTTAGCTAACTAGTGCTTGTTAAAAGGGAATAGTGTATCAATCTCATATTGCGTGATGCCTAGGACCCTGCGTATTTGTCCGTTAGATGAACGGAAATCAAAATGTAGTTTCTTGGCGATATCATATTTTTGATGTTTTGTCAATTCTTTTGGAGATGTCACTCCGTACGTGGTTCTAAGCAGTTTGCAGAGTTGTGAAAATAGTTCGTTGTCAGTAAGAAATTCACCGTCGTCCAACTCAATAGCTATTCCTGAGTAGGATTCGACATTTTTGCTGACCATATTGAAATAATGGTGTGCGTCCCTGAACATGGACATTCCCAGACTTATGGCGCAATATGAATATGGAGCTACAAAATCATTGATGGTAATCCATTCCAATGGCAATTCCGGAGTTCGGCACTTGAATAGGAGTCTTCTGTTGTCAATCGTGATTTGACTTAAAGAAGTTCCAGTCGGAAAGTCCAGGAAGTAATATCTTCCCGTGCCCCATGGATAGCTGAATGGAGTATATGAACTGTCAGCTACATATCCGTTCCTATTCGTATAGACAATATTGTTTCGAAGTGAATTTAAATTGTCTATTCGTTTGATAGATAAAGATGTCAATTTCAGGTTCCTGTATCTCCTGCTTAGCTTTTTGCTGAGATATCTCCAAAAACTATCAATGTCATCTTGTTCAGCTGCTATGACGAAGTGAAAATGGTTTCCCATAATCTCAAATGCGAGAATCGTGATTTTCGGGTACATGGATGCCGCCTGTGCGACAGCATTCATTGCGAATTTGAAATCTGAGTCATTGACAAATAGTAGCGGGGTGTCTTTCCCCGATGTGTATGCATGCCAATATGGCCCTCCTGATTGAAATGCATCCTCACACCCTTTCTCTCTTTCTGAATAGGTTTTCATAATCTTAAGTGTTTAATGTTGCGCAGTCATGTTTTTCAAAATCTGTGCTAGTATTTCCGAAGTTCAGCTTAAAAAAATGCAAAGTCGGAATATTTCCTCTAACTTTACATTATGATGTGTTTGATTCTGATGATTGCCGGGCTGGTGGCTGGATTGCCGTGTCACTCTGGCTGATTATTTCGATTGTGTTTTAGTATATTATTTTTGAATTTGTATCATGAAGAAAGCGATTGTCATTGGTGCTACTTCCGGAATCGGGCGGGAGACCGCGGTACGTCTGGTGGAGGAAGGCTGGGAAGTGGGCGTTTCCGGCAGGAGGATTGAGGCCCTTGAGGCTTTTCGGGAGGAGTATGGTGAGAGAGTCCATATTAAGCAAATGGATGTTACACAGGAAGATGCGACGGCCGGGCTGGATGCTCTGATCGTAGAAATGGGTGCTCCGGACCTGTTATTGTATGTCTCCGGTGTGGGGTATCAGAACAGGGAACTGGATATTGATAAGGAAATCCGTACCGTGCGGACCAATTGCGAAGGCTTGGTGCGTATTGTGGCACATTTTGTCGACTATGTCAGAAAACATCCTGAGGCGTATCAGGCTGGACATGAGGCACATGTGGCGGTTGTTACATCAATCGCCGGAACAGCTGGCTTAGGCACGGCTCCAGCATATTCCGCTACCAAAAGAATGCAGCAGACATATGTTTCCGCATTGGCGCAATTGGTCAGAATGGAGAAGATACCGGTCGTGTTTACGGATATCCGCCCGGGTTTCGTGGCGACTGACATCCTCAATCCCGACAAGAAATATCCGATGCTGCTGACATTGCAAAAGGCGGCAGACGAGGTGATGAAAGCCATACGCCGGAAAAGACGCATCTGCACATTCGACTGGAAATTCCGTATCCTCGTATTCTTCTGGCGCCTTGTCCCGCGCTGCATCTGGGAACGTCTTACCTGGGTGAAAAACTGAAATATGATTTACATTCAACAATATAATTCTTATGCAGGTGTAATTACTCTAGCGAGTGATGGTGACGCCTTGACTGGACTGTGGTTTGATGGACAGAAGTATTTTGCGGGCAACATTGATGATGAGATTGAAGAGAAAGATCTTCCGGTCTTTGCGCAGGCCCGTCAATGGCTTGACATTTACTTCAGCGGACATGACCCGGGTTTTATCCCGGCATTGAAATTGGATTCGACGCCATTCCGGAGGGTTGTCTGGGAAATATTGCTTACTATTCCTTTCGGTAAGACAATGACTTACGGTGAAATTGCTGACTGCATTGCCGAAATGAAAGGAGTACGGAGGATGTCCGCCCAAGCCGTAGGCCACGCTGTCGGTCATAATCCCATTTCGCTCATCATACCATGCCATAGAGTCATTGGCGCTGACGGCAGTATGACCGGTTATGCCGGCGGAATCGACAGGAAGATTAAATTGCTTGAAATGGAAAGTGCTGACACCTATAAATTCAATCAATTTCATTGACCTGTCTTCGTCCTGGTTCTTCTCCACTCGCTGGCGGACATTCCTGTAAATTTGCGGAAATCCGTGTGGAAGTTGCTGCTGTCGCTGTAACCGATGTATTCACTGATGTGTTCCGCATTCATTTCAGGGTGGCCGGCCAGCATCTGGCATGCCTCCTGGAGGCGTAACTTGTTCCTCCATGAACGGAAATCCTTGCCGTTCTCACTTTTCATGAAAACTCGCATGGTTGCTGCATCTGTGTTGAGTGTCTCGAGAATTTCCTTGTATGGCACGTCGCGACGTCTGTATTCTCCGGCGGCGACCCACGATGAGATATTGTTTCTCAATTCAATCAACTGATGCTCAGGTATGTTTGCCTGCACTTTGTGGGCAGGTTCCGTGCTTGGAGCCTCTTCTTCGGGTTTCTCGATTGCCTGGAGAATGAATGATGTGCTGTTCACATAGCGGATCATGCAGATTGCCACGATGGTATAGCATATCAGATATGCAGGGACGAAAATGGCGTAGAACCACGGGCCGGTGACCAATGTGCAGAGAGACATTGCCCCTATGATGAGCATAAGTATGAATCCGGTCCTTATCCCGCCCAATCTCGGCGAAAAATCGTCAGCATAGTAATTGTTCAGGTCGTTGATAGTCATTTTCTGCGATTTGAAAAATCTGATGCCGTAGATGGTGAGTTGCATGACCAGAAGTGCAGCTCCGATATGGAAGAATATCGGATAAATGTCCGGAACAATGAACATTATGCAGTAGAGCAGGGCCGAGAGTATGCAGATGACCGCGGTCTGCAATCCTACCCATTTGCCGGTAACCACGTCAGGACGGATGAAAACTAGCAATGTTCCTGTCAATAAAAGTGCCTGGAATGCAGCGACAATGAGTGTGTTCAAGCGGTCAAGTGTCTCGTCATATCCGGTGAAGTAGCAAATGAAATTCAATATGGAAAGCGTTATGAATGATGCGGCCAATGTAGCCCTTGCGGTTTTCAGCTTGCCGAATTCCGGCCTTGAAGGGATCTTGACGCAAATGATGGTCACGGCAAGTGCAGCGATTACTCCGGAGGCCAACAGCATCAAGTCGCAATATATTCTTTCCATTTCAGTTTTCGTTTTGTTAGTAATCCTTAAAAAATAACTTGGTAATCTT
>ULPF01032753.1_pt1 | contig 13015 bp, 10 predicted proteins | sample 1953271 | NCBI WGS metagenome assembly ULPF01 (sample SAMEA4835622, study PRJEB28245) | human gut metagenome | biome: gut microbiome; material: fecal sample | place: Denmark | collected 2008
CCATTGTGCCGCTCTTCAAGCGACTTCCATATTATACTCAATTGGGTCTCATTTGTCAACCCCTTTTTTAAATTATTTTTAACTATATATAACACTCTGTTTTTTCAGCATATACATGCAAATTCGAACGGTTTCATCCGGTTATTACGCGTACGGTGTTGAAAAATTTTCCGTTCGGCATTATCATATATCCGTATTCGCTCCGTTCAAAGCATATTCGGAGTGGGTCCGATACCGCACCGGATGAAGGCTGCCTGCGAGCGAAGTTTTTTGCGTAAATGCCTTTTGGCTTTACCTTTTTCCGAACAAGGAGGCAAATCATATTGAAACATGCTGATTTAAGAATCTTAAGGCGCATTGCGGCGTTTTTGCTTGTGGTTTTGAGCATTGCGGGCATTGCAGCCTGCACCGTACCCGAAGAGGTTTTCCCGCCCGATACCCCGACAGCTTCAATATCGGATGTATTGCACACAACCGAACCCACGGAAATCGGAACAGCCGCCGAAATTGAGCTCTCCGCAAAGCCGACTGCACCTCCGCAGGAACCGACTTCATCGCCGGTGAAAGAAAGCGGCGAATACAGTTCCCGTGATGAAGTTGCTCTGTACATCCACCTTTTCGGACATCTCCCCGCAAATTTCATAACAAAGAAACAGGCGCGGGAACTCGGCTGGCAGGGCGGCGGGCTTCAGGATTTTGCGCCCGGCTGCTCCATCGGAGGGGACAGGTTCGGCAACTACGAGGGGCTTTTGCCGCAAGCGGAAGGAAGGTTTTATACCGAATGCGATATCGACACCTGCGGAGCACCCTCACGCGGGGCAAAACGCATAGTTTTTTCGAATGACGGATTAATTTTTTATACCGATGACCATTATCAAAGCTTTATTAAGCTTTACGACGCGGACAATCAAACCGCGGGTTTTTGAGAATTTTTAGGGATAATTGAGGATAATTGACCATGACCATATCGGATAACAATTTCACACACAACTCCGGTTCCGAACAAAGCGGGGGCATTAAGAATATCCGCATTGACTTTACGGCGATTGCGGGAATTACCGATGCGCATCTGCGTATTGCCGAGGCATTGCAGTTTCCGGATCATTACGGAAAAAACCTTGATGCACTCTTTGACTGCCTTGCGGAAATATGCAAACCCGTTGCAGTGACTCTCTTCGGAACGAGCGCACTGACTGCCGCCCTCGGCAGCTACGGGAGCATGATGCTGCGCGTGTTTTCGGACGCGGCAGCTGAAAACCCGAATCTTTCCGTTGAAATCGCCGATTAGTTTTATCGCATTCGATTTGTTAAAGTTTCAATGTTTTGGTTTTAAAACGGAAGCGGCAGACAGGATTTTTCCCGTCTGCCTTTTGCCGAATATACGAAACCGAGTGTTGTTTAATTGCTTTTTATGCCGTTCCGAGTGCTGCTTTGCCGCTTGTTTTCAAAGACCGGAATCAATCTTCAGCCTTTGTAAATTATTCGGCTGCCTGCTTCGGCACTGCCCTTAATTGTTTTGCATTCAATACTGCCGCGAGCCTCCGCATGTCCCGCGATATCGCCGCAGCTTATATTGCCTCCGCAGTCAACGTTTCCGTCAACATTTCCGCAATTCATGCTCCCGCTTGTCTTCGCATGTCCGAGTATATCACCGCAGTTCACATCTTTGCCCGCATTGACATCGCCGCTGACTTTGCCGCATTCAACACTTCCGCCGGTTCCAACATCGCCGCCGACATCCGCACAGCCGACATTTCCGCCCGCATTGACATCGCCGCCGATACTGCCGCATTCAATGCTTCCGCCCACTGAAATGTCTCCGCCGATATCAGCGCAGTTCACATTGCCGCCCGCGCCGACATCACCGCCGATTTCACCGCAGTTCACATTTCCGCCCGCATATACATCACCGTTAACACTGCCGTTGATATCGGCATTGCCCCAAATTTCAACATTTATCGAGCAATCGGTGCGTCCGCCTTTCCTGCCGAACATACCCGCCGTTCCGTTCTCTTTTTCATATTTCAGTTCAACGGGAATGCAAACCGCAGGATCGTATTCCTGACTTGACACGATCTGTTTTCCGCGCATCAGCACAACGCGCAGGGTGTTATCATCCGGCATTTCGTCAATCATGATATTGCTCCATTCGAAACGATTTCCGTAATTACGGGTCGAAGAACGCGAATGTTTTTTTGCGCTTTTTTCAAATGCGCAGCCCGCTTTTTCAGCTTTTTTCTTTGCCATTCTCTCGATTTTTCTGCCGAATTCCTCGATAGCATCCGTGTTGACGCTTACAATGCCGTTTCTGCCCTTTTTCACAAAGATGCAGCTGCCGTCATCATCTTCTTCATCGTCATCGTCATTTTCATCGTCATCGTCTTCTTCATCGTCCCCGTCATTTTCATCGTCGTTTTCGTCCTCGTATTCGACTTCAACCGATTCCGGGTTGCAGGCAGCATCGCATTGCTGTTCGGCATCGGTATGAATTTCTTCACCCGCATCAATGTTTTTCTCGTTCTTAACATCGCGCAGCAGCTCATCCAGCGAAACGCCGAAAAGATCCGCAATTCGCGGCATCAACTCAATATCGGGATAGGAAGCCGCCGTTTCCCATTTGCTGACGGCCTGAACGGACACTCCGAATTCGGCAGCAAGCTGTTCCTGTGTCATTCCGCTTGCCTTACGCAGCTCGCGCAGTTTGATTGCAAAGTTTTCTTTCATGGTATTTTCCCTCTTTCTGATTTTCGTGAGTCGCCGCACCGCATATCTGTTACGTTTGGAAAACGTTTTTGTGTTTCGCCAACTCTTAATTTCGCGCTCATTTTAGCAACGCAAGCTTTTCATGACAATAAAGCGGTGGTTGAAAACCCCAAAAAATCTGCTCAACCGTTGGTTGAATCCCGTGCCGCCGCAAATTATTTATTCCTTTCGGTTTGTTTTGCGTGTTTCTTTAAAATTATTTCTGACTGAAATCTTTTTTTCACAGATATATCTGCATTTATCAGCAAATCAACCAAAGGTTGAATCGCATATCATTGCGAAACTCTCTTTGGTGTTTGCGCAAGAAGCTGTTTTATCGCCGCATTCCGCGCCCGCTGCGCTGCGAATTCACGGAAAAAGAACTTGCGATGCAGCGGAACATTCGTTCCGAAGCAAGGCGCAGACGCGTCTCAGCATCACAGTCTCCGTCCGCATTCGACTGTTCATCCGTAACAATTGTTGAAAAAACTCCCGCATTCGCAAGCTCGTAAATATGTTCATAACCCCTTCCGAGCCTTCCCGCAACAATAAACACGGGCACGGCGCCGCCGGAATTTGCGGCGCAGCGTTTCACAACCTCGCCGACGGCCTTCCCGTTGTCCGCACTTGATGCATCAAGCTGCCCTTCTCCGGTTATGACAAGATCGGTGTCCCCAAGCAATGCATCAAAGCCGACCGCATTGAGCACCGCCGCCGAGCCGTGAGTCAATTCCGCGCCCAAAAGAGCCGACAGCATTGCACCCATGCCTCCCGCCGCGCCCGCACCGCATTCGGCGGACACTTTTCTCCCTGCCTCAGCGTCATACAAGGCCGCAATGTTTTTCATCCCGTCTTCAAGAGTGTTTAATGCTTCGGCGTCCGCGCCTTTTTGCGGTCCGTAGGTGTACGTCGCACCGTTTTTGCCTGTAAGAGGATTATCAACATCACACATAACGGTTATCTTTGCCTCGAAAACATCTCTGCGCAAGCCTGACAAATCAATTTTACGCACCAAGGCAAGCTCTCGGCCGCAGCCCGAAAGCTCATTGCCGTCCGCATCCAGAAACTTAACGCCGAGAGCCGCTGCCGCACCCATTGCGCCGTCGTTGGTTGCGGAACCGCCTATACCGATCAAAATATTCCTTATCCCCTCGTTCAATGCTGAAGCGATAAGTTCGCCCGTCCCCCTGCTCGTTGCAGCAAGCGGATCCAATGCATTTTCATCCATCAATGCAAGCCCCGATGCCTTTGCCATTTCAATAACCGCTGTGGCGCCCGCCGTTTTTTCACCGAATGAGGTCAGAACACCGTATTCGGCAGCAATTTTCCTGCCGTCCGGCGCAGTAACATTCACCGAACGCATATTCCCGTTAAAGGCACGAGTAAGCGTTTCGGCCGTGCCGTCCCCCCCGTCCGCAATCGGAAGCGTTCTCACACTGCATCCGGGAAGGTATTGCCGCGCTGCATTTTTGATAATCGTGCAAACTCTCTGTGCATCCATGCTGCCCTTGAACTTGTCCGGAGAAATAAGCATCCGAATACCTGCGCCGACAGGGTCAATACGCCTTCCGCCGTATTCTTCAAAAGGGTTCACGGCAGGTTTTTCCGTTTTTTTGCAGCCGCACTCCGCCAAGTCTTTTTCATTAAAGACAAGGGTTCCGTTTTCGTCAAATCTGCCGTAAAAAGCCAGCTTCTCCGCCCGTCTGAGCGCATTCGTCTGAACGACGGGCCTGTATTCCGCAAGCGCACCCGAAACGAGCGGATTGTCGTTCAGCTTTTCAAACAGACTGCGTGTTTGTTTTATGCCGCCGCCTGCAAATGCAACCGTGAATATGTTTTTATCGTCGCTTTCATCAACCGGAAAATGACCCGCAAACAATTGAAGTCCACGAACGTCCGCCCTTTCAATTGCCGAAAAAATAAGGTTGAACGCATGTTCGCGTTCATCTCCGTTTTCAACAGAATCGAATCTGAATCCGATACCGAAGCGTGAAATATTCATAGTTCTGTGACCTCAACTTTCTTTTGTATTGTGCGGAACAATGCAAAGCCCCGTCCCGCCGTTTTCAACCTCTACCGTGCAGTCGTTGCAGCAGTATGCATCTTCAAGCAGCTTTTCGCTGATAAAATCCTCGCATTCGTTCGAAACGCAGCGTGCAACAGCCCATGCACCGTTTTTTTCAAGTTCGACTTCATCGATTTTGCTTGCAATGTAATTTGCGGCGGAAGCGCCGAAACGAACCGTTCTGCCCGTTTTTTGGAGTTTATCGGACAGATCATCCAGCATCAGTTTTGCAATCTCGGGAACAGCGGCTTGAGCCGCAGGCAAAAGCGCAGCAACGCAATCCGCATCGGAAGCGATTTCCGGCGGAAGTATCTGCCTTGCGTCCCGTTCGTCGCGGCTGCCGTTCAGCGCATTTGCCTCATCCGAAAAGCCCGCCCTGCGCTGTTTAAAGCTGTCGCCTTCACCGCAGGTGACGAATACAATCGCATTGCGGAAGCTTACATTTTTACCCTTTGCATCAGTCAAAACACCGCACCGCATGATGCTTTGAACGAGCGAACGCACGGCAGCGTTTGCGTATTGAATGTCGTCAAACAGCACCACTGCAAAAGGCTTCCGCCGCACGGCTTCGGTCAGTCTTCCGCCGGAGACAGAACCCGCAGGCGATCCCGTCAATGTGCTGATCGCCGAATAGTCGGAATACTCGCGCATGTCAAACCGCAAAAGTGCATTTTCGCCCGGATACAATGTCTCTGCAAGCACTGCTGCAAGCTTGGTTTTTCCCGAACCTGCCGCTCCGGTTACTGCAATTGCGGCACGCGGACGGTCGGGATCGTTCCGCCATGTGAAAGCGGAACGAAGGGCTTTGCACACGGAAGCAACTGCGGTCTCCTGCCCGACTATGTGCGCATTGATCAACGAATCCAGTTTTGAGAGCCGTGAACGGACGGTGCCGTCAAGACTGCTTACGGGAATCCCCGTCAATTCGTGAACAGTCTGTGCAACATCGCCGGCAGTGACGATCGGACGACAGCTCTTTTTTAAAGAAGCCGCAGTGAATGCCGAATTCTCCGCTCCCGCATGAAGTGCATCCGCTGTTCTCGGCCCGCCGAGCTGCTTTTCCTGTTTTCTTAATTCAGCCGCAAGTGTAAAATCCCGCTCATTCAATGCATCCTCAATACGCATTCGGAGGCTTGCCCTTTCCTGCCGCAGTTCCGCTGTATTCTGCGGAGCAAGCCGCCGGCGGGAAGCTGTTTCATCCATTATATCTATCGCCTTATCCGGAAGAAATCGCTCCGGAATGCAGCGAACAGACATATCAACACAGGCTTCCGCTGCCTCGTCCGTAATCGAAACGCCGTGATGCGCCTCGTATTTCGGACGCAAACCGCGAAGGATTGCGATCGCTTCCTCCCGCGTGGGTTCTTTTACGACTATCGGTGAAAAACGCCGTTCCAGCGCGGCATCTTTTTCGATATAGAGCCTGTATTCATCAAACGTTGTTGCGCCGATCAGCTTCAACCCGCCGCGAGCAAGCGCGGGTTTCAGGATATTGGCAGCATCGAGACTGCCCTCGCCCGCACCTGCGCCGATTATCGTATGTATTTCGTCAATAAAAAGAATTGTTTCGGGAGTTGTTTCGTCAAGAAGTGCTTTCAGTCTTTCCTCAAATTCGCCCCTGTATTTCGTTCCCGCAACGAGTGCGCCCAAGTCAAGCCGCAGCACCCGCGACGAACGCAGCTCGACAGGAACATCACCCGAAACTATCCTTTGAGCAAATCCCTCAACGACAGCCGATTTTCCGACGCCGGGACTTCCCGTAAGCACAGGGTTATTCTTGCTCCGCCTAAGCAGCGTCTGAATCAACCTGTTCAGCTGCGCTTCACAGCCTGTCAACGGATCAAGCTCCCCCCGCGCCGCCCTTGCCGTAAGGTCATCGGTATAGCTTTCCAACATCGGCGAACTCTGTCCGCCCCGAGGCTTATTTTTCCCGCGGGATACGTTTTCATCATGCGGCTGTCTTTCGGCCGAATCACTTTTTAAAGAATCATTCGCATTGCCTTTTGTTTTTTCGGCTGCGCTTTCATCATGGAGCAGCTCCGACTTTCGGCTTTCGCGCCCGTTCGAACCGAGTTCCCGCGATTCATCGTTCAAAAGCTTTTTCAGCATCTGCCTGTCCAGCCCGATGGAATCGAGAATGCGTGATGCAAAACAGTCCGTCTCGCGCAAAACAGCAAGAAGGATATGTTTCGTGCAGATTGTGCGGCTTGCATATGCTTTTGCTTCATACAGCGCAAGCTCCAATACGCGTTTTGCAGGCGGTGCGAACCCCCTGCTGTCCGTGAAAATATGTCTTCCGCCGCCGACAAGGGTGTCCGCATACGGAAACACCATGCTTTCATCCGCACCGCATTTGCGAAGGCACTCCCCCGCCGTGCCCGGCGCACGGAGCAGACCTATCAAAATGTGCTCCGTGCCGATGAAGCCGTGATGCAGCTCCTCCGCCGCAGCCTGTGCCGCATCAAGAGCTGCGGATGCATTTTCGCTGTAACCTTCCCAATTCATTTTTTCACCGTTAATTCGTATGGCCGTTAATTCGTATGGATTCAAATCCGATTAATCTCTCAATCAAATCGAGCGATTGAGCGGACACTTCGAATACCGCCCCGCAAAACATGCTTTTCTGTTTTTTAAACAACGACCGTCTTGCCGTTTTCGCGTATTTTGTCATGCTTCCGTTTTCGTTTCATCGGACGGCGCATATAGACGTTCAGAACAATACCCACACCTATCATGTTTGTGAGCATATTCGACCCGCCGTAGCTTATAAACGGCAGCGGAATTCCCGTAACGGGCATTATTCCCATCGTCATGCCGATATTTTCGAAAATATGTGCCGCAAGCATTGCGCTGACACCCGTAACAAGGCAGGTGCCGAAATTATCCCGCGCTTTTATTGCAATATACATCCAGCGGAAAAGCAGTGCAAAGAAAACAATAATCAGTATCGTACTGCCGATGAATCCGACCGCCTCCGTTATGCCGCTGAATATGAAATCCGTGTGCCTTGCCGGAACATAGCGAAGCTGTGCCAGCGTCTGCTCACCGAAAAAGCCCTTGCCCGTGAGCCGTCCGGAACCTATTGCCATCTGCGACTGTCCGACATGGTACTTTGCATCGTCGCTTGCGGCGGACGGATTCAGAAAAACATCGATTCTGTCGCGCTGCTTCGGGGTCAAAACAAAAAAGTACATCAGCGGAAGTCCTACCCCGGCTCCGACAGCGGCAAGGATTATATAAATCCACTTTATCTGCGCAACGAAGAATGTCACAACCATGATAACAAGCAATACAATCGCCGTTCCGTAATCAGGTTGGAGAACTATCAGCATGAACGGAACGAATGTTATGCCGAGAGCAATCATAACGTCCTTGAATTTCAGCAATCGCCCGTCCCTGTCCATTGCGGCAGAGACGTATTTTGAAAGCATCACGATCAATGCGATCTTGCTCAGCTCGCCCGGCTGTATTGCCCTTTCAAGCGTGTCGAAAACAAACCAGCCCTGTGCACCGCCGCGCACCTTGCCGAAAATGAAAAGCAGCATCAGCAAGCCTATTATGCCGATGTATGCCCACATTGCAAAAGTTTTGAATATGCTGTAATCAAAAACAAGAAATATTATCATTGCAGCAAGTCCGACAAGGAAGTTTGTTATATGCTTCTGCAGGTATTCCATATTGAGCTTGTCCATATAATCCGCAATGCCGTGTTCCGTGCCGTCAAAAGGCTTTGCCTGAACGGAGGCAAGCGCGATCGTGCCGAACACAACGAGCGCAAGCACGATCCCGACCGTTACCCAGTCTATTCTTTTCAGGTATTTCTTATCAAAAAGGCTCATTCAAAAGCCGCGCCGCGCCCGCAAGTGGCTTCGGCAATCCTTTCGTGTTTATGTGTTTACAAGATCTGCGGTGCGATACGGGGAGCTGTTTCCCCGTGCCGCACTTTTTTGTCCGCCGCATCAAACGATGAGTTTCTTCTTTGCCTTTTCGGCATTTTTCAATTCGTCGAGTTTGGCTTCGTATCCGGTTTTTCCGAGCAGGGCATAAGTTGCATTCTTTCCCTCCTCGACTCCGGGCTGATCGAATGCATCGATGCCCAGCAGCTCCCCTGCGAATGCCGTCTGCATTTCAAACAGCATTATAAGCTGCCCGAGAGTGAATTCGTTGACTTCGGGCATGATGATGTTTTTGTTCATATGTCCGCTGACGGTTACGGCGTGTTCGGTTGCGCGGAATTCGGCGGAAATCAGCTCACCCAAGCTGTGGCCGGATAGAAACGCAATCCCCGGAATGTCGTCAAAAACATGCGGAACAGCAACATCACTGCGGTATTTTTCAACAGAGATGAAAGTTATTGTTTTGTCAAAAGGTCCGTCGGTGTAAAGCTGAACCTGCGAATGCTGATCCGTAACGCCGAGAGATTTTACCGGAGTCTGTCCAAATCGCAAAACCTTTCCGTCCTTCACGAGCTTTTTGCCCAGCGATTCCGCCCAAAGCTGCGCATACCAATCCGCCATGAATTTCAGCGAATCCGCATAGGGCATCAGCACGCCGATGTTTGCGCCGTGCTTTTCCGCCGCAATGATTTCAAGCAGGGCAAGCATCAATCCGGGGTTTTTTTTCACATCGGCGTTTGAGCAAAGCTCATCCATGTATCCCGCGCCCGCAAGCAGCGCGTGAACATCCGCTCCGCCGACGGCAGCCGCAACAAGCCCGACAGGACAGAGTTCGGAAAATCTTCCCCCGACTCCGTCCGGAATAATAAAAGTGCGCAGGCTGTATTTTTTTGCAATGCCTATCAGGTTACCCTTTTGTTTGTCGGTTGTTGCAATCAAGTGATCGCGCAGCCCTTCTTCGCCGTAACGGTCAATAAGCATTCGCGTTATAATAAGCAGCTGCGCCATGGTTTCGCTTGTGCTGCCCGATTTTGTGATAACGTTGAACACGGTTCGGTCAGTATCAATCACATCGAGCAATGCAGTCATGCGCTCGGGATCAACATTGTCTTCCACAAAAAGGCGCGGAGATTTTCGTTTTTCGGAAGGAAGATCGTTATGATAGAGATGATTCAGCGCACGATGCACCGCAATCGGACCCAGTGCGCTTCCGCCGATGCCCAGAATCACGAAATTATCCGCTTTTGACCTGACGAATTCCGCTGCCTCTTCAACGGCGGGAAGGATTTCAAGCTGAGTTTCGGGCAGAAGCCGCCAGCGCATTTCACCGCGCTTTTTTTCAACACCCGCAAATGCACCCTCTGCACGCGGCATCATTTCCGATATTTCCTCCGCCGTGATGCCGTGTTTGCCGACAGCCTCGGCGAGCATATTGCCGCAATCGATGCGAACACGCATTTTTTCACAGTATTCTTTTGAAAACACGCTCATTTATTTTTCCGTTCCTTTCTGTCCCGCAGAGGGATTTGTTCGGCCGAATTCCGCCGCCGCAAAGTCGTGTTCAATTCACTGACAGCGGTATATTCAGCCAATCATATTATACCACATGTTCACGCCGTTTGCTCATGTTTTTTTCGGAACGAAATTGCGGAAATCCGTGCATATCCGAATGCCGTCCGCTCCGTTTGAAACATATTATATCCGTTAAATCAAATCAAAATATTCTTTGATAACGTTCACAAGCACATCGGCTTCCGCAGGGGAATAGCGCGGCGAAACGGCAAGCGAAGCAAAATCATATTCCGCCGATGCCGAAAACTCGGTGTAGTCATCAAAAACTTTGAAGTCCACTCTCGGTTCAATGCCGTTTTTTGCTTCAAAAAGTTTCGAAACAAAGCTTGAAAGCCGAATGAATTCATATTCTCCGCAGCCGCGCTGATTTTCCTGTTCACAACGGAATGCAAATTGCGGAATGTCCGGACGAGACTTCGGGTTTCGAACATTTTCAAGGCGTGAAATCCACCGAAATGCAAGTGCAAACAAAAGATAATTTGCTTCATCGAGCTGTTTCATTTCATAGTAGCGTTTGATGTCCGCTCTTTCCGCAGGGCTGCGGGGCAGCACGGAATTCAGCACAAAGCCGGGTCCGGGTCTGCCTATGCCGAGGTCGCTGTGTGCATCGATATGCGCAACCTCAAACGGCACGGAAAGCTGCTCGGCCGCAATCAATTCCTGCCAGAATTGCAGCGCACCGTCATGCGTTTCAAAAACCCTTCCCGGAATCTTTCTTTCCGTATTCAGTCCGCAGTTTTTTTCCAAAAACTCCCTTACTTTCTCCGCCTGCCACGGTTCATGACCGGCAGCATCGGGCCGCGCGCCGGCCGGTGCCGGTTCGCAGCAGTCCGCAAGGAAAAAATCAAGATCAATGTCAAGCACTCTCATTCGTTTATCTCCCGGTTTCGTTATCGCTCAAAGCTGTATGTTTTTGCGCATTCGGTCTCGGCACCGTGCTGCGTTCAATGCGCAAACCCCGCCGTTAACGCATACAGGCAGGGTTTACGCATACTTATTTACTCAGTTGACTGCTGCGTCGTTCGCCTCAGCTTCCTTCATTTGCCTTGGTTTACCCCTATTTTCCTTTCACAACAGCCTCGGCAAACGAGTTGTCAACGAGTTCACCGAACTCAACTCTCGCCTTCAATTCACCGTTGATGTCAATAATATCCTGCAAACGGGTGAAGGCCTCCTCCGTCATGATCGGGTCAGCCATCCATGAATCCGTCTTTCGGTAACTGTTTGCAACGATTTTCAGCGTTTCAACATCCGCATCGGGGAAAAATTCCAGCATCGCTTCCGCCGCTTCGGCATCGGTCGCGTCCTTAAGCCAAAGCTGAGCCTTATAAACCGCACGAATGAAGGATTCAACGAGTTTCGGTTCTTTTTTGATTGTATCCGGCATGGTCATGAAAGTTGTGTACGGCACCTCGCCCGATTCGAGTCCGACATTTGCAACGATATGCCCGCTTCCGCTGCGTTCAAAAAGCGTTGCTGTCGGTTCAAAAAGCGTAACATAGTCGCCCGTGCCGCCTTCGAATGCTCCGCCCATCAGGTTGAACTGAATGTTGTTGATAACCTCAACGTCCTCCCCGGGCTTCAATCCGTTTTTCAGCAGAACATAGATAAAAGTCATATACGGCATTCCGCCGGCACGCCCCGCAATGACGGATTTTCCGCGCAAATCCTCCCACGAGAAATCATCCGTTTTTTCCCTTGAAAGAAGGAACGAACCGTCGCGCTTTGTGAGCTGCCCGATAATCATCGGGTGGTTTGCGCTGCCCTCGTTCACAACATAAACACCCGTTTCCGGCCCCATCAATGCAAAATCCGCATCGCCCGATATAAGCGCGGTCATGCTTTTGTCGCTTCCCCCGCCGGTCACAATTTCAAGATCAATGCCCTCCTCCGCAAAATAACCGCGGCTGACCGCGATATAAAGCGGCGCATAGAACACGGAGCGAGTGACCTCGTTCAGCGTGATATGCCGCAGTTCGCCCGAACCGCCGCATGCCGCCGCAATCGGAACAAGCAGCAAAAGAACAAGAAAAAGAGCAAGAAATTTCTTCATTTCAATACCTCCAAAGAAAAGCCTTGCTCCATTGATATGCCGCAAACGGGTATGCGGTGCCTTTCGGCGATTATTTTTTCTTTCTGTTTCTTATAAAGGTATTTATCCCGTAATGGAAGAAAGAGATCAACGCTGCCGCTATGGCTGCAAAATATGCATAAAGATAAAACGGACATATGCCGAATTCAAGCTGCAGAAATGTGAGCGTTATTGCGCCGACAAACAGCCCCGTTGCAATCTTTCCGAACCAATCGGCATAAACAACAACATGTTTTGAATAAAGGATTCCGCCGACAATTATCATTATCGCATCCTTAGCAAGGATTATCAGCATTATATAAAGCGGAATGACCCCTTTGAACCAGAAACATGCGAGAACGGCGATCAGCATCAGCTTGTCCGCCAGTGGATCGAGAACTTTGCCGACGTTTGTGATCCAATTGTTGCGCCGCGCAAGCCAACCGTCCAGAATATCCGTTCCGAACGCGAAAATATAAACAAAAAAGCTCAAAAGATAACGTTCGTTTTTAAACAGCGCGACAAAAACCCCGATTAAAATCAACCGAAAAACCGAGAGCATGTTCGGAATCTGTTTTTTAAATTTCATATTCGTATCACCTTTCTGCCGCCCTGCCGCTGACTGAGCCGCCTGTTCTGTCGGCAGGCTGAATTAAAGAACCGCCGCTT
>ULPF01031993.1_pt1 | contig 12775 bp, 9 predicted proteins | sample 1953271 | NCBI WGS metagenome assembly ULPF01 (sample SAMEA4835622, study PRJEB28245) | human gut metagenome | biome: gut microbiome; material: fecal sample | place: Denmark | collected 2008
TTTACTACCCGTTCGGAAACAAGTACGCATACTCGTTCTACAGCTACTATCCGTACAAGAATTCCGATGAGCAGACAGCCGCTGTCAATGACGGTGCATACCGCATCACCTACAAGCTCGGCAACACGGACATCCTCTGGGCAAGTTCCGTAGCTGAGGACTACAATGGCTTAACAGGCTACAACGCAGCTTATTGCCGCGCCGTAAAACTCGACGGCGTCGATTCCCAATACTATCCGAAGCTCCAGTACCGCCACCTCCTGACGGCGCTCGTGTTCCGCATAGTGGGAAAGGACAATGATATCGAGAATTATGATGTAAAGGTGACCGGAATGCAGATTACCAACACGTCTTCCACGGCGTCACTTTGTATCGCGGACAGCAAGGGAGAGCAGTCAGGTGTGCTTACCGGCAGTGAAGATGGCGGAAGCATAGGTTTCACAGACCTCGACGTGGCTCCTACAACCCAGGAATCAGACCTCTGCACTATCTTGGCGATGCCGGCAAGGAATTACACGTCAGCCATCACGCTCACTGTAGACGGCGCCAACAAGAGCACTGTCGAAATTCCGCTCGGAAGCACTGACGGCCGCACGAAATACGATGCCGGCTACATCTACTATTTCACTGTAACAATCAACAATCCGCAGGAAATCACCATAGTGGAGACAGGACTGACGGAATGGATACCCGGAACCAATCCGACCCCGGGCAAAGAAATCTGACATTGGGACAGTTGAAAAAATATCTGATAGCATCCGCCGTGTTGCTCGGAGTCATGATAGGCTTCGGGCAACGCGCTGATGCACAACAAATTGCCATACGTTCCAATGCATTGAACGACATCCTGCTGACTCCTGACCTGGGGTTGGAAATGGTGACCGGCGAGCACAGTTCGCTGTCGCTCGATGTCTTCGGGCATTGGAAACCTTATGGCATTGACTCGAAACTTATTGCGGCGCAGCCTCAATTCAGGTGGTGGCTGGGCGGCAGGCCTCTCGTGAGGGAATTTCTGGGCATTGCGGGATTGTTCACCAAGTATGACATGACCATCGGCGACCGGAGCTACAAGGGCATTGCCGGAGGCGTAGGTCTGACCGGCGGGTACGTGCTTTCGCTGGGACAGCGCTGGGGGCTGGAGTTTTCGGGCGGCCTCGGAGTGGTCGGATTCGGACAGCGACGCGCCAGCCGTTACGACGATTTCGGTGACCTGGACGGCGACACCCACAACTCGAAAGGTTATAAGCTGATGCCGATGAATCTCGGCGTAACTTTCATATACATAATAAGATAGATGAGACAATGCCTGACCATATTGATACTGGCACTTCAGCTTTTTGCGCTGCCGCTCGGGGCGCAGGAGATGAAGCGTGTCACCGGGCATATAGTCGACAAGACCACGGGGAAGCCGATTGACCTGAAACAGGTGTCGGTGAGTGTCTATGGATTCAATACCGTCGCGCAGGCGGAGGATGTGAAGAAGCAGATGGACGGCGATGAAAACACGTTCGTGGCTCCTGACGCACAGGCATTTCCCGACGACAACGGCTATTACGAAATCACCATTCCGGAGACCGGAGCGCTGATTTTCAAGGCTGACATGAAGCCGGCCGTGCTGGAGAAAGTGAACTACCGACTCGAAATCAATGTGAAAATCGAGATGGGCAACTACATCCGCACCAGTACCATAACCGCGGTGCGCGACCAGGTCGGAGTGCTTGACCCTCAAGGAGATATCGAGGGCAACTGGCTGAAGGCAAGAAGCACCATCGCCCTGCCGGAAAACAGCGGCAAGACCAATGCGAGGATGATTGTCCAGCCGATATTGATAGACGGCGTGACCAAGGACACCTTGCGCTACCTGAAGCCGACCGTCATGGACGGCCAGGAGTATCGCGTCACCCAGCTGCGCAGGATGAATTACAATGCTGACAATGACCCGCTCAACAGATGGCTTTCACCTGACACTCTCACTTCTGCCGCACAAATCGTGAACTGGTCAGATACCATCTATCTGGAAAATCCTTCGAAAAACTATCAGGTAAAGGGCATCATCCAGCTGGAGGACTACAATCTCCCCTACTTCAAGAAGGAGTATTTTCTGGCATCGTCGCGCCTGAGACGTCCGCTCCGTTTTCTCGAATATTCAATGGAGCCGTATATGCTTGACCCTGAACAATATCGTGAACGTGCGAAAAGGGAGAAACGTAACACGGCGGGCAACATGTCATTGAATTTTATGGTGGGAAAGGCGCAGCTTGCAGCCGATGACGAGGAGGGCCGCCGGCAGATTGACTCCGTGAAATCAGTGCTGCTGGACATTATCCATGGCGAGGGCTCACAGCTGAAGGAGTTTCACATCACAGGTACGGCTTCCCCGGACGGACCTTACGCCGGAAACATGAACCTTGCGAAAAAACGAATGGAATATGCTCTTAACCAGATAGTTTCGGTGCTGCCGAAGAATGTGCGCGACAGAGTTTACATGACTACTACGGCTACCGTGGCGCCCTGGACCGCGGTCGCTGAACTATTGGAAGCCGACTCGCTGATGGTGGAAGCGAAAGCCATCAGGGACATTGTCTCGAACAATCCCGGGACACCGGACAGGCAATGGGGAAAAATCCGCGCATTGCCTTACTACCGCAGCCTTATCGTGAATTATCTTCCGCGGCTGCGTTCGGTCCGCTACCAGTACGGCTACGAGATTTTCAGGGAATTGACGCCGGAAGAAATTCTGGAGCGCTACCGCAATGATGAGGATTACCGGAGCGGACGCAAGAAATTCGCGCTGTATGAGTATTGGCATCTGTTCCAGCTGGTCAAGGAGCCGGAAGAACTGGAAAAGCTATATAAACGGGCCTACGACGAGTCCATCGAAGCGAACGGACGGCCATGGATTCTGGCGGCGAATTCGCTGGCGGCATCATATATTGCCCGCGGCGTGGCGGACACGACCATTCTGCGCGATTTCATTGACCTTCAGACTCCTGTGGTGAATTATCACCTGATGCGAATGAACGGAAACGGGTTTGAAATCGTGAATCCGGAGGCGGTCGTCGCGAACCAGATGATCATGTACGTGATGACCAACAATTTCCGTAAGGCGGGTCAGCTCACGAACATTCTTCCTGACAATGACAGGAACCGTCTTGTCCGGGCCTATGCCCTTTGTCTCGGCGGTTATTACAAGGGCGGAAACACTCCGGAGCAGCGCAGACGTGCCAGAGAGGTTTTCGAGACGGTTTCAGAAAGTTCGCCGCTGAACAAGGTCGTGCTTTGTCTTGCGATGAACACGAAGACTTATGACTCGCTGGCGGAGGAAGCCATGTCAGCGCTGCCGGGCGATTCGGCATTGACAGACTACCTCTGGGCGGTGATTTATGGGCGCAAAGGTGCCCGTACCCAGGATTTTATGGATGATATGGCGTCGGAGGACTACCTCGTGGCGTGCTTCCATAAGGATCCGTCGTACATCGACATTGCCGCAGGCGACGGGGATATTGTCGAGACCATAATGAAAAGTGCACGAGACAGATATGAGAACGGGGAATAGAATCATTTTCGCAGCGACGGCGCTGTTTCTCCTGCCGCTTGCCATGTCGGCGCAGTCGGCGCAGGAGATAGACACGACCAGTTTCAATGCATTGGAATACAGCATGCAGAAACGTTATCGTCCTCAGAATGAAGCATTTGTGTCCAACACTTTCATGGACAATACTTTCATCCGGGGCGGCATCGGGACCTGCGGACTGTTCCGGAATTCCATATCCGGCTACTCCTCAGGGCCTTGCGTTTCATTTTCCGTGGGAAAGATGTTCACCCCGCTGAACGCCGTGAGCATCGACGGGACTTTTTCCGAGTTCAGGCGCAGTGCTGACGGAGTGCGTGTCTGGAGGGCCGGTGTCGGCGTGTCTCATCATTTCGACTGGACTTCCTATTTCTTCGGCTACTCCCCTTCCAGGGTTTTCAACATTTCCAGCATAGAGGGCGCCGAAGTGGGGCTTGTAAGGACTTCCGGCACTTATTCCGCTGCACTCATGGTGAATTTCGGCATTGATTTCCGCGCTCGCATAGCCCATGAGACGGACTTGTTCCTCACGCCAAGACTGATGCTGGGAAACGACAGGATGGACGGCACTTCATCCCCCGACCGATGCCACCTCGGCTACGGGTTCAATTTCGGGGTGCACAAATATTTCAACAGGCATACGTCAGCCGCTCCGGAAAGTTTCGGGGCCTGGTTCGTCCGTGATGCGTCAATTTCATTTTCGGGCGGAATCCAGTTCCAGCTTGCCGACATCACCGGCGAGACCGTCGGCTACTTCCCTTCGGCGCGCGAGAGTGTCAACATTTCATACACGCGTCTGCTTTCAGGACCGCTTTCTCTCAGATTGTCAGGCTTTTACGGCGGCGACATCTGGAAGGGGTTCAATGACGGCAGGCAGCTGAAATGCCACTACGCCGGCGTCAGGGAGGAGCTCATGTTCGAAACTCTCTACTGGCGCAGGCGTAGCAGTCAGGTATTTTCAATGCCGGTTTTTCTCGGTCCCGAAGCGGGTCTGATTTGGAAGCCGGATGACGGATATACCATACGGAGGCTCTATCTCGGGCTCACCGGAGGAATCCAATTCCGTTTCAATCTTGCCCCGCATTTCGGTCTCTTCCTAGAACCGCGGATGTCTCTCGTCCCGTATTCATGGAAGTCCCGAAGCGGCAATGTTCTTGTCAAGTCTTATACCACGTGGTACGATACCTTGTTTTCTATGCAGGCTGGTGTTGTCGTACCGCTATAATAAAACCAACCCACCAGAATCACAGGCTACCTCTTATTTCAGATAAGCGTCGCTGACTACCTTCTGGCTGCGGGCAATGAAGTCGCTCAATGCCTTGCCTTTCAGGAGTCCATTGGCGAGAAGGGCCAGATCGGCAATCTGCTGGAGGGCTTCATTCTGCGCTGCAAATGCCTCGATATCAGCCTTGTGCACAGAATAAGCGGCATCTTTGGCCTCACGTGCGGCAGCCTTGGCATCCTCAGCAGCCTTCTTCTGCTCATCGGTAGCATCCTTGGCCTCGCCGGCCTTTACGATCTCCGGATCAGCATCTGCCACGGCCTCCTGCGGCTTAACCTGGGCTTTCTCCGCATCAAGAATCTGTGAGATGAGAGGATTCTCGACATTGACGGTAATATTGTATGAGGCAGGCAGTTTGCCGTAGAAATTCATACCGCCGCCCATATTGCTCATCTCGCGGTAACGACGCATGAACTCATTCTGTGTTATGAGGATAGGCTCGCCGGTCTTGCCGAGATTGTCAGCCGTCACATAGTAATCGTAGTCCTTAGGCAGCACTGCCTTGAACAGGTCGGAAAGATCGTTCTTCTCGGTCTCGGACAACTCCGGTTTGGTCCTGTCTTCCTTAGGGATGAGATTGTCGATGGCATCGGAATCCACGCGGCAGAACCTGCAGTCCGTAAATTTTCTCTCCAGCAGGTTGATATAGTGTGAATCCAGCTCGCAATCCATCAGGAGCACATCGTAGCCCTTGTTCCTGGCACCCTCGATGAACGAGTATTGTGCTTCAGTATCAGTTGCATACAGATAAACCACCTTCTTGTCCTTGTCGGTCTGTTCTGTCTCGATAGCCTTGCGGTATTCATCGAAACTGAAATACTTGCCGTCCGTGTTCTTCAGCAGTGCGAACTTCATTGCCCTCTCGCAGAATTTCTCATCGGAGAGCATGCCATATTCGATGAACAGCTTCAGATTATCCCATTTCTCCTCCAGGGCCTTACGCTCATTGGTAAAGATATCTTCCAGTCTGTCAGCCACTTTCTTGGTGATGTAGCCTGAAATCTTCTTCACGTTGGAATCACTCTGCAAGTAGCTTCTGGAGACGTTCAGCGGAATGTCCGGAGAGTCGATAACGCCATGGAGCAGCGTCAGGAAGTCCGGAACGATGTCGTCGACATGGTCAGTAACGAACATCTGGTTACAATAGAGCTGGATCTTGTTCCTCTCGACGGTCATCCTGTCATTGATCTTAGGGAAATAAAGGATACCTGTCAGGTGGAACGGATAGTCCACGTTCAGATGGATATAGAAAAGCGGATCCTCGTATGTCGGGTACAGCGCCTTGTAGAAGTTCATGTAGTCTTCTTCCTTCAGGTCGGCCGGCTTGCGTGTCCACAAAGGTTCTACCGTATTGATAACCTTGTCTTTATCCGTGTCGACATATTTGCCGTCTTTCCATTCCTGCTCCTTGCCGAACACGATAGGGAACGGCATGAACTTGCAGTATTTGCCAAGCAGCTGCCCGATTTTTCCCTTAGTTGCATATTCTGCCGAATCATCGTCAAGGTACAATGTGATGGTCGTGCCTCTGTCTGCCTTCCCGCACTCGCCCATCTCATATTCAGGGCTGCCGTCGCAAGACCACATCACCGGTTTTGCGCCGTCTTTCCATGACAATGTCTCGATGGTCACTTTCTTGGAGACCATGAATGCGGAGTAGAATCCCAGTCCGAAATGTCCGATGATATTGCCGATCTGGTCCTTATATTTCTCCAGGAATTCGCCTGCTGAGGAGAATGCAATCTGGTTTATGTATTTGTCGACTTCCTCCTCGGTCATACCGATACCGCGGTCAATGATTCTGAGAATCTTCTTGTCTTCATCGAGTTCAATCTTCACGAACAGGTCGCCCAAAACGCCCTTGAAGTCACCGGAAGATGCCAATGCCTTTATCTTTTCCGTAGCATCGACAGCATTTGCCACGAGTTCCCTCAGGAAAATCTCATGGTCCGAATACAAGAATTGCTTGATCACCGGAAAAATGTTTTCCGTGGTGACGCCGATTTTACCTTTTACCTCTGCCATAGTATTTATTATTTTTAATATCAATAATTCCTATCCGGTCAATGCGGCGGCATACAAAAGACCGCCCGGCTGACCGGACGGTCTGTAAAAGGTCAAATAACGTTCCAATAGCGACAATCGTGACAAATTGTCAGTCGCGTTCCGGGCGAGAATCCAGGACAATGATGGACTGGGTTATCGTCTCTACTTGTTCAATGAAGTTTCATAACTGGTGCCGTCTACCCCGTAACAAGCAGTTATCCAGTCGGTTTTCTTGCCTTCCTTGTAAAAAGAGACGAGCAGTTTGCCTTCCGGATCAGCTTTCAAGGACAACATCGGCATCCCGTCAGCAGCAGCCTGCAACTGAATATATTCAGAAGCGGTGCCGTTGACAGCTCCCGTTACCGCAAAGGAAAAGGAGATATCTGCCTTAAATGGCTTCTGTGGACGGAACGCATCTGCGTTATGATGGAAAAAGCATGCAAGAAGTGCAAGTACAATCAATTATACGTTGCACTGAACACAACTATTTGTACATGAAGCGCTTGATGCTCATCTTAGGGGTTTTCTCGAACGGCTTGTCCATTACCTCGACTTTCTGGAGCTGGCTGTAGGGAGGCAATGCTTTATTGGCATTGATCCTGATATTTTCCGGAATGTCGGCGATGGTCTCGTCATCGAGGCCGGCCTTGCGGATGGCGTCATGGTCGAGGTAGACGAGGGCCACGAGCTTGCTTGCGCGGTCGACGACGACGGACTCGACTACATAGTCCTGGTTGTTCACGACGGCCTCGACCTCCTCCGGGTAGATATTCTGGCCGTTTGCGCTGAGAATCATGCTCTTGCTGCGGCCCTTGATGAAGATATTGCCTTGAGCGTCAATGATTCCCAAGTCACCGGTCTTCAGAAAACCGTCAGCGGTGAAGGCGGCAGATGTCGCGTCAGGGTTCTTGTAATAACCCAGACAGATGTTCGCTCCCTTCGCCTGGATTTCGCCGACCACGTGCTGAGGGTCATCGGAGTCAATGCGTACCGTAGCGCAATCCACGGCTTTTCCGCATGAGCCGGGCACATACGAAGTGCATGGTTCGTAAGCAAGAAGCGGTGCCGCCTCGGTCATGCCGTAGCCCACGGTGTACGGAAGTCCGATCTTCTTGAACCATTTCTCAACCTCCGGATTGAAAGGTGCGCCACCCATGATTATCATCTGGAGATTTCCTCCGAGGGCTGTCAGGAGCTTTACTCTGATTTTCTTGAATATCAGTGACTTGATGCCAGGAATCTTCGTAAGAACTTTCATCACAGGCTTGTCGAGAACCGGCTTGAGGGCGCTCTTGTAAACCTTCTCCATGACGAGAGGAACCGTGATGAGAAGATACGGCCTTACGTCGTGCATCGCTGAAAGGAGCAATGACGGTGAAGGTGTCTTGCCGAGGAAGGTGATGCTTGTACCGTTGCAGAGCGGGTACAGGAATTCGTACACGAGGCCGTACATGTGCGCCATCGGCAGCATTGAAACCATCGTGAACTTGTCGGATGACGGAATGTGCCTCTGGCCGAAGTCTATGGTCGCGCTGATGGCCTTGTATGTGAGCATCACGCCTTTAGGCGCACTGGTCGTTCCCGAGGTGTAGTTGATGATGTCGAGATCGTCCCAGTTTTCGGTATTGTAATTCACGTTTTCGCCGGTGAATCCCATAGGGTATTTCGCGGAGAAGAGTTCCGGAACGGATGCGAATGCCTTGCTGATGGACTCTTCGGCGGCATAGAGAAGCGTAAAGTCATTGACACTGACCACGGCGCGCAGGAGAGGCATCTTGGAAATATCGAGTTTCGCCCATATATCATTGTCAGTGAACAGGATGACGCTCTCGGAGTGGTCGACAAGGTGGTTCACGCTGTCCGGTGTGAAATCGGAGAGAATCGGCACGACCACCGTCTCATAGGTGTTGACCGAAAGGAAGGACACGGCCATTCTGGCAGTATTTTTCGCGCAGATTGCGATTCGTTCCCCTTTCTTGATGTCACAGGCTTCGAAGAATATGTGGAATCTTTCTATTTGTGTGGCGAGTTGCCCGTATGAAAATGTTTCGCCTTTATAGTTGCCTACAGCAGGTTTTTCCCAGTATAGGCGAATTGCGTTTTGAAGTCGCGAAAAATAATGTTCCATAAAATTCTAATTTTCGCAAATTTAACAACTTTTCGCTATATTAGAGCAATTGATTACACAAAAGCTATGAGAAGAAAGCCAATTGTAGCTCTGATTTATGATTTTGACGGGACTCTTTCTCCCGGCAACATGCAGGAATTCGGTTTCATCCAGGCTATCGGCAAGACGCCGGAGGAGTTCTGGAAAATGAGCGATGGCATCGCTGCCGGCCAGGATGCCAGCAACATTCTTGCGTACATGAAGCTGATGTTCGATGAGGCGAAGAACAACGGCATCCGCCTGAAACGCAGCGAGTTCAAGAAATTCGGCAAGGACATCAAGCTGTTCGACGGGGTCACGGGATGGTTCGACCTCGTGAATGAATATGGCAGGTCGCATGGTGTGAAGGTGGAGCACTACATCAATTCTTCCGGACTGAAAGAGATTATCGAGGGCTGCCCGATAGCCAAGGAGTTCAAGCATATTTTCGCCAGTTCTTTCATCTATGACCAGAAAGGTGAGGCGGAGTGGCCGGGAATCTCGGTCGACTACACTGCCAAGACGCAGTTCATCTTCAAGATAAACAAGGGCATTTTCAGTGCACGTGATACCAAGGAGGTGAATGAGAGCATGGCGGAGGACAAGAAGCGTATCCCGTTCACGCAGATGATATATGTCGGCGACGGAGAGACCGATGTGCCATGCATGAAAATCGTCAGCATGTTCGGCGGCCATTCGATCGCCGTGTACAATCCGGACAAGCCTGAGAAACAGGTGGTTGCGGAGAAGCTTCTGCGCCAGGGCAGGGTGAATTTCATCACCCCGGCGAACTATTGCCATTACAGCCGCATCTACAAGGTCGTGTGCAGCATCATTGACAAGATCAAGGCAGACCACGTGCTTGCGGGGCTGTAATTTCGCAAACGGTTCCGAGAAAACGTTTTAGACGGTACCAAACGTGAATATTATGGCATTTGGTTCCGGAAAAACGTTTTAGACGGTACCAAATCTTGGTTGCAGTAAGATAAACATGCGGACCGCTGCGCTTACCATCTCGCGTCCTCTTCAACAGGTTTTTTCCACCTGTCCAGGGATTTGGTAACTTAGTAACGTGATAATAGACACTGCCCCGGAAATTGTTACATTTCCCGGGGCAGTTCATATTCGTTACGGAAGTTAGTCCTCGACAAGGCAGGTGTCCAGATCCTTGCAGATCTGCTCTTTATCCATGTTCTGGCCGATGAAGACAATCTTCTGCATGCGGTCGCCATAGTGCGGATCCCAGTCTTTCATGATAGTCGGGTCCTGACGCATCATGCGGATAAGTTCCTCTTCCGGCGCTGTGGCATACCATTGTCCGGCCTCACGCAGCATAATCTGCTTTCCGGCCTGCTCGAAAAGACATGACATGTCGGTATTGTCCGAGAAGTAGCAGAGTCCTTTAGCCCTGATGACGCTCTTCGGCAGCCGCTTGCTCACGAACCAGTCGAATTTGTTCAGGTCAAATGCCTGGCGGCGGTAATAGACGAACGTGCCGATTCCATATTCCTCGACCTCGCCGCCTTCGTGGTCATGATGATGGTGATGATGGCCTTCGTGGTCTTGGTCATGCTCATGGTCGTGGTCGTGGTCATGCTCATGGTCGTGATGGTGCTCGTCTTCGTCATGCTCGTGATGATGTTCATGGTGATGTTCCTCCTCATGGACATCGCTCTCGATACCGCGGATCCAGCCTGCTCCGGCCTCGGTCTGACGGAAGTCAAAAGCATTGGTATCCAACAACTTCTCTATATCGACATTGGCATAATCGCACTCGATAATCTGCGCCTTGGTCTGGATTTCACGGATAATCTTCTTGATCTTGGCAAGTGCCTCGGGCTTGACTTCGGAAGCCTTGTTCAGAAGAATGATGTTGCAGAACTCAATCTGCTGAATGATAAGGTTTTCAATGTCTTCTTCACCCAGGTCCTTGCGTTCCAGCTGTTCTCCGCAACCGAATTCGTCCGCCATCCTCAATGCGTCCACGACGGTGACAATGCAGTCCAGCTTAGGTGTGCCGAATTCCGTGTACACTCCCCCGATGGACTTCATTGAACAGATAGTCTGCGCGATAGGTTCCGGTTCGCAGATTCCGCTGGCTTCAATGACAATGTAGTCGAACTTGTCCATCTTCATGATTTCGACCAGCTGATTCATCAGGTCGGTTTTCAATGTGCAGCAGATGCAACCGTTCTGCAGCGCGACCAGACTGTCGTCACTCTGACCGACCACACCGCCCTTCTGAATAAGGGAAGCGTCAATGTTGACCTCACCTATATCATTGACAATAACCGCAAAACGGATTCCTTTCTTGTTTTCGAGAATACGGTTCACCAACGTAGTCTTGCCACTGCCGAGATATCCTGTCAGAAGCAGGACAGGCATTTCCTTGTTTTCCATCTTAGAGTTATTTTTTAGTTATATATACAAGTTTCGCACTTGAGAAACTCGAGTTATATATACAAAGTATGCGCCAACAATGCCGGTGACAGAACGGACTGACAATTTTGCAGCAGGCTGACAGGAAACGTTTTATAACAAATTCTCGAAGCTCGATAAAAATTTTAATAAATTTTAGTTACGTTTTAATTCGTTGATTTACAATGCTTATAAAAATGTTTGTGAAAATAGTGCTTAAAAATTGTAAGAAATAATTTGCACCGAATCGAAAAAGCCGTAACTTTGCAATCGAGATGATGATGGAGTTCTTCCACATACAGCTCGTTGGTTATTAGTTTTAGTGTTATTAATTATGTGGTTAGTGTGAGTTTTTGCGCGTGAGGCGTCATTACTCAACGATTTAAAAAGGTCCTTATCGAAAGTAAGGGCTTTTTTTGTTTTCTATACCGCCTCATCTTCCTGCTGCATGTTCTGTCAGAAATTCCTGTCAGGAAAACGTTGCGCCACTCTCTCGTGCATGATAAAACGTTTTCTACGCACGTCGTGGTGAAAAATGGTCATGTCGTGAGTAAATCCGGCCTTTTCACGCACGAGAGGTAAGCGTTTTCGGGTGGTTGTCCCAAGTCCGGCAGGTGCGCATTTAATGACATTGGAATCCGGCGGCGGTCTGGCGGTGGGACGCGGCCACGTTTCGTTTTTGGGAGCTTTGATTTACAATGAGTTATAAAACAGGGCGTGGAAACGTGGCCAAAAAATGACTGCGTTTCCACGCTGCTGCTAAGATTATACTTGACTATCAGTTAGTTACAAAATGCCTCGTGGCCGCGTCCCGCTGTTGCAAAAGGCCTGGCGAAGGTGTGGCCGCATCCAGCCCGGGATAAACACTTTAGACATATGGAGCACCGGGATTACGGCTCGTTGTCACGCCTCACTCTGTAGTTTGGTGATTTCTTCGGCAGAGAGACCGGTGGCTTCACTGATGGATTGAACTGGCAGTTTCATCTGCAGCATCTTGGTGGCTATGAGAATCCTCTCTTCGTTCTGACCTTCCACATGTCCTTGCTGCAGGCCTTCCTGCAAGCCTTCTTCACGTCCTTCTTCGCGCCCCTTTTTCTTCGCGTACTCCAATTGGTTGTATGTGTCCCTTGCCGTCTGCATATTGTTGATGTAATTCTTCTTGTCTTCATCATCAAGGCTGGAAAACTTTTCCACACCGAAAAACTGCTATGCGCTCTATGATAAGCTGAAGTTCCGGCATCAGTTTTCTTTCAAACCGGCGACTTCTTCCTCAGTGAGTCCGGTGGCTTCACTGATGGATTGAACTGGCAGT
>ULPF01035069.1_pt1 | contig 12771 bp, 6 predicted proteins | sample 1953271 | NCBI WGS metagenome assembly ULPF01 (sample SAMEA4835622, study PRJEB28245) | human gut metagenome | biome: gut microbiome; material: fecal sample | place: Denmark | collected 2008
CAAAGATGTTCTCGGTTCAGACGGCAAAGCTGAATAATCGACGGAACATATAAATAAAAAGTCCAGATATCTGTAACGGATGTCTGGATTTTTTGCGTTTATGACGGCGTGTGATGGCTGTCGGAGATGCCGAAATGGCGGCGGTACTCTTGGACTGAATTCTGTAGATGCTTTTCCACGGCTCTGGTGGAGATTCCGAGAATCTCGGCTATCTCGCTGTGTGTCATGCCCTCGATGCGGCTCATGTAGAAGATGTCCCTCGTACGCTCCGGCAGGAAATTCGAGAAATCCAGAACGTCCGTTATGTCAGGCAGTTGCTGAACTTTTTCTCCGGGGATGTCGCTCTCGTCTCCGAAATCGGCAGCCGCGATTATTTCCCTTGCCGACAATGGCAGTTCATCAAATCGTATTGCAGAATTTTCTTCCTTGTTCCGGCTGATGATATTGTAACATTTGTTCCTTACGGCCTTGAAAAGATATGCCGGAACCTTGTCCGAACTGATTTCAATCCGCTTGTCGAGAAATGCGCAAAGAACATCGTAAAAAATGTCTTCGGCGTTGTTCGAGGCATAGCATTGTCGCCCGCCTCTGGATAGTAAACTATTGATATACGGCACTATACGCGGGTGGATCTTGAGAACGAGATCCCTCACTTCATCTTCTGAATATGTAAATAACCGCGTGTCCATAGTTCAAATTTGTCGGCAAATATATAAAAAATTGGAAAAAACAGGTTCGGGATTTTCACATGTCGTGTCTATTATGATGAGTCCGGAAAACAGATGCCGGTCATTGGGAAGATGAATGAATATATCAAAATACTAGTAAGCAAATATGTCAGCGGGACTCTGTCGGATGAGGAAGCCGTCAGACTTGCCAAATGGATAAAAATGTCCGGAAACAATGCTGAATTGTTCCGCAATGCCGTCCGTGACATGGAGAAGAACCGGACCACGACCTCCGATGCTGTCGAATTCTGGAATCGCCTCGCGAAAGACAAATTCTCGGCCAATGCCGGTTCCAAAAAGACCTTCAGGAATTCGTGGGCAAAATATGCCGGCGCTGTTGCCGCTGCATTTGCGGTCATCGTCACTGTCTCAATCCTGGTCATGAACATTGACAAGAAAGACATTCCGGAGCAGGACATTGTCGCCGAGCAGGTGCAGACTCAGGAAACTGCGGCCCCGGCCCGCAAGGAATCGCTCATTTACACGGCTGCTGCCGGTGAAAAGAAAACCGTGATTCTTCCTGACAATACGAAGGTCATGCTCAATTCCGGAGCGAAATTGATGCTGTCGGATGATTTCAATGAAACTGAACGTCGCGTGGACCTGGACGGCGAAGCATTCTTCGATGTCGCGAGAAATCCGGAGAAACTGTTCATCGTGTGCTGTCGTGACAATGAATATATCGTACGCGGTACATCTTTCAATGTTTCCTCATATGTGAACGACAGATTCTCCATCGTGACACTGCATACGGGACGCCTGGAAGCCAGAGTCCATGACGATGTCATAATGCTGAAGCCTGGCGACGAATTGAGAATCGACAGGAACATGAACCAGATTACCAAGCAGACGGTCGACATTTCCAATTCGGCGAAGTGGAGGGACAGCGGACAATTGTCGTTCTCGTCACTGCCGCTTAAATACGTCGCCAACCAGGTTTCACACAAGTACAACGTGAAAATCAATGTCCACAGTTCGATTGAAGACATTGTCTATGACGGATGTCTTGACCGTGAATCCCTGCAGGACGCCCTGAGGCTGATTTCAATGACATCTCCTGTCGAACTCTCCGTCACGGAATTCAAGGGAGAATACTACATCTCGAAAAAATCAACAAGACAACAATTAAATCAATAGAATATGAAACCACAAATCAAGACACTAAGACATAAGTATGAAACTCCGGTCATTACCGGCTTCGACTTGTCGCTGGAAGCTGATATATGTAATCCTGCCAGCTATTCCCAGACTCAGGAATTCAAAATTGACGACAGTTGGATGTGGGATGATGAATTAGTAAACGAGTAAGCCTATGAAAAAGACGATATTGGCGGCATTTTGCCTGATGGGGGCAATTGCCTGCTCGAATGAGCTTGAATATCAGAATGACAGCCGTACAGTGCTGACATTGGAATTGCCTGGAACCACCAAGACTGTTCTCGGCGATGCACAGGACGGAGTGCGTCCGGTCCTTTGGTGCAAAGGAGACAAGATTTCTGTCAATGGGGTAGTCTCTGACCCTCTCGATGTGGAAGGTGATGTTCTCAAGGCCGACTTTGTGTTAAATGGGCAAGTGTCAGCTCCTTATGAAATAATTTACCCTGCCGGGATGGTCAAGGATGCCGCGACCGTTGCCCTGCCTGCCGGGCAGAAATATGCTGAAGGAGACAATATCGTTTCCGGTTCAATGCCGATGGCAGGTTATTCCACCACGGGATCTGTCATGATGAAACAGGTTTGCGGAATACTTGGAATCAGGCTGAAAATGGGAACGGAGGCCAACCTTATCCGCTATATTGAGGTTACTGCATTGGGAGGAGAACCCGTATGCGGTGATTTTTCAGTGGATTTCCTGAACAGTACGCTTTCATCTGAAGCGAAAGATGCTGATGTTATACGAATGGAAGTTCAGAAGACTTTTCCTGCAGGCTCTGCAAACACGTTCAATGTGATTCTTCCTGCCGGCGTGTATTCTGACGGGTTCCAGGTAAAAGTCGTGGATGAAAATGGTCGGGCAATGGTAAGGAGCATCAAGGGAAGCCGTGAACTCGGAGCCGGAAAATTGATGCTCATGCCGGAATTGGAATTTGTTCCTAATTCTGAAGACAAGGGCGTAGAGATTGCCACGCCGGAGGACTGGAACTCTTTTGCGACTGCTTACAACGCAGGCGAGTATCCTGATTCACAGATTGCAACCATCACTGCGGACTTGGATTTTTTGTTAGTTGACGCCGATAAATTTGTCACATTGGGACTTCGTGACGGAGCGAAGCAGTCCCCTGATGGAAAGGCCAAATATTTTGCCGGAACTCTCAACGGAAACGGGAAGAGGATAAAGAATCTTAAGTCAGATGTTCCTTTCATTCAGGCTATTGGAACAGGTGCTTTGGTGCAGGATATCAACATCGACGAAACTTGCAGTTTCACACCATGGTACGGCGATAAAAAGCAGCTTGAATTCGGCTCACTTATCGGTTATTGTTCCGAGGGCACTGTAAAGAATTGCACCAGTGCGGCAAGCATAACCGTTTCGCAGTGCAATGCCGTAGCGAACAAGTTTCCGCTTTATGTAGGAGGACTTGTCGGAAGGAACAGGTCAGCGAACATCAGCGACTGTACAAATTCAGGGGAAATTGTAGCGAATGCCACTTATGTAGCAGATGCGGATTCAACTAAAAATAATTTGTATATCGGTGGATTCACAGGCTATTGTTCAAATCCGGACGGCGTGCTTGAGAACTGCACCAATACCGGGAATATTTCCGTGGCATCGACTACTCGGAATATCTATGTAGGCGGCATCTGCGCGAGGTGTTCTGCCGGAACAATTACCGGATGCGCTAATTCTGGAGCAATAACAGTTTCCACTGGAAGAACATCCGGAGATCCTTGCAAGTTCTTCTATCTCGGAGGTCTATTCGGCGTCATAAATACAGACAAGGACAATTCCCCATCTATTGTCAATGGATGCTCAAATTCAGGAGCCATTACTTCCCGTTCAAATGTCAAGCAACTTTATATAGGTGGTATAGCAGGGTTGCTGGATTCGCCCAATACAACATTAACCGATAACACAAGTTCTGGTAATATTACCACGACCAAGAGACTGAGAAATCTATATTGTGGGGGACTTTTCGGTGCGGTTACTCAAGCTATGGAACTCAATCTGAACGGAGAGCCTTATACCGGAGTCATCAAGATAGGCACAATCGAATCATCTGCATTATCTTATTTGTATTGTGGAGGCCTTATCGGACAGACAACAGCGGACATCAAAGTAAGTGGTAGTGCCACTTGGAAATCAAGCTTATCTTATGTCGTAAAGGCTACGGCTGGGGACAACATTGCTGCTGAATCATTCTTTGGAGGTATTTGTGGTTGTGCATATGGTGCATCTATAAACCTTTCCGGGATGAAGTCAGAAGGCACTATTGCCATCGATACATTAAAACATACGATCTCAGGCGTAGGAGGCATTATAGGTGGAGCTACAAAAGGAACTTCGATATCCGATTGTGCAAATTCATCCAAGGTCTCCGTTAAAGAGAATAATGTCAAAACAAATGGCTACTCCGTGCATGTAGGAGGCATTGCGGGCAGAATCTCTGGTGGAGATGTTATTATAAAGAGTTGCACTAATTCAGCAAGAATTGAGAGTCGGCACTTTAATGACAATCCGTGGATTTCATATAATGGAAATGTTGCTGGCGGCATTGTCGGTAGTGTGGGTTATTCTGAAGACAATAATTTCCTTGCCACTATTGAGGATTGTCAAAATTCCGGTACTGTCTATAGTCTCCGTGGAGCCAGTGGTGGAATAGTCGGCTATGTGTCCAAAGGCACTATGACAGGCTGCAGTTTTACTGGAAGCATTACTCGTTCTGCACCTGGCGGTGGAATGGCAGGTGTGGCTAATTCAAACTGCTTTTCTGAATGTTATGTCAAAGCCAATATAAGAACCGCCGCTGCTAGAAGCACAAATGCAGACTGCGGTGGTATAGTCGGTGAAGCTGTTTCTTCTACAGTTGATGGTTGCAGATACTATGGAGATCTGATATCTGCAGCAAATGTAAGCACCGGCGGCATTATAGGCAAGGCCGACGACGCAAGTTCAGCCGGCGTGACGACAGCCTGCGGATTCGGCGGAACCATCAACGGCACCACCATCACCGAAACCGACCTCAGCACCTGCGCCATCGGCAGCACCACCGGCAGCACCACCGGCACACGCGGAACATTCTATCTATGGAATGGTGTGCTCCAATAGTGAGCATGAGTTTACCGAAAAACCATAAATCAAGACAATATGAATAATTTTATGAAAAGATTGCTTGTCGCAATGTTTTCTGTGGGGTTGGCAGTATGCCTCGGGTCTTCCTCTTCCGTCAATGCGGCGGAAGTTCGGCAGGAACCGGTCATTAGCATAGCTGTCAAGGACATGCCGCTGCGGGAATTTGTGGCGGAAGTCGAAAAGAAATGCAGTTATACCTTTTTTTACAGCGTTCAAGTACTTGAACAGGCGGGGAAGGTGACGGTCAATGCCGAAAACGCGCCCGTAAGCGAAGTACTTGAAAAAGCATTGGCAGGAACTGGATGCACGTTCGAAGTGATCGGGAACAAGATTGCCATCAAGACGGATACGAGTTTGAAGCCGGCCGATGCAAATATTGCGGCGAAATCGCAGACGGTGACGGAGCAAACTGCCGGCACCAAGGATATACGCGTCGTGTCCGGTGTCGTGAGAGATTCTGAAGGGAAACCTCTTCCGGGAGTAGGCGTGTTCATTGTCGGAACAACGACGGGTGTCATTACGGACAATGACGGTGCATATTCCATCAAAGTAGCCGCAGGACAGGAATTGAAATTCAGTTCAATGGGCTACAAAGACGAAACTGTCAAGGTCGGCAGCAGGTCGGAAATCAGCGTGAGAATGATGGACGATGCGCAGGTGCTTGAATCTGTGGTCGTTACGGCGTTCGGTATGAAGAGGGATGAAAAATCGCTCGGATATGCTGCCACCAAGGTGGACGGCGGGAACTTTTCCAATGCCGCCACATCTTCCAACTGGGTAGGAGGACTGGCCGGCAAGGTCGCAGGTCTCGCCATTGACAGGACAAACTCCGGCCCGGGCGGATCAATGCGTGTGACATTGAGAGGCGAGTCGTCTGTAGATCTGGCCAACAACTCGGCATTGTTCGTCATCGACGGCGTGCCTATGTTCAATACGTCCACATCATCTACCTCAGGCAGTGATGAGTCCACCTTTGCCATCGACTATGGTGACGGAACAAGTGATGTCAATCCTGATGACATTGAGAATATTACGGTGCTGAAAGGACCTGCCGCCACAGCGCTCTATGGCTCGAATGCCGCCAATGGTGCGATCATCATCACTACCAAATCCGGAGGAAACCAGGATGCGAAACTCAGCGTTTCATACAGCACGAATGTGATGTTCGAAACATTGACGACATCGCCTGAACTTCAGTATGAATATGGTCAGGGTACCAATTCCGACTATTACTACTATCTCAGAAGCGGTGACAATGCCAAGGGATTGGGCTATCATCCTGTACCGGATTATACCAGTACCGTGAGTCTGGAATCCTGGGGCCCGCGGATGGACGGTTCATTGCAATATCAGTATTACGATGACAGGCTTTCAATCGGAGGCGCCAAAAATGAAGATGGTGATTTCCAGAGGACTGCGACTCCGTTCGTCAGTCACGGCGACTGGTTCAAGGATTATTTCAGGACCGCTTACGTGGTCAGCAATTCACTGTCGGTTTCTGGAAAAATCAGCGGAAAGAACTCCATCCGCGCGACATTCAGCGATACCCGTGGAGACATGATGGTTCCCAATACCGATTACAGCAAACAGTATGTTTCGCTCAGGACAAGCAACAAATTGTCCAACTGGATGACCGCCGAAACTTCCATAACTTACAAGAGGCAGCAGTGTGACAATATCCCTACGTCTTCCGGTTATGGTTCTACCTCCGTCATGTACAGCCTTTGGACTTATGCGCCTAACGTGGATATGTCGTGGGTGAAGAATTATTGGCTTCCGGGAATGGAAAACCTCAATCAGGACAATAGCCTTTCTGGCGGAAAGAACAATGCCTACTTCGTTGCAAACGAGTGTGTCAACACGCAGCTGCGCAACAGGGTATATGGAAATGCCAAGTTCGACATGACCCTCTGCAAAGGCCTTACCCTCATGCTTCGTGGCGGCCTCGACATGAACCTGGACTTCCGTACGCAGCAGCAGGCGACCTCCACCCAGGCCAATCCGGACGGATGGTACCGTGAGCAGAATATTTCTTCAGTACAGCTTACGGGTGATTTTCTCCTGAAATATGACAGGGAACTCGGCGCTAATTTCCATTTCACCGGAAACTTCGGAGGAAATATCATCAACCAGAATTATCGCCGTCAGGCACAGACCGCGGATAAACTCAAGCAGGCAGCCGTATACTCTCTTGCCAACTCGCTTGGCGAAATCAAGGTGGACAATTACGGGTATAAGACCCAGACGAATTCACTCTACGCCCTTCTGCAGTTCTCCTGGAAAAATGCCATTTTCCTGGATTTGACAGGACGTAATGACTGGTCCAGCACGTTGCCTTCAGAGAACAGGTCATATTTCTATCCGTCCGTGTCCACCAGCATTGCCCTTAATGACCTGCTGGATTTCGGCCGCACCAACGGCTTAGTCAACCTGATGAAAATCAGGGCGTCATGGGCACAGGTCGGTCATGATACATCGGCGTACCGGATCGAGGATTACCTTGCAAGTACCAAATTCCCTGGCGGGGTGTCTCTTCCTACGGCGAAGTCAAACGGCCACCTGAAGCCGGAAATCGTCACGTCATGGGAAGTCGGCGCGGATATCAGGATGTTCAAGAACCGCCTGAGCCTGGATGTGGCGTACTATGACGGCAATTCGAAGAACCTCATCGCCAACATGCCGGTATCCTATGCTACCGGAGCGACCAGCGTTTATACCAATGCCGGTACTATCCGGAACTGGGGTGTGGAACTTACTGCCAACGGAACTCTGTGGAAAACCAGTTCAATGCAGCTGGATCTCGGTTTCAACTGGTCGCTCAACAGGAACAAGGTACTGTCGCTTGGTGACGGCATCGACTCGTGGATTGTCGCAAGATACTCTTCGCATGCGCTTATGACTGCTTATGAAGGCAGTTCTCTTACATCAATGTATGGTAAAGGTTACAAACGCGCACCTGAAGGCTCATATGTGGTCAATGCTGACGGTACAATGCAGAATGTCTCCGGTATGGTGGTCCTCGACAAGCAGGGCAAGCCGCAGACAAATGAGGACTTGCAGTACATCGGTGACTGCAGCCCAAAGTGGAGAGGCGGATTCAATCTGTCGTTCCGCTGGAAGGATCTCAAGGCTTCCGTAAGCTTCGACGGCCAGTATGGCGGACATGTGTTCTCTTATACGAATTGAATGTTGAATTACAGGGGAAAAGGTGTCGGCACTCTTGCCGGTCGTGAAGGCGGAATGATTGCCGAAGGCGTTGTCCTCCTGGATGACGGCAACTATAAGATCAATGATTATGCGATACCGCGCAATGATATTTCAGAATACTACCATTCTGCTTACAGCAATACCAATGCGGAGGCAAACTTCGTAAGCACCCAGTTCCTGAAACTGCGTGACGCAAGGATTGAATATGCATTGCCGAAGAAACTTCTCGCCAAGACGAAGGTAATCCGCGGACTGTCCATAGCTGTCTATGGCAATAACCTTGTCTGCTGGAGCAAGTTCCCGGGATGGGATCCGGAAGGCGTCTCCATGAGAGGCAGCGCGATTATTCCGGGCTTTGAGATTCTTCAGATGCCATCTGGCTCGCAATATGGCGCAAGCCTGAAAATAACATTCTAATTGACTGTGAACATGAATAGAATTTTCAGATATGTTGCAGCGGCTGCAATACTTCTTACAGCTTGCTCCAAATTCGACGATATGAACAAGAATCCGTATGCGCTCTACGACGCCCCTGCGGAATCCTTTGTCCAACCTATCCTGTACAATACGGAATATACTCTGGTCTCCAGGTCATATGACCTCCTGTCGGAACTCATGCAATACAGCGTCAATTACAATACCGAGGTGACTTCCCAGATGAATTACAATTATTCCATTACGGAGTCTGTGGACGCTTCCATCTGGCTCGGACTTTATCCTCAGGCCGGCAATGCGGAATACATGTTGCATCAGGCGGAGAAGGAAGACAACCCGGCGATGAAGGGAGTTGCATTGATACTCAAGACATTGGTGATGTCCAATATCGTGGACACCTACGGCAATGTCCCTTATTTCGATGCCCTCAAAATCGCTCTTCAGAAGGATACCCTGAACTATACGACCAGATATGATGACATGAAACTCATCTATGCCGACATGTTCGCCCTGCTGGAAGATGCCAATGCCGCATTCGTGAAAGCGGAAGAACTCAAGAATTCCGGTGAGATCCCGCAGACTGATTTCAGTGCGCTTTGTGATTACATGTATGAAGGCAATGTGGAAAAGTGGCGTCGTCTCGGCAATTCCCTCTATCTGCGTCTGCTTATGCGTGCGGCAATGAAAGTTGAGGAAGAAGGCGGCGTGATGGACATGAGCGGAACAGAACATCCTGACTTCAGCATTGTCAACAAGATAGCTGAACTTTATGATTGCTTCAATTCCGGCAGTGGGGATTATCCTCTTATGCGGGACCGGAAAGATGCTGCCGTAGTAGGGTTCAGCAATAGCAACTCTGCACTCTATACGCCGTTCTATGCTGTCACATCAGGAAACTGGAATAGCGTAATCGCTTGTGAGACATTGGTCAACGAGATGTATAACGCTAAGAAAGGGCTTGCAGACCCTCGTTACTATTATTATTTCACGAAACCTCTTGGCGCTCCGACGCAGCTGTTCAAGAGCAATCTGGATGCTTTTCTGGCGAAGAATGTTTCTGCTGCCGGAAACTCCAAGGTCGGAAGATATCCGAACGGCAATTCGGGCCAGATAGGAAATCTCAAGAATGCTGACCATTATGCGCTTATGAATTATTCCGAGCTGCTGTTCATTTTCGCGGAAGCCGGTCAGAGAGGTTGGCTGAATATCAGTTATCCGGTCGTGAAGAAGCTCTACCTTGAAGCCGTTACAGAATCGGCCCTCGAATGGAACACGACGGAATCAGCAGGAAGCGAGGACATGACGAAATTCATAGGAATCCTGTCCGATGAAATCGAAGCGGACAATGCCCTGGAGAAGATTCTTACACAAAAGTGGGTTTCAATGTTCTGGGTAGGCATTGAGTCCTGGTGTGACTACAGGCGTACCGGATATCCTGTCCTCAAGACCAATGGTGAGGCTGCGGACAACAATCATATCCTGCCGACACGCCTGAGATATCCTGCCGATGAGAAATACCGTAATCCTGTTACATATCAGGAGGCTCTGGACAACTGGCTTGGCGGTACCAACAATATGCGTACGGATGTCTGGTGGGCATCGACCGCTGAAAGCCGCAATACCAGGTTGCGTGGTAGAAAATAATTGAAAAACATGAGATTTATGAAACAATATATTAGACTGTTGCCGCTGCTGTTGTCTGTTTTCATTGCCGGTTGTTCTGAAGAACAGCCTGATGACACTGGCGAGGATGTAAAGAGTATCGAAGTCAGCTACTTTTATGACGGCGCGGAAGTGAAAGCTCTTCCGTTCAATTCTTCAAGCCGCAGCGTGCGTGTAGATGTGAAGGTGAACAATCAGGACATTTGGTGGAATGTCGAATCTGACGCCAGCTGGTGCAAGGTGTTTGATGAGCAGCATCGCGGAGACGGCGGATTCACATTGAACATATTGGCAAACGATGACTATTCTGACCGTGAGCCGGCTACGCTTACGTTCGTTTCCGGTCAGTTCAGAGGATATACGATGCAGGTTTCCCAGACGGGCAATGTGTTCATTGTAAACAAGTTGTTCGCTGTGGGCCCGCGCTCTGCCGGAACCGAAGAAGTAGAAGTCTCGGTGAAGGAAGGAGTCGAATGGGACATTGTCAACAGTGATTGGATTACTGCTGTCAAGGAAGGTTCTCCGGTGTCGGAAGGCGGCGTGACCAAGACGCGCGTTTCCGTAAGGTGGAATGAAAACACCTCTGCAGCCCGTTTCGGTTCCATAGGATTCAAGAGGTCTTCTTTCAAGGATGCTGATTCCCAGTTCAGCGTGTTCCAGTTCGGAAATGAATTGACCTATGATGAGGCTGGCGACATCATGCTTCCTGCAAAGGAATGTCCGGCTGTCGCCGTCAAGGTCCCGTCTTCCGGTGTCAATGGCGTGGTCCTGCCGGAATGGATAACTTATACTACCGAAGCCAATGCCGACAATACCGTAACGTATAATCTTATATTTGAGGACAATCCTAGTGATACCAGGACAATCCGCAATTCAAATGTGTCTTTCGATATTGCGGACAAGGATTCGGATGTGGTCCTTCCTGTCATCAAGCAGGACTACTATACCGTGCATGGCATCACTACTGCAGACGGATTGAAATTGTTCGCCAAGACGGTGAACGAAGGCGGAGATGTCAGCGAGTGGCAGAAAGACGGAAAGACGATATTGCTGAACAACATTGACATGTCGGCATTGACGGGAGAATGGACTCCGATAGGAACTGCTGACAAGCCTTTTGCCGGTATTTTTGACGGCCGTTACAGGAAGATCTTGAATATGAAGTCTTCTTCGCCGTTGTTCGGAACTTGCGAGGGTGCGGAATTGTCCAACATCATCATCGACGAGTCTTCGGAATTCAATGTCCGGGGCGAATATTTGACGGAATGCGTGGCTGCCCCTCTGGCAGGAAAGCTTACGGATTGCAAAGTCTCCGAGTGTACCAACAATGCTTCTGTCCTTATGGAAGCGTCCACGCTCAATGAGGCGACTGTGGCTTATGTCTCAGGTCTCGTAGGCGTAACGGCTGGTAATACAACTGTCTATAAATCAGAGAATAATGGTAGCGTTACGGCATCTGGCAAATGCAGGACGGCCAAGGCCCAGGGCAAATTTTACGTCGGAGGCATTGTCGCCATGAACGGGGGAACCGTTGATGAATGTACCAATAACGGTGCCGTATCGGATGCGGCCGTTTCTTACAATCATTCTCTTGCAGGAGTAGCTGCCGCCAATTCCGGAACTGTCCAGTCTTCCAAGAACGGCGGACGGGTTTCCGTGGCTGCCGTGCGTGTCGTGGATTCGCAGAACGATGTTTCCCGTTATATCAACATGGGAGGTATCGCAGGATACAATATGGAAGGCGGAAAGATTGCAGGGTGTACCAACGATGCTGCCCTGGCTTCGGCTTCCGACGTGAAATTGCAGCGTATCGGCGGCGTGGCCGGATATCTTGAGAGCGCCCAGCTTTCCAAGAATACCAATACTGCCAATGGAAAATGTGACATAACAGGAACATCTACTGAACTCAGAGGTGCCCGTCAGCTTTCTCTAGGCGGTTTGTATGGCGAAATAACATGTGGTGCCGCGCTCGATTTTTCCGGAGACGGAAAATGCTCCGCAGGACCGTTGACCGTTTCCGATTATGAAGCGTCCGCTGATTATGTCTTTATCTATGTCGGAGGCATGGTCGGGCATGCGGGTCTGGCTGATGATATCTCAATCTTGCATCCTGAATGGAATGGAACCATTACGATGAACTTGAAAAACAACAAGTTCGCCGGCTATGTCCTCGGTGTGGGCGGCGTGCTCGGCGGTGCCGGAGTGTTTGAAAAAGAGAGAGTCACGGGAGGTCACCTTACGGTGGATGATGCTTCCGTGGGCGGAATCGTAAACATCATGGCAAATCAGAAGAATGCGATGAGCCATAAATTCGCAGGAATCGGCGGCGTGTCAGGTTTTGTTTCTACAGGCGGAGTTTCGTTCCGGAGATGCACGAGTGAGACCAAGATTCTCCAGCCGGATTATTGCGGCAAATCCAACGGATGTGCCCAGCATGTGGGCGGTATC
>ULPF01022546.1_pt1 | contig 12710 bp, 11 predicted proteins | sample 1953271 | NCBI WGS metagenome assembly ULPF01 (sample SAMEA4835622, study PRJEB28245) | human gut metagenome | biome: gut microbiome; material: fecal sample | place: Denmark | collected 2008
TTTAGCACGAACAGTCCGTATCCTCTGCCATCAGCATTCAGCAATACATTCTGCGGTTTCCCTCCTGTCTCAATCTCCACGGTGCCGCTCTGCATGTCTACGGGAACGAACTCGCTCCTCACTCCCCCATTGCCATCAGCGAAATCAAGACGCACATTGAACTGCTGCTGCCATACGAGTCCGCGATGCTGCGGATCTTCTTGTTTCACAATGAGTCTGCCGTCTTTCCACTCTGCCGACACAGTTGGCATACCGCCACATTTCACCCATGTCTCGCTAAACTGCCTGATGCCACACTGCGGCGCTTTGCTGTCGAGGATGTCGATAAGCTCATCCCATGTAGCATTGCCATAGGCATACTGATGCAGATATTGGCGGATCCCGTCTCTCAGCGCCTCCTCTCCCATCTGCTGCTCCAGCTTGCGCATCATGACTGGTGCCTTGCAGTAGATGATGTTGCCATAGAGCAATCCAGCCTGGTTGAGGTTGTCGAGAGACTGCTGTATGGGATGTGTGCCGGGAGTACGGTCTGTTGACAGAGCCCTCGCCTGATACATACGCAGGAAGTTCAGGTCGTGGTTCACATCGGGGTATTGCTCCCTGGCTACCTTTGCCGCAAAGAAATTGGCGAACACCTCTTTTGTCCACACGTCATTGAACCAGCGCATGGTCACCATGTCGCCAAACCACATGTGTGCCGTTTCGTGGGCTATCAGCTCCAGACGTGTCTGCTCCTCCTCTGGTGTGGGGTGTTTGCCGAGGAATATCTCGTGGTCGGTGAACTGTATCGCTCCGGGATGTTCCATTCCGCCGAACTGGAATCCGGGGAGCACCACCATATTATATTGGCTGAAAGGGAGGGGTATGCCGGTATATCTTTCAAACCACCTTATGGAGTGGTCGGCAATGTCGAACACCTTGTCGAGCTGCGCCACCTTGTCGGGGTCGGTCTCCCGGTAGAGTGCCTTGATGGTACGGCCGCTGCGTTCTGCCTTCTTGACGCTGAACTTTCCTGCCACGAAGGAGAAGAGATATGTAGGGATAAGCTGGTCGGTGACCGATGACACCGTCTCCCACCCTTCCGGCACATCGAGTTTCAGTTTGAACACAGCCTTGAGGTCAGGCTGGTCGAAACATGGGAATACCGAACGGGCATGGTCGGGAACGAAAAGCGTGTAGAGATAGTCGTCGTTGCGGTTGAGCGACTTGTCGCCGCTGGTGAACGCCACGTCTACGGCATTCTCACCGTTTTTCAGCCAGCTCTCTTTCAGTATGATATGCTCGCTGCGCCATTCGGCACGCCTCTTCTTGCCGTTAACTGTCACCACACCGCCATACTGTCCGTCGGCTCCCTGGAAATCGAGTTGCAGGTCGTCGCCGCATTTCTTATACGTAAACTTGATGACGGCAGAGCCTGTCACCTTTTCTTTCCGCGAAGCGGGAATCCTGAACTTCAGGTCGTAACACAGATTGCCGACTGCCGCCCGCCGCTGCTCGGCGAGCTTTTGACTCACTCCCGGTTCTATCTCCACGGCACCTGCCACCATCGAACAGAGCAGCGCCATACATGCAATGATAAGTTTTTTCATAGAATTCTATTTTGTATACAAACAAGTTTTGCAAAGGCAAGCTCACCTCTGCATGACATCCAGACGATATTCTGCATCGGTTGACATTACCTAATGCAAAGATAATACATTTCAAAAAACAATGCTATAAGAAAACGATTTAAATAAGAATTATCAATGTTTCGCAGGTTACCCTGTCTACAAGAAAAGTTGAGGAAACGACGAAAGACAAGGTGTCACGACTATGGTCTGATGCCTGGAAATGTAAATAAATACACATTTCCCTCGCAAAATCGTTTTTTTACATTACCTTTGCATACTGCATTGCCCTAATCAGCCCCAGACGGTCATCAGGGCTGGCATGGATTCTGATTTTTCAGAAGAGTGGATTTTTTTCAATGAACAATAGCGGCTATTGCAAAATAGAAGCAGACAAAAAACATCTCATACAGACAAAAAAAACAATTATATATACGACAATGGAAAATAAGAAAAACATGTATTTCGCCGTAGCTTACAAGCTTTATACAAATGAGAACGGCACAGAGACAATGGTAGAAGAGGCAACAGCAGAAAAGCCATTCCAGTTCTTGAGCGGATTCGGACTGGCTCTCGACGACTTCGAAAACACCATCGTGGCTCTCAACGACGAGCAGAAGAACGACTTCGACTTCACGCTCACCAAGCAGCAGGCATACGGAGAGCATGAGGCAGAACGCGTGTTGAACCTCGACAAGGAGATGTTCTGCATCGACGGCAAGCTCGACACCGATAATATATACAAGGATGCCATCATTCCGCTGCAGAACGAGAACGGACAGCGTTTCCTCGGCAAGGTGCTGGAAATCGGCGACGACAAGGTGACAGTAGACCTCAACCACCCTCTGGCCGGCAAGGATCTGCACTTCGTAGGCTCTATCGTTGAGGCAAGAGAGGCTACAAACGAGGAGATACAGACCATCATCAACCATCTGAGCGGTGGCGGATGCAGCGGCTGCGGTGGTGAATGTGGAGGCAACTGCAACTGCAGCGGCGACTGTGGCAGCAATAACGGCGGTTGCGGCGGCTGCCACTAATCAGAAGGATTTGACAATACCCCCAGACGGTCATCAGGAATACTATAAGCAGTTGTAGAATATCACATCGTTTTGGGATGACATCTTGATGACCGTTTGGAAACAAATCACCAGACACATGCGTAACACTTTCGGCAACATATTCACACTTACGACTTTCGGGGAGAGCCATGGAGAAGCCGTGGGAGGAGTGGTAGACGGTCTGCCTGCCGGCATCGACATCGACATCGACTTCATCCAAAGCGAGCTCGACAGGCGCCGGCCCGGACAGAGCATCGTGACAACAAGCAGGAACGAAGCCGACAGAGTGGAAATTCTGAGCGGCACGTTCGAGGGAAAGTCTACGGGATGCCCTATTGGTTTCATCGTGAGAAACACCAACCAGCATTCCGCCGACTACGACAACATGCGCGACCTGTTCAGACCATCACATGCCGACTTCACATATTATAACAAGTATGGCATAAGAGACTATCGCGGCGGCGGCAGATCATCGGCACGCATCACCATAAGCAGATGTGTGGGAGGAGCATTGGCAAAACTGGCCCTGAAGAAGATCGGAGTGGAAGTTGTGGCATACACATCGCAGGTGGGCAGCATTGCCCTCGACAACGACTACACCAGGTATGACCTGACACAGGTGGAGAGCAACATCGTGAGATGTCCCGACGCAGAGAAGGCGAAACTCATGGAGAGCCTCATCTCCGAAGTGAAGAGCTGTGGCGACACCATCGGAGGCACAGTGACGTGTGTGATAAGGAATTGTCCGATAGGCATCGGCGAACCGGAGTTCGACAAGCTCAACGCCATGCTCGGATATGCCATGCTCGGCATCAACGCCGTGAAGGGAATTGAGTTCGGATCGGGATTCGAGGGAGTGACGCATCGCGGCAGCGAGATGAACGACATCTTCTATCCCGAAGACGAAAAGATAAAGACGCGGTCTAACAACAGCGGAGGTATACAGGGCGGAATTTCCAACGGCAACGACATATTCTTCCGGGTGGCGTTCAAACCTGTAGCCACACTGCTTCAGAAACAGGAAACCATCGACAAAGACGGCAATCCTACCACCTTCAAGGCAAGCGGCAGACACGACGCTTGCGTGTTGCCAAGGGCGGTTCCGATAGTGGAATCAATGGCGGCAATGGTGATTTTAGACCAATTTTTGTATAATAAAACAACAAAATTATAATTTTTAACTATTCTGATAAAAAAAACAGCCATTATTGTTTTGGCATTCAAATATTTGCAGTATATTTGCAATCGACAAGCGGGTGCTTGTGAAAGTACCGATTGTCTAATTAAGTCTAGTTTAGTTTTTGTGTTGGTTGAGGGCGGTCAATTGATCGCCCTCTTTTTATGCTTTTGTCCATTCCAAACAACATCCATCATCCGCAAAACCATCAATCCTACCAAACGGCAAGCCTGCACTCCCTCTTGCCGAAAATTGGAGTTAAAACACGCAAACACTTTGTCATATCAAGAAATAGAGTTATTTTTGCAGGAAATCACATCTTACTATACACAACAAGGATAATGAGTGGCAACATCTATATAAAGAACGCACAGGTGAACAACCTGAAGAATGTATCATTGGAAATCCCAAGAAACAAGTTTATCGTGATTTCCGGTGTCTCCGGCTCCGGCAAGTCATCACTGGCTTTCGACACACTGTATGCCGAAGGCCACAGACGATATGTGGAGAGCCTCTCGGCATATGCCAGACAGTTTCTCGGAAGGATGAGCAAACCGAAATGCGACTACATAAAGGGACTGCCACCGGCAATAGCCATAGAACAGAAAGTGATTTCCAAAAACTCTCGTTCCACAGTGGGCACAAGCACGGAGATTTATGAATACCTGCGGCTGCTCTTCGCACGCATCGGACACACCTTCTCGCCGATAAGCGGCAACGAGGTGAAACGACACACCGTGGAGGACGTGATAAACAAGGTGAAGACCTTCTCTGAAGGCACGCGCTTCGTGGTGCTCTCACCGGTGGTGAGAATCGCCGACCGCACTCTCTCGCAACAGCTCACGATGATCATGCAGCAGGGATACACACGAGTGTTCGTGAAAGGCGACTTCCAGCGTATCGACGACCTGCTCAACGACGACAAACTGGACGAGAACATAAAGGACGAGAACATCTGGACAGTGGTAGACCGCATAGCGTGGGAAAGCGACAACGACACGCTGTCGAGACTCACCGACTCAGTGGAGACGGCTTTCTACGAGGGCGACGGGGCATGCCGAATCGCCATCATGCCGGCAAACATAGTATATGATTTCTCAACTCGCTTCGAAGCCGACGGCATGACATTCGAAGAGCCGAGCGACGGCATGTTCTCTTTCCACTCCCCCATCGGAGCTTGCCCTATGTGTGAGGGATTCGGAATGGTAATCGGCATCGACGAAAAACTCGTGATTCCAGACTCATCGCTCAGCGTATACGACGGATGCGTGCAATGCTGGCACGGAGAGAAAATGGGCGAATGGAAAAAGGAATTCATCAGAAGAGCGGCAACAGACAAGTTCCCGATCTTCGAACCATACTACAAACTGTCGCAGAAGCACAAAGACTGGCTGTGGCACGGTCTGCCATCCGACAAAAGCAGAGACAAATACGACAGGGTGAGCATCGACGACTTCTTCCAGATGCTGAAAGAAAACCAATACAAGATACAATACCGCGTGATGCTCAGCAGATACCGCGGCAGAACGGTATGTCCGGAATGCCACGGCAGAAGACTGAAAAAGGAGGCAAACTACGTGAAGATACAGGGAATGAGCATCTCTGACCTCGTGGACATGCCTGTGGAGAACCTGAAGAAATGGTTTGACGAACTGAGCCTCAACGACCACGATGCCGCCGTGGGCAAACGACTGCTCACAGAGATAAAAAACAGACTGGGATTCCTTGTGGAAGTGGGATTGGGATACCTCACGCTGAACAGACAGTCTAACACGCTGAGCGGCGGAGAGAGCCAGCGCATCAACCTCACCACATCGCTCGGAAGCAGTCTGGTGGGATCGCTCTATATCCTCGACGAACCAAGCATCGGACTGCACAGCCGCGACACCTTCAGACTGATAAGCGTGCTGAAAGACCTGCAGGCTCTGGGAAACACGGTGGTGGTGGTGGAACACGACGAAGACATCATACGTTCTGCCGACCATCTAATCGACATCGGTCCTGACGCCGGACGACTCGGAGGCAGAGTGGTGTTCGAAGGCGACCCGCAGAAGATAACAAGCGACACGATAAAGAAATATCCCGAAAGCCACACCATCAGATATCTGCTCGGCGAGGAGCGCATACCAGTGCCTGCCAACCGACGCAGCTGGAACCTCTTCATAGGCTTAAAGGGAGCGAGAATGAACAACCTGCAGGGCATAGAAGTGAAATTCCCGCTCAACGTGATGACGGTGGTGACGGGAGTGAGCGGATCGGGAAAATCCTCGCTCGTCAAGGGCATACTCTTCCCTGCCCTGAAGCGACAGCTCGACGAAGTGGCTGACATGCCGGGTGAATACTCATCGATATTCGGCGACATAAAGACGATAAAACACGTGGAGATGGTGGACCAGAACCCTATCGGCAAGAGCACGAGGTCGAACCCCGTGACATACACCAAGGCTTACGACGCCATCCGCCAGCTCTTCGCCGAACAGCCGCTGGCTGAGCAGATGGGATTCTCTTCAAAATACTTCTCGTTCAACGCCGAGGGCGGCAGATGCGAGGAATGCAAGGGAACGGGAGTGCTCACGGTGGAGATGCAGTTTATGGCCGACCTGGAACTGGAATGTGAGGCCTGCCACGGCAAACGCTTCAAAAAGGAAATTCTGGAAGTGAGATTTGCCGGAAAAAACATCGACGACATCCTCAACATGACAGTCAATGAAGCAATAGAATTCTTCACGGAAAACAACCAGAAGGACATCGTGAAGAGACTGAAGCCGCTGGAGAGCGTCGGACTGGGATATATCAAACTCGGACAGAACTCCTCTACCCTATCCGGCGGAGAGAACCAGAGAGTGAAACTGGCTTATTTCATCGGACAGGAAAAGGCTGACCCCACACTGTTCATCTTCGACGAGCCGACGACAGGTCTGCACTTCCACGACATCAAGAAACTGCTCAATTCGTTTGACCAGCTGATAAAGCGTGGACACAGCATCATTGTGATAGAACACAACATGGATGTGATAAAATATGCCGACCACGTGATAGACCTCGGTCCCGACGGCGGAAACAAGGGCGGACAGCTCGTATGCTGTGGCACTCCCGAAGAGGTGGCTGCATGCGAAAACAGCATAACGGGAAAATATCTGAAAAAAGTTCTTGACAACTCAAAAAAAGAATAGAAAAGCGACAAAAGATTTTGCTCGTCAGAAAATAATTGTTACCTTTGCACCACTTGTTCGGAACAGTGCCCTGTTCCGGGTGTTTAATCAGCCGATATGGCTCAGTTGGTAGAGCAACGCATTCGTAATGCGTAGGTCCCGGGTTCGAGTCCCGGTATCGGCTCCATAGCGATTAAACAGAAGATAAACTAATGGGAAAAGATTTGCGATAATAGCTCAGTTGGTAGAGCACTAGCTTCCCAAGCTGGGGGTCGCGGGTTCGAGCCCCGTTTATCGCTCTTGTCATCATAGCATTCCCCACACTTCAATTCTTCTTATTCTTTCTCCAACGTATTGTATTACAGTATCTATAACAGCTGTACTTCTACAATCCTGAAATCCCTATGGATTACCGTTTGGGAATAATATATAATCAGCAAAAAAGCGACTTCCGAAAGAGAGTCGCTTTTCTGCTGTTATATACAATCGCTTGTCTGATCAAATTCATGAAGGAGGCTGCAATCAATCCTCGTCGGCAAATGTCTCGAGCGAGAACTGGCTGCTGCCATCGAAGCAGTGGGTACATACCTGACACTTCGGCAGACCGATAGCCTCGATGAGCTGTTCGATGGTATTGAACTTCAGAGTGGTGAGTCCCAGTTCCTTTGCTATCTCGTCCACCATGCGCTTATACTCCGGAGAGTCGGTGATGGCATACTTGTCGAGATTCTTGTTAGGGTCGCCCTCAAACTTCTGGATCATACGACGGGTGATAAGCTCCATATCGCTCTTCGATGACGTGAAGTTGATGAACGGACATCCGTATACGAGCGGCGGACAGGCAATGCGCATGTGGCATTCCTTCAGACCAGCCTGATCGAAGAGCACCTTCACGTTGTCGCGAAGCTGGGTGCCGCGCACGATGGAGTCGTCGCAGAAGAGCACCTTCTTGCCCTGCAGCATCGCCTTGTTTGGGATAAGCTTCATCTTTGCCACGAGAGAACGCATGCTCTGGTTTGACGGAGTGAAGGAGCGTGGCCATGTAGGAGTGTATTTTGCTATGCAGCGCTGATAAGGCACATTCTTGCCAGCCGCATATCCCATCGCCATTCCCGTTCCAGAGTCAGGAATACCGCTGCAGCAGTCCACCTCCACGGGGTCTGTCTTCGCCATGTTGAAGCCATTGTCGAAACGCGCCTGCTCCACGTTCTTTCCCTCGTATGTAGATGTGGGGAATCCGTAATACACCCACAGAAACGAGCACACCTGCATCTTCTTGTTCGGTTTCCTTATCTGCTCCATTCCGTCGGCGGTGAGCTTCACTATCTCTCCCGGTCCTACATTATATACTGTATCGAAATCAAGGTTAGGGAACGAGGTTGATTCGCTCGATGCCGCATATGCCCCATCCTTCTGTCCGATGATTATCGGAGTGCGTCCCCAGCTGTCGCGGGCGCAGATGATGCCGTGGTCGGTGAGCAGGAGCATCGTACACGATCCCTTGATGTGCCGATACACGTTCTCTATACCCTCCTTGAAGGTCTTGCCCTGGATGATGAGCAGCGCCACGAGCTCCGTAGGGTTTGTGCTGCCCGACGACATCTCGGCGAAATGCATGTTCTTCTCCAGCATCTCGATTGTCAGCTCATCCTTGTTGAGTATCTTCGCCACCGTGCAGATGGCAAATTTTCCCAAGTGAGAATTCATTATCAGCGGCTGTGCGTCGGTGTCGCTGATTACGCCGATTCCCGATGTAGCCCCCTCGAAGCGGTCGAGAGTAGGCTCAAACTTGGTTCGGAAATAAGAGCTTTCGAGATTATGGATAGAGCGCACGAAGCCCTTTTCCTTGCAAAATGTTGCCATACCACCACGGCGTGTACCGAGGTGAGAGTTGTAGTCGGTGCCATAAAACAGGTCTGCCACACAGCTTTTCTTTGAAATTGTTCCGAAGATACCTCCCATATAAATATATTTGTTTGTTATTTTGTTTCCGTCTGCAAAGGTAATGAAATCTTCATTATTCATCCATCCGAATGTCATTTTTTATTTGAAGACATGATATAAATTTGTATCTTTGCAAAAGGAAACACTAAAAATGTCGAAGAAGCGAATACAATCATGACCTTAGACTTCTGAGACTATAATCGGAAACAAAATGAAAAATCTTTTACTACGTGTATTATCGTCATCATCATCGCCGTGTCTGCACCCATGAGTGCGAACGCCTCGTCGGCTGCCGAAGGAAACTGAAGAACAATAACCGTATTTATCCCGAATCGAGGGATAACCCCAAACAATACACTGGCAGCAAGGGCTGGAATCTGTTTCCTCTCTTGTTGCTTTTTTTATCCCCAATCGGTCAGCAGGACTTTCATTCAACCCCAATCGGTCATTAGGGCATAAACCGAAATCTGCCATTATTTCATCTTCATTCCCATATTATACATTATGAAGCCGTAGATGTCGGCTGTCTCTTCCATCACCTTAGACAATGGCTTGCCGCCGCCATGGCCTGCCTTGCTGTCGATACGAATCAGGACAGGGGCCTTGCCTGACACTCCTGCAGACGGGCAGCGAACTTGAACGAATGGGCCGGAACCACACGGTCGTCGTAGCCAGGGCAGAAGCAATAAATAGTGTTTTCATTCGCATATAAATTAATAATGCAAACTTACTCAAAAATTCCCGAAATATAGTACATCGGCGGAATAAATGCCGATATTTGAAAATATAATCTTACCTTTGCATTAACCATGACAACTGGCTCAGCAAATGTATAACACTTACTCACAAGCATAAAAAAGAAACACATATATATATATGGAATTGAATAAAGACATCAAGAATCTGGAACAGCTGTTCCACACCGACCTCCACCAATACCTGCTCTCCATCGGAAAAGTGGACGAGCGTCTGCCTGAGGCTCCCGACATCGAGGAACTGTGGCAGAAAATCGGCGAGAGCTATCTGCCCGACGGGATGAGGGAGTTCAACGCCTACCCCACCGTTTCGCTCGGATGGATGATGTTCATCGGAATGGCGATAGCGAAATATTGGGACACCGACTGGGAACTCTACAGCAAAGTTGGCGACCTGTATAAATATCTGAGAGACCAGCGCGACTTTGACCACATGGACGACTACATCTGCGAGAAAGTGCTGCTGCTCGCCGGGGAGGACCACGCCCTGATGACAAAGACCGTGGGCGAATGTGCCTCACGCACATACAACCTGCTCTACCACCAGCACCTCGAGCCCGGCACTCCCGAGGCTTTCCAGGGTTATGTGTCTGCCCTCCACCAGATGTATCTCATGGGCATGTCGATGGAACTGAAACGCCTCGGCTACCACATGACGAAGCTGAACTGACAAACACGGGGCACAGGGCATCGTTTCAGGCAAAACCTCGGCAAATGTAAAGATTTTGCCATATCATCTGAAATCAAGCAAAAACCATCAGATCATCAGGTTTTCTTCATAGCGCATTGGCATACAGGCAGTTAGCTACCTGACAGTTGTTTTCAATTGTCTGGATGGTTTGAAACTGTCAGGATGATTTTCAACCGTCTGAATGATTTGAAACTGTCTGGATGGTTTGAAACTGTCAGGAATTATCTGATGAGAGGAATTACATGTGTCGGCAGAATCTTGGAAACAGGAATATGGTATTACAACATTAACCCAAATCGGCCATTAGGGCTTGCTTGTATTTTGCTCTTTTAGAAGAGTGTATTTTGTTTGTATTTTAATGAGTAATAGCGAGCTATTGCGAATTAAAAACAAGCAAAAGACGCCTTATAAAAGGCAAAAGGCAGCAAGCAGTCATGAAAAATAAAGTAAACGTCCTAATGACCGTTTTGGGTTAACTTATTGGGCAGACGTCTGACACAGATTCTGCCCAACTGGGGCAAGCACGTTGCCCATGATGGGCAAGCAGCGTGCCCCGGTTGGGCAAGCAGCGTGCCCATTTAACATACAAAACGGTCATTATGGTGAAGTAGTGAAGTAAGCCAATGAAAACATGGTGTATGCCAACCAGCTGCAATACTACGACGCAATTACCGCCAACAGCAATGCTGCCGACTCCGGACCATTTATAGACTTTATGCTTGGGGAAATAAAGAACAGAGCGTGAACGCAACGGCTTCCGCAAGAACAAGTCCATGGAGAAGCAGCCTGAATCCGAAGAAAACCTTCTCGAACACTGTATCGATGGCACTGATGCCTTCGATACGCTCTACATCGACTGCGAGAAGTTCTCGCAGCATGATTTATACCCAATTTCAGTTGGAGGCGTAAGATAAATTGTGTATTTTTGCAAAAAAAATGGGATCAGAAGTTTACCATTGTGAATATAATGGTGTCAAGTATGAATATAATGGTTTTCATGGTATGACACTTAAACCCACACAGGATATAAAGCATATTAAAGTTTTAGGTTCTGTAGAAGATATATATGGTCATAAATTTGATATAGAAATTATTTCTCCAGAAACGTTTATGAAATCAAATATTGAAAGCGTTTCCATCGAAGAAAATATTAGAGAAATAGGTTGTAGAGCATTTAAAGAATGTAATCATTTGACTTTTGTAAAATGCCCTTCATCATTGAATACAATTAAAGATTCTACATTCTCTCATTATTTTGCCTACTTTTAGGCAAATTATTGTGTCGCCGTCCTGTGGTATTAATTCTGTTCCCATCTTATCTGATTTTATTTTCTTACAAAGGTAAACAATTTTCTGATTCCTTCCAAATTGGAAGTTATTATGTAACCTCCCCCTACCCCCCCTCTTTTCCTTTTCCTGCGCCATTTATGACTTTCGGACGTGACTTAGCTTACATAGGCAATCAATACCATTTGGAAATGAAACTGCTGGACTCCAACGAAATCCGGCAGCTTCGAGATGTGTGTATATTTGAGGTGAATGGGATTGAGGTGTATAGGTAGAGTAGCGAATTTGGCTAGAATTGTCAAATTCCTAAAAAAACAGTCTTCTTTTTAAAAGAAAAGTATTACCTTTGTTCCGAAAAAGTGGAACATGTACCACTTTTTCGGAATGGATGATAGTTAACAGAAGCACTTATATCGACCAATTGATTCGTTATAAAGGCAACGGATTGATTAAAATTATAACAGGATTAAGACGTTCTGGAAAGTCTTTCTTGCTAAAGAAGCTTTTCCGACAGCACCTGTTGAATGATGGTGTTAAGGAAGACCATATCATAATTATTGATATGGAGAGTCGAAAGAACAAGCCATTCAAAGACCCTGACTATTTACTTGATTGGGTAGAAAAGGAAATGAAAGACGATGAAACATACTACATCATTATTGACGAGGTACAGGAAGTGAATGATTTTGTTGAGGTTCTTTCCACACTCTCGGTAACTGAAGGCACTGATGTTTATGTTACAGGCTCTAATTCACGCTTCCTTTCATCTGATGTGGTGACAGAGTTCCGTGGGCGTGGTGATGAAATCCATGTTTGGCCTTTGTCATTCAAGGAATTTATGTCTGTTTTTCCTGGTTCAAAGGAAGATGCGTGGTCTGAATACATTATGTTTGGTGGACTTCCACAACTCTTAACTCAAATTGGCGATGACAAGAAATCCGATTTCTTGCGTAGGCTATACCGTACCGTGTATCTCCGTGACATATATGAGCGTAATGACATTACCTTAAACCCAAAACGGTCATTAGGCCGTTAAATG
>ULPF01009708.1_pt1 | contig 12445 bp, 14 predicted proteins | sample 1953271 | NCBI WGS metagenome assembly ULPF01 (sample SAMEA4835622, study PRJEB28245) | human gut metagenome | biome: gut microbiome; material: fecal sample | place: Denmark | collected 2008
ATCGTTCATTGAATCAAATCAATGACGATATTAGAAAATACAAAGATATCTATAAAAATGACAAATGTAAAAGAGTATTATTCAAGGAGGTATAATTATGAGAGATTATTTAGTAGTTTACAACAATCGAAATTACTTGTACTTTACACAGTGCGAGGGAAAGACAAAAGCAGACGTAGCTAAGAAAATGCATGCGTGTGTAGACAATGTTTACAGAATGGATTTAATTTACAGAGTTATTAATTGGGAGAAGAACGACACAACACACATCAGACCAGTTATAAATTTAGATGACCCTGATAATAAGTTACGTTACACAATAGGAGATGAGATATTTGATTATATTACTTTTAGAGAGTTTCGTGGAGATGTGAATGATTATAGAGATAGATAAGGAGGTAATAACTATGAAACAAAAGGTAATTGTAATGTTATATATGGGACATAAGTATAAGGTGGAGACAATAACTGATAATACTACTCATATGGTTCAAACATATGTATATAGAATCAATAAATATACAGGTAAGTATGAGTATATAATACATATTGAAGATGACCCAATATCTGATGAAGACTTAAAACATTTATTAGATATTTACAATTCAAGAACAATACATATGTATCAGCGTAGTGATTTAAGAGCTTAGGAGGTATAATATGACATTAAAGCAATTAAGAGCAAAGGCTAGGTCATTAATGAGAACTGCTAACCGTAGAATTGATACTTATAGAAAGGAGGGGGTTATAAACCTCTCCTTAGAAAGTATAATTGATAATCTGAAATTAGCAGGTATGTTTAATGAGAAAACTGATAGAATATCAATGGCTGGGTTAGGCGAACGAGGTCTTAAAGTGTTAATAGGTTATCAAGAAGAGTTAAAGGATGTTGAGACAGTAGCTAAATATAAAAAGAAAGTAGTAGAATCATATAATGAAAATAAAGAATATACACCACAAGATGTATTAGATACAATAGGAAAAACCGAAACAGTTAAGGAAACAGACCCTGAAACTGGTGAAGAGATTGAGGTTGAAAAAGATATTACTGATTATAATTATTTAGCTAGGGCAGCTCGTTCATTCATTGATAAATATGGTGTTCAATATAGTGAATGGATTGAACAACAAGCTATAAATGGTAACTTTGAATCAAGGGGTGATAAACTTGCAGACATCTTTACGTTGTTCCTTAAAGAATACTCAGGAAAAGAGTTCACAAATGAAGAAATCGAACGAATGTCAAACTATGAATGGGAAGATATGGAGAAATGGTCTCGCTAAATCATTTGAATTATTTGACCCATTTAAGTATTCAACAAACTTAGGAACTTTTACAATGAAATCTCATAAGGAGATAACTACATATGCTACATTACCATTAGCATTTGATATTGAGACAACATCTACTATTATAGATGGTCAGGAGACTGCTTGGTGTTATCATTGGCAGTTAGGAATTGGTGATGATGTATATTTTGGAAGATATTTAGAAGACGCTAAGACATTATTTGACAAGATAGCTAGTATTTTATCACATTATGTTGAGAAAATTATATGTTTAGTTCATAATTTTCCATATGAGTTTGGATTTTTAACAGAAGTAATGAATTTTACTGAGATATTTGCTACTGCAAAGAATAAACCAATTAAGGCTACTTATAGAGATAATATTGAATTTAGATGTTCATATGCAATGACAAACTTATCATTGGCTAAGTTATCAGAACAAACCACTACAAAGAAAGCAGTAGGTGATTTAGATTATAGAATAGTTAGATATCCTTGTACTCCTCTTACTGACGAGGAGTTAGGATATTGTTATGCAGACGTTAAAATTTTAACTGAATATTGGAAAGATATTATAGTTCCAAAATATATTAAGAATCATAAGATAGTTTGGTTGCCAATTACAAATACATCAAAGGTAAGAAAGGCATTAAAAGATAAGATTCAGAATAAGTTAGCTTGGAAACGAATTATTGAGAATAATTCACCAAGCGATGCTATGTATGCAATATTCAGAAGATGTTTCTATGGAGGTCTTGTAAGAGCTAATGCTGATTATTGTGGTCGTGAATTAAAAGACGTAGCTTCTAGGGATAGAACTAGTTCATATCCAGCAGTTATGTTGCAATATAAATATCCAATGTCTAAGTTCAGACAAATAAATATTAATGAATTAGACAAATATTATAATGACGATGATTTCGCTAAGATATATCATGTAATATTCAAAGACCTTAAATGTAAGGCACCAGTATCACTTATTTCATCTGATAATACTAAGATTGTTAAATTAGATAATGATGCTGTATTAGATAATGGACGTATTTATTCAACATCATATATGGAATGTTATGTTACTGATGTTGACTTTAAATGTTGGTGTAAAACATATGATGGTAAATTAAAGATAGAAGAATGTTGGATTAGTAAGAAAGGTAGATTACCTAGATTTATTATTGAAACATTAGTAGAACTTTATACTAAGAAAAAGACACTTAAAGGTGTTAAAGGAAAAGAAGAAGAATATAATTATGCTAAAGGAATGTTCAACGCATTATACGGTTGTTGTGTAACAAAGGCAAATGATGAAGAATGGACTTATGATAATTATTCAAAGGAGTGGAAAAGTAAGAAAACATTTGACAACTCTACATTCTTATTATATCAATGGGGAGTTTATATCGCTGCTTATGCAAGAATGGAATTAGTTGACATTGTTATTAAAATTTGGCAAGATGATATAAATAATAAAAGAAAAGAATCATCCATAGTATATATGGATACTGATTCTTGTAAATATCGTTATAGAGACGGTGCTTTAGAGTATATATTTGATGATAATGATAAACGTATCATACAAATGACACAGGACGCTTGCAATCACTATGGTTGTGACTTTAATATAGTAGGAGACTTAGGAACGTGGGATTTAGAGACATTAGATAAAAAGACTGGTACTAAAACATATAAGTCATTCATTACATTAGGTGCTAAGAGATATCTTCATGACGGTGAGCCTACAATCTCAGGTCTTCCTAAGAAAGGATTTGAGCGTTATTGTAAAGAGAACAACTGTACTCCACAAGAAGCATTTAAGACAGGAACTGAATTTACTCCAGAGCAATGTGAGAAAACTTGTATGAAGTACTTCACTAACAGAAAGCAGTTCTTAATAACAATGCCTAATGGAGAAGTATTTGAGACACCAAAGAATTACATCTATGCATCCAATGTAGGATTTAAGTTGGACATTAGTAAGGATTATAAGAAATTCACTATGCAAAGATTAGCAGAAGTAGGAAAGAGAGGTAATACATATGCAGACTAAATACATACAAGAAGAGATTGCAGCAATAGCTGACCCTGAGTGGTTTAAAGACCACTACTCACCATTAGAAGTTATTAAAACAAATACACCATACATACTATCATATGGAGGACGTAACATAGGTAAGACATTTGCGTGGCTAATACTCATATTAGCCACTTGGCAATTAAAAGATTACAAGTCAGTAATAATGAGACGTATGGCTGAGACATTAAAGACTTCAAAGGCATCTCAGATGTTTACCAAGGTATTTAATTCAGGTATAGTTCCTAATAAGAAAGAGTATGCAGGTATATCATATAGAACAGGTATGTGGAGAGGTTATTGGGAAGATGATAAAGGTAAGAAAGTATATGATGAACCTTTCTGTTACTCATTTGCATTATCATCTGCTATTGAGATGAACAAAGGTGTATCTGATATTGAGCATTTGGGTATCATATTATTTGATGAAGCACTTACAGCAGACAACTATTTAACAGACGAGTGGATGAGATTCCAGAACGCAATGTCAACTTTGATACGTGAGAATAGTCAAGCGTGTTGTGTGTTATGTGCTAATACTGTAAGTTGGGTAGCACCTTACTTTAGAGAGTTTGGTATTCAAGACGTAAGGAAGATAAAACAGGGAACTATTAAGGTATTTAAATGCTTAGACGATACAGCAGTCACACTTGAATACTGTAATGATGTTATAGTCAATAGAAAGAAAAAGATAACAGATAAGCGTTTCTTTGGTTTCAAAACAGGAACTGCTGATATGATACGTCAAGGTGGTTGGGAGATTCATTCATATCAACATCTTACTAGAGAAATGATAGAAGACCGTCATCGTGAGTTGATAACAAGAGACATTTACATTGCTCATGAAAATGAAATCCTATGCCTAGAGTTATACGTTATGGATGACTTCGGGCCTCTGGTGAATGTAAGACCAGCAGATAACTTTGACTTAGGAAAGGTAATATATGTAGTAGGTGACCATACAGACCCTAGATATCATCATAAACCAAATCCTAGTAATAAGATAGATAAGTTAATATGGACATTATATCATAACAATAGATTCTATTACGCTGACAATCTATGTGGAGAAATCGTTAAGAAGTTCCTAGCAGAATATCATATGTAACATAAAACAGGGAGGTCATTTGACCTCCCCTTTATTATATCATTCCATACATATGAAAGAAGCTAAATCATCAACCAACATATTTAAGAAAGACTTTCCTAATCTAAGTGAAATTTCCTCCTTAATCATTGCTTGGTTAGTAGTAACTCCAATATTTCCGTGAGTATGCTCAGTGTGTTTCATCTCACTACCATATGAGTCAGTATCAGTTGTGTTATAAGTAGTTGTATCAGTGCTGTTAAAGTTTGTCTTTAAGTTAGAATCATATGTGTTAGTATCTACACCACCAAACTGTGTTGTATGTGTCATATCAACATTATTAGTATCAGCTCTATCTGTATATGATAATGTATCTGTAGTATCATATGTAGTAGTATCAGTTCCACCAAACTGTGTTGTATGTGTCATATCAACATTATTAGTATCAGAACGACCTGCATATGTTAATGTATCAGTAGTATCATAAGTAGTAGTATCTGTTCCACTCTTCTCATTAGTATCAGTACCTATCTGAGTTAATGTATCATTTCTGTTAGAAAATGTTTTGGTATCAACCTTTCCATAAGTAGTACTATCACTACCACTATTCACTGTACTGTCATCACCTGTATGATCTACTTCATCATTTCTGGCATTAAATTCTTTCGTATTAGTTTCTTTATATTCATCCTGTATAGGAGAACCGTCAGTATCTTTATATTTTCCATATCTAGTATTAGTACGGTTATCAGTATGAGAAGTTGGTTGCTTAGTTGAACCGTTGTAAGGATATTCATATACATCAGTGTCGTTATTCTCTAAAATACTACCTGATTTAACCAATGTATCTGTTTCACTACCATACTTAGTAGTAGTCTCAGTACTGTTATAATTAGTAGTCTCTGTCTTTCCATAAGCAACAGAATCAGAACCACTCAATGTATCAACCTCACTACCATTATATGTAGTAGTATCAGTTAAATCCTTTGTCTGAGTATTCTTCTCTCCATATGCAATACTATCAGTTCCACCCTTGGTAGTAGTCTCACTACCAGCTTTATTCAATTCTTCTGTACCCTTATCGGTTAATACATCACTACCAGTTCTTGCTAATACATCACTACCGCCCTTTGTATTTGTCTCAGTACCAGCTTTACTCAATACTGTTGAACCCTTATCTGTTAATATATCACTACCAGATTTGCTTAGACTATCATTACCTGTATGAACATCTTCATTGAAACCAGTTCTAGCAAAGGTATCATTACCTGTCTTGGTATTTGTATCCTTACCAGTATGAGCATCAGTCCACTCTGCATACTTATCAGTATTCTCAATAGGACTATACTTAGCTACCAATGCCTGAAATATTCTGTTGAAGTTCTCCTTAGTACTCTTATTCCACCAACTAGGGAACAGTTGGTCTTGATAATATAAATGATACAATTCCACATAATCAGTCTTAGATGCACCACTATAAGTAAATTCAGTACTATCATTGTTGTTATAATTATTAGCAAACCAATCAGGCATATATAACATTCTCTTATTACCGTGACGATTAAGTGCTACATTCTCTATCTCTTTCGTACTATAAGAAACCTCATTTCCATCTACATCAGTAAATGTTATACTATCCAAAGGAGTACCACTATCGTCCCTTGGGACGATAATGGATTGCTTTCTAGCATAATACTCACCTAATGTCATATCATATTTAGGATAATTCTTCCACTCAAAAGCCATTACTCTACCTCCTCTTTATTCTGCTCATTAACTTGCTCCTCTTTCTGCTCATTAACTTGCTCATTAACCTGCTCATTAACTTGCTCATTATCTTGCTCCTCAATCTGCTCATCAGGATTATCGTCCTTGAAAGCGTCTGATAAAGATACTTTCCAATCACGATTCCAACGTGCATTAACTCTATCAAATGTGTCAGTGATTTGCTCTATCATATCGTCTAAGAAGATTTGGGTGTAGTTTTCGTAGCCGTTTACCTCTGCACTAATTACCTGTGCTCTCTTCATCTGGTTTGTGATGTTAATGCCTAACTCACGACATACACGGGCAAGAACATTGTCATATGCTTGGAGTATCATAGGCATATATTGACTGTCACCTGATTTTCCTGTCATATCAATAGGAAGAGATTCATCACCCATAAGGTCATCGATTGTTGTTTTGTGCATTACTGAGTAGAGTTTCTCCCCATTTATCATCTTATTAAATACTTCATCTATCTGCTGTCTCTCAGCATCAGTTGATGCTTTGTATAAAGGAGTAATACGAGTGTTAATACTAGCTATCTCTAATGACTTATCTAAGTTAGATAACATCTTTGTATAGTAGAAAAGTGTAGGTGCTAATGGCGTCCACAATGAGTTAGAATGCCCTACCTCTCCGTCAGTTAGCTTCGTATTTCCTGATTTCACACCAGTAGACCATATATATTCCGTTGGATATCCATAGAAGTCAAGTTCTCCTGCATATCCACCATACACGTTACGAAGAAGACCTGAATCTTCTATTATCATGTAAGAATCATTAAAGATGATGCTCAGCATCAACTCTCTCAAGTTGATGCTATCATCAATATTCTCAAACTTAAACAAGTGCATAAATCTTTTAAGTAAGTTATTAAATATCACCATTTGTTCGTCAGTGAGGATTGTATAATTACAATCCTCACAGAACTTATTGATAATACCATTAAATTTAGTTATATTCATTTTATAACCTCCTATCCATAATTGTGATATACACCTGATTGTAACAAGCTAATAATCTCTTCCCATTCAGAAGTAGTCATTGAACCTGACTGATTTAATTTAGGATTGTCAATCTGTAAGTATCCTTTAACTGATTGAATCGTCCTAGTTACTAAGCACCTGAATCCAGTTGTCTGTCCATAATTCTTAGGAAGATTTCTGATAGGACGCTGAATTAGTAATTGAGCGTTATATCTACCAAATACATTAGTAGCTGATGATTGACTATCAACAGTCTTGAGTGGTGAGAAGTCAACTCCTTGTAATGAAGGTATTGATTTAGTCATAGCTAACGATGATAATGCGTTAGCACTTGTCTCAGCTATCTGTGTCATATTTGATATGCTATCATCGAGACAGTATGGAATGTTAGTGCATACATCACATTCAAGTATCTGTAATGGTGTTCCTGAACCATTTTTAAGTTTATATAATCCCTTTCCTGTAGTTAAATCAACTGATAATGTTATTTTTAAAGTTTGACCCATCCACAAGTTAGTATCAAGCTCAATAGAGTTAGATAAGAATGGTAATGATAAATGTAATGTTGTGTACGGTTTCATGTCATAGAAGAACATCCTAGAACTATTCTTCGATAACGGTTTAATCTTAACCTCTCCCATATCAATCTCATTCCATCCGTCTGTTACCCTTGGTAAATTACTTTCCATTACATAACGTCCTATAACTGGAGCTTGAGTTGCTGTAGTTATACCTAAATCATCTACTGTAAAAGGTAACATCTGAACTGACATTACTTGTGCTGATAAACTATCAAACATACCTGTTAAAGAGTTAAGTAAGATTGTAGTAGCGTCAGGAATCTTCCAAAAGAAATCCCAAAACTGATTTATGCCTGACTTATCAGTTATGAATATACCTAATGTTCCTGATGATAATACTGCATTATATGTCTCATCTGTAGAAGTAGATGTAGGGTCTTTAGCACTAGAAGTAGCGGCTCCACTTGGATGAGATGGATTCTTGTCTACGCTTGGGTCTTTAGTAGTTCCATCAATAGTATAACCTGGGTAATTAGATGGGTTATCTGCATAACTTGGTTGTACTGCATAAGTATTATTATCTGTAGGTGTAGTTGGGTCATCTGGGTCAGGTGGTGTAATGTCTATTGACATATATAAAGTATAGTCGTTAGGTTTAGCTGTAGACGCTACAGCAGTAGCTACTTCTTGTGAGTACTTTAAACCATAAGCTGAATCATACTGAGTTTCATTAGTCCACTCAGCAGGTAAATTAAGTAACTTCATACCAAAGTTGTCTTCTACTAACTGATTAAAATTCTGATGAATCTTGCTCTTATCATATAAGTCCCAAGTTGATACATAAAAAGCATTTCCTGCTTCTCCCTGTGGTGGTAAGATAAACATATCTCCTATATGATATGTATACCCATTGATTGATATAGAAGTTTCATTATGATATGATAATGTGTTTTGTTTGTTTTGATATACTACAACATCTTGAGATGTATAACCACCCTCTTGATATGTTAGAGCATGACCTGATTGCCAATAACCGTGTACACTGAATAGTGAAGATGTTATATATCCCATCTTCGTTATCTTACCAAATAGTGTTGTTTCCCCTCTAGGGTCTATATTATCAACTTTGAATACAAACAACTGCCATTGAACAAATGTCGGATTAACACTATTAGATGTATTTGGGTTATTAATATAATCTGCTTTTATACTTCCAGATGGATAATATCTAAGCAAGCCAACTAATCCGTCTTCCTCAAGTGCCACTGTAGCCACCTCCTAACTTTAATAGATATGAAATGCGATTAGAGAAGTAATGCGGACAATCTATATTTATAATCTCAGTATAAGTTCCATTATCAAATGGTAACTGATCATCAACTAACAATGGTGACTGTAAATTCTCTGCTCTTGTTATTACCTGAGTACTATCAAGTATTAGTCTACTATATGAAGATAATACATCAACCTTACAGTCAATTTCAACAATTCCACCACTACAGAACCTTATATCAGTTATAAAGTAATCTCTACCTAGATTCTCACAAGTAATGTAATTGAACTTACGATAATAAGCAACAACATTTGAATTAACATTGTCAACTTGTTCTAAATTAGCTAATCTAAATGTTGGAGTTAATATTGATGTGTCTTGTTTTAATCTTACATTATTTACAGTAACTACAGTATCAGAAAAATCTTTCTCAATCTCTCTTTTATCACATCTCATTTGTTTTAATTTAAGTGTTATCTCAGCCATATAAAAAGGAGGGGCTGAGTAAACCCCTCCTCACCTCCTCTCTGTGTACTGTCTTACTCAAGGACAAATGCAACGATTGGATAATTAGAATCAAGAACTGCTCTGGACAGATAATGGTAGAAATCTGTGGTGAAACTAGCAGAAGCAGTAAATGAACTATTTGCATACTCACGAATGACTGTAAGACCGATGGCTCTCCAATCAGCCATAAGTGCTACTACACCGTTCTTAGTGAAGTTACCAGAATCATTAGCAGTCAGTCCCATCTTAGCAACTGAATCCTTATCTAACTTAACAGTAGATAATGTAGTGATATCAAATGAATCCTCTTCACTGGAACCACCCTGCCACTGAGTTACTGTCTCGTAATCACCAAAGCTCAGAAGCTTCTCATTAAATGTATCTGCTCTCAGACCATATCTAATACGAGATTCTACTGGCTTGAGTAACCAGAAGTTAGACTTCGTAGAGAATGTAACATGCTCCTTGTTATTGAAAGCTGTAGACATCTTTGTGATGTAATCCTTAGTGTTGCTCATTGTCTCAGACATAAAGCTAAGGAAATCCTTGTCATACAGAGCTGCTATACCTGTCTTGTCAAATGTTGGATTCACTTTCTTATACTCAGTGATTAACTTAATAGTAGAACCCTGCTGACAAGACTGTGCAATAGCACACTGAGCTAACATATGCTTCCATACTGACAGACGTAAATCCAAGATAGACAGAATTGATGCTCTCTTTCCTGACAGGAATGTATTCATCTCATCCCAACCTCTGAAAGCAGTAATCATATCTTCCTGACTGTAGGACATAGCACCAAGTAAGTCAATCTGATTATCAAAAATCTTCTGAGAGTACTTAGCACCAAAGTATGTATGCTCAAGCTCTGCGAAGTTCTGACCTGCCTGTAAGTCAAATGATGGGTCATTCATGATGTTATCAGATGGCTCAAAGTAAATACGAGCCATAAAGCCTGGGAACTTATCTCTGTCAATCATCATTGAGTTAAAATCGTTGGAACGATAGACCATATCTTCTATCTCCAACCTACCCATTGCTTCGAGGACACCGTTGATGAATAACTGCTCAAAGCTCTGTGCTGATGTGACCTTTGTTCCGAGGTCAACAAGGGCTGCTGAGTTGGTGGGTGTCAGTGTTCCAATCTGCTCAGCATACTCAGTACCTAATGCTTGAGCAATACCAGATTTAGTGATTTCTACTACGTTTTCTCTAGTCATTATTTAATCCTCCTTAATTAATGTTTCGATGATAAATGAGTGCTACGTCAAATGTAATACCATTTACAGCTACATGCTGTGAATCTCGATAAGATACTGTAACAACATTATTTTCAATATCAGCTACTACCTCATTTGTATCTGTTCCTGCTGTTTTAGTAAAAGTAATACGCTTATCAGCAATTACACCATCGTTTGGTATTACTAATGTACCTTTAAAACATACATTTGCTTTTGGTCTTACATAAATCTCAATTTCATTACCAGCAATTACTAAATCTTTAATCAGATCAATACCTGTTTTACCATTAAGAACAGGATAATGTCTAACTACCTCACTTTGTCTGTTACCAAATACTACCATTTTCTTACCTCCTTATAAATATTTAATCATAAGATGTGCAATTTTCTTTCCTATCTTCTTAGCTCCATACTTATCATATATTGCTTTATCGAACTTAGAATCTACGAATCCAACTTCGATTAGATAGCAGTCTTTTAAGTGATTATTCACATACCAATTCCCAGTACCCTTAACTCCTCTATTTTCAAAACCAAATTCACGACTAAGTTCCTTACAGAATTTCTCAGCGTTCTGTCTGGTTGTGTATGAAGCTCCTCTAGGTAAGTAGATTTCAATTCCTTTACCTCCTCCTGCGTTTAAGTGTAATGAGAAATTAGTTGTTGTGTTTTTCTTAATTGATTTTTCAAGTATCTTATGGAGACATAATGAAGCTGAGGATGCTTTAGCTACTGTACAATCAACAGCATTATATCCCATTTGTCTAAGTTCTTTAATAATAGCGTTCTTTAACTTACGGTCTTCTTTAACCTCATTTAAGTATCCAGAAGCTCCTACAGCACCTATTCGAGCATGACCTCCGTGTACTCCAATGATATCAGTCTTCTTTAACATTTTCAATCACCGCCTTTAACTCTGTAATGGCTTTGGTCAGTTCCGTGATGATTTCCTGTGTCTTTGTTTGGGCTGTATATATGTAATACATTAAACACCCACACATGACAATAGGAAATCCCACGGTAGACACAGCCTGTAATAATGAGGTAGTATCCATCGTGGTATCTCCTTTCTTGAATTTATTTAATTATGAAACAGCTATCTTAAATTACTCAAAGCACTCAAATGGGTTGTATGGCTCACCGTTCTTAGTAATCTGTAAAGCTGATGGATATAAAGCGTTCTCTTTACACTTGATAGCTAATGTACCCTCAGCTCCCTCAAAGACTTCATCCATCTTTAATGGGAATGTCTTACCGTTAGTACCTTTCATCTGGACTGGAATATCATATGAAGTATGGAGGTTAATGTAATCTCCGTCTTCCTTTAACCACTTTGGAGTGAAAGTACCGTCAGGACTCATTTTGGTAGCTTGTAAGATTTCATTTCTAATGTCTTCTGTGACACCGCCCTCTACCTTAATTGAGATATTCCAACGCTTATCTCCTTTTCCCTTGTAACCAGTCTCAAATCTGAATCTTGTGATTGTTCCTTTTACTAATACTAATCCGTTCTTTACCATAATTGTTACCGTCCTTTCTGATTGTTAAATCTGTTACTATTGTTACTATTGTTACTATTGTTATTGTTAGAATCAATGAGAAGTCATTGTGGTTTATTGTATATAGGGTGATAAGAAATAATTACTAACCTCTTTCTTGATTCTGAAATCAGTATAACACAGTGATTAAGATATGTCAAGAG
>ULPF01014130.1_pt1 | contig 12283 bp, 8 predicted proteins | sample 1953271 | NCBI WGS metagenome assembly ULPF01 (sample SAMEA4835622, study PRJEB28245) | human gut metagenome | biome: gut microbiome; material: fecal sample | place: Denmark | collected 2008
AGAAATGGAAATGCGTGAATTGCTTTCATTCTACGGATATGATGGCGATAACACTCCTATCATTCGTGGTTCTGCCCTGGGTGCTTTGAATGGCGATCCGAAATGGGAAGAAAAGATCATGGAATTGATGGATGCTTGCGATACTTGGATTCCTCTGCCTCCGCGTGAAATCGATAAGCCGTTCTTGATGCCGGTTGAAGATATCTTCTCAATTACTGGTCGTGGTACTGTCGCAACAGGTCGTATCGAAACAGGTGTTGTTAAGGTAGGTGATGAAGTTCAGATCATCGGTTTAGGTGCTGACGGAAAGAAATCTGTTGTAACAGGTGTTGAAATGTTCCGTAAGTTATTGGATCAAGGTGAAGCTGGTGATAACGTAGGTCTGTTGCTTCGTGGTATCGATAAGAACGAAGTTAAGCGTGGTATGGTCATCTGCCACCCGGGTCAGGTTAAGCCTCACTCTAAGTTCAAAGCTGAGGTTTATATCTTGAAGAAAGAGGAAGGTGGTCGTCACACTCCGTTCCACAACCACTATCGTCCTCAGTTCTATATCCGTACTTTGGATGTAACAGGTGAAATCACTTTGCCGGAAGGAACTGAAATGGTTATGCCGGGTGATAACGTAACTATCGATGTAGATTTGATCTATCCGGTAGCATGTAGCGTAGGTTTGCGTTTCGCTATCCGTGAAGGTGGCCGTACAGTAGGTGCTGGTCAGATCACAGAATTGGAAAACTAATTTCCATTATATAGAGCCAGTCCTATCATAGGACTGGCTATTTACGGAACTAGCTCAGTTGGTAGAGCACTGGTCTCCAAAACCAGGTGTCGGGAGTTCGAGCCTCTCGTTCCGTGCTAAAAATAACTATTCAATGAAGAAGATATTTGAATATATTAAAGAATCTTATAACGAGCTTGTGTATAAGGTTTCTTGGCCTACAAGAGCAGAGTTGTCAAATAGCGCAGTAGTGGTTATGTTTGCTTCCCTTATCATTTCTGTTGTTATCTTTGTTATTGACATGAGCTTTGAAGGTGTGATGCGTTTCTTCTACGAAAAAATCTTTTAATTAGTGTAAGGGTATGTCTGACGTTCAAAAGAAATTTTATGTTCTTCGTGCTATCAGCGGGAAGGAAAACAAGGCGAAAGAGTATCTGGAAGCTGAAATAAAGAATACTGATTTAGGAGAGTACGTATCGCAGGTGTTGATCCCTACTGAAAAGACTTTTACAGTCCGTAACGGGAAGAAAGTAATGAAAGAACGTGCTTATCTGCCAGGTTATGTATTAGTAGAAGCTGCTTTGGTGGGAGAGGTAGCTCATCGATTGAGAAACATTCCCAATATCATCGGCTTTTTAGGTGGATCGGATAATCCGGTTCCTCTTCGTCCGGCAGAAGTTAATCGTATTTTAGGTACGGTTGATGAAATGCAGGAACAGCCCGAAGATATGGATATCCAATTTGTAGTGGGTGAGAATGTGAAGATCACTTTTGGTCCGTTTAACGGATTTAGTGGTATCATCGAAGAAGTCAATGCCGAGAAACGGAAGCTGAAGGTGATGGTTAAAGTCTTCGGACGGAAAACCCCTCTTGAGCTCGGTTATATGCAAGTGGAGAAAGAATAAGAGCTCTGGTTACGAAAAGTACTTATTCTTTCGGTTATTGATGTTATATATCTAAAATTTTTAGAAAATGGCTAAAGAAGTTGCTGGACAAATCAAATTGCAAATTAAAGGAGGAGCAGCAAACCCTTCTCCCCCAGTAGGACCGGCCTTAGGTTCTAAGGGTATTAATATTATGGAGTTTTGCAAGCAATTTAATGCCAGAACCCAAGACAAGGCTGGTAAGGTATTACCTGTAGTAATTACTTACTATGCTGATAAGTCTTTCGACTTTGTCGTTAAAACTCCTCCAGTAGCAGTTCAGTTGTTGGAAGCTACAAAAGTGAAGAGTGGTTCTGCTGAGCCGAATCGTAAGAAAGTTGCAGAAATTTCTTGGGATCAGGTAAAAACAATTGCAGAAGACAAGTTACAAGATTTAAACTGCTTTACTGTTGAATCAGCCATGAAGATGGTTGCCGGAACAGCTAGAAGTATGGGTATCACTGTTAAAGGGGCATTCCCGGGTAATAATTAATAAACTTCAATTGAAATGAGTAAACTTACAAAAAATCAAAAGTTGGCTTTAGGTAAGATTGAAGCTGGGAAGACTTATTCATTGAAAGAAGCTGCTGCTTTGGTAAAGGAAATTACTACTACCAAGTTTGATGCTTCTGTAGATGTAGACGTCCGTTTAGGAGTTGATCCCCGTAAGGCCAATCAAATGGTAAGAGGTGTTGTTTCATTGCCTCATGGAACTGGTAAGCAGATTCGGGTTCTTGCATTGTGTACTCCAGACAAGGAAGCAGAAGCTACTGCAGCAGGTGCTGACTATGTAGGTTTGGATGAATATATCAATAAGATCAAAGGTGGCTGGACTGATGTTGACGTAATCATCACTATGCCGTCAATCATGGGTAAAATTGGTGCTCTGGGTCGTGTATTAGGTCCTCGTGGTTTGATGCCTAACCCTAAGAGTGGTACAGTTACTAACGAAATCGGTAACGCTGTAAAAGAAGTTAAGCAGGGTAAGATCGATTTCAAGGTTGACAAAGCAGGTATTGTTCACACATCAATCGGTAAGGTTTCATTTAGTGCTGATCAGATTCGCGACAACGCAAAGGAATTTATTTCAGCTTTGATTAAATTGAAGCCGTCTGCTGCTAAAGGTACATATATAAAGAGCATTTATCTTTCAAGTACTATGAGTGCGGGTATTAAAATTGACCCAAAATCAGTTGATGAACTTTAAAAACAATTGAACAACAATGAGAAAGGAAGATAAAGGTGTAATTATAGAACAACTTACTGCTACATTGCAGGAGTATCCTAACTTCTATTTGACGGATATTGAAGCTATCGATGCTGAAACAACAAGCCGTCTGAGAAGAGAATGCTTCAAGAGTGATGTTAAGCTGGTGGTTGTTAAGAACAATTTGCTTAAGAAAGCACTTGAAAATGTAGAAGGTGATTTTTCACCTCTGTATACAGCATTAAAGGGCAATACAGCTGTGATGTTTTCACAAGTTGCTAATGCTCCCGCTCGCCTGATCAAAGAATTTACTAAGGATACAAAAGGTGAAGGTAAACCTCAGTTGAAAGCTGCTTATGTACAGGAAAGCTTCTACGACGCTTCATCTTTGGAAGCTTTGGTAAATATCAAGAGCAAAAACGAACTTATTGCAGACGTTATCGCTTTGTTGGAATCTCCGGCAAAGAATGTTATCTCTGCTTTGCAGTCATCAGGACAAACTATCCACGGCTTGTTAAAGACCTTGGAAGAAAGAAAATAATAAATTAATCAAGTAAAAAATAATCATTTAAATCATACAAAAATGGCAGATTTGAAAGCTTTTGCAGAACAATTAGTAAACCTGACCGTAAAAGAAGTTAGTGAATTGGCAACAATTCTGAAAGAAGAATATGGTATCGAACCTGCTGCTGCAGCTGTAGCTGTTGCTGGTCCTGCTGCTGCAGGCGCTGCTGCTGTAGAAGAAAAAACTTCTTTCGATGTAATCCTGAAATCAGCTGGTGCAGCTAAATTACAGGTTGTTAAGGCCGTTAAGGAACACTGTGGTCTTGGTTTGAAGGAAGCTAAAGACTTAGTAGACGCAGCTCCTAGCAAAGTTAAAGAAGGCATTTCAAAAGAAGATGCTGAAGCTTTGAAGAAGGCTTTGGAAGACGCTGGCGCAGAAGTTGAGCTTAACTAATATTTCAAAAACCTGGTAATCAGGGAGTCGGTTAAGAATCTTCGGAGACGGAGATTCTTAACCTTTTTGTGTCTATAATTTCAATAAGTTCAATAAAATCGTTACTAGATGTCTTCAACAGATGTAAATCAAAGAGTTAATTTTGCTTCGATAAAGAATTCTTTACCATATCCAGATTTCCTCGAAGTGCAATTGAAGTCCTTTAGAGACTTCCTGCAACTCGACACGCCTCCAGAGAAAAGAAAGAAGGAGGGTTTGTATAAAGTATTTGCTGAAAATTTCCCTATTGCAGATACACGTAACAATTTCGTGTTGGAGTTCTTAGATTACTATATTGATCCGCCTCGCTATTCAATAGATGAATGTATTTCCCGGGGTTTAACATATAGTGTCCCATTAAAAGCGAAATTAAAATTGTATTGTACTGACCCGGATCATGAAGATTTTGATACGGTTATTCAGGATGTATATTTGGGACCGATCCCATATATGACTGAACGGGGTACTTTCGTAATTAATGGTGCAGAACGTGTTGTGGTATCGCAGTTGCATCGTTCGCCGGGCGTATTCTTTGGACAAAGTGTGCATGCTAACGGTACGAAGTTGTACTCTGCACGTATTATTCCTTTTAAAGGATCTTGGATTGAGTTTGCTACTGACATTAATAATGTGATGTATGCATACATCGATCGTAAAAAGAAATTGCCAGTAACCACTCTTTTAAGAGCTATCGGTTTCGAAAGCGATAAAGATATTCTTGAAATCTTTAACTTGGCTGAAGAAGTTAAAGTAACGAAAGCCAATTTGAAAAAACTGGTTGGCCGTAAGTTGGCTGCTCGTGTGTTGAAAACATGGGTAGAAGATTTTGCTGATGAAGATACGGGCGAGGTTGTTTCTATTGAACGTAATGATGTGATTGTTGATCGCGAATCTGTTCTCGACGACGATAACATAGACGCAATTCTTGAATCGGGTGCACAGAACATTCTGTTGCATCGCGAGGACCAGAACTTGTCTGACTATGCAATTATTTATAATACGTTACAGAAAGACCCAAGTAACTCTGAAAAGGAGGCTGTGCTTTATATTTATCGTCAGCTGCGTAATGCTGAGCCGGCTGATGAAGCCAGTGCCCGTGAAGTCATTACGAATCTGTTCTTCTCTGAAAAGCGTTATGACTTGGGCGATGTAGGTCGTTATCGTATTAATAAGAAATTAAACCTTTCTATCAGTGAAGATATTAAGGTATTGACAAAAGAGGATATCATTGAAATCATTAAATATTTGATTGAACTGATCAATTCGAAAGCGATTGTAGATGATATCGACCATTTGAGTAACCGTCGTGTTCGTACAGTCGGTGAACAATTATACAATCAGTTCGGTATTGGTTTGGCTCGTATGTCACGTACAGTCCGTGAACGGATGAATGTGCGCGATAATGAAGTCTTTACTCCGATTGACCTGATTAATGCTAAGACGATTTCTTCGGTTGTTAATTCGTTCTTCGGAACCAATGCTCTGTCTCAATTTATGGACCAGACAAACCCGTTGGCTGAAATAACTCATAAACGTCGTCTGTCTGCCTTAGGTCCTGGTGGTTTGTCAAGAGATCGTGCCGGATTTGAGGTACGTGACGTTCACTATACCCATTATGGCCGTTTGTGTCCTATTGAGACGCCTGAAGGTCCAAATATCGGATTGATTTCTTCTCTTTGCGTGTATGCTAAGATTAATGATCTTGGATTTATTGCAACGCCTTATCGCCGTGTAACCAATGCTCAGGTAGATTTCTCTGAAGAAGGATTACAATACTATACAGCGGAAGAAGAGGAAGGAAAGATTATCGCTCAGGGAAATGCTCCGCTTGATGATGAAGGTCATTTTGTGCGCGATAAAGTTAAGGCCAGATTGGAAGCAGATTTCCCGGTAGTATCACCGGAAGAGGTGAATCTGATGGACGTTTCACCGACACAGATCGCTTCAATTGCAGCGTCCTTGATTCCTTTCTTGGAACATGACGACGCGAACCGTGCATTGATGGGTTCTAACATGATGCGCCAGGCAGTACCTTTGTTAAGAACGGATGCCCCTATTGTTGGTACGGGTATTGAAGCACAGGTTGCGCGTGATTCGCGTACGCAAATTATTGCAGAGCGTGAAGGTGAAGTCGTATTTGTGGATGCGACTTGCATTAAGATAAAATATGACCGTACAGAAGATGAAGAATTTGTCAGCTTCGAAGATGCGGTTAAAACATATAATATTCCGAAATGGCGTAAGACTAACCAGTCTACAACCGTTGACTTGCGCCCAATTTGTCATCGGGGTCAACGCGTGAAGGCTGGTGATATTCTGACCGAAGGTTATTCAACTGAAAATGGAGAATTAGCGTTGGGTAAGAATGTTAAAGTAGCATATATGCCTTGGAAGGGATATAACTACGAGGATGCCATTGTGTTGAACGAACGTATGGTTCGTGAAGACTTCTTTACTTCAGTCCACGTAGATGAATACATCCTGGAAGTGCGTGAGACAAAACGTGGTATGGAAGAGCTTACTTCTGAAATACCGAATGTAAGTGAAGATGCTACTAAGGATTTGGATGAAAGAGGTATTGTCCGTGTAGGAGCACGAATCGAACCGGGTGATATCTTGATTGGTAAGATTACACCGAAGGGTGAATCAGATCCATCTCCTGAGGAAAAGCTGTTGCGCGCTATCTTTGGTGATAAAGCTGGTGATGTTAAAGATGCATCTTTGAAAGCAACTCCTTCTTTGCGTGGTGTGGTTATTGACACTAAGTTGTTCTCTAAAGCCGTTAAAAAGCGTAAAACAAAGGCTACTGAAAAGGCTGTTTTGCCGAAGTTGGATGAAGAATACGAAGCAAAGATGGCTGAACTGAAGACTATTTTGGTTAATAAGTTAATGACATTAACTGATGGTTTGACTTCAGTGGGTGTTAAAGATTATATGAATTCTGAAATCATAGCGAAAGGTGCTAAGTTCACTCGTCGCGTTTTGGAAGAATTGGACTTTAATGCTATTCAGGTAAGTGCATGGACTAATGATGATGCCAAGAATGAGCTGATAAAACAAGTAATCTTGAATTATCTGAAGAAATATAAGGAATTGGATGCTGAGTTGCGTCGTAAGAAATTCGACTTGACTATCGGTGATGAATTACCTACAGGTATCGTTCAGATGGCTAAAGTTTACATCGCTAAAAAGCGTAAGATCCAGGTGGGTGATAAGATGGCCGGTCGTCACGGTAATAAAGGTATCGTATCAAAGATTGTACGACAGGAAGATATGCCATTCTTGGAAGACGGTACTCCTGTAGACATCTGTTTGAATCCGTTAGGTGTGCCTTCTCGTATGAACTTAGGACAGATCTTTGAAGCTGTATTGGGTTGGGCAGGCCGCAATCTGAATGTCAAATTTGCTACGCCAATCTTTGATGGTGCATCTTTGGACGACTTGAATGCTTGGACTGATAAGGCTGGTATTCCACGTTATGGTAAGACTTATTTGTATGATGGTGGTACGGGCGAGCGCTTTGACCAACCAGCAACAGTGGGTGTGACTTACTTCTTGAAGTTGGGACACATGGTTGACGATAAGATGCACGCACGTTCAATTGGTCCGTATTCATTAATTACTCAGCAGCCATTAGGTGGTAAGGCTCAGTTTGGTGGTCAGCGTTTCGGAGAAATGGAAGTTTGGGCACTTGAAGCCTTTGGAGCTGCTCATGTACTGCAGGAAATTTTGACAATCAAGTCTGATGATGTAGTAGGTCGTTCTAAAGCTTACGAAGCAATTGTTAAGGGTGATCCGATGCCACAGCCTGGTATTCCTGAATCTCTGAATGTATTGCTTCATGAATTGAGAGGTCTTGGTTTAAGCTTGACTTTGGAATAATAAATCACATAATATTAAAGTAGGCGAGTCGTATATTGACTTGTCTACTTTTATCAATTGATAACTCTTTATAAACACAAAATATGGCCTTTAGAAAAGATAACAAGATAAAGAGTAACTTTACTAAAATAACCATTGGTTTGGCTTCGCCTGAAGAAATTTTGGAAAATTCAAGTGGTGAGGTGCTCAAACCGGAAACGATTAACTATCGTACCTACAAACCGGAACGTGATGGTTTGTTCTGTGAACGTATTTTTGGTCCTATCAAGGATTATGAATGTCATTGCGGTAAATATAAGCGTATCCGTTACAAAGGTATTGTTTGTGATCGTTGTGGTGTGGAAGTTACTGAAAAGAAAGTCCGTCGTGAACGTATGGGACACATACATTTGGTTGTTCCTATTGCTCACATCTGGTACTTCCGTTCTCTTCCTAACAAGATCGGTTATTTGTTAGGTTTGCCAACCAAGAAACTGGATGCCATTATCTATTATGAACGTTATGTAGTCATCCAGCCAGGATGTGTAGATACCGTTTCTGAATTGGATTTGTTGTCTGAAGAAGAATATCTGGAAATTCTGGATAATCTGCCAAAAGAAAATCAGCTGTTGGAAGATTCTGATCCAAATAAGTTCATTGCGAAGATAGGAGCTGAAGCCGTATACGATTTATTAACGCGGCTGGATTTGGATTCGTTATCGTATGAGTTGCGCCATCGTGCCAGCACAGACAGTTCTCAGCAGCGTAAGAATGAAGCGTTAAAACGTTTGCAGGTTGTAGAGTCTTTCCGTGCTTCTAAGGGTAAAAATAAACCGGAATGGATGATTATGAAAGTAATTCCGGTTATTCCGCCAGAGTTGCGTCCGTTGGTTCCGCTGGATGGAGGCCGTTTCGCCACTTCGGATTTGAATGATTTGTATCGTCGAGTAATTATACGTAATAATCGTCTGAAGCGATTGATTGATATCAAGGCTCCTGAAGTTATTTTACGTAATGAAAAGCGTATGCTTCAAGAAGCGGTCGACTCTTTGTTTGATAATTCACGTAAGTCGAGTGCTGTTAAGACAGATGCCAATCGTCCGTTGAAATCTTTATCTGATAGTTTGAAAGGAAAACAAGGACGTTTCCGTCAGAATTTGCTGGGTAAGCGTGTTGACTATTCGGCTCGTTCTGTAATCGTTGTTGGTCCTGAATTGAAAATGCACGAATGCGGTCTGCCTAAAGGCATGGCAGCCGAATTGTATAAGCCGTTTATTATCCGTAAATTGATTGAACGTGGTATTGTGAAAACGGTGAAGTCTGCAAAGAAAATTGTAGATAGAAAAGAGCCTGTTGTATGGGATATCCTTGAATATGTAATGAAAGGCCATCCGGTGTTGTTGAACCGTGCCCCGACATTGCACCGTTTAGGTATTCAGGCGTTCCAGCCTAAATTGATAGAAGGTAAGGCTATACAGTTGCACCCGTTGGCTTGTACAGCGTTTAATGCCGATTTCGATGGTGACCAGATGGCTGTCCATTTGCCGTTAGGAAATGAAGCCGTATTGGAAGCTCAGATGTTGATGCTGGCTTCTCATAATATCCTGAATCCGGCTAATGGTGCTCCTATTACTGTGCCTTCACAGGATATGGTGCTTGGTTTGTATTATATTACCAAGCTGAGAAAAGGCACAAAGGGTGAAGGTCTGATTTTCTATGGACCGGAAGAAGCTACTATTGCCTATAATGAAAAGAAACTGGATATCCATGCTCCAATTAAGGTTTATGTCGATGATTTGGATGAAAATGGTGTTCTGGTTAAGAAGATGGTCGAAACATCTGTGGGACGTTTGATGGTAAATGAGTTTGTTCCTAAAGAGGTCGGTTATCTGAATGAAGTTTTGGGTAAAAAAGCATTGCGTGATATTATCGGTAAAGTAATCAAGGCTTGTGGTGTTGCCCGTACTGCCCAGTTCTTGGATGATATTAAGAATTTGGGATATTATATGGCCTTTAAGGGTGGTTTGTCATTTAATTTGGCAGACGTTCTTATTCCGCCAGAGAAAGACGCTCTTGTAAAAGAAGGTTATGACGAGGTGGAACAGATTATGGCCAATTATAATATGGGTTTCATCACGAACAATGAACGATATAACCAGATTATCGATACATGGACACATGTCAACAGTAAATTGTCAAATATCTTGATTAAGCAGTTGACTGCTGATAATGACGGATTCAACTCTATTTTCATGATGATGGATTCTGGAGCCCGTGGTTCTAAAGAGCAGATTCGTCAGTTGTCAGGTATGCGTGGTTTGATGGCAAAACCGCAGAAGAGTGGTGCAGAAGGTGGACAGATCATTGAAAACCCAATTCTTTCAAACTTTAAGGAAGGTTTGTCTGTGCTGGAATACTTTATTTCTACTCACGGTGCTCGAAAAGGTTTGGCTGATACAGCCTTGAAGACTGCCGATGCTGGTTATTTGACTCGTCGTTTGGTGGATGTTTCACATGACGTGATAATTAACGAAGAAGATTGTGGTACATTGCGTGGCTTGGTTTGTACAGAACTTAAGAATAATGAAGAAGTAATTGCTTCCTTGTACGAGAGAATTCTGGGTCGTGTTTCAGTCCATGATGTAATCCATCCGCTGACAGGAGAAGTCATTGTAAAAGCAGGAGAAGAAATCCGTGAGGATGCTGCGAAGAAAATACAAGAATCTCCGATTGAGAGCGTAGAAATTCGTTCAGTGCTTACTTGTGAATCGAAGAAAGGTGTTTGCGCTAAGTGCTATGGCCGTAACTTGGCTACCAATCAAATGGTTCAGAAAGGTGAAGTTGTTGGTGTAATTGCTGCTCAGTCAATCGGTGAACCGGGTACACAGTTGACACTTCGTACCTTCCACGTCGGTGGTATTGCATCTAATGTCGCAACCGAGAATAGTGTAGCTTGTAAATATGATAGTGCTTTGCTGGATATTGAAGAGTTGCGTGCTGTTGATGCTGAAGACAATGGAAAGAAATATAAGGTCGTTGTAAGCCGTTTGGCTGAAATGCGTTTGATCGATCCGAATACAAAGATCGTTTTGATGACAAATAATATTCCTTATGGTTCTAAGTTGTTCTTCAATAGTGGCGATCTTATTAAGAAAGGTGATGTTATCATCGAATGGGACCCGTTCAATGCCGTGATTGTCTCTGAAGTTTCTGGTAAGATTGAGTTTGAAAGTGTCATTGAAAATGTTACTTACAAAGTAGAAAGTGACGAAACAACTGGTCTGAAGGAAAAGATTATTATTGAATCAAAGGATAAGACAAAAGCACCTGCTGCTCATATTGTTGATGAGAACGGTAATTATTTGAAGAATTATTCGTTGCCGTTGGGTGCTCACGTTGTTAAAGAAGAAGGTGATTCGATCAAGGCCGGTGAAGTATTGGTTAAGATACCGCGTGCTGTAAGTAAGGCAGGTGATATCACCGGTGGTTTGCCTCGAGTTACAGAATTGTTTGAAGCTCGTAATCCTTCTAATCCGGCTGTCGTTTCTGAAATCGATGGTGAAGTTGGATTTGGTAAGATCAAGCGTGGTAATCGTGAAATTACAGTAACTTCTAAATTAGGTGAAGTTAAAAAGTATATGGTTCCGCTGTCTAAACAGCTGTTGGTTCAGGAGAACGATTATATTCGTGCTGGTATGCCGTTGTCAGATGGAGCTATTACGCCTTCGGATATTTTGGCGATCATGGGTCCGACTGCAGTACAGGAATATATCGTAAACGAAATCCAGGATGTATACCGTCTGCAAGGTGTAAAGATCAATGATAAACACTTTGAAGTTATTGTCCGTCAGATGATGCGTAAGGTTGAAATTGTTGATCCGGGAGATACACGATTCTTGGAACAGCAAGTTGTCGATAAGCTGGAGGTAATGGATGAGAATGATCGTATCTGGGGTAAGAAAGTGGTAACTGATCCAGGTGATTCTCAGACATTGAAGGCTGGCCAGATTGTCACGGCTCGTAAGCTGAGAGATGAAAATAGTATGTTGAAACGTCGTGATATGAAGCTGGTAGAAGTTCGTGATGCTATTCCTGCCACTGCAAACCAGATACTTCAGGGTATTACGCGGGCAGCATTGCAGACTAATAGCTTTATGTCTGCAGCTTCATTCCAGGAAACAACAAAAGTCTTGAATGAAGCCGCTATCAATGGAAAGGTTGATTACTTGGAAGGCTTGAAGGAAAATGTTATTTGTGGACATTTGATTCCGGCTGGTACTGGTCAGCGTGAGTTTGATAAGTTAATAGTCGGTGCAAAAGATGATTTTGACCGAATTATGGCTAATCGAAAGAATGTTGTTGATTTCAATGAAATGGATAAAGACTAAAATTCGTTATTGAAATATTTAAATTTAGGACAGGCTAATTTCTTTTTTAGTCTGTCCTAATTTTTTTGAAGCAGCCAGATTTTAAGGATCTATAGTTGAATATTTATTTATTTCGCAAAAATTAGAATAACGTGTTTATTTTCTTTGCTTATAATTTGTAAGCATTCGGACAAATGCACCTTTTACACC
>ULPF01040428.1_pt1 | contig 12193 bp, 10 predicted proteins | sample 1953271 | NCBI WGS metagenome assembly ULPF01 (sample SAMEA4835622, study PRJEB28245) | human gut metagenome | biome: gut microbiome; material: fecal sample | place: Denmark | collected 2008
TAAGTATCTTTGCCTTGCAGTTCAACAAAGAATACTCATTCTAATAAATCAAGAACTATAAACCGTCCAATCTTTGGGGGTCACATCATTTTCACCCCGACGTGCGTAAAAAACGTTTTAGTGCACACGGGACGTGGTCGGGGCGAAACGTAAGGGATGATGTAGAGGGAACAGTGCAGGACACACATTTGGTGCAGGCTAAAACGTTTTTTCGGAACAAAATGCCCCAGCATGCACCCTCTGTACTGTCTAAAACGTTTTCGCGGTACAAAATAGATTACACTTAATGAACCACGTGACAGGAAAGCCCCGACTGGGGTGGAGCCTCTGGAGGCATGGTCGCCCATGACCTTGTGAATGGGTGTCAGGCGGCAGCCTGACGGGATGAGCGAAGCGAACCTCCCGAGGCTCCACCCCCGGCGGGGCGCGTCAAACGACCATGCCAGAGCGGACTCGCATCTAGAACTCCAGATCAGCTATCTTTTCGTGAATCTGTTCGCCGGGCGATTCGTCAAGGCAGTCCCTGAACTCCATCGTTCCGAGTCCGGGAACATCTGTGACGGTGCATACGGTTATGCCGGACGTGCTGGTATATGACAAGACTTCATCTTTGTTGTCATTGTCCCGATACAGGACGAATCCCTTGGTGTCACCGGTGTAGCCCGCGAGCATCATGAAAAACATGGAGCCGATATCACCATACGAGGCTTCATACAGGCTCTCGGAGGAATACTTGAACGGATAACTCTTGTCTGAATACCGTATTTGGCAAGTACCGTTGTTGTCAATGTTTACACGCGTATATATTGACAGGCTGTCATCCGAATCCCCGGAATGCTGCTTCCCGAAAGGAATGGAATACCCATATCCCTTGCCGCAATCATAAATCCCTGTCAATGTGTAGATTACAGTCCAGTCCTCATCTCCCTTCTTCATGTATATGCTACCAGCTGATTCCGACTTTGGAATTCCGATATGGAAATCGCCGTTCTCGCTTGTCAGGTATATGAAATTGAAATCACTACTTACCTGCTTGTAAGAATTCCACACTTCATGTTTGTCGCCCGGCCGATACTCATACCAATCCAGGCCGTCCCGTACGAAATACCCGCCTTTGTAACAATAGATGTCCCGCGCGTCGCTCGGCATGTAATCGTAGATTTCACTCGTAGTGTAGATCTCACTCCACTCACCGCCCGGCAGGGCATAGAAAAAGTTGCAAGAAGTGTTTTTCGGTACACTCACGCAGCAGCTGGAATTCTTGATATTGAAGAAGTTGCTCTCTTCGTTATACTGCTCGTATGTCGCCCATACGCCGATCTTGCTGTCAGGACGATATTCCTCCCAATGCGAGCCGTTCCGGAGAAAATAACCTCCCTTATACGAATAAAGCCCCGTCTGTCCGGCAGCCGGGGTTAACATGAAGAGCAATGTGACAATGCTCACCAGAAAGTTTCGACAACTCATGAAAACAAGTCAATGTCTACCTTTTCGCAAGTTCGGAATCCAGGAAAATCAATCCGTTGTCACCGCACCTTTCAATCTTGTTCACGATAGCGTCAGCAGTCGCTTCTTCCTCTACCTGCTCACGGACAAATCCCCAAAGGAAATCCTGGGTAGCCTTGTCTTTCTCTGCAGAAGCCACGTCTACGAGATCATCTATAAGCCTTGACACGCGACGCTCATGCTCAGCGACATTGGCAAAGACCTCTTTGACGCTGCCCCAACCACTCGGAACGACATCGATCATATTCACTTTTGCCTCGCCGCCACGTTTTGCAAGATAGTTGGCAAGCATTATTGCATGATTACGTTCTTCATCAGACTGTTTGTGCATCCAATGTGCAAAACCATCCCAACCTTCTTTCTCAAAGTAGAAAGCCATCTGGAGATACAGATTTGAAGACCATAACTCAGCGGTAATCTGATCGTTGACCGCATTTTGTAATTTCTCGGTAATCATAATTATTATAAATTAAAAACATTCTCTTCACAACAGCCTCATCAAGCCGTTGTTACTTTAGAGCATGCAACTCACGTGCCAATTTTCATACCGACTTTCCAAACATTCATCCCTGCCATTTTGTCAATAATAATGCGATAGTTTGTAGATAACTTATTTCTTCGCCGACATCGGAAACAAAGAATCTACTTCATACTGAGTTACTCCAAGTACTCGTCGGATTTGACTGTTCGATGAGCGCAATTCATAATGGAGTGTGCGTGCAAGGTCGAGTTTCTGGGCCTTTGAGAGTTCGCGCAACGATGCTGATTGGTACCTTTCTCGTAAGATAGTGCTTAATTGCGAGAACAGTTCGCTGTCTGTAAGATACTCTTCATCATCTATTTCCGATGCAACACCACTATAGCCTTCCACGTTTTTATATAGCATTGAAAAATAGTGATGTGCATTACGGAACATGGATTTGGCGAATTGTATGGCACAATATCCTGTCGGTATCAAATAGCCCTCCGATGCCATGGGCCAATCATCGGGAATATCCGGAATCCGGCCATGGAACATGTTGAAGCGTTGCTTTGTAGTCGTGTCTTGAAATGTCGTATCGTGGGAGTGCGAAAGACCGAAGAAATAACTTCCTGCACCCCATGGATAACTATATGGGGTGTGATTGGCATCAGCTACGAACCCGTTTCGATTGATATAGACTATGGTATTGCGCATAGCCTCCAAAGAAGTAACTTCTTTTAGCGACGGCGCAAATCCCTTCGGCAGACTATTAGGGAAGCAGTCTTTCAAACCTCGTCCAAGTCGTTTTCTTATAAAGCTAAATGAAGCAAGAACTTGCTCCTTAGGCCCTTCGGCCAATATATGGAGATGATTTCCCATTAACTCGAAGGTAAGAATCTTGATTTCGTTGTACTTCAATGCTGTCTGAGCAATGACGTTCATGGCGAACCCAAAGTCTTCCTTCTTCTTGAATATCTGAGGGGTTTCCTTCCCGGAAGTGAACAAATGCCAATACGGGCCATTCATCTCGAATGTGCGCAGGCAGAAATTTTCGCGTTCTCTAAATTCTGACATAGTTTTTTCGGTATAGTTTTGTGGCGTTATCCGTGTTGTTGTCGCGGATGTCACACAACTAAGTTATGACAAATATGTCACATTAGCAAAAAGCCTGTCATTTGGTTAAAAAAACGCGGCATTTTTAAACCAAATGAGAAATAAAACCCATTTTGTTAAAAAAATGCCCGAATTTTTAACAAAAAAGCCGGAGGCTGTTATTGGCCACACCTTGCCACTATATCCCTTTCACGTCGAAATACTTGAAACGGCGGATCTTGCGGGTGGCTGTCTTCTCGAACGGTTCACGCAGAATCTGGACGGCGCTCACCTTCGACGTGCGGTTCACATTCTTGTTTACGATGTTCAGAATCATTGACTTGTACTCCTTGATCTTGCGGAAGAACTCATCCTCGCCCTCCTGGTTCCAGTCGATGGTATTCTCATTGAACGTCACCAGCGCCACCAGCTTGCCGTCGCGCGGAATGATGATGGACTCGTTCACGTCATCGATGTTGTTGATGACCTGCTCGATCTCCTCCGGGTAGATATTCTCACCCGAAGCCCCGAGAATCATGTTGCTCAGACGCCCCGGTTCCGAATTGCGTCAGCCTCTTCGGCAGCATCTCACATGTCCGCCTGAACTGCTTGTATGTTTATTTGTGCTCAGTATCAATGACTTTCGACATCCGATTCTTTGCATACCTGCGCGTCGAATACTCATAAAGTTTACCGAGAGTGTCGATGTAAGATTCCCTGAACGAATTGCTGTGCCTTCTAAAATTCATGATTTTCAAATTTGGCTGTAAATACGTCCAACTTGCGAATTTTATGTAATATAGGTAACTTTACGCGCTGTAACCCATACGTATATGGAGAAAGAAGACATAATGGATGCCATAGGAGGGACGTATCTGAAAGGACGCCTCTCCAAGACTTGGATTGAAGACAAATTCTGCATCATGGAAAACCTCGAATCTCAGGACGGGACACCACTGCAGAATGACAAACCATTCGTTCCTCGTCTCAGATTTCCATTGAAAGCCACGCTCACCTTCAGCGTCTTTTGCCGTCAAGGCCGCATAACCATCCGCATCCAGCAGAAGGACTATGTCCTGGAAGCAGGGGGAATACTTGTCATTTTCGGTGGCCAAATATTGGAAAATATTGAACTGTTGGAAGATACCAAGGTGATAATCGTCGCCATCAACTCTGAATATATCATGTCGGAAATGCGCGGACCGCACGGTCGAAGCCTGCGTCAATGGCTTCTCCACAACCAGGAACCGGCCCTCGTCAGCATCCCGACCGATGAAGCCGACAACTACGACCGCCTCTGCCAATCCCTGAAATTCATCGTGAAGAACTCCGACACCAACACCGCCGACGGCATCCTCTCAGGGTTTACCTACATATTCGCCAGCCTGCTGCTCAAGTGGCGCAGCATGATGACTGTCAATGATTCCGAGCCAATGCTTACGGACGCGGAACGAGAAGCGGAACCGGCAGTGTACTCGCGCGAGAGGGAAGTCCTCACACGTTTTCAGAACGATATCCATAATTTTTCCAGAAAGGACAGGACTGTGGGATTCTATGCCCGGAGGCAATGCATTTCCGAAAAGCATTTTTCACGTCTTGTGAAAAAAGCCAGCGGTCATAAACCACTGGAACTGATAAGGGAATATGTCCTTCTGGATGCCAAAAGCCTCCTTATTTCCGGAAAATACTCTATAAAAGAAGTCTCGGAAACTCTTGGTTTCCAGAACCATTCGTTCTTTACCAGGTTTTTCAGATTGTCCACAGGCAAGACCCCGGGCGAATATATGAGAGAAGAATAACTAGAAGAAAATGCAGAATAGACACATAGACAGAAAGAGGTATTTCGATGAACTGGCGAAGACGTCGGAAGAATTCTACATTGATTATCTGAAGCCGTACAAGAACATTGGCCCCGGCTGTAAAGTCCTGGAAATCGGATGCGGCGAAGGCGGAAATCTCCTGCCTTTCGCGCAGGCAGGATGCAAGGTCGCCGGACTGGATCTCGCAGCAGGCAAGATAGACAATGCCAGGATAATTTTTCGCCACACTCGAAACGGAAGGGGAGTTTGCCTGCGCGGACTTCCTTAAAACCAATCCTTTCGAGAGAGACGGACTCTTCGACATCATTCTCATACACGATGTCATTGAACATATCGAACCTGAGGGAAAAGACGCATTTTTCGAGAGGCTGAAAATGTATCTGAAACCGGACGGCATCATCTTTTTCGCCTTTCCTGCATGGCAAATGCCTTTTGGCGGTCACCAGCAGATTTGCCGGAGCAAGGTCTGCTCCAAGGTCCCGTTCGTGCACGTGCTGCCTGTTTTCATGTATAAGGCGTGGCTTAAAATGTTCGGAGAACAGAAAGACAAGATTGATGAACTGCTGAGTATCAAGCGGTCACGCATGACTCCGGAAAAATTCGAAAAATTGTGTGCCAGGCATGGATATGAGATAAAGGACCGCATTTTTTGGTTCTTCAGCCCTCATTACAAGACCAAGTTCAACCTCACTCCGCATCGTTTGTGGAAGCCCCTTGCCCACATACCGTATCTGCGCAACTGGTTCACGACTTCCTGCTTTTACCTGATAGAAGAATCCAAGTAAGCATTGAAAAATAAAAAACTCCCGGACTATCAAGCCCGGGAGTTTTTCACGTTACTCAATATATCACGCTGCCTTATTCTGCCTCGGCAGCAGCGTCAGGACGCATGATTACGGTCTTGGCAATGCCGGATGCCAGAATCTCGTTCAGAATGTTCTGGATATCAGCAGGTTTCAGATTCTTGACGCAATTCTCATACTCCTTGTCATAGTCAATGCCGTAGGTGTTGGCAAATCTGAGGGCTCCGAGCCAGTACTCATTGGAAATTCTGGACTCAGGGATATTCTTTTCAAGATTCTTGACTGTCATGTCGAACTCTTCTGCAGTAGGGCCGTCCTTTGCAAGGGAATTCAGACCTTCGATGCTCAATTCCACGAGCTTGTCGGCTGCAACCGGCTTGGTGTCGAAGTAAACCTGAAGTGTAGCCTCCGGTTTAGGAAGGATTGAAATCTCACCATGGGTAGAAGCGCCGTATGTGCCGCCCTCATCCTCGCGGAGAGACTTGGTATATCTCATGTCGAGAATATAAGTTGCAGCTGAAAGCGCCACGTCATCCAGAAGTCTATACTCCTTCAGTTTTGCGTCAAATACCTCTATTACAGTCACTTTCGGAGTCTGCATGTCTACCTTGAAGTCATTTGTGACCTTGCCGGGAAGCATGTTCTTGTTGTTGTCCACCCAATTAAGAGGCTTCTTGCCCTTCTTGATGGAACCGAGATATTTCTCCACGAGAGGTTTGATGGTCTCAATGTCGAAGTCTCCGCAAATGTTGATGGTTGCACCGGCAGCATCATTGAAAAGCATCCTGTAATTCTTCTCGATTGTGCCGAGATTTGCCTTGTCGAGAGTCTCCTCGCTGATGACGATGTTACGTGGATTATCCCCGTAGAGTGTCTTCTGGAGCTCTTTTGTGAACTTGTAGCTTGGCTGTAGAACGAAGTTCGGCAATACCGCACGAAGCTGGTTTATAGCCTTGTCGAACTCTGCCTGGTCGAAACGAGGGTCTGCGAAATAGAGGTATGCAAGCTGCAATGCCGTCTCGAGATCTTTCGGAGTGCTGCTTCCCCTTACGCCATGTCTGAGGGCGTTGAGGTAAGGCTCTACACCCACGTTCTTGCCTGAAAGCATCTTGCTGACGGTAGTGCCCGGGAACTTGGAAATTCCGCAGAATCCCTGGAATGCGCCCCAAACATTGCTTTCGAAGCTGTTGAGATCTCCGGTAGGAATGAGCGACTTGCCGCCGTTCTTGTAAAGGTCGAACACGACTTTGTCTTTTTCCTCGGTAGATGGACGGAGAACCACGGTCAGGCCGTTCTTCAGTGTCCATACGGTGCTTCCGTAGATTCCTTCTGATTCTGACTTGATGGTACTGCCCTTCAATGTAGCAGGATCGAGGAAGTTGCTTTCAATGCTTTCCGCCTCGTTAGGCTTGATTTCAGATACCTTGACAACGTCGATGGCATTCTGGAAATCAGCTGTGGTCGGCTGCTCAAGTCCTTCTTTTTCAGGAGCTTTGTAGATTACGACCATGTTGTTGTCCGGAATGATCTGCGCAACTGTCTGGTTGATTGCCTGGTCAGGAATCATGTTGAACAGCTGTTTTACGAGCTCATACTCCGTTTCCGGTGCCATATATGCATAATTGTCGAAGAAATTGTTCATGAGAGGCTCCACCAGCTCTTCATTCTTTCTGGTGTCAGCCTTCTTCGCAGCACTTTCGAAATAAGCCAGGAGGTCATCCTTCGCCCTGGAAATCTCATCGCTGCTGAAACCGTATTTCTTCATTTTCTCGACTTCATAAAGGAATGCCTTGAATGCCTTTACAGCCTCGCCTTCATGAGAATTGATTCTTCCCATGACCACTTCAGTAGTCTCGCAGATGTTTCCGATTCCGAAACCTGCGCTGGTAAACGGAGCATCGGCAGAAGCTGTAATGTCGCCGAGTCTCTCATTCATGATATTGGAAATCAGCATCTTGAGAAGCTCTGACAATTCACCTGTTACAGTGCTGTTGAATTCCTCAGGCATAGCCTCGCTCTTCCAATAAACTTCTACGGATGTACCTACAGCCTCAGGGTCAGTGATAATGCCGATCAGCGGTTTTTCATTGTCCGGAATCTTGATGACATCCTTCGGTTTCGGATTCTCAGCAGCAGGAATGTCGGCAAATGTCCTCTTGATGACGTTCTCCACATAGTCCGGGTCAATGTCGCCGACTACGATGAGTGCCTGAAGGTCAGGACGATACCATGTGTGATAGAAAGTCGTAAGGCTCTCCGGCTTGAAGGTCTCCAGATTCTCCTGGCTTCCGATGATTGAGCATGTTGCATATTTGCTGTCGCCGTACATATAAGGTCTGGATTTCTCCGACATTCTCCATCCGGCATTTCTTCTGGTACGTCTTTCCTCAAGGATGACACCTCTTTCCGCATCGATTTCTGCAGGGTCGCAAGTTACGAAATGCGAGTAGTCATGCATGATGAGGATGCAGGTATCAATGACTGTAGGACGTACAAGCGGAATGTTGTTCAGCATGTAGGTCGTCTGCTCTACACCGGTCTGTGCATTGACATTGCCTCCGAAGGAAGCACCGATGCTCTGGAGATAGTCGAGGATTGCCTTGCCCGGGAAATTCTTGGTTCCGTTGAAGCACATGTGCTCCAGAAAATGTGCAAGTCCGTCTTGGTCAGGAGTTTCCTGAATGGCTCCGACATTGGTGGCAAGATAAAACTCAGCGCGGTTTGCCGGCTGGCTGTTCTTCATGATGTAATAGGTCATGCCGTTTTCCAGTTTTCCCTTTCGGACGGCAGGATCATTTGGCAGCTGCTGGTCCATCTGCGCATTCGCCGAAAATGCGAAAGCGGTGAACAATGCAGCGAAAATCAAAATGAATTTTCTCATATCCAATAATTTAAATTGATATTCAAAATTGCTTGCGTGGTGGCTAAAAACCACAGCAAAATCAATGCAATTTATAAAGATTAATGTAATCCGGCAAAAAAATGTTAAATTTGTTTTTCCGAAAAAGTGAAGATAATATGTTCGAAGATTTCAGGCTGAAAGTGTTCATGGCGGTCGCCGAGACAGGAAGTTTTACCAAAGCGGCCAAGAGCATCGGCATCAGCCAGCCGGCAGTCAGCCAGAATATCAATGCATTGGAAAAGGAAATCGGCACGCCGCTGATACTGCGGGCGAAAGGTGAAGCCTCCCTTACCAGTGCCGGCGCAGTTTTCCTGGAGTATGCTTCGCGCATATTATATTGGTACAATGCGACTTCCGAGATGTTCGGTGAAAACGGACGCATGACGGGAGGAAAGCCGGTACGGATTGCCGCCGACCACGTGGTCGCCTCGTATCTGTTGCCTGATGCATTGGCCCGTATTGCCGGATCTCACCCTGAATTCTCATTTGAAGTGAGACATATCGATCCTGCGATAACGCGTTCCACCACCAATTCCGACGTGCCTGGTACGCATTTCGGTACCCCCGAAGATGCTGACGTGGAGATTTCCGTGGCCCCGAGTCCGGAGACCATGGATTTCGAAGGTGAGCGCAAGCTTGTAGGCGTCATGGAAGCCATGGTAATCGCATCTCCACAGAACCGTTCCGTAATCAATGCCGCCGTTTCTGAAGAGGACAATGCCTTTACGGTCAAGCCTTTTTCCACAATTGCAGGCATACCGGTCTCCAACAGATTCGCGGTCTGGAGCGGTTATACCAGATTCTTTTCGCCTGATTTACAGGCACGTACGGCGATTGTCTCAGATTCCGCTGAAACCATCAAGTCTATGGTCGCCGACTCCGTGGCATTGGTCGGCATCGTTCCTGCAATGTCCGTCAGGCGCGAACTGGCTGCCGGCACCTTGCTCCAGATGCCTGTGCTTCTCCCGGATTTCGCATTCGATGTCCATTTCAATGCCCTGCCGGAGTTCGAGGGTCGCACGATCTGCCAGCTCCTCCGCAACACTATGAAAGATAATTTATAACCATATAGTTCAATGAAAAACTTGATTTCTGTAATCTGCGCAGCTGCTCTCGGCTCGCTGATGATTTGTGCCAATGCTGCTGAACCTTTTCAGCCGCTCACCAAATTACGTCCGTCAATGACGTTGAAACTTTACCCTGAAGGACAGAATGTCGACAAGGGAATTGTGGAAAACGGACAGGCCATCACCCTCGGACCGGAGGAGTCCAACGGAATTACCGGGGAAGAGACAATGCCGGAGAACGGCAATATCGGCAGGATCAATGATGATGCACGCATTGACATTTATTTGCCGAAACGTCCTAACGGACAGATGATTGTGGTATGTCCCGGCGGCGGTTATGCCATTGTTTCCTCTTTCAATGAGGGGGCTTATGTAGCTGACTGGTGCGTTAAACAGGGCATTGCAGTCTGTGTCGTGAAATATCGTCTTCCGAACGGCCATTGGACAGTTCCTCTTACTGATGTGCAGAACGCATTCCGTTATTGCCGTGCTCATGCGGCCGAGTGGGGAATCCGACAGATCGGTGTAATGGGCTTCTCAGCCGGCGGTCATCTTGCAGCGTCCGCTTCCACATTGTATGTCGACAAGGTTACCCGTCCGGATTTTTCCATTCTTATCTATCCGGTAATCACCATGGACCTTTCATTGACCCATCGCGGCACCCATGACAACCTGCTCGGAAAGGAGGGCAAGTGGCTCGACAAATCCTTGAGTGTCAATGATTATGAGAAGAATAAAGCACAATATGACTCTCTCATGGAACATTACTCCATGGAAAAACAGGTGACTTCCGATACGCCTGCGACAATGCTCTACTTGAGTGCTGATGACAAGACCGTGGATCCGGAAAACAGTTTCATGTACTATGACCAGCTGAAAGCACATGGGGTTCAATGCCAGATGTATGTACTCCCGTATGGCGGTCATGGCTGGGGATTCACTACGGTAGAATTCAAAGGTGACAAGATTGCAGCCTATCGTCCGATTTTCTTCCAGACCTTGAAGACTTGGTTGTCTGAATTGTAAAAAATATTTATATAATAAAAAAACCTGGAGTCGTCTGACCCCAGGTTTTTTTATGTATTACCCGCAAAGACTATTTGCCTGCGAGTTTCTTGTAAGACTCAAGACGGATCTTCGCGAATTCCTCTGTCTTCTGGAGAAGTTCATCTGCCTTGTCAGGGAAGAGCTTGTAGAGTGATGCGAAACGAACCTCGCCCTTCAGGAAGTCCTGGAACTTGCTCCAGTCAGGCTCCTTGCTGTCGAGAGAGAATGGATTCTTGTCTGTTCCTTCGAGTTCAGGATTGAACCTGTAGAGATGCCAGTAACCGCACTCGACTGCGAGTTTCTCCTCTTTCTGGCTGAGACCCATTCCGGCCTTCAGACCATGGTTGATACAAGGTGCGTAAGCGATGATGAGTGATGGACCGTCATAAGCCTCAGCCTCTTTGATAGCGTTCAGGTACTGAACAGGGTTTGCACCCATAGCTACCTGAGCCACATATACATAGCCATAGCTCATTGCCATCATTCCGAGATCCTTCTTGCGAATCTTCTTACCGCTTGCCGCGAACTTGGCGATAGCACCTGCAGGAGTTGACTTGGATGACTGTCCGCCGGTGTTCGAGTAAACCTCAGTATCAAGTACGAGGATGTTTACATTCTCACCGGAAGCGAGCACGTGGTCGAGTCCGCCGTATCCGATATCGTAGCTTGCACCGTCACCACCGATGATCCACTGGCTGCGTGCCGCAAGGAACTTCTTGTATGTGAGGAGTTTCTTGCAATGAGGGCAATCAGTGTTCTCCATGAGAGGGACAAGCTTGTCAGCTACCTCACGTGTAACAACAGGATTGTTCTTGTTCTCAAGCCACTGCTTGAAGAGCTCCTTGATTTCGTCAGAAGCCTTGTCGCAGTCGAGGCCCTGTGTCATGATTTCTGCGATAGTCTGTCTTATGCGGTCAGAACCGAGTTTCATACCGAGACCGAACTCGCAGAAGTCCTCGAAGAGGGAGTTGGCCCAAGCCGGACCGTGACCTTCAGCATTGGTGCAATATGGAGATGCAGGGAATGATGCTCCGTAGATTGAAGAACATCCGGTAGCATTGGCAATCATCATTCTGTCGCCGAAGAGCTGGGTGATGTTCTTGATGTATGGAGTCTCGCCGCAACCTGCGCAAGCGCCTGAGAATTCGAACAATGGCTGTGCGAACTGTGAGTTCTTCACGCTCTGTGCCTTGTTTACGACAGTCTCTTTGTAACCTACCTTGGTATTGAGGAAGTCGAAGTTCTCCTGCTCAGCCTGTGCGTCGAGAGCTGAAACCATGACGAGAGCTTTCTCCTTGGCAGGACATACGTCTACGCAGTTTCCGCAACCTGTACAGTCTGCAACGGAAACAGAAATCGCGAACTTGTAATCCTTGAGGTTGGCCTTGCCCTGTGCAAGTTTGAGACCTGCAGGAGCTGCAGCTGCCTCCTCTTCGTTGAGAAGGAACGGACGGATAGCTGCGTGAGGGCAGACAAATGCACAAGTGTTGCAC
>ULPF01002229.1_pt1 | contig 12151 bp, 8 predicted proteins | sample 1953271 | NCBI WGS metagenome assembly ULPF01 (sample SAMEA4835622, study PRJEB28245) | human gut metagenome | biome: gut microbiome; material: fecal sample | place: Denmark | collected 2008
CAGTTTCAAGCCTCTGTACGAAACGGAACGTGAGCGTGTGATAGAGCCTGCCATCCATCCGAAAGGCAAATTCCTGCTCATGGCAGAAGTGGTGAACGCCGTGGCTGAAGCTACCGACGACAATACGGTGATGGTGAATGATGTGGGACAGAACCAGATGTTCTCTTGCAGATATTTCAAATTCGCCAAACCGCTCTCGTTAGTGACAAGCGGCGGACTCGGCACAATGGGCTTCGGACTGCCTGCTGCCATCGGTGCCACATTCGGAGCACCTGGCCGCACGGTGTGCATGTTTACCGGCGACGGTGGATTCCAGATGAACATACAGGAGCTCGGCACCATTATGGAACAGCAGACACCGGTGAAGGTTATCCTGCTCAACAACAACTATCTCGGCAATGTGCGCCAATGGCAAGACATGTTCTTCGGAGGCAGAAGGTCGTTCACAAGGATGATGAACCCGCAATACGAGCTTATCTGCAAGGGTTACAACATACCGTATGGACTCGCCGTGACCCACGAGGAACTGAAGGGGGAAATAGAGAAGATGCTCAGCACCGACGGACCGTATGTCCTTGAATGTGCTGTCTTGGAGGAGGACAACGTGATGCCGATGGTGCCTCCCGGCAAACCTATCAACGAGATGATTCTCGGAAAAGAGGATTTCAAAGAATAAAGGACTACAGAAATGGACAACGACAAGAAATTATATACTCTGCTCATTTATACAGAAAACATGGTGGGCATGCTGAGCCAGGTGACCGCCGTATTCACCCGCAGACAGGTGAACATCGAGAGCATCAACGCTTCGGCTTCAAGCATAGAGGGTGTACACAAATACACCATCACCACATGGAGCGACGAGGAACAGGTGAAGACGATAACGAAGCAGATAGAGAAAAAGGTGGACGTGATAAAGGCCGACTACTATACCGACGACCAGATATTCATCCGCGAAGATGCTTTGTTCAAGCTGTCAACGCCTGTCGTGATGGAGAATCCGGAGATTTCAAAGATAATACGCCGTGCCGACGCACAGATCATCGAGGTGAACCCTACGTTCTGCACAGCCATGCTGAGCGGCGTGACAAAAGACATCATCGCCCTTTACACCAATCTGCAGGAAAGAAACTGCGTGCTGCAGTATACTCGAAGCGGAAGAATAGCCATAACGAGGAATCCAGTGGAAGAAGTGAACGACTTGATATCAATGCGCGAGAACAACATGAAAAACCAATAAAGATAGAAGAAAATGGCAACATTAGGAAAAATCGGAAGATATGACTTCCTGTCGGAACCGTTCCATTGCGACTTCTCAAAGAAGCTCTTCATGGGACATCTGGGCAACCACTTGCTCAATGCGGCGGATTTCCATTCCAACGACCGCGACTTCGGTATGAACTATCTCAACCCTATCCACAAGACCTGGGTGCTGTCGCGACTGGCGATAGAGATGGACGACATGCCGGCGGCATACGAGAAGTTCAGTGTGGAGACATGGGTGGAAAGCGCCTTGAGATTCTTCACCAACAGAAACTTCCGCATCTGCAGCACTGATGACAGCCGCACATACGGCTACGGCAAGAGCGTGTGGGCGATGATAGACACGGAAACGAGACAGCCGCAGAATATCCTCGCCATCAGAGACGGTGAGATAGAACGGTATATAGAGAAAGACAAGGAATGCCCTATCGAAGGCCTGTCGAGAGTGAAGATGGGCAAGGAGGCGAAGCTCGCAAGGACAATCGACACGCATTACTGCGACGTTGACGTGAACGGTCATATCAACAGCATCAAATACATCGAGCATATCCTCGACCTCTTCGACATTGACCACTACCGCAAATTCCGCATCAGACGCTTCGACATAGCGTATGTGGCAGAAAGCTACTGCGGCGACAAACTGAATTTCTATACCGAAGAGCGCGACGACGATACGGTCTGCGTAAGGGTAACGAAGACAAACGCCGAGACCGTGGATGCTGAAGTGGTCAGATGTATGTTGAAGTTCGAGAAGATATAATAAAGGCTGATAGCAGTATATATAAAATACACCATTAACGGTCATTGGATCGTTAATGGTTATAAGGTAAAAAGAACATAAGTGCCTGAGGGCACATAACTAAAACAAAACAAATATGGCAGAAATGAATTTCGGTGGCGTTATCGAAACGGTAGTCACCAACAAGGAATTTTCCTTGGAGAAGGCACATGAAGTATTGAAGAACGAGACAATAGCTGTGCTTGGCTATGGCATCCAGGGACCTGGCCAGGCTTGCAACCTGCGCGACAACGGTTTCAACGTGATTGTTGGTCAGCGTCAGGGCAAGACCTACGACAAGGCAGTGGCTGACGGATGGGTGCCGGGCGAGAGTCTCTTCTCTATCGAGGAGGCTGCAGAGAAGGGTACCGTGATCTGCATGCTGCTCTCAGACGCCGGTCAGATACAGGTATGGCCTAAGATAAAGAAATATCTCACCAAGGGCAAGACTCTGTATTATTCTCACGGCTTTGCCATCAACTGGAACGACCGCACCGGTGTGGTGCCTCCAGAGGATGTGGATGTCATCATGGTGGCACCAAAGGGATCGGGCACCTCTCTGCGCACCATGTTCCGCGAGGGACGTGGCGTGAACTGCTCTTATGCCGTATATCAGGATGCATCGGGCAAGGCTGAGGAGAAGACTTTGGCATTGGGCATCGGAATCGGTTCGGGCTATCTCTTCAAGACCACTTTCCAGCGTGAGGCTACAAGCGACCTCACCGGTGAGCGCGGTTCGCTGATGGGTGCCATCGAGGGATTGTTCGAGGCTCAGTATGAGGTGCTCCGTGAGCATGGACACTCTCCATCAGAGGCTTTCAACGAGACCATAGAGGAACTTACACAGAGCCTCATGCCTCTCTTCGGCGAGAAGGGAATGGACTGGATGTATGCCAACTGTTCTACTACAGCCCAGCGTGGCGCTCTCGACTGGGCTCCGCGTTTCCGCGAGGCCATCAAGCCTGTCATGGAGTGGCTCTACCTCTCTGTAAAGACCGGAAAGGAGGCTCAGATTTCTATCGACAGCAACTCAAAGCCTGACTACCGCGAGAAGCTTAACGCCGAACTGAAGGCTATGCGCGAAAGCGAAATGTGGCGCACCGGAGTGACCGTGCGTCAGCTCCGTCCTGAAAACAACTGATAAGCTTGGATTAATCCACAAAAAAAGGACTCTCCCGATAAGCATCAAGTCTTTGCCTGTAGCCTATCGGGAGAGTTTCTTTATTTTAGTCCCAACCGGTCTGAATATAAAGACCGATTGGGATTGACGTTTATTCTCAAATCAGAGAACCTTTCTGCAAATATTATTCTGTTATCTGCGCATTGCCACCTGATTGTGGTGTGAATCGCAATGTGTAGCTATAATTTCCAGATGATGGACACACATAATCAGACAGGCAGCTGTCGCCACCACATGAGTTGTTGCCGAGGCCGCGCTGCATATAGTCGAAGTGAGCGTAAACCTGCGGGTCGCGTGTCAGGTCGTACCAGTGGAGATTAGTGTTCCACATCGAGTCGCCTGATTTGCACCACTTTGTCTCGTCGTAGTGTGAAAGAGAGAATGATGCTCTTCCGCCTGCCTTGATTCCGATCTGCACGTTAGAAGCCCTATTGGTGAGAATAAGCTCACGCATATCCTCATGGTCGCCGAATGTCTGGGGGTGTATCATCTCGTCCACCATGTCGTCTACCGTAGTGGTGAAGCGTCCGAGATAAGAACCTGTCTTGCGGTCGCTGTAGTTGGAACGAGGACCGCGGGCATAGAACTCCACGTTCTCGAAGCCGGAAGCAAACTGCATACCGAGGCCGATACGGGCGAGAGATTGACTTGATTGACTTGGCGAGAACTTCACGTTCATGTCTACAGTGCCATCAGGATAGAATGTATAATTGATGGTGTAGCTGCAGCCCGTTGCCGAACCATTGACTGACATCGTAGCGTTGTTACCGCTCTTTGCGAGTGCTCTTGTGATGCTGAGGCTTGATGAATTGCTGAACGAAGGACTGAAGTTACGGTCATTGTCCACCTTACGGTAGCTATTGAAGTCTGGACCTGCTGCGATAAGGTTCTTGCCATCGTATGTCCATGAGGTCATCTTGCCTGATGAATTGAACACAATAGAATATGCCTTGTCGTTGTTGTCTGTACCTGTTACGGTATTGCCGCTTACGCTCAACGAGCCACCTGCAGAAGTGTAGCTTGGCAGCACCGGGAATCCCATTGTGCCGTCTGTACCCTTGGCTGTGCCGTTAGAGGTATTCTGCTCAGAGAGCGAGAACTGTGCGTCAGCGATGATGTAGCCTTCCTCTGCCCATGTAGTCCAGTCAACAGCGCCATTTGTCGGCTTCTTTATGCGCAGTTCTATGTTTACAAGATACTCTGCGCTGTTGTCCACTGCTGCATTTATTGGCAAGGTTACAGTTGCTGAAGAACCTGCAGCGATAGTCTGGAATGAAGCAAGAGTTCCTTCCTCCATCAGGCGACCGTCTTTCATCACGCGATAAGCGATGTCGAAGTTGTCTGATGAGATAGGCATAAACGCATACTTGTTCGCGATGTTTACAGACTTAGCAGAAGCGCTGAAGTCGCTGAACTTCACATTCTGGTACACCTTCTTCACCTCAGAGAGCTTGCCAGTCCATGTACGGTCTGGTGTGATGATACCGTTGTTGAGGAAGTTGCCTTGGAAGCCATAGTTTATACCGCTTGTTGAGTTGTAGTCGTAGCCAGACACCCAGTAGTTGAAGCCGTTTTCGCTCTTCTTCTGACCGCTAACAAGCCTTGCAGGGTCGTAAACCGACTGGTCTACCCAGTCCCATATACAAGCACCGACGATACCGGTGCTACCCTCAATCTGATCCCAGTATTCCTTCAAGTTACCGACAGCCTGACCCATTGCGTGAGCATACTCGCAGATGAAGTAAGGCTTGCCCGAGTAGCCGCTTCTTCTGCTGCTTACGTCTGATACAGGTGGATACATCGAAGAACCGAGGTCTGAGTACGACATGTTGCCCTCGTAATGAACGAAGCGTGAGTCGAGGTTCTTACACGTATTGTATGTTGTAGAGAAGTTGCTACCGCCGCCGCACTCGTTGCCCAACGACCAGAAGATTACGCTCGGGTGGTTGCGGTCGCGCAGCACCATGCGCTTTGTGCGATCGTCCATAGCTGTTATCCAGCTGCTGGTGCTTGACAAATTCTGGTTATAGTGGCACTCCACGTCAGCCTCGTCCATCACGTAGAAGCCGAGAGCGTCCATCATAGCGTACATCTTCGGCTGACGCGGATAGTGCGATGTGCGCACGGTGTTCACGTTAGCCTTCTTCATCATTGTGAGGTCCTTCATCATGGTCTCCATGTCGATGGCACGACCATACTCAGGGTGAGTATCCTGAGTGTTCACGCCCTTGAAGTAGACACGCTTGTTGTTGATGTAGATGAGGTTGCCACTCTTTGTGATATTGCGGAAACCATACTTTGTAGAGAACGCCATCTCCTCAGCTCCGTTCTCGTCCTTCTGACTTACAACGACGGTGTAGAGATACGGATCTTCTGCGCTCCATGGACGCAGGTTGCTGAGACCGCTGAGTGTAACAGTCTTTTCTGCTGTTGATGTTCCGATGTATGTCTGTGTTCCGGTAGCAATCTGATTGTCGTCAGCATCGAGCAACGACACCTGCAGAGTCTTGGTTGTAGAGACGGTGTTGCGGTTGTCTACAGTCAGCTTCACCGACATACTGCCGCTTGTAGCCTCGTTGTTGAGCGAAGATGTTATATAGTGGTCCGACACGAACACCTTCGGAGTAGCCACGAGATATACGTCGCGGTGAATACCAGAGAGGTGCCACATATCCTGACCTTCGAGATACGAACCGTCGCACCAACGATATACACGTACCGAGAGTTGGTTGTCGCCGGTAGTTACGAAGCCGGTGATGTCGAACTCAGCGTCGGTGTTAGAGCTCTGCGAGTAGCCTACGTATTTGCCATTAACCCATACTACAGCAGCGCTGTATACACCGTCGAAATGGATAAACACACGCTTGTCCTTCCATGTCGCAGGAATGTTGATGGTACGGCGATAGAAGCCCGTTGCGTTGTGGTCTGTTACGCCATACTCTGACATTCCAGAGTTCGCATTAGGTGGGTTGTTGCTGAACGGATAACCAACGTTGGTGTATACTGGTTTGCCATAGTTGGCCATTTCCCAAGAGAGCGGCACACGGATGTCGTCCCAACCGCTGTCGTTATAGTCCTTTGCCTGGAACTCACTCGCACCGGGGGTTGAACTATACCATGATGATGTTCCTGCAACATACTTGAACTTCCATGTTCCGTTGAGGTTGACATATTCAGCCTTTGTCTCGTCGGGCTGCTGCCAAGGCTCTGCGTAGTGAGTGGCGTCAGCCTTCATCTGCTCTACAGAAACGTAAGGGATGAATGTAGCGTGAGCGTCCTCCTTATAGTCGCTCACCTTGTTCTGATTGCTTATCCAGCTAACGCTGAAAGAACCGTGGTCAGAAGAGGTTGTACCACCGGTGCTACCGCCACCAGTTGATCCCTCTACTTTGATGAAGCCGAAGGCTGTTGCACTATTTGAATCTGTTGTACGACCAAGCTTGCCGCCGTCGGTTCCATCGTATGTGAGGTAGTATGTTTGGTTTTGTGTATAAGCGTAAATCTTATATGTGTGCTGTGTCGCATCTACCTCATCAAATTTCCATTCTTGGTTTACGTTAGCCTTACCACCATTGTAATCGTTTTCGGATGTCCACTGGAGTGGCATTACATTAGTGTTGTTGCCTGCCATGTCAAGAGCCTTGGAAGACATCACATTGACAATATGCCAAGGATATCTTGTAGAATACTTGCCCTGCTTTGTTATCCACTGCTGTCCGGTATTGCCGTCTGACTTGGCGGTTACTGTAATCTCCTCATCATTGTTAGATGTAGAAACAGTGAAGCATCTTGTAGGATAACCGGCAGGACAAATATAATATGTGGAACCGTATGCCGGAACAGAGAAAGTTGTCGTTGGAGTAGTTGTGCCACCAGTAGTCTCCTTTGTGATGAGGCTAACTGACTTGTATGTAGCCCATGAGCGTGTACTGCCCTGAGTGCTGCCGTAGAGAATAGACGTAAGGCTTAGGATATTGCTGATATTTGATGCATCGCAAATCTTCGTATCGTTAAGATACAGACCGTTCGAGTTCAACTCTATAGTAGTTTCGCCCGAGATGTTGGTGTGGTCTTCACGGTAAGTGTTGCTTGCGCCACCATTGAAGCAGTTCACCTGCAAGGTGTTGCTGCTCTTAGTATAGAAGAGGTGGATGACGTTAGCGTATCCCCAGCCAGTTGTACCCTGCAAGTCGTCGCCGATAGAGAGCACGTTCTCGTATCTTGTGGTGCTCTGGCAGGTGCTGAGGTCGAGCACAGCCTTGAATGTCTGTTTCTGGAAGTCAATTGTTGTTTGCTTCGAGAACGACGAGCCGTTAGGCGTGTAATTGCTCAGAAGGTTTGTCTCCGCTGCGAACGCCTGCGTCACCATGAGAACGAGCAGTGCCGCTACTGCGACTATATGTTGCTTTATGTATGTTTTCATAAGGTCTTGGTTTTTATTTCACGATGAGTTTTATGCCGTTCACTATATATACTCCCGGTGTCAGTTTCGTTGAATTGGAACGATGGCGAACACGCTGACCATTGATGCTATACACATCGCCGATGGTGGCGCTTGAGGAATTGGGAACGGAAGAGATGTCGTTGGTCTCTGATGGATTCTCATCAACGCTCCATGTCAGTTCGCGAGCTGACTGCGGACCGGCCACATCTTCAAAATAGATACGGAATCCATTGGCATTCATATCTGACGTGAGATGATAAATTTTGTCATCACTGAAAACGTAAGACCCCGACTTGACGAGGGTCGGAGAGAAGAATCCTGTCACCCTTGTCTGTCCTACAGTATACTCCGGATTACCTTCGCGCTCATACCAAGAGGATGCGGTAATGCCAGCAAACTTATATGTTTGGTCTTCGTTCACTCTCTCAGGCTGTAGCAGGCAAGGCTGTCCTGCCTCAATGTCTGTGCGATAGGTGAAAAACAGTTTGGTATCGCTATCACTGGTAAGATACGCCACCTTGGTTCCTACACCCCAAGTCTCAGCTATCTGTGCAGCCGACAAAGGGAAAGGCAGACACAGGGAGTTCCACTGTCCTGTCTTGAATTTACGCTTCAGCGTCACGTCCACATACTTTTCTGAAAATGTGGGGCGCACATAATTCTGAGCCTCATCGAGAATCACTTCCTGATACGGAACTTCGGCAGCTACCTTCCATTGTCCGGCAGCGAATGTGGGGTCTGGCTCCTCATACGAGGTCGATATAGCTCCAGACTGTGCGTAGACAAATGCCGTGGAGTAGGCATCACTGTCCTGATAGCCCAAGGTGTATGACTGGCCGGCAGACGACTTCAATATCCACTTTACGTCTTTGCCGTTGAAATTCATACGCCCGGCATCAGCTTTCTCATCCACCATGGAGACTTTCAGCTTCACCGGCCGGTTTGATATTGCCGGCTTGCCATCGTCACCCACGGTGAGATACTGCCCCTGCGAATTGAATATATACACAGAAGTCAGTACCAATGTATAAAATGTATTCATGATAAAATGTTTAATTCGTAAAATCTGTTTTTGGCGAACGCCAATGTCTGTTCACCAATAAGAAAAGTGGGAATATGGTTATGTTGTTTTGTCAGAACAGGTGCAAATCCTCATCCGTATCATCGTCCTCCTGGATGTCATCCCAGAGGAAACCGCTAACAGCATTATGTTCTTTGGCATCTATCTCAGGAGGATTGCCTTCCAATGTTTTATCTTTACTGAATCCCCCCAGAGTTACGCATGTTTCAAGCGCAATGACCTCGAGATCCGGTTTTAAGTACTTCTTCTTCATAAATATAAAAATAGCTTATAAGTTTTGAATATCAATTTATTGAATTAAGATAAACTCCATAGGAGCATAAGTTCTGCAGCTTCAGATTTAATCTAATGCAACAGAGGTAAATAAGTTTCAGCTATATTAATGGCAGACTATTGCATCATAACCATAAGGTGAGAACACTCCCCACCCGTCGGTTTAATACAGACACACTATACGTGTTGATAATCTGTTGTCAATTAATGATCTTTTCCACAGCGAGAGTTTGACTTTCCCGCCATGGAAACATCTTCACAGGTTTAATATTTGTTATACTATCTCTTACACTTTTAATTTCAATTTGCAAATCTAATCAATTATCCGCATTAATTTTTACATTTACGAAATATATTAACCATTTTTAGCTATTTCGCACCTATGCTATTCTACGAATACGTGTTTTTTGGATATATATAAGATAGGCTACACCTCGGAAGAAGAAATGAATAAATTCATTTCATTCTTCTCTCGGTTTGCACTATCTTTGCAGAATAATACAAAATCGGATATCAGATATGGCAACAGAACAGAAAAATGGAATAATCTATGGACTCAACGACCGTCCACCATTCGTGGAATCGGTGTTTGCGGCATTGCAGCATTTGTTTGCAATCTTCGTGGCGATAATGACACCACCTTTGATAATAGCATCGCAGATGCAGCTCGACATAGAGACGACGAGCTTCCTCGTATCGATGGCGCTCTTCGCATCGGGTGTATCCACATTCATCCAATGCAGGAAATTCGGGGCTGTGGGCACCGGACTGCTCTGCATACAGGGAACGAGCTATTCGTTCATAGGACCGATAATAGCGGCTGGAATGGGCGGCGGACTGGCTGTGGTGTTCGGTTCGTGTATGGCGGCATCGGTAGTGGAGGTGTTCGTGGGCAGCATACTGAGATATGCACGCAAGATCATCACCCCATTGGTGTCTGGAATTGTGGTCACGCTGATTGGTCTCTGTCTTATAAAGGTGGGGATATCGTCGTGTGGCGGCGGCAATGCGGCGATGGCAAACGGTACGTTCGGCGCTCTGCACAATCTCGGACTCGCGGCTCTGGTACTTGCCACAATAGTGTTTTTCAACAGTTGCAAGAACCGCTACCTCAGGATGAGTTCCATCGTAATCGGACTTGCCGTTGGGTATGTATTGTCGTGGGCGCTGGGATATATCGACTTTGACTCGGTGAAGAGTTTCGGCGGCGTGTATGTGCCGGTGCCGTTCAAATATGGACTTGACTTCGATCTCTCTGCCTTTATCTCGCTGAGCATAATCTTCATAATAACGGCGATAGAGGCTTATGGCGACATCACGGCGAATTCAATGATTTCCGGCGAACCTGTGGAGGGTGACCTCTTCATGAAGCGTGCATCGGGAGGTGTGGTGGCAAACGGCGTTTCATCGTTTATCTCTGCAGCCCTGAACTCCTTCCCCAACTCCATTTTCGCACAGAACAACGGTATGATACAGCTCACGGGAGTGGCATCGCGCTACGTGGGATATTTCATCTCTGCCTTTCTCATCATCCTTAGCGTGTTTCCTGCCGTGAGTCTGGTATTCTCGCTGATGCCGGAACCTGTGTTGGGAGGTGCCACACTGCTGATGTTCGGCACGGTGGCGGCATCGGGAATAAAGGTCATCGCCTCGCAGAAACTGGGTCGAAAGGAGATTCTGGTGCTGGCGATAAGTCTTGCCGGCGGACTGAGCGTGGAGTTCATGCCTGAGATTCTGTCGGGCTTCCCCGAGACGCTGCGCAGCATTTTCTCATCGGGAATAACTACCGGCGGACTGCTCGCCATATTCTCAAACCTGCTGATAAGGATAAAGGAATGAGATGCTGACGAGTAGACAAGTAAACAAGCAGACGAGTAGACAAGGATATCTGTTCTCCATTTTGTAACAAATGGCAACTTCCTTGTCTACTCGTCTGCTTGTTTACTCGTCTACTTGTTTACTCGTCTACAGAATCACTTTCTTCTCTTTGTTGTAGACTTCTTTTTTGTAGTCTTCTTTTTAGAAGTGGTCTTCGTGGTCGTTGTTGTCTTGGTAGTGGTGGTAGCCACTGGCTTATAGTATTTTAGAGCCTCTGGCAACCATTTCTGTATGTCGGCGATACGCTTGGCGTCGGATGGGTGGTCACTAAGGAAAGCCGGTGTAGTGCTGGTGGAACTTGCCGCCATGCGCTGCCAGAAACTTACTGCCACGTTAGGGTCATAGCCCGCCATCGCAGCAAAAACGAGTCCCATATAGTCGGCCTCGCTCTCATTCTGACGAGAATAGTGGAGATTGCTGAATTTGCTTCCGAGTCCGAACACACCCTGTGCTATGCTGGTGGTATTTGAGCTGACTCCGGCACCGCTGAGCACGGCACCCAATATCTGCGATCCATACTGCTGCTTCATCTGCTTGCTTATCTGCTCTGCCGAATGCTTTGCCACGGCATGGGCAATCTCATGACCGAGAACAATAGCAAGAGCACTCTCGTTCTGTGTTATGGGGAGCAACCCTTCGTATACCACAATCTTGCCGCCAGGCATACAGAAAGCGTTTGCTGAATTGTCCTGCACGAGATTGAACTCCCAATTGTAGTTTTTCAGCTCTGCCGACTGGTTGTTGGCTTTTAGATACTGTTCCACGGCTGTGGCAAGGCGCTGGCCCACACGTTTCACCATCGCCGTGTTTGTGGCGTTGGTAGACACCTTAGCAGTCTTCATGTAGTTGGTATACTCCTTATTGCTGAGACCGAGCACCTCTTCGTCGGAAACGAGGATATGCTGTTTTCTGCCTGTAACAGGCACCGTGCTTGTGGTTCCACAAGACACTACTGTCAGCGTCATGACCGCCAACAGTAATTTGCTGATTTTTTTCATATTCGTCTGATGTTGTTTTTTGATTTATCACTTCAAAGGCAGAGCGCCAAGCTTGCTTGAAAGCTATGCTGAGGTGAAGCTTATCTTATGCAAAGATAATGCAAACCGAAGGCAGAGCGCCAAGCTTGCTTGAAAGCTATGCTGAGGTGAAGCTTATCTTATGCAAAGATAGAAAAATCTAGCTTACGATGATAATTTTATGGAAGAAAATGTTGAATGAGAAACACTTTACATACCAACAGCATGTCGGACCAGC
>ULPF01002179.1_pt1 | contig 11640 bp, 8 predicted proteins | sample 1953271 | NCBI WGS metagenome assembly ULPF01 (sample SAMEA4835622, study PRJEB28245) | human gut metagenome | biome: gut microbiome; material: fecal sample | place: Denmark | collected 2008
TGCAGATTCGCACTTGGGAAATGCACCGCACTGCCGAATACGGTATTGCCGCACACTGGATGTATAAAGAGGGCAGAACACGGCAGGATGAGCTGGACACAAAGCTTGCGTGGCTGCGGCAGCTTGTTGACTATGATTCCGATGCAAACTCAACAAAGGAATATGTTGACAACGTTAGGCACGATTTTTTCTCCGACTATGTTTTTGTTCTGACTCCGAACGGCGAGATTATCGACCTGCCTCTGGGCTCAACGCCCGTTGATTTTGCTTACCGTATTCATTCGAACGTCGGCAACCACACACAGCACGCAAAAGTCAACGGTGCGCTTGTGAAGCTTGACTGCAAGCTTAAAACCCACGATGTTGTTGAAATCATTACGAACCCGCAGGCAACGCCGAGCCGCGACTGGCTTAACTTTGTAAAAACATCCCAAGCCAAAGCAAAAATCAAACAATGGTTCAAAAAGGCGAATCGTGAAGAAAATATTGTCCGCGGCAAAGAAATGCTTGCCGATGCCGCAAGGCGACAGGGGCAGAAGCTTGCCGACCTTACGAAGGCCGAATTGTGCAAACCTCTGTTGAAACGCTTCTCCATGAACGAAATGGATGATATTTATGCGGCCATAGGCTACGGCGGAATCACAACCGGGCAGGCATTGCATAAACTGATGGAAGCCCGGCGAAAAGTTCAGCGCGAGGAAGAGCTTGCACGCAAACTTGAAGAGCAGGAACACGCTCCCGCAAAAAGTTTTGACGCAAACGGAAGAGCCGTCATTGTCAAAGGCGAGGCCAACATGGTTGTTCGCTTTGCGCAATGCTGTTCTCCCCTGCCCGGCGATGAAATTTTCGGATATATCACGCGCGGCAGAGGTGTTTCGATTCACAGCAGAAGCTGCCCGAATGCCGCAGCACTGCTTGCCGATGCGGACAGGATAATCGAGGTTTCATGGGCGGACGGCGAAAGTGCAAAATTCCCCGTAACAATTCATATCGTCGCTTCGGAACGCGTCGGGCTGCTGATGGATATTTCACAGATGCTGATGAACATGAAAATCAACATCAATCTTGTCAACGCAAAGCCTGTTGAGGACGGCACAATGATCGAAGCCACAATGGGGTTTCAGGTCCAAAACGCCGAGCATCTCGACAGCATTATAAAAAATCTTATGAAAATTAACGGTGTAAAATCCGTTTCAAGGGTGAGATCAGTATGAGAGCTGTTGTTCAAAGAGTCCGCCGCGCAAGCGTTTCCGTCGCCGGCGAATGTGTCGGCAAAATCGAAAGAGGGTTGCTTTTGCTTATCGGCATAGAACCTTCCGATGCGCAGAGCGACATTGACTATATCGTTAAAAAATGTACTCAACTCCGCATTTTTGAAGATGCAGACGGCAAGATGAACCTTTCCGCCGTTGAACTCGGGTATGAAATTCTGCTGATTTCACAGTTCACGCTTTTCGGCGATGCCCGTAAAGGCAACCGCCCGAGTTTTATTGCTGCCGCTCGTCCCGAAACGGCGATCCCCGTCTACGAAAAGCTCATCGATGCTTTTCGCACTCAACTGCACACCGAAACGGGTATTTTCGGCGCGGATATGCAGGTTGAGCTTGTCAACGATGGTCCGGTCACGATCCTGCTGGACAGCAAAAAAACGTTTTAATTTCGCTATATTCAGTCTATGTTTAAAAAGGAGAAAAGCCGCATGAAAATTCTTTGTGTCCCAACCGGTCCGCTTTCCGTAAATACCTATATCGTTTTTAACGAATCCGCCGAAACGCCTTCAAATTCCGAAAGGATTCCCTGTGTTGTTATCGATCCGGCGAATTCGCACAAGGTGGTTGAAGTTCTAAATCAAAACAACCTGCACTGCACCCATATTCTGCTGACGCACGGTCATTTTGATCACACGATGGGCGTTGCGGAATTGAAATCGCATGAAAACGCGCTTGTTGCAATTCACGAAGCGGATGCGGGCGCACTTGCAGGCGGAAAAGCAAGCCTTGCCTACCTCGGCGGTGCGCTTGTGAAGCCCTGCAAAGTGGACATCATCCTCCACGGCGGCGAATGCTTCACCGCTGCCGGCATTGAATTCAGCGTTCTGCACACCCCGGGGCATACCAAGGGCGGCGTATGCTATGTTATCGAAAAAGAACGTGTGATTTTTTCCGGCGACACGCTTTTCCGTCTCAGCGTGGGAAGAACCGATCTTGACGGCGGTGACAATGATGCACTTTACAACTCCCTGCTCCTGCTGACAGGCAGGCTGAAAGGCGATTACCGCGTATTCCCCGGCCACATGGGTGAAACAACTTTGGATTTCGAACGGAAACACAATCCGTATCTGCGCGGCGGCGGAAACCAAGACTATTGACGGAAAATACAGAAAATGCCGCAGCTGCATTAAAGAGGCAAACAATATGTTTTTATTCACAAACAGACAGGATTTTTTTAACGATATATGCGAAGAAATACGGCTTTTTCTGCCCGGTGAGGAGATAGCTCCCGTTTTGTCCCCCGCTGAAATTCACACAGCGGATGCGGGCGAAAAGACGCTGAGTGTTGTGCTTTCAAGCGACGGAACGGATTTTTTTGCCGAAGCCGCCTTTGTTTCGAACGGTCGGGAGCATTCATACTCGTGCCGAACGCCCTTTCGCAATGATGATTCAATTATTGAAAAGCGTTTTGCAAAACGCTGCATTAAAATCGCTGTCTTCCGCGCAATGCGAAAGGCATATCCCGATGCGCACCTCCCGTGGGGCTCTCTGACGGGTATACGCCCGACGCGCCTGCTGCGCGAGCTTCAGCACAGCTGCGGTCCTGCCGAAGCCAAAAGCATGATGTTGAACGATTTTGACGTCACGCCGCAAAAGTTTGCACTTGCTGAGAGGATAGTTTCCGTTCAGGAACCGATTTTTGCTTCCGTGCGGAAAAACGATGTTGATGTTTATATCGGCATTCCGTTCTGCCGCACACGCTGCCTGTACTGCTCTTTTGCTTCACGGCTCCGCACGGCAAAGACGGACATGCAGCCCTATCTTGCCGCACTGAAGACGGATATTGCAAACGGTGCGCAAATGGTTCGCGAACTCGGGCTGAATATTCGTGCGCTGTATCTCGGCGGCGGAACGCCCACCGTGCTGACCGCAGACGAGCTGCGCGATCTTTTGGATTTTGCAGAGGAGGCCTATAATATTGCACCCGGCACGGAGTTCACGGTTGAAGCCGGACGGCCGGATACGATAACAGCTGAAAAGCTTCGCATCATCAAGCAGCGCGGCGCAACGCGCATATCCGTAAATCCGCAAACGATGTGTGATAAAACATTGCATCTTGTCGGCCGCGATCACACATCCGAGGATATCAAGGCGTGTTTCAACCTTGCGCGGGATATCGGTTTTGATTCAATCAACATGGATCTTATCGCCGGTTTGCCGGGCGAAACGGCAGCTGACATGCAGCATTCCGTAAATGCACTCGTTGAGCTTTCTCCGGAGTGTCTGACAGTTCACACGCTTGCAATAAAGCGTTCTTCCCGTCTGCGTGAAAATCTTTCCGAATACGCTCTTCCCGATGTTTCGGAAGTTGAAAAAATGACCGAAATCGGTGCGCTCGGTGCCGAAGAAACGGGTATGCTTCCTTATTATATGTACCGTCAAAAATACATGGCGGGCAACATGGAAAACGTCGGCTATGCAAAACCCGGCAGCATCTGCATCTACAACATCGATATGATGGAGGATTCGCTGAGTATCATTGCTCACGGTGCGGGCGCAATGAACAAACGCGTTTTTCCGAGCGGCGGAAGAATCGAACGCGTCCCGAACCCCAAGGATATTGAAACATATATTTCAAAACTGCAAAAAACTCATGCCGACAGGCTTGCACTCTTTTGCAACGAATAAATGCAGCGGACAGCGTTCCGCATCACCCGAAACCGTCAGATGCGGAACGTATTGAATTATTAATATTTCATTTCAATTATATAAGAACTTTTGTGGTTTTAAATTCTTTTGTCACAGTTGCAAGTATTTTCTCTGAACAGATTATATATATTCATTTTATACTCAAAAAAATGTTGAAATTCGTATGGTCTTGCGGTATAAGGTATGCGAGCGAGCGGGATAATACTTGGCTCTGTGCGTTTTCCCGTCTCCCATTCACTCGGTTGTGCGTTTCGGCTCGGTCAGCAACGCGCGCTGAATAGCCTGAATCTACGGACTATATTCACACCCCAAATTCTCTCAATTCAGTGTTAGTTTTGTCCCTTTCCGGCGCCGCCGTTTTCCCGCAGTGCTGCGGCAATGCCTTCGGGCTGCTGCGGTTCATATAAAGTTTGTTTTTTATTTTTAAAATATTCAGGAGGTTTTTCAATGAAGAACATCAAAAAGCTGCTCTCTCTGCTGCTTTGCGGAATCATGCTTTTCGGCATGTTCCCCGCGTCCCTCTTTGCAGCGGACGGAGGCACGGGCGACGGTTCCGGAACCATATCCGAAACGTTCGTTCCCAATATTACGTGGTCGAGAACGTTCGAATACAAGCACCGTCACAATGACACGGAGCATCAGCACACCGACCTCGGCGGACTTTATGCCGGGGAAAAATCCGGTTATTTTAAGACAGAGTCTACATCATCTTCCGGTGTTTATCAGAACAAACTCGAATGGTCTTGGGCTACAGTTAGTGCTGCGTTAACTGCTGCTGAAACAAACAATGTTTGGGATTACGGCACAGAAAACCAGTATGCGGATCCTACACGGGATTCTATCCCCTTCCCCTATCCAGCAAATACATCCAGCCCTAACCCTATTGGTGACGTTGGCATAAAGCCCTATACGCCCGATCCCAAAACGACCGATTCTCCTATAAAGGCCGCAACATGGAATAACAGGACGAATAAAGAATATTCTATTACAAAGGTAGACGGAACTGATCTTAGTGGTATTCAAACTGTGCCTAAGGGTTCCATGGATATTGGTTACAGAAAGTCATATACCGTTCGTAAGTTCTATGGTGAATTTGAATGGCCAGAGGGTTATTCCCTTTCCGATTCAATTGAACTTGTTTCAAAGAACGATTCTTATTACAAAGAAATATATGATCATGTTGCGGGCGATCCCGATTTGACCGCTCTCTACGGCGGCAAAAAGGTTTTTGCCACAAATGACGATGTTTACTTCTTTATTTACAAGGCAAGTGACAAGCCTAATAAAGATAACTATTCCGATTATCTTGCCTTCTTCTCCGGCACGGCAGGCAAGGGCATTTGGTCTTGGGAAAACAATCAGCCGTACAATAATAATTGGGGCGATGAATGGAAAACCCAAACCCCGGGTCTCTATGAAACGCAGTATGCACTAAAAGCGTTTCATAATTGCATGCCGAACACCGACATTGATAAATTCAATACCAGAACAGAAGTTTCGGGAAAGCTTAAAAGCGTACTGTCACTTTCCGGCGGATGGTACTCCTTTATCGACGGCAACTCTCTTTCCACCGTTTTGAACAAAAAGTATGCCGAGAGCGGAATCGAGCCAGGTGAAAAAGTCTGCATCGAAATGTTCTGCTTTGATATCGAAAAGGTCGGCGGTATGGACGAGCTTGAAATCCGCCTCACAAGGCAAAAGCCCACCACCTCCACCGTTAAGGTTCGCTATTGGCTGAATGAAGTCGGAGAAATCACCGGCAACACCAATTACCTCGGCGAAACCACTATGACCGGCCAGACCATCGGCTCCCAAATTACCCTTGTTAACGGTACGGATGTTAACCAGCTGGATTATCTGCGCGCAGCCGCAATCACAGCGAATAAAAATAAGGATGTTAACACAGGCGTTCAAATCGAGAAGCCGTTCACTGTGACCGAGATTTCTGAAAACAATATTATCAACGTTGTTTACATTCCTTCCGGTCAAAAGATCGTCGAACTTTGGGCAGGTGAGCTTACCGTCCTCTACGACGGCACCGAGCACGTTGTTCATGACGTCAAAATCACTCAGAGCGGATACGCCGATATATCCGTCTCGAATTCCGAAAAAACGACACAAACACGGCTTAAAGATGGAAACACTATCAAAAATATCACTGCCGTAAAGAAGGAGACTCTTCCCGGCAAATACACCGTGTCTTTCGCGGGGAACTCTCAGGTCGTCAATTGGCGGGGCACTGTCTTAGAAAATTACACAATCATTTATCATCCCGGTTCGCTGACCATTACCTATGCCCCCTCGGCAAAGGTATTTACCTATGACTTTGGTGTTCAAAACAGCTACTCCGGACTTTTGAACGATGTTGAAAAGAGCGCAGCGGAAATTAAGGTTCTTGACTCTTCAAAGACCTATGTTTCCTATGATAAATCCACAAACGCCCTGCTTTACACTCCGCAGAGCGTGAACAGCGGTGAAACCATTGACCTTGCGCTTGTCTTCGCAGGCGGCTATCAGGTCAAAAAATCCATCACCTTCCTTCCCGCGACAAATGTTCTTTACGAAGAGAACTTTATGACCAACGGCGGGACGCACGGCGAATGGATAGCCGAAGGCACAAACAACACCGCGACCGTTGTTAAGGACAACGAAAACAGCGTTTACGGCTATGCCGATGCATACAAAGGCTTTGCCTACTACAGCAACGGCGGCGCACTGAAAGCAACGCTCGATTTGAAAGGCGGCAAACGCGCCTACACAACCGATGCCGTTGAATTCAGTTTCAGCGGAACGGGTTTTGACCTTATTTCGGAATGCGGCGCCGATACGGGACTTATCATTGCCGCCGTTTCCAAGAATGGCAAACCCTTCAAGGTTTATATCGTTGACACCTATTTCTGCGGCGATAACGGTATTGGCGGCAATCCCCCCATTATCACGGGCGACGGCATCCTTGATTACCAGGTTCCCGTTATCCGCGCAATGAGTCTCGACCACGCAAATTACAGCGTTCGCATCCTCGGATACCTTACGGACACCGCTGGCGCAATCGTTGGCCCTGCAAGCCCGACTCCCGGCGGCGAAACCGGCGCGGCAGGCAGTACGCGCGGAGCGAACGGCATTGACACGAACCGAATCCTGCGCGAAGCGGGACTGAAGGAATTCATCGGCTGCGAAGTCGAAACCTCCTTCATGGACGAAAACAGCGTTCTTAACGGCGGCACGGGCATTGCGGCAAAGAACAGTCAGAACAGGACTTTCGGCAAGCGCGATACAGCAGCTGAGCAGACCGCAAACGTTTATCTCGATGCGTTCCGCGTTTATAAGCCCCTTGCAGATGAAACGAAGTACGTCAAAAACGAACAGGGTCTTGCCTACGCTCCCGTTTATGACTATGTTAAGAACAGCGCGGATCTGACAGCTGAAATTACCGAGAACTCAATGGTTTACGTTGAGTACGACGGCGACACCGGCATTGCAAGCATCGCGAACTATCATGATCACGGCCCGCAGAACGAGGTCTATCTCACCAACGGCAATTATATCGGATTTGCCCTCAAAGGCTACACTGAGGGTGACACCGTTATGATCAGCGCGAAAGCGGTTGCGGGTGATCCCGTGCTCGGTTATCTCGATACAAATGCTATCGGAGACAAAATAATCTCTTCCGGCATGAAGATGACCGAAATGTACTATGATGTTACGGCTTACGTACGTCAGTACGACACGACGAAGTATATGCTTGTTCTCGGCAATATTGCCGATGCAGCTGCGGAAACAAGATCCATCCTGTCCGTAAGCGGCATTAAGCTTGCAAAAGACATCACCCCCGCCACAAGCACACAGATTGCGGCAGATATCGCAAGCCTTGTTACCCTTGCATATCAGCCCGTTGAAGAACCCGTGTTCACGCCCGAAAGGTTCGAACTCCGCTACAGCGGCCGTGCACTTGCGGGTTGGTTCACAAGAATCAGCGTTAAAACATCCACGGATGTTGACCATGTCAGCGTTTACAGGCTTGCGGACGACGGTTCACTTGTTCCCGTACGCGAGAACATGCGCCCGATGAACAGCCTGTTCACCTATTTCGGCTGGATGGATTACTACGCCTTCAGCCTCACCGTTCGCGCTCCGCGCCGCGGAATGACGGATACATATTACATCTTTGCCTATGATGCAAACGGCGTTGCGAGTGAGCCCGCAATTGCTTCCATCACCGGCAGATAAGGAGAATACCCGTGAAAAAAACTTATGTAAAGCCCGAACTTGATGTTATCGAGTTTGACCTCGGAGAAGCGATTGCAGCCTCTCAATGTGTTGCACAAGCGTACAATCACGACCGCAACAGCTGCCAGCTGCTCCCGCCGTTCGATACGCTGTTTCCGGGACAGGATGCAAACTTGTTCGGCACAGGAGAGAATCAATGCGGTGTTACCGTTGAAGGCTACTGCTACTTTACAGTGAACGACACAATGGTATTTGCGTCCTAACACCACCCACCGACGCGTCTGCGCGCAATGCGCGCAGACGCGTTTTGAAGTTTTTGAGATGAAAAAGCATTTTTTCTATCGTTTTCGTTTTGCGGGCAAAGTTTTCGAGATTCATTCGGAAGCGCAGCTTGATGTTGATGCGCGAAGTGCGTTGTTTTGGGAGACTGAATACTTTGAAAGCTCCGAAACCGCTGACTGCGCGATTCAGGTTCGGCGGGCCGAACCGCCTGCCGCCTGCGGAAAACTCGTTTATGAAAACGCATTCTTCAGGCTGTTTGAAAGCGGCGAAGGCTTTTTGCAGCAAACGCTTGACAGAGCCGCGCTTGAGCGCGGGGAAAAGCGCGCAATGCTTGCTTCCCGCTTCGGCGGCGCATTGAGCGAAAGCGCACTTGATGTTAATGCGCTCGGCATTGATAACGCGCTTAATATCGAAGTTTTTCTTCCGCAGGATTTCCCGCCGGAGCAGGAGTGTATGCAGCAGATTTGGCAGAGCATCAACCTGCCCTTCCAGCTGCTGCAAAGGGGCATTTTTACCCTGCATTCCGCAGCGGTTCAAACCCGATTCGGAGCAATACTTTTTTGCGGGCGTTCCGGAATCGGAAAATCCACGCAGGCGAATCTTTGGAAGGAGTATGAAAACGCTTTGATTCTCAACGGGGATCGATGCGCTGTCGGCTTTGTTGACGGCGCGGCAAATGCTTTCGGACTGCCGTTTTGCGGCACAAGCGGCATTTGCTTAAACTTTTCTCTGCCGATTGCCGCAATTATTTCGCTCGGACAGGCTCCGGAAAACAGAATCACCCGCCTTTCGGGTGTTCGCGCTTTGAGGGCAATGATGAGCAATATTGTCGGGCTTTACGGCGGAGCGATGCGCGAAAGCCATGCGGAACTTTTTTTCCGCGCGGCAGAGTGCATTCCCATTTTTGAGCTGCACTGCACGGCGGACTCCCGCGCGGTTCAGCTGCTGAAAGAAACACTGGAAGGAGGTGAATGAAGTGAAATATGCGGAGTATGTGAACAGGCTTTTTGCAAAGAGCGCAAAAAGGGGCATTCCGCTTTCCGGAACGTTTGAGCTTACGGCGCGCTGCAATCTCCGCTGCCGCATGTGCTATATCCATCGCGAAGAAAATGACGGCGAAATCAAAACGGACGAATTTTCCTCGGAGGAATGGCTGAACATTGCAAAGGAAGCGCAGCAATGCGGCATGTTGTTTTTGCTGCTGACCGGAGGCGAGCCTTTTATTCGGCCCGATTTTGAAGAAATCTATCGCCGATGCCGTGAACTCGGCATTATCGTTTCAATAAACACAAACGGAACGATGATCGGCGAAAAACAGGTCGAATTGCTCCGAAAGCTCCCGCCGCAGAGGGTGAATATCACGCTTTACGGAGCATCCGAAGCAACCTATGAAAAACTTTGCCGCAACGGCAGTGCTTTTGAAAGAGCCTACCGTGCGGTTGCAATGCTCACGGAAGCGGGTGTTCCCGTCAAGATAAACTATTCTGTAACACCGTACAATATTGGAGATCTTGACGCTGTTGAACGCTTTGCAAATGAGCATAATCTGCCGCTGCAGGCGGCAACGTATATGTTCCCGCCCATTCGTGCGGATGAGAACTCCGAAATTTCTCCCTGTAAAATCGGCGAATGCGAAACCTGCGAAAGGTTCACGCCGGAGGAATCCGCTGCCGCAAGGTGGGCGCACGAGCTGCGAACGCTTGACCCGGCGATTATTGAAAAACGTGCGGAAGCTGTTGCACTCAACACGGATATTCCGTCTGCCGAAACGGAGTGCGGCGATATTCCGACAGAACGTATACGCTGCCGTGCGGGAGCTGCGGCGTTTTGGATCACATACAACGGGCAGCTTCGACCCTGCGGAATGATGCGCGAACCGTCCGCTTCGCTGAAAGAACGCGGATTTTCTGCCGCATGGAACGACATTCGGGCAATGCGCGAAAACATCATGGTTCCGGCAAAATGCACCGCTTGCCGTTTTCGCAATATCTGTGAAGCTTGTCCCGCCGTTTGTTTTGCCGAAAACGAGCGATTCGATGCAGAACCGACCTTTATGTGCAAAAAAATGGACGCATATACACGGCTTGCAGCAGAATATCACAAAAGAAGATAATTACGGAGGGAGCTTATGCAAATAAGCAAAAATTACGTTTTAAGAACAATTGCCGGAGACAACCTTTTGGTGCCGCTTGGGGGAAGCAGCACGGAAACAAAGGGAATGATTTTGCTTAATGAAATGTCGTTGTTTGTTTATGAGTCGATTCAAAAAGGACAAACGGAGGATGAAATCCTTTCGCGCATTCTTGATGAATATGATGTTGAGATCCCTCAGGCAGCGGCTGATTTGGGCGAAATTATCTCCGAGTTCACGAAACTGGGCATAATTAAATGATTTAAACCGGGCTTTACCGCATCATTACGGTTTAAATTTGTTTAAGCAATCCATCAGTCTATTATTGAAAGGAAAATAATATGAGGGTAAATACGATAAAAAAAATCATCGCTGCAATTCTCGCCGCAGTGTTATGCTTCGGCGTTCTGCCGTCACGGAGCTTTTTCAACACTCTTTCCGCCGTTGTTAAGGCTGCGAACGCGGATTCGCTAAACGAGGCCTATGCGGACGGCACTTCGCTGATGCCTATCGGCCCGGCATTCACGGTTGACACGCTGCTCAGCTGGGAACCGACAAACGATCCGGATTCCGACTACTCAAGATCCGTTGTTCCCCTTGCAGACAGATACACGGGATTCACGGTCAACGACTATGCAAACCCCGATGCTAAACTCATGGTTTGCTCCCTTGCAAACTCCAAACACGATGCAACAAACGCACAGGGACAGGAAAGCTTTTCAAGCTATGCCTTTAACTACTGGCAGTACGCAACCTCCTTTGTGTACTGGTCCGGTTCAAAACGGGGGCAAGTCGTTGTGCCGACAGGTGAATTCACCGATGCGGCGCATACAAACGGCGTTCCCGTCATGGGCACGATTTTCTTCGACTGGGGCGGCAATTCCTCCGTTGTGGAGAACTTTGTTCGCAATTACAGAAGCGTTGCGGACAAGCTGATTGAAGTTATGGAATATTACGGCTTCGACGGTTATTTCTTCAATGAAGAAACCGCCGTCGACTACACAACCGCCGGTAATCTCAGAAGCATGATAGCATATATGCGTCAGCAAAAGCCGAACATGCTTATCGGCTGGTACGATT
>ULPF01030023.1_pt1 | contig 11574 bp, 16 predicted proteins | sample 1953271 | NCBI WGS metagenome assembly ULPF01 (sample SAMEA4835622, study PRJEB28245) | human gut metagenome | biome: gut microbiome; material: fecal sample | place: Denmark | collected 2008
CCAGTAAGGCCGAATTGCACCCTCTTTGCGCGGAACTACACACCAAAAACATTTATTAGGGCATCCGCGTGTAAGAAAACCATAAGAGGTGTCAGTCGGCACATTCTCATAAATGGAGAAATCGGGCTGCATATTATCTATTTCAACTGGTAATTGTGAATGAATGTCGAAGCCTGTACCGCCTTTAACTATTTCCTTTGCTCTGACATGGTATTCATAGTCAGATGAGAAGCTGAACACTTTAGACATGTACACTTTATCATAGCCATCGCAAAAGAGAGGATCGTACCATTCAACCGTATCTCCTATGCATCTGTGATAAGCTGCAATCTTTGAGAGGGCAAGATTGGGGTATATCATGGCACCGCGTTTCTTCTTCATACCATGCCCATCGACATCTATTAAACCTATTTTCATGTGATGATGAATTGAACGTAGAAGTGAAACTCCCAGCACAACCTTGGTATTTGTGGGTAGTGCTTTGGATACTCATTGTAGGGGAGGTATATGCACCGCTCCTTGGTGTTGCAGTGAATACCTCTCCTACGTAGCTTGTAGATCATGTTAGCCCTGCGTTTGGGATGGCGCATCTTTCAAGAATTTAAGGCGCGTAGCAAGATTGCCGAGATATTTTGCATGGTGCCGCCAGCCCCACAGAACAGGTCTATATATAGGAGTTTAATATTATCAGTCATTATCGAATAAAGTTGGTTCTTGCTTTTGTTTTTTAAGGTAATCGTCGCCACGCTTGATGTAGGTATCTACACTACGTTCAAGTGAGCGAGCCTTTTGTAAGGCTTCGTGAGAGCGCGTAGAGAAGTATTCCCTTTGCGCCTCACGCATAGCCTTGACAAGATTGAAGAATTGTAAGCGTTCGTTATTCATCTTCATTGTTGTTGAAGTCGATGGTAGTTTTCGCTGCTTCTGACTTTCCGTTTAACTCCTCGCCAGTGCGAGGCTTAAACATAAAGTCAGCCCATTCCTCGATGAATTGCCTACCTGCGTAGGCTGCGAGTTCACGAGTTCTGAAGGCAAGCCGCGAGCCGACGCCGGCGCTCGAGTACGAAGCATCGCTACCCGCGTCGCAGAACACGAAGCCGCTGCCCGAGCTCGCGCTGCTGCCGGAGCGAAGAACACAACGCCCTTTTTCCTCGCCGTCTAACTTGTCGTACTCCTCTTTGGTATAGCAGTAGAACCAAGGGAAGTAACGGTACTCATCTTCTGTGAACTTCGGTTCCCATCCCTCATTGAGGGCTGCGACGATGATGCGGAGTTTGAGGTAAGCAATGAGTTCGCCAGCATCAGTACGCAATTTGTCTCTGACTGCGATATACTCCTCAACAAGAGGGTTTCCTTGCCCAAGAGCCTCCATTGCATCGGCTAACGTCTTGATACGTTCGGTTACTGGACGGTTATCTACTTTCTGCTCGTCAACAAGAGTGAGGACACCGTTAATCCACTCGGCACGTTTGCCGTCGGGAACAGGGATAGTTATTTCTTTACTCATGGTTACTGTGCTTTAGAGGGTTGTTTACTCATGTCTTTCACGCAGATGTGCGAGCCGTCTGCAAGGATGAGTTTCATGCAGTCCGTTGTCTCGCTTGGGCAGAAGTCACACTTGCCACTCTCAACGATGGTGAGACCGACAAGGCTTTCTCGCGTCTTCTGTGCAGCGGCAGCAGCTTGTGCAGCCTCCTGTTGCTTCTGCTCCATCTTAGTCTCGTCGATACGCTGACCGAGTATTTCGACGTATGCAGACATTGCGCCACACTGAGCCTGCAACTTGTTCTTTTTCTCCTTGGGCATGTCTCTAAACTCCTCAGACATCAGGAACGAGTGCAGTTTCAAAACGCGCTCCTTTACATCGGCATACTCAATACGCATACGGTCGAGGTATGTGTCAGCAATCTTGTAAGCCTCCTCAAACGTCTCTTTTGGCGACCATGACTTGTAGCCGTCCGAGTACTCAACGAGGTAACCGTCTTCGCCACCCTTTGCGTCAGCAAGGCTACGGTTCAACACTTTCTCTGCTTCACTCTTTGCCATCGTCATAGCCATGATGGTCTTTGTTCCAATGTACTTTTTCATTGTCTTATTGTTTTATGTTTACCATGACGTTTCAAACACACTTCACATTTGATGAAAGTGTTTTTATTGTTCACTCTTTTTTAGCTCTTTGATAAGTGTATCTGCGAAGCGTATAGCTTCACGGCAGCAGCCTTCGAGGGTTTTGTACTCAAAGCCGTTGATTGGCGAGTGGTCAGCTCTTGCCGCATTGCCATCGTCGGTGTAGATGGCAGGGAGCATGGTCTTTGCTATCTCGTAGCGGCGTTGCTCCCAGTTTCTATAATCCTTTTTAGGTGTTGGTCGCTTAAAGTGCTCATCGAATAATTCAAGGTTCTTTTCATAACTATAATTTGAGTCGATAAGAAACCCATTGAAATCAGCTACAACACGTTGGCCTATTTGTTTTGCTTTTCTTAAAACTTTCTTTATACCATCCTCTATTCTGGTATTAACTGGTAAGTACATTTTTAATTCTTCCATAATTTATCTTCTACTTTTTCCCGGTAAAGGAATTACGTTGTATGTTTTGAAGCGATCCACAAGTCGACCGTAGCCGTCATTGCGCTTGAACCGCTTTTCAAGCTCCTTGTTGTCAAGGTTTGTAGTCAGGTGGGCGAACTTGCCGAACTGCGTCCAAATCTCGTTACGAGCGTGAAGGAACTCATCTGTGAGCAACCCGGTGTCCATGCCGAAGAACGTGCGGTCCTGTATGCCGATGTCGTTGAGGCACACATTTTCGGGTTTGCACTGGAAGCCCTTGCTTTCCTCCTCAAAGTAAGTGAAGCGGTCGAGGTTGTTGTGGATGGTGTAGTAGTTGACCATCTGTGTGACCGACACGTTGTGAAAGAAGCGAGGGTTGTTTGTGCGCCGTAGATATTCGCTGAAAATCTGCATGAGGAGCGTTTTGCCAACACCTACACCGCCCTGTATAAGGAGGTTCTTGTGTAGCTTGTAGCCACGTTCGGGGAATACTTCTTCAGCGAGCGGACAGTCGTTGAAGTAGTAGAGCAAGAAGCGCAGCACCTGCTTGTTGTCGTCATCAACGATGAACTTGCGGCGTTGAGGAGCCAGCACAACAGAGTTGGCGATATAGACAAGGAAGCTGGAGTGTGCACTATATACGTTAGGGTCGGCAAGGTTGTACGCCTGTGCTCTCGCCTTTTCGCTCTCTCGCCGTAGGTTGAGTGCGCATTGGTGCAGGGTGAGCCACGGTGCATCCTTCTCGCGTTCGTTCTTGCGAAGAACGGAAAGGACGGCAGCGTCCCAGTCTTTGTTGCCGGTAGGCTGACGGCCATACTTGGCAAGTTCAGCGATTAGGCATTGTGGATATTGAGCCATAGTTTCAGAGATTAAAGGTTAAACATCTTGCCCACCGAAGCCGCCATTGAACTCGTATGACGGAGGTGGCAGCTCTTGTGCATCTTCCGGCTCGGCATGTGAAGTGTACGCCTTGCGCATCCACGAACAGAAGTGACGTTTGGCATCATTGATATTGTCGTGAGGTTTACCCTCATACTCGCAACGGCAGTGGTTGAGGAAGGTGTCGAGGCGTTTGCCAAGCTCCTCCTCGCGTATGTGGAACTGCATACATACCGGTTCGTTCCAAGAACGATCGGCACGCATTTCTTCAATCTCCTGTTCCAGCGTGAGCGTATAGCCGGACGTGACGTTGGGCTTGTCAGAAATGGCAGACGAGACAGCTCTATCCTTAGCAGGGCGACCGCCAAGTTTGCCGAACTTCTTGCCTTTCTTGCCGCCCTCAGAGCGTGCGTTGTTTGCATCCATCACTGGCTTGATAAGGATAAAGACACCCTTGGCAATGTCGGATAGTCCTTTAGGCTCCTTTCCGTTAAGGGCATACTCCACGATAGCCGGGTAAATCTCGACCTGTACCTCGGAGGGCATACATTTGATAGCCTCAAGGAAACTGCGATAGAATATAAAACTGTCTCGTTCCATATAAATCAAACCTCTTTAATGCGGATGCCATGCACATGCAGCATGAGTTTCCGCTTGATGATATACTCCTTTGTTCTGACTCCCTTTGTGTCTTCCACAACGGTCTGCCCGGTAGCCTTGTCGGTATAAACGAAATCGGCTACATAAGAGCAAGGACGTTCGAGAAGAACACGTGTAGGACGATTTTTGAAATCTTTGCCACACTCGCCGTATTGTGCAGGTATCAACAGGTATGACACCTGCTCCCGAAGGTCGGAGATAAGTCCGGCACGCTGCATCATGCGTAGCTCGGCAGCTCGGTAGTGCTCCTTCTTGGATGCGTGGGAGCCTACGCGCTTGTTGCCGTACTTATTCCGGCCTTGGAAGGCAAAGGATGAAAACTTAGCCATTACTGCTTGTGGTATTAACCTCGTAGCGGAACAGGTCCATTATTTTAGTTTCGTCAAGCGTGGCAATCTCGTAGTCAACGAATGAGGTTTTCATGTGTTGAACAACCACCGTGTGGGCATTGTTGATGTCGGAAGCCTTTACAATGAAGTAAACCGCCTGTTTCTTTTCCTTGGCTGTTTTCTCGTCAAAGGTTACGAACATCAACTTTGCCTTGAACCACTTGTCGGCAGAGTCAGCACCATTCTCGACAATCTCTGAGTAGTTGGTGCGCTTGATAGTGACCACATCGAAGTCGCCCGAAATGTACGGCTTCATTTCCTTTGTGATGCGTCCCTCAGCTTCGGCAAACGAGCAAGCATCAACAAGGTACAACTCTGTGACTTTCTTAGACATTCCATTCGGCATAGTACGCTCGTAGCGTATGCCACATTCATATAGCATCATAATGTGGCCTCCTTTCCTTCGTTGATAGCCTTTACCAGTTCCTTGCTTGCACGGAGCTTGACAGACGTGTGTGCCGGGATAACCAGAGGCTTGCCGGTCTTGAAGTTGCGTGCTGTGCGCTCGGCTACCTCAACCGGGGTGAAGGTGCCGAAGCCACGGATAACAACCACTTCACCCTTGGCGAGTGCTTCCTTGATAACTCTGAGTGTGCCGTCGATGGCTTTCACTGTTGTTGAGAGGTGCAGTTTCTCAGATACTGATACCTCACGTGCCAATTCATTCTTTGTCATGATAGATAAAATTGAGTTTATAATGTTTTTGCTATATTGTTTTCGCCTGTCATAGGTATGCGCAGGTCGAGAACGTCTTTGTCTGTTGCGAGTCGCCACCGGCACTCTGTCAATTCATTCTTCTGTTCGTCGATGAATTTTTCGCTTACCTCCACCTTCAGCGCATGTATGAATGGGAAGATCTTGATGATGGCGTAACGCCCGGTTAGATTTTGGCTTATAACCTGTCTCATTTTATTTTCTTTTTTAATTTTTGGGTGAGTTGTCTAATACACCATGCACGGCATGAATTGCGCAGACCGTGCTGTTTATCGTAGAGAGCGGCCGCATCATCGAGATACTTGATAATGCGCTGCAGGTCGGTCTTACATAGGTCAGCCATCGTCGTCCGGATTGAGGAAGAGTGACGTAAGCTGGTCGAAGTACATTTCATCCTGTGGAATGTCATCGTCGGTAGCCATTATCTGGTTGGCGATGGACTTCTTCTTGTGGATGATGGCATAGAGGGTGCGGTCGATGGTTCCACGGCCAAGGAGGTAGTAGCACGTCACGTTGTCCTTTTGTCCTATACGGTGTGCGCGGTCTTCGCATTGACAGCAGTCGGCATAAGTCCATGGGAACTCAACGAAAGCCACGTTTGACGATGCCGTGAGTGTGAGACCCACGCCAGCTGCCTTTATGGAGCAGACAATTAGCTGTGCTTTCCCGGACTGGAACGCATCGACGGCAGCTTGTTTCATCATCATGGAGTCGCGCCCGGTAACAGATACAGCCTTTGGAAACGCCTTTTTTATCTCATCCACAATCTCATGCAGAGAGCAGAAGAGAATTAGTGGCTTTCCGTTGGCGAGGAATGTGCGCGTGAAGTCGATGGCTTGCTTTACCTTGCCTTTGGCAGAGAGCGAGCGCAACGTCATGAACTTGACAAGAGCCTCCATGCGCATCTTGCGCCGTATGTCGATGTCGTTGCACTCGGTGTATTGGCGCAGGTATTCTGCAAGGTCGGCTTCGGCAAGCATATACTCGTCGCGGTTGCTGATGTCAACGATAAGGTCGGTGCGCGTCTTGTCGGGCAGTTGGGTGAGCACCTTTGCCTTTTCGCGCCGGATCATGCAGCGTGCATAGAGTTCTGCAGAGAGCCGGTCGAGGTTGCGCGGTGCATCGTCCTCGTCATTTCCTCGTCTCTCTTTGGAGATTTCGCCACCGCCGTACTCGGCAAGGAACTTAGAGCGTCCACCGAACTCAGGCAAACGCCCCATGATGGAAAGCTGAGCTATGAGGTCGGCAGGACGGTTGACAACTGGCGTACCAGACAGCAATATGCGATACTCCTTGCCCTCAGCAATGCCACGCGCGAAAATGGTCTGCTGCGCTGACGGGTCTTTCACGCGGTGGCTCTCGTCAATTATGATAGAGCGAAACAGTTTGATGTCTGGTGTGAAGACAACATCTTTCAGCCGGAACCCACCACGTGAGCCTCCCTTGATGTCCCACACGAAGTATTTGCGCAGAGACTCGTAGTTGACGACCGCCACCTGCTGCATGCCCATCCGGAGAAGATAAGGCCATGTGGTAAGCACGGAATTGTCGAGCACAAGGGCTTTCTTGTTTGTGAATTTCTCGAACTCGCGCTGCCAGTTGATTTTGAGCGAGGACGGACAGACCACAAGGCAAGGGTAAGCATTGGCACAGTCAATGACACCGATGCTTTGCAGCGTCTTTCCCAAGCCCGGCTCATCGCCGATTAAAAATCGGTGCCAGCGCAGCCCGGCAAGTATGCCCTCCTTCTGATAGTCGTAAGGCTCGACGCGAAGGTTATGTTTCAGAGTTTCAGCCATAAGCATTGATTGTGTGTTTTGAAATCGTTATGTCGTAGCCATGTATGTATGCTTGCTTGCGTAAGTCGGCGCATGAGAGCATGCAATGGCGAGCTTCCTTTGAGCGAGCGGCCATGCCTGAAGAAGAACGTACCCTCCCAACCATGCCACCGCATGTATATCCGTAAGAGCCAGAGAACACAGCGAACGGACACATGCGTCTGAGGCGTTTGAGCAGAGCTGGATTTGTGCTGTCTGTGATAATTTCTTTTTCATACTTTGTCTGTTACATAAGATTGAAAGCCCAATATTGGAAGGCAAGTTCTTCGTACTTCTCGCGTCCGCGATTGTAGATGTCGTCGCCACGGTTGATGAACTTCTTGAAAATGTTGCAGTTCTTTTTGCTGATTGCGTAGATGAAGTCGCGGTCGGAATGGGCGATGTCCATGTACCACGCCCGGCTACGGTCCCAGTCGAAGAAATCTACAGCATTGTCGAACTCCGCTTGTGTTGAGGCGAATGTCGTTTTCAGATCGCCGCCGAAGTTAGCCATTGGCAACCACCAGTCCCATTTGCAGCGTGTGTCCAGATGGAAGGTAAATCCCCCATTGCTGAACTCCTGCTGCTTGTTGACCATGAAGCGTTGTGTATCGGCATGTTCGAGAACCTTAGCGAGGAATGGGTCTCGTCGTGCTTCTGCACGCAGTGCACGCTGCATTTCGCGAGCGTGGAGGAACTCCTCCTCAGAACATTGTTCGCCGTCGATGGTCATGTGCAGGAAGTCAACACGCGAGGGTTCGGTGATGATGGCATCAACGATAGACCCGAAGCGGAAAGCAGCCTCCTTGTCACCGAACTGCATGTGAGGGTGCAGCAGGTTCTTCAGTTCGGTGAGGTCAGAATTGCTGACCTCACTTCTCTGATAGTATTCGTCCGGGTTGTTAATCTTCGTCATAATCGTCGTAATCAGGTTCATATTCAACTTCGCCCTCACCGTCGCACACCTCGCAGATTTCCTTTTCGCCCTTGATGATGTATTCGCCCTTGGCTTCGGCTTCTTCCTCGGTTTCTGGTAGCATATTCCATACTTCTTCGGAACATTCTGCTTCATAGTCTGCCTCAAAGTCGTAGGCGTACCAATGATAGCCCTTGCCGCCACATGCAGCACATTCGACCATCGTAGGCTCTCGTTCATTCCAAGGTGCGCGTGGGTCGAACTCCGCACCGGCAGGATAATAACCACTTTCGTACATAACTGTTTATTTAGCTTTTACTTCCTCATCATAGGAAACTGATGTTGAACTGATGAACTCGGGGTGGTCCTTGTCGTTAGCCACCTTCTCGCAGAACGTGATCTGCTTTTTGAATATCTTGGCGAGGTCTTCGACCGACATGAACTGTCCTTCCTTCGACCACCACATAGATACAGCAGCGAGAACGCCCTGTGCGTCGTGGAAGTGTATGCGCTTCTTGACAGAGGTCTTAGGTTGGTAGCCAGCCGGAGAAACAACCGCTTGCTGACCGAACAGGTTGCAAATCTCGGAAGCCTCGGCTTGCATCTTCTTCTTGGCTGATTCCTCTTCCTCCTTGCGCTTGCGCTCAGCCTCGATACGTGCGGCTTCGGCTTGCTCACGTGCTTTCAGTTCAGCAGCCATGCGTGCCTTCTCTTCCTCGTTGGCTTTCTGCATACGTTCCAGTTCTGATTTCTTTGATGGCAGCATGTCGATGATGGAGTCACGGTATTCGGCTACCTCGAACTGGTACTGCTCACGGAACTGCTGCATGAGCTTGGAAAGGATGGTAGAACGAATGCCCGGCAGCTGGTCTCTCATGTCGGCAATTTCAGCCGGGATAAAGACAGTAGAGGTCAGTGTGTTTCCATATTCAGCAGGAAGAGTGACAGGATATTCACGGATAGTCTTGCACTGTGCTTCGTAGTTTTCGAGGGTCAGACCGCTGTTGAGCTTTGTCAGCTCGTTTGTGGCATTGGTCGTATATACATTGAACTGACGCTTGAAGTCGTCCTCCACGTCCTGCTTGTAGCGGCAGAGAGCCTGTTCGCGCTGCTGACGGATAATCTCTTCACGGCGGCGGCGTTCTTCCTCTTCACGCTTTCGTGCTGCATAGGCATTGCGCTCCTGCTGAATTTGATAAGGGATAGAGCCGGTCTTGTTAGGATCGACAGAATTTTCCATGCCGGTGAACTCGGAACGTATCTGGTCGAATATCTTGGTGATGGCAGAACGGTTGGTGTTCATCTTCTTCACCGTGTTGCGAGCCTTGTTGATGTAGTTGGCGCACTGCATATCCAGTTCATCGTTCATGCCGTTGGCCTTGATTTGTGCAAGGAGTTTCTGGCCATACTCGGTGCAACGCTCGGACGAGGTTGTGTTGTCCTTGTAAATCTGTGGCGCGGATTGCGCTATCATCTGTACGTTTTCCTTGCGTACGATGGTGAGGTCTGTTGTCTGTTCGCTCATTGTTGTAAGTATTATAGGGTTAGAACGTGTCGTCGTCGTCGTTGGCGGCAGGGTCAACGGTTACTCCTGCAGACGTGTCGGTCTGAGGTGTGAAGTCCTGCTTCTCTTGGATAATCTCGCCAGTGGAGGTGTCAACCTTCTCGCCATCACCGGTAACGCCGTAGATGTCGTCAGTGATTTCTGTCTCGTCAACCTGCTGTGACTCCAACTGCGTAGCACGACCGACACGTGCCTTTGGATAAGTTTTGAACGCGTGCTTGATGCACTTGGCAACGAGGAAACCGGGGTCAATCTGTCCGCCTTGTGCAACGTAGAGCGCATTGGGTTTGCCGTTCTCCCATGTCTTGGTCTGATAATTGTACTTGCCGTTCTGACGAGCGGAGTAGTTGGAGAGTCGTGTCCAGTCTTCAGGCAGCATGACAGCATAGTCGATAGAACCATCGGCGCGAGTGATCTTCATGAAGCAAGCAACGATACGACCGGTGGTGTGGGGAAGACGGCATGTGTAGTTGACGAATTTTTGTCCGTCGCGTTCGCCATACTCGAAGCTGTCCTCTTCGTACACGATAACCGGGTTGTCGGCGTGGCGTATCTGGCCGCAGCGTGCACGAAGCACCAGCTCGCCATATCCGGACACGGTGAGCATGCAGTGTGTCTCGTACTTGTTTTTCTTCTGTCCGTTGTCATAGTAGCTGTCAACGGCGACGGAGCGAGCGAGGAGGTAGGCTTGCGCCTTGGTGCCGGGGTCGAGGGTGAGTCCGGAAATTGCCACGTCGAGGAAAGCTGTGAAGAGCGAGAACTTTGTGCACGTCTTGCGCACGTCCTCTTTCTCAGAAAGCAGACGGTTGAAGTTGCGTGACTCGCGCTCGTAGGCTGCTTCGCCTGATGTTCCGGTGGATGGTGTCCACATTGCCTCGTAAATCTGGATGAACTTGTCGCGTACATTGTCATTGCGAACAATCCCAGTAGGTTCCATTGCGTTGATTTGCTCAACTGTAAGTCCTATCTTACTCATAGTGTTAAAAATTAAAAGATGAATATTATTTGTTTGTCTGTGAGCCGCAGGTGGGAGTCGAACCGCACTAATGCACTCCGTGAGCATATTTGAGCCTTGTACTTCGGCTGTAACACGCCTTCTGTGGTTCCCGTTGCGCCGGGATGCCCTTTCCGATTAAGCATTCTATCTGCGGCAGTTGAGGCTACTTGTCAAGGTAGTCTTGTTGTATCCTCTGCAACAGCCGCAGGTCGGCTGTACGGTATTCGACTTTGCCCGGACGCTTGTAGGCAAGGACTTTGCCCTGCTTGCGCCACCGCTCCACATTGCCACGACCGAACATCTGAAACGCTTTGTTCTGGCTGATGAACTCTGGATCGTTGGCATCCTGCTTAATCATGTGGACCACCTTTGCAGCCACATCATTGAGGAAGGTGGAGTAGCATACACACTTGTCGGGGAAGTTGAGGAAGTCCATTATAGTTCGCCCTCCTGTCGGCTCATTGGGGTCTCGTCGGCTTCATCGCACAGCTTGTCGAAGAACTGAAGCAACCAGTCATGCTTGCGCCACTTGTTGAAGAGAAAGATGGTGAGAGCAAGCAGGAGGAAACCGAGGGCCTTGTCGAGGATAAGGTGGAAGAGGTACGCGAAGAAACTGTTGTCTTGCTCCTCTCCGAAAAGGAAGAGTGTTCCTGCGCATCCGATGATAAGTAGGATGCAAACGCGGATGATAGAATATGCTTTATTCATTTTTTGTTGTTATTAGTGGTTGCACATGGTGGTGTCTTTGCGTACTCAACGTAACGGTTGAGGAACATGCAGAAACAGCCGTTGAGAGCATTGAAGGACTGTTTGCAGGAGGTGCAGAACTTATTAGACATTAGTTGTAGAGGTTTATGCCCAACTTGTTGAACGCCTCTTCTTCTGCAACGGATCCGCGCCAAGCGTCGAGATAATCGTTGATGGCTTTCTCGTTGTTGGCATCTGCCTTTTCGTTGTAGCCGAAGTCCTTGCAGAAGGCTGACCAGCTGATGCGGTCGAGTTCTTCGTTAGACAATTGGGTTGAGGTGTTGCAGCTGATGAGGCTTGCAACAAGGAGTGCTGAGGTGATGATTAACTTTTTCATGATGGAG
>ULPF01039682.1_pt1 | contig 11521 bp, 12 predicted proteins | sample 1953271 | NCBI WGS metagenome assembly ULPF01 (sample SAMEA4835622, study PRJEB28245) | human gut metagenome | biome: gut microbiome; material: fecal sample | place: Denmark | collected 2008
CCGCAGCCGACAGAGAGAACTCCTGGTCGGGCAGGAAGTAGTTGACACCCAAATCCACGGCCAGTGCGCAGGAGGTGAAATCCCCATAATGCGAGTAGATGACCTTTCCTGTGGCACCTCCCGACCAGTTGTCGCTCAGCAGATAGGCGTATGTTCCGCTCACGCAGATGTCTTGAGCGTGCATCTTGCCTATAACCTCGCCCGATGGGAGCGTCTCGTTCATTGAGCCGTAGCCCACAAACTGTGAACGCACACCCCATGTTCCTCTCTCGCCGACTGCCTGTGCATAGGCCACGCTTCCCGCTTTGGAACCCTTCATATAAGTAAGGAAGTTGAAGCCTACCGTCTTGCTGCTCACGCTGGAGAGCAATGAGGGATTCTGGGTGACCAGTGTGATGTCGTCCTCGATGACCGAGATGTTGTGCCCGCCCAGTCCTGTGACGTGAGCCGAATAGGGCAGATTCAGGAAGTTGAATACAGAAGTGCTTTCCTGGCATGACACTCTGGTGGCAGCGCACAATGCTGCCACAAGAAGTAGGGGGAAGCGTTTCTTCTTCATCGACGTCCTGTTTTCTGTTTCCACCCCCCAAAGATAGGGCAAAAAGTTGCATTCCTGCCTCCTATATAGTAAAAATGTGAGTGTAAGGGCAAAAAATAAAGGGACTACATGTTGCGTATTAAAAAAATGTGGTAAATTTGCCCAAGTGCTCGGACAAGCACGTTGCTGAAGAATAAATAAAAACATAACAAGATATGAGTGCTTACATGACCGCAAACGATGAGTTGAGAAGCCAGAAGTCAACCAACATACTGATTGGCTTTGTGTTGGCTTTTGCTGCGCTGTTCGTTGCCTTTGAGTTCACACAGCGTGAGGTGAAGGTGGTAGAGGACAACGACAAGATTTACGATTTCAAGATTGAGGAGGATATGATCCCCATCACCCAGCAACAGGAAATGATGGCTCCTCCTCCAGCCGCCGCTCCCACTGTGATGGAGATCATCAACGAGGTGGACGACGATACAGAGCTTCCTGAGGAGGAAGTGGAGACCACTGAGGAGGTCAACCAGGCCATCACCGCTGTGGTGGGTACCGGTGCTCCCAGCGCTGTGGTTGCTTCTGGCCCTGTGGGTCCTGTAGTCGAGGTGGACGATGATGACCGCATCTACGAGGTGGTAGAGGAGAATGCACAGTTCCCCGGAGGTGATGAGGCTTGCATGAAGTGGCTTGCCGAGCACCTGAAGTATCCCGCTATCTGTCAGGAGCAGGGCGTGCAGGGTCGTGTGTTCGTATCATTCGTGGTGAACAAGGACGGTTCTATCGTTGACGTGGAAATCAAGCGTTCTCCCGACAACAACCTCTCTAAGGAGGCTGAGCGCGTGGTGAAGTCAATGCCTAAGTGGAAGCCCGCACGTCAGGGTAACCGCACTGTGCGTTCTCGCTTCAACCTGCCCGTGATGTTCCGTCTGAACAACTAATAGCAGTTAACTTATAGTAATGATATCAGCAAGAGGCTGTCCCGTTCTCGGGGCGGCCTCTTCTGCTTTTTGCATCTTGCCTGCATCGCATACATCCGTGTTTAGGGCTTCCCCGACATATCTATGGGAGAGACGAAGGCGTGTTTGAGGCATGTTCCATGCAGTCAGCAAACTGCCCCGAAAAAGTATCCTTGGATACTTGACAATGTATCCAAGGATAAACGGGCAAGTATCCAAGGGTATTTTGCCAAGTAAGCTTGCTTTTTCGTTTTTCCATGCTGCCAGTCTCTGTCTTTTCCCGATACAAATCTTGATAGAATTCAAGCAGTACTACTTACTTTGCCAATGAAGTACTACTGCTATCGCCAACGAAGTAGTACTCCTATCGCCCATGCAGTACTACTTCTTTTTCTCACCCTTTTGGTACCTGGCTGAAAAGCTTTCCTGCACGACAAAAACTTCGCACTTGTCGTATGAACTTTATTTTTGACAATTAACTAACTTTCGAAACTTGAATAGACTTATTTGGTGAACCCTAAATTATGATAAAACTCCGGAAATAAGCAGACGAGGGCAACTTCAGAAGGCATACCCTCGTTTATAGATATTGAATTCTTAGAATTAAACTACAATCCCTAAAATATAAAAAAGCCTGTGAATTTTTTTGCCCGATGTGCTTTTTCTTTGTAATTTTACGACATGAAAGTAAAAAGTTGTAATAAATGAAGCGTATATTTCGTTCGTGTGCATTTTTGTTGGGCGTTTGGATTTGTTGCCTTAGTGCTGATGCTCAATTGGTAGTTGATTCGTTAGGAAGGATAGGAATGGGAACTGATACCCCAACTTATCCGTTTGACATTAAGGGGCCTGGCACTGGGGCAACTATAGCGGGTTTGTGACAAAGGGTGCGCAACTCGTTATAAAGCCTTCAACAATAAGAAAATAATGAAAAGATGAAATATATAAAGGTTATTACTGGCATGGCTTGCTTCGCTCTGTTTCACATTTTGTCTTATGCACAACAGAGTTATTATGCCGAGGGTACTTGTTGGACGGAATTGCGCCTTGATACGCTAAAATACAACTCCTGGTTTACGGAATTGAGGGAAGGTGGGTCAACAAGCTATATCCCAAATTATGTGCGAACGGACTTTTATGTCAAGGGAGATACTACATATATGAATTCTAAGTATATGAAGGTTTGGCGCCATATTGAAGGACAGGCGGACTCTATAGTTTATCTTCTTTGTGAAGAGAAAAATGGACTTGTGTTGTCCTCTTTGTATCACAGAGGGGGATATGGAAGCATTCTAATGCCCTGTATGGCGTATGACTTTGATTGGGAGGTTGGAAAGGTTGTCAGAACAGGTTTGCTGCCGACTGCGCAATTAACGGGAGGCAAACCTTACACGCATGGAACAATTACAGAGATTAATACATCATGCTTTGGCGCCTCCGTTCCTTTGACTTTCGTGGAATTTAATGGACGCACCCTCATCAGAGGATTGGGTGTTACGTCTTGGAATGGGCGTGATTGTGTCTTCGGTCCTACTGAAGCCTGGTATATGGAGTGGCAGTTGGATCACAATGTGAGCAACGATTATCGCTCTGTTCTCGTTCGCTTTGAATATAATGGTGAGTTACTTTATGATTTGTGGCCGAACGAAAAGGGCGAACTGGTTGCGCGCATCCCCGACGTAAGAGAGACGGATGGGGATATCCCTGTCTATGATCTGAAGGGATGTAAGGTGACAGGCATGCCCTCGCGCGGTATATATATAGTGGGAGGCCAGAAAAGGGTTGTGAGGTAAGGTGGGGTTTGGAAAAGACTCCGTTTTGTTGTGCTTTCAGGCCGAACTCTTCTGCGGGTTTCTCGATGAAGAGGCAGTAAGAGCCAGGTTCGAAGCACATTTCTTCGTAATAAGCAGGCGGCTCTCACTTTTTATTCCTAACTTTGTACAGTGGGCGGGAAAGAGCCTGCCTATGTGTGACAGACACGGGGAAGTGTGACGAGGTGCGGACCGGCGTGCGTGCCTGCCTGAGTTCACTTGCCCTAATCATGAACGTGTATTTGAAGGAGATTACAGATATGGAAATGTACAGTGTGAAGGAACTGACCGGACTTGTGACTACGGCATTGGCCAATGTGCCATTTGACCGCAAGCCTGCCGGACTTTATGAGCCTATCCGATATGTGCTCTCTTTGGGCGGCAAGCGAATCCGTCCCGTGCTGATGCTCATGGCATACAACATCTACAAGGAAGACGTAGAGAGCATTATGCCGGTGGCCTTGGGTGTGGAGTTCTATCACAACTTCACCCTCCTGCACGATGACCTGATGGACAGGGCAGATGTGCGTAGGGGCAAACCGTGTGTGCATAAGGTGTGGGATGACAATACTGCCATTCTCAGCGGAGACAATATGCTGGTCATGGCTTACCAGTTGGTTTCGCGCTGTCCTGCTGCCTACATGCCGTCGGTGATGAATATCTTCACCGAGACGGCTCTGCAGATAGATGAGGGGCAACAGTATGACATTGATTTCGAGAGCCGTATGGATGTCACAGAGGCGGAGTATATCGAGATGATACGCCTCAAGACTTCTGTGCTCCTGGCCTGTGCGCTGAAGATAGGTGCCGTGCTGGGTGGTGCCTCTGAGGAGGATGCACAGGCGCTCTATACGTATGGCGAGAAGGTGGGACTGGCTTTCCAGCTGCAGGATGACTATCTGGATGTCTATGGCGACTTCAAAACCTTTGGCAAGGCAATAGGCGGTGATATTCTGTGCAACAAGAAGACTTTCATGCTCATCAATGCTCTGGCGCATGCTCCCAAGGAACTGAAGGGCGAACTGGAAAACTGGATTGCTGCCAAGGAGTTTGATGCCCAGGAGAAGATAGAGGCGGTGAGAGACATCTACACACAGGTGGGTGTGGATAAGATGGCACAGGAACGCATCTCTGCCTATATAGAGGAAGCCGAAAGGGTGCTCGATGGCATGAGTCTGCCAGAGGAGCGGAAGGCTGTGCTGCACCAGTGGGCAGAGCAACTGTTGGGGCGTAACAAGTAAGGAGAAGTGATAGATACACACAGTCATATCTACGGAGAGGAGTTCGACGAAGACCGCTCCCAAGTGGTGGAACGTGCCTTTGCGGCAGGCGTCAGCCATATCCTTCTGCCTAATATAAATAAGGAGTCCATTGCGCCGATGCTCTCCCTTTGCCAGGAATATCCTGGCAGACTCTTCCCCATGATGGGTCTCCATCCCGAGGATGTGAATGCCAGTTATCGTGAGACGCTGTCTTACATGGACTCCCTGCTTGCCGACGAGCATCATCCCTATGTGGCTGTGGGCGAGGTGGGACTGGACTTCTATTGGGACGAAACCTACAGGCGGGAACAGACGGAAGCCTTTCGAACCCAGGTGGAATGGGCTGTGCAGAGGCGGTTGCCCCTCGTGATTCACACCCGTAATGCTCATAAAGAGCTGGTTGAGGTGATGAGCGACTACGCTTCAAGTGGCTTGCGGGGTATCTTCCACTGCTTTGGCGGTACGCTCGAAGAAGCTCGCCAGTTGCTCGCGTTCGACGGTTTCTGCCTGGGTATAGGCGGCATTCTCACCTTCAAGAAGAGTTCTCTGCCCGAGGTGCTGGCTCATGTACCTCTCTCGCGCATTGTGATGGAGACCGATTCACCATATCTGGCACCCGTACCACATCGCGGCAAGCGGAACGAGAGCACTTTTGTGACCGAAGTGCAGCAGAAGTTGGCATATATATATAATGTGTCGCCCGAGGAGGTGGAAAGATGCACAGACGAGAACGTGAAGTGCGTATTTAACCGAATAAAGTGGCAATAAGGAGACGAAAAAGCCAAAAAGGGCACTGCAACGAAAAGTTTTTGCCCAAATAGTGTGCTACTCTAATAAAAAAAAGATATTTTTGTAACCGAAAAGCGTTGTGCATGGTTCGCAGCGCGTTTTTTTGAGTTAAAAAAGGAGAGATGCTCGAGTGGCTGAAGAGGCACGCCTGGAAAGCGTGTAAACGTCAAAAGCGTTTCCGGGGTTCGAATCCCCGTCTCTCCGCTACAGTTGATGTAAAGGTAGTAGAAAAGAAACATAATAAGATAATTTAATCATCAAAAACTACACACAATGAAAAAGTTATTTGCAATTATTGCAATGGTTGCTGTTTGCTCTTTCGGAGCAACAACATCTGTGATGGCACAGGAGGATTCTGCTGCAACAGAGCAGACCGACACCGCAGCAGTTGATACCGCTGCCGTTGACACTGCAGCTGTTGACACTGCCGCTGAGGCTGACGTAGCTGCTCCTGTTGTTGAGGAGGAGAATGAGGGTATCTTCAAGGTGCTCAAGGTTAAGTTCATCGAGGGTGACGCAGGCTTCATGTCATTGGTAGCCATCGCTCTGGTGCTGGGTCTGGCATTCTGCATCGAGCGCGTTATATACCTGAGCCTGGCTCAGATCAACACTCGCAAGTTCGTGGCTGACCTGGCTGCTCTGGTTGCTGCAGGTAAGATCAACGAGGCTATTGCTATGTGCAAGAACACACGCGGACCTGTGGCTCAGCTGGCTATGACAGCTATGGAGTGTCTGAACAGCTCTGACCGTAACGATATCGGCACCATCGAGCGCTCTATCAATACTGAGGCTGAGGTGCAGGGTTCTTACCTCGAGGAGAACTGCTCTTGGATTACTCTGTTCATCGCTATGGCTCCCTCTCTGGGATTCCTTGGTACTGTGATCGGTATGGTGATGGCCTTCGATGACATTCAGCGCGCTGGTGATATCAGCCCCACCGTTGTGGCTGGCGGTATGAAGGTGGCCCTGATTACCACTATCTTCGGTATCATCGTGGCCCTGATTCTGCAGTTGTTCTATAACTACATTCTTTCTAAGATCGAGTCTCTGACCGTGAACATGGAGGAGTCTTCTCAGGAAATTCTGACTATGTGCGTTAAGTCAGACAAGTGCGTGAAGTAATAAACCCTTTATTAGAGCAAAGGAGATTCTTTTATGAAGATTGAGAAAATATCCAAGATGGCTTTGTACATCTGCGTGGGCATCATTGTTGTATGCTTCGTTGCCTTCTTCGGCATCGGCTACAGCAACCCCGTGGGTGATTACAATGAGCCGAAGCTGCTCGACCTGCTGATGATTCTCATGTACGCAATGTTTGTTGTGATGATGGGACTCACAGTGTGGAGCATCTTCAAAGGACTGGGTAACAAGGGTGGCAGTACAACATCTACCTCCGGCGTTCCTGGTGGCAAGATTATGGCAGGCACTATCGCTCTGCTGGTTATCTCACTTGTTGTAGGTGTTTTGTGTGGTTGGGGCGAAGAGGCCTTCACTGCTCAGGACGGTACTGTGACTTCTGGTCCTTGGGTGACTGTTGTGGATATGTTCTGCATATCCAGCGCCATCCTGTTCCTGGCTGCAGCTGTGGCTGTGGTTGTCAGCATGACCGGCATCATGACTACAATGGGCAATAAGCAAACAAAGTCTATTAAATAAAGTCAAATCATGGGAAAGAAGAAGAAGAAAGTTCCTGGGTTGAACCAAAGTTCGACTGCGGACATATCTTTCATCTTGCTCATCTTCTTCCTGATTACCACTTCTATGGACACCGATATGGGTCTGGCACGCCGACTGCCACGTCCACCAGAGGAGAATCAGGAAGATGCTACGATGGACATTAAGTCCCGCAACATCCTGTACGTGCGAATGAACTCCGCAGGTCAGCTTTGGGTGAAGGACGAGATGGAAAGTGGTTACGAGGATTTGAAGAATTTGAGGAACAGGGTTAAGGAGTTCGTCAAGAACGAGAAGAACCTGAGCAAGTACCCCGAGAAGCATGTGAAGAACATCGACATTCTTGGTCAGTGCTTCGTTACAGACAAGCACGTGATATCTGTGCAGACAGACCGTGGTACTCCTTATGCTGTGTATTTCGAGGTTCAGAATGAACTGGTGGCTGCCTACAACGAGTTGCGCAACGAGTTGTCAAAGCAGAAGTTCGGACGCCCCTATGATGCTCTCGGTGACGAGGAGAAGGTTGCGGTGCGTGCCTACTATCCCCAGAACATCTCTGAGGCTGAACCCAAAAAGTATGGAGGACAGAAGTAATGGCAGGATTTAAGAAGAGTGATCGCGAGATGCCAGAGATGAACACCTCATCTCTGCCCGACTTGATTTTTACTATCTTGTTCTTCTTCATGTGCGTGGTGTCAATGCGTGAGGTTACACTTCAGGTGAAGTTCACCACTCCTCAGGGTACTGAGTTGGAGAAGCTGACCAAGAAGTCTGCTGTTTCATACATCTATGTTGGTCCTCCCACCGACCAGCTTCGCCCCAAGATGGGTAGCGGAACTCGTATTCAGGTGAATGACCGCATCATTGAGCCTCGTGAGGTGATGGACTTCGTTGCACAAGAGCGACAGGGCATGTCCAATCAGGCTGAGCAGATCATCTCTATCAAGGCCGACCAGCATACTCAGATGGGTATCATCACTGATATCAAGGAGGTGCTGAGAAAGTCTTGGGCACTGAGATTGAACTACTCTGCAACCCGCAGAAATTAACTCAAAGGTACATATTAGTAAAAAAGAGGTGGCTTGTTACTTACAAGTCACCTTTTTTTTATAATTTTGTGTGTCAACTTGCAGTGGAGGTGTTCGGGCGGCCTGGTGGGCTTGCCTGGCTGCATGTGCAGGTTGCATACCAGAATTATAATGTTTCACGAACGAATAGTTTGATATGAGTAAACTTGATGCACTCGACAGGCAGATACTGTCCATGATATCTGATAATGCCCGCATACCTTTCTTGGAGGTGGCCCGTGCGTGTCATGTGTCTGGAGCTGCCATACATCAGCGAATCCAGAAACTTATGCAGCAGGGCGTTATCAAGGGCTCGCAGTTCATCTTTGACCCAGTGTCGCTGGGTTACGAAACTTGCGCGTTTGTCGGTCTTTACCTTAAGGACCCTTCCGACTTCGACCGTGTGGTGGCTGCCCTTCGTGATATCCCCGAGGTGGTAGAGTGCCATTACACCACAGGCGTCTATGATATCTTCATCAAGATATATGCCCGTAACAACCACCACATGCTCAGCGTCATACATGACAAGTTGCAGCCTCTGGGCCTGCAGAGAACAGAGACTATCATCTCATTCAATGAGGCCATCTGCAGAAAGCTGCCGGTTCCCTCGGTTGACGAACTCAACGAGAACGCTTGAGCATGATAAGTCTGATTGCAGCTGTAGCCCGAAATGGAGCCATAGGCAATGACAACAAGTTGCTCTATTGGCTTCCCAATGACTTGAAGCGCTTTAAGGCCCTCACCACTGGTCACACCATTGTGATGGGACGCAAGACTTTTGAGTCTTTCCCCAAGGGCGCTCTCCCCAATCGTAGAAACGTGGTGCTCTCCCGCCAGTCGGTTTCTTTCCCTGGCGCAGAGGTTTTCCCTTCGCTTGATGAAGCACTTGCTTCCTGTGCTCAGGACGAGGAAGTGTTTGTCATAGGCGGTGAAACCCTTTATCGCCAGACGCTTGGCAAGGCCGGCAGACTCTATCTCACGCTTGTGGATGATGAGCCTAAGCAGGCCGATGCCTACTTCCCCGAGTTGGACAAACAGGATTGGGAGGTGATAAGCGATGAACCTCATGAGGTGGATGAGAAGCATGCTCACCCCTTCCGCTTCGTTGACTACCAGCGGGGGGAACGATAGTGGGGGATTGACGAGAGCTTGTTTCGTTCTCTTCCGCTTCGTTGACTACCAGCGGGTAGAACGATAGTGAGGGATAGACGAGAGCTTGTTTCGTTTCCTTCCGCTTCGTTGACTATCAGCGGGTGGAACGATAGTGGGGGATAGGCGAGAAGTATAAGAATTCCAATAAGCATGATAACAGCCCATGCGTGGAACGATAGTGAGGGATAGACGGGAGGATATTCAGAAACCTCTGCTGCGCTGTCCATCATCGGGTAAAACGTCAGGCTGACGGAAGTGTGGAGCCTGCTCGCGTTCCCAGTTCGCTGGACGGCAGCTGGATGTAAGGTAAGAGGAAAACAGAGTGAGGCAAACCCATGTGTTCTGTCTTGTTGGATGTTCACTTTCGGCACATGACAAAGAGGGGAGCATGCAGCTTTTTCTCCTTTCCCGTCTCGCTGATAGCCAGCGGCAGGAATATCAGATGGGTGTAAGTGCGAAGTTGTTCAGCGCATTTTACTTGGCAGTCCGACAATGAGCGGAGCGTGAGGTGGGAGGAACCAAAAACTTGACTTGCAATTCCCATTTCGCCGCCCGCCAATGTCCAGGATGAGAACGAGAGACGACCGTCAAGTATCACAGTCCCTTTCTCTTCGCTGACCATCATCCAGCACAGCATCGGCATCGGGGTCGGAATGTGTATATATATAAGGTATAAAACGAACAGATAATGAAAGGAGCCTGATGGACGCACGGGATAAGAGGCTTGATGAGCGACTGGAACATGTTTCCCGTTGCCTGCTGACTGCCCATCATCCCTTCAGGCAAAGCCGAATAATATGAAACAATATCTTGATCTGGTGCAGAAGATACTCGATGAGGGCGTGCAGAAGCATGACCGCACGGGCACGGGCACCATCAGTATCTTTGGCCATCAGTGCCGTTATGACCTGGAGAAAGGGTTCCCCTTGCTCACCACCAAGAAGGTGCATCTGAAGTCTATCATACACGAACTGCTCTGGTTTTTGCAGGGAGACACCAATGTGAAGTACCTTCAGGAGAACGGAGTGCGTATCTGGAACGAATGGGCCGACCCGGAGACAGGTGATTTGGGACATATCTACGGTTATCAGTGGCGTTCTTGGCCCGACTATAACGGTGGACATATCGACCAGATAAAGCAGGCTGTGGATGATATCAAGCACAATCCCGACAGCCGACGCATCATCGTGTCGGCATGGAATGTGGCCGATCTTCCGCAGATGAACCTTCCTCCTTGCCATGCCTTTATGCAGTTCTATGTGGCCGACGGCCGCCTTTCGCTCCAGCTCTATCAGCGTTCGGCCGATGTGTTCCTGGGTGTTCCCTTCAACATAGCCTCTTATGCACTCCTGTGCATGATGATGGCACAGGTGTGTGGGCTTCGTCCGGGCGATTTCATACACACTACGGGAGATACCCACATCTATCTCAACCACCTCGACCAGGTGCACTTGCAGCTCACCCGTGAGCCTCGTCCCCTGCCGCGCATGATTATCAATCCCGACGTGAAGGATATCTTCTCCTTCCGATATGAGGATTTCCAGCTCGAGGGTTACGACCCTTGGCCGGCCATCAAGGGTGCTGTGTCTGTCTGAATGCCTATGCCTACCATCCCTCAGGATTTCGTCTCCCTGATGCAGGAGCACTATGGGCAGGAAGAGGCCGAAAGGCTCTGCCAGGCTCTGCAGGAGACTGACCCCTCGGTGTCAGTCCGCCTCAATGTGCGCAAGATGCAGTCTTGCATGCCTGCCAGTGAAGTGGAAACAGCCCGCCAGCACCTTGACCGGCTCTACTCGGCTGTCCCCTGGTGCCCGGATGCCTGGTATCTTCCCCAGCGGCCCGCTTTCACCTGTGATCCTCTGCTGCATGCAGGAGCCTATTATGTGCAGGAAGCCTCGTCGATGTACGTTGCCGATTTGCTTCGCCGCTATCTTCCGTCGGCAGGAACAGAAGGGCAGCTGCCCCTTGCCGCTCTTGACCTCTGTGCCGCTCCTGGTGGCAAATCCACCCTTTTGGCTGGTCTTCTGCCCCAGGGGTCGGTGCTTGTGAGCAATGAGGTGATGCCCAAACGAGCCCTCATATTGGCCGAGAATATGACCAAGTGGACTGCTGGTATGCCCGAAGGAGCCTATCCCGTCAACTCGATGGTCACGCAGAACCGTCCGTCGGACTTCGCTGCTTTCGACGAGCAGTTTGATGTACTCGTTACCGATGTTCCCTGTTCGGGCGAAGGGATGTTCCGCAAGGATGAACAGGCAGTCAGTGACTGGAG
>ULPF01044105.1_pt1 | contig 11388 bp, 6 predicted proteins | sample 1953271 | NCBI WGS metagenome assembly ULPF01 (sample SAMEA4835622, study PRJEB28245) | human gut metagenome | biome: gut microbiome; material: fecal sample | place: Denmark | collected 2008
GCATGGTCCGAAATAGAGAATGCCCGGGTCTTTCACCCAACCTGAATTGTGTACGCCTTTCTTAGGTTCCGGCTGAGGTCCGGGAGCGTAACTCTCATTCCAGCAGTCGTCCAGGAACACGAACATAGTGGAAATACCATGTCCTGATGAGATAGCTAAATATTTGTTCATCCTCTCTACCAAGCCATCACGGTCGGTCTCCCAGAGCACATGATGGAGGAAGACGCGCATACAGTTAAATCCGAGTCTCTCAGCCCAGTCAAGTTCACGTTCGATAACTTCAGGGTCGAAGGTCTCAGCCTGCCACATTTCAAGCTGGTTCACAGCATAAGACGGTATGAAGTCGCATCCGGAAATCCATCCCTGTTCGACATACCATTCGCCGGCTTTATGCTTGGACCATCGTCCGTCATTCTTGTCTGCGCAGCCAAAGCAAACAAGTGTCACTAAAGCAGTTACAATCGCTGCTATAATCGTGGTCTTCTTCATTCTAGTGTTTTATCAGTTTAGCGGCAGCTATCGCGCAGTTGATTCCGTCGATGGCTGAGGATACGATTCCTCCTGAATATCCGGCGCCTTCACCGCAAGGGAAAAGGCCCTGGACCTGAGGACATTGATAATCCTCACCACGGACGATTCTCACCGGTGACGAAGTTCTGGACTCGACTCCGAGGAGCAATGCATCTTCTGTGTAATATCCGCGCATCTTATTGTTAATCAATGGGAATGCTTTCTGTAGACGTGTAGCGACACACTCTGGAAGCAGTTCGTAAAGCGGTGCTGAAACCACTCCCGGACGATATGAAGTTTCAGGAAGATCCTCCGACATCTGTTCCTCGCAGAAGTCCACCATACGCTGTGCAGGTGCACAGAACTTGTTTACCTCACCGTTCGCATCAGGCTGTGCATGAGCGGCAGCATAATCGAACATCTTCTTCTCCACGTCATGCTGGAAGTTAAGGAGCGAGAATGCACCATATTTCTTATATTCTTCCGGTACATCATCAGGTTCCACAGACACCACTACACCGGCATTGGCCCACTTGGAATTACGGGCAGAATTCGACATGCCGTTGAGCACGGTATAGCCGTCTTCGGTGGAGGATGGGACGAGGATGCCGCCCGGGCACATGCAGAACGAGAACACTCCCCTTTCATCGACCTGCTCTACGAACGAGTACTCGGCCGCAGGGAAGCCCGGCTCCCACTGTCCGCGATAGCGGATCTTGTTTATGAGGTCCTGCGGATGTTCGACGCGCACGCCCATCGCGAAGCCCTTCGCCTGCAGTTCCCAACCCTTCTTGTCGAAGAGTTCGTAGATGTCGCGGGCTGAATGTCCGGTCGCCAGAATGACTGCTTTCGCTTTGAAGGTCAATGTCTTGGCGGTCTTGTCGTTTATTTCGCCGCCCTTGCTGTCGTCGAGCGCGGTGACTGTGATGACACCATTTTCGTCTCTGTCAATGTCGGTGACACGTGTCTGGAAATGGTATTCTCCGCCGTGTTCGAGGATACATTCGCGGATGTTGCTCACCAGGCGTGGAAGTTTATCGGTTCCGATATGCGGATGAGCGTCTACAATGATGGACGGATCTGCTCCGAAGTTCACGAACTGGTAGAGGACTTCTCTGTTGTCTCCGCGTTTGGATGAACGGGTGAAAAGTTTTCCGTCTGAGAATGTGCCGGCTCCGCCTTCTCCATAGCAATAGTTTGAATCAGCGTTGATTACGCCTGCTCTGGAAAGTTTTGCAATATCCGGTTTACGTCCGCTTACATCTTTACCGCGCTCGATAACTATAGGCTTGAGACCGAGCATGAGGAGTCGCAGCGCAGCGAACATTCCTGCAGGGCCCGAACCTACCACGATTACTGGTTCAGCATCATGAACATCCTGATATTCAGGGAGTTTATATTCTTCGTAAGGTTCATCTTTCTTATATGCTTCTACACGGTAGCGCATGGTGACGTCGCCGCGTGCGTCGATGGAGCGGTGCACGATGTGACAATGCGCATCAGCATTCACTAATGTCGGTTGGTATGATTTGGTCGGGTCGATTACATTTATCACAGCGTTAGGTTTCAAGTTCAACGCCTCAGCCGCTGCCATTCTAATGTCGTCTACTCTCGGTTCACGTCCCATTCTGCAGGACACTTCAAATTCTATCATATATCTTCTTAAATTTCTAAAAATCAGCCATACGGGATACCGGGGAAACATCGAGCGATGTACGCTCTCCTGCAAGATAATGGTAATAACCTGCGATAGCTATCATCGCTGCGTTATCTGTCGTAAACTTGAACTCCGGCAGATATGTATTCCATCCGCGCTTGCGTCCTTCTTCCTCGATACGGTTACGCAGCCCGCTGTTCGCAGACACGCCACCTCCTATCGTAATCTCTTTAATACCAGTTTGTTTAGCTGCCTTGATCAGCTTGTCCATGAGAATATCTATAAGCGCTTTCTGGAAACTTGCGCAGATATCTTCCTTGTTTTTCTCCATGAAATCATGATCCTTCGCCATCTCATCTCGTACAAAATAGAGCAACGACGTCTTAATACCACTGAAGCTGTAGTCAAGTCCAGGGATATGCGGTTTGGCGAACTTGAACCTCTCAGGGTCACCGAGTTTTGCCAACTTGTCTATTATAGGTCCGCCGGGATAGCCCAGTCCCATCATCTTGGAACATTTGTCGAACGCCTCACCTACGGCGTCATCTATGGTCTGTCCGAGAATTTCGTAATCCAGAGGGCTGTTCACCTGGACTATCTGAGAGTTACCTCCTGAAACCAAGAGGCACAAATATGGAAATTCAGGATGGTGATTCTCCTTATCATACTGCTTTACGAAATCCGCAAGTATATGTCCCTGAAGATGGTTCACCATCACAATCGGAATATCGAGAGCCACACCCAATGCCTTCGCGAATGAAGTGCCTACAAGCAAAGACCCCAACAAACCGGGCCCTCTCGTAAACGCGATGGCCGTAAGATCTTCCGGCTTCACTCCGGCTTTCGCAAGTGCTTGACTTACAACCGGAACAATATTCTGTTCATGCGCACGCGACGCCAACTCCGGCACCACTCCGCCATAATCCTTATGAACCTGCTGGCTTGCAATCACATTGGACAAAAGGTATCCGTCCTTGATTACTGCAGCGGAAGTATCATCACACGATGATTCTATTCCGAGAATTATATCTGACTTCTCCATATTTCAATCAAAACTTCAAGCTACAAATATAACATTAAAATTTCAATTTACGTGCGACATGATTATACGAAAATAACACAGATTCTTTGTATCTTTGTACAGCATATATATAAGAAGTATCAAAAAGACGATTAAAATATTCTACCGGTTGGTAATATTACTCGTGACGTTCATCGTCGCGAGCATTATCGCCTTGCAATCTTCTGTCGTCCAGACTCGTCTGGCAGACAAAGTCCTCACCACACTGAACGAGAGCATTGACGGAGACATAAAGGTCGGAAAAATCACGGTCAATCCTTTCAAAGCCGTAGTTATTAAAGACTTGGCAGTCATTGACAAGCACCCTTACGAGAGCCGCGTGGACACATTTTTCCTGGCCGGGTACGTGACGGCGAAGTTCAATCTCCGCACGCTCCTGAGCGGCAACATCAGCATCGGGGCGGCGAAGGTCACTGACGGCGAGTTTAATCTGGTCATCGAACCGGTCATGATCGGCGACAGCGCGACGACGCAGGTGAACCTCAAGCGCATCTTCCGACTCGGCACTAATCCTGACAAGGAAAAGAGCGTTTCCGACAAGGAAATCTTCAGCATCGGCGACGTGCGTCTCGAAAACATGAAGTTCACGATGCGGAATTTTAAACGTGACGCGTCGGAGTTCGGGTACGACGGCATGAACTGGTACGACTTGGAAGTGGACAGTATCTACGTGAAAGGCAGGGACTTGCGAATGAAAGGCGGCGTAATGTCCGGCACCTGCGATCAGATGTCTTTCCGTGAAAAGAGCGGTTACGTATGCCAACATCTTTCCGGCAGCACGAAGGTCGGCAACGGCAAGACTATAATCGAAAATCTGCGACTCATCGACAATTGGTCGGACGTCGACATCCCCGATTTCGTGATGAGTTACAAGAATACGGAGTCGTGGTCTGACTTTATCAATGCGGTCCGCATGACGGGAACCATCCGTCGCAGCGCCGTGAGTATGAACACATTGCGATTCTTCGCCCCAGCTCTCGCCCAATTCAGGATGACCACCACCATAACCGGAAAGTTCGATGGTTATGTCAATGATTTTGATCTCAAGGGTATACGTTTCTCCACAACAGATACGGAGGGCTTCGCCGATAAACCTACCTCACATAACGGCGGAATTTCCGGCGAACTGGATGGCTCAGTCACAGGACTTCCTGACTCTTATGCCATGATGGTAAATGCCAATGTCCATAAGCTGACATTCTCTACACATGGACTGGAAAAATTCGTAAAAGGCTGGGCACCAAGTGTTAATCTCGACCTGGACAAGTTCTGTAAAGGAGAGCGTCTCACTTTCAGAGGAAGAGCGAGCGGACCTCTGAATCGTCTCCATGCACATGGAACCATGCATACAGACTTCGGAAAAGCAGACTTGAACATAACCCTGCGTAATGTCATTGACCCGAACCGTCCTCTCGAAATCGGGGGCAGCGCAAGCACCGAACGGCTTGATATTGGGCGGATTATGGCGGGCATTCCGGTCGGCGAGTGCGACATGAGGACTGGGCTGAACGCGACTTTCGCGAAGGATTCGCTGGGTATCGTCATCGATTCGCTTTACGTGGACGGGCTGGATGTTTTGGGATATAAATATAGCAATATCGCGGCTGTGGGCACGTTCTCGCAGGATGCTTTCGACGGACGAATTGTGTGCAGCGACCCGAATCTGAACTTCCTTTTCCAGGGTATATTCTCGCTTTCTTCGAAGACGAAAAACGCTCTGTATCAGTTCTATGCGAACCTCGGTTACGCCGATTTGCACGCATTGAACATCGACAAGCGCGGGGTATCGAAGATGAGTCTGAGCACGCAGGCGAATTTCACGAGAATCAGCGGCGAGGACATTATCGGCAACATCAGCATAAAGGATGTGATGCTGGAGGACGAGCACGGACGGCATGACGTGGGCGATATCGAGATTGCGTCACACATGGGCGACGAGCTGAACAGAGTGCGTCTCCATTCTGCTTTCGCGGAGGGTTCTTACGTGGGTAACAAGTTCTTGGCCAGCTTTATACGGGATATCCAGAATGTTTCTACGCTGAAAGAGTTGCCGTCGCTCTACAAGTCCGGGCAGGCTAACTGGGACAACAACAGGTATGAGCTTTCGTTCCTGTTCCACAATACGAAAGATGTGTTGTCGTTCTTTGCGCCGGGGGCCTATATCGCTGACAGTACGGCGCTTTCGATGAAGATTACTGCGGACGGACAGATGAAAGCGAATGTCAAGTCGGGACGTATCGCATTGAAAGATAAATATTTGAAGGGAATAAAGTTATCGGCTGACAATGCCTCAGGAAAATTGGGCGGAGTGATGACAGTGGGTGAACTTTCAGCAGGGCCGATAAAGACTATGGCCAACAAGCTGAGTTTCAATGCCGACGCAGATTCGTTGAGCGTGGATTTCAGTTATGACAACAAGACCGAACTGGAGAACCGTGGTGTTATCCACCTGGGAGGCAATATCTTCCGCGATGAAAATGATACGCTTCGTGCGAAGTTCCGTTTCTTTCCGTCACACATCTTGCTGAATGGCGACAAATGGGATATTTCGTCGTCGGATATAAGCTTCGGCGGAAGTGACATAAACATCGGCAATCTCAGTATACACGGTGATAATCAGTCGATTGTGCTTTCCGGAGGTTACTCCCCTACGATGGCTGACACATTGAGACTGAAGATGGACAAGTTCGACATCTCGATGCTGAATGCGTTCTCGAAAATGGATCTGAAAATCAAGGGTTTGCTATCCGGAAATGCTGTCCTGATTTCGCCGACGAAAGAGAGAACCGGACTGCTTTTGGGCATGACTTGCGAATCCGGAGAGTTCGGTGGAGAAAGAATCGGAACTTTGAGAATGGCCGGCGTATGGAACGAAGAGCGACATGGGTTCAACTATGTGTGCCGCAATGAGTTGGACGGTGTGCAGAATCTCAACGCTTACGGTAATTTCTACCCGAAGACGCGCCTCCTGGAAGGTAAAGTCACCCTCGACAGACTCAATGTCGGTTATGGTATGCCGTTCCTGAATTCGATTTTCAGCAGCATGTCCGGCACTGCTTCCGGCGAGATAGATTTCTCCGGTCCTCTGGACAGTTTAGAGCTGAGCAGCAAGGATTTACGACTGAATCAGACGAGCATGAAGGTGGACTTCACGAATGTGGAGTACATCGCCGACGGACCTGTCAGCCTCAGTTCGAAGGGAGTGATGTTCGAGAATGTAAATGTAAGGGACAGGTTCAATGCTAAGGGAACGGTCAGCGGCGGCATCCTGTGGGATCATTTCAGGAACATGGTTTTCGACACGGCTATCAGATTCGATGGCGTGAAAGCATTGGATACTAAGGAGGAAGACAACCCTATTTTCTACGGCGACATTTCCGCTACAGGAACAGTAAACATAACTGGACCGCTTGACAATCTGATGCTTACGGCTGATGCCACTACTGCCAAGACTGGCAACCTGCATATTCCTCTGAGTTCAACATCGTCGGCAACGCACTCGAATCTGCTGACGTTCGTCGAGCCGTACAAAGAGGTCGTAATCGACCCGTATGAGGAGATGTTGCTCAGGCTGAAGGAAAAGGAGAAGAAGAGCAGCAGTTTCGGAGTGAAGATTAAGGTCAATGCCACTCCAAGCGTTACCGCCAGCATTGACATAGACCCATCTACAGGCAACGTCCTGACCGGGCGCGGCAACGGTGTGATCGAGTTGGAGGTGCGGCCTTCGGACGGGGTTTTCACCATCAATGGGGCGTATAATATCGTGGATGGTAATTATCATTTTGTGGCGCTGGGACTGGCGAAGAGGGACTTCATCATCCAGGACGGCAGTTCTGTGAAGTTCAACGGTGATGTTATGGATAGCGATTTGGATATCAAAGCGTTATACAAGACGAAGGCATCTGTGGGAACATTGATTGCAGACACGACATCGACTACACGAAGGACTGTGGAGTGCGGTATCGCGATTACTGACAGGCTGAGCAGTCCGCGTCTTGCTTTCAGTATAAATGTTCCGGATTTGGATCCGACGACGCAGGCCAGAGTCGAGACGGCATTGAACACGCAGGATAAGATTCAGAAACAGATGATTGCGCTGCTTGTGACGAACAGTTTCTTGCCGGATGAGCAGTCCGGTGTCACGAACTCGTCCACGATGCTCGGCAGTATCACGGATATCATGGCAAACCAGCTGAACAATATACTTCAGAAGCTGAATATCCCTGTCGACTTCGGACTTGATTATCAGCAGAATACGAGCGGTTCGGACATTTTCGACGTGGCGATTTCCACGGCTCTGTTCAACAACAGGGTAATCGTGAACGGCACTATCGGAAACCGGCAGTATATGCCTGGAGCGACGACGACAGAGGTGGTCGGGGATTTGGACATCGATGTGAAGCTAGACAAGCCGGGCTCGCTGAGGCTGAATCTGTTCTCGCATTCTGCTGACCAGTACTCTAATTATCTGGACAATACGCAGCGCAACGGTTTCGGTTTCACGTATCAGAAAGAGTATGACAATTTTATAGATTTTATAAGGAATCTTTTCAGGAGCCGCAGGCGGAAGCAGGAAATCGAGGCTGAGAGACAGCAAGAGAGTCTGAACCGCAAGAATGTAAGGATCAGGATCAATGCTGATTCTACTATGGTGACGAGGCCGAGTGCGGTGGCGCCTAAGAAGAGGTCTAATAAAAAGAATAACAAGTAGATATGGAGAATAAAGGAAGATTGTTTCTAATACCTTCGCCGCTCGGGGAGAATGATCCGAGGGAGGTAATACCTGACGGGGTATTGGCGTTGTTGCCGAAGATTCACACTTATGTAGTGGAGGCCACACGCACTGCCAGGCGTTATCTGTCTGTGGCGGGTCTGAAGGGTCATATTCAGGAACTTGATTTTCACGAACTTAATGAGCATACGAAGCCTGAGGAGGTGGAGCGTCTGCTTCCGCTTTTCGATAACGGCAATGATGTCGGTCTGATAACGGAGGCCGGTCTTCCGGCTGTTGCGGATCCGGGTTCACAGCTTGTCAAGCTTTGTCATAGACATAATATAGAGGTGGTACCGTGTTCCGGTCCGTCTTCACTTATGCTTGCGCTGATGGGTTCCGGTCTGAATGGCCAATCGTTCGCGTTTTTAGGTTATATTCCTGCGAAGACGGATGAGCGTCGTCAGGCTCTGAAGAGTATCGAGAAGCATTCTGCGTCAGCGCATCAGACGAAGATTATGATCGAGACGCCATACAGAAATGATTCGTTATTCGCTGATATACTGAATGTTTGCCAGGGTTCGACTGAATTATGCGTGGCGGCGGATATTACCATGCCGGATGCTTACATTATGACCAAGACTGTGGCTGAGTGGAAGAGATATGTGGCTGGTAAAGAGAGTATTATCGGCAAACGTCCTTGTGTTTTTCTTATTTTGGCGCATTAGGACTACGCTCGAAACCTGCGCTCATGCCTCTTGCTTTTGGCCGATGGCTGATCGCGATGTGTTCCCTTACTGAGGTCTTTCACCGCATGGTATTCTAGCCTTACAAAATTTTTATTGCAATGAGTAAAACAGCATCATACATAACGCTCGGCTGCAAGCTGAATTACGCCGAGACATCCACATACGAACGCGGCTTTATCAATGCCGGTTACGAATCGGTTCCCTGGAACAAGGGTGCAGATCTCTTCGTCATCAACACTTGTTCAGTAACGGAGCACGCCGACAAGAAATCCCGTAATATAATCCGTAAGCTACACAAGGTATCACCCAATGCAACTATCGTAGTAACAGGATGTTACGCCCAACTGAAAAAGGCCGAAGTAGAGGCTCTAGAAGGTGTCAGCCTGGTCTTCGGTGCCAACGAAAAGTCATCCCTTGTCACCACCACCCTCGACTACATCGCCCAGCGTGCTGAGATGGCAGGGTCCGACACCAATGCCGCTCGCGATACCTGTCACGAAACTGGTGAACATGGCGAAGTGACAAAAATGTACCGCGAAAACGTTTTAGATGGTACCAAACCCTCAAATTCAGGCATTTTGTACCAAGAAAACGTTTTAAGTGGTACGAAATCCACAGACGCAGACGACACCTCTTCCCTCTCGAGACCACATTACGAAACTGGTGAACCCTCCGAAGAAACATTAGACGCAAACAAACCGTCTACCACCAAGCCAAGCCAGCCAACCACATCCCCGCAGGAGGAAACGTTCGCGGCGTACTCCAGCGGCGAGGAGCGCACGAGGTCATTCTTGAAAGTGCAGGACGGATGCGACAACTTCTGCGCCTACTGCACTGTGCCATACGCACGTGGACGGAGCCGCAGCATCAGCATTGACAAAGCCGTAAGCGAAGCTAAGAAAATAGCAGCATCGGGCGTGAAGGAAATCGTGCTCACCGGCGTCAACACTGGCGACTTCGGCCGCAAGACCGGGGAGAGTTTCCTGGATCTGCTGAAAGCGCTCAACGATGTGCAAGGCATTGAGCGATACAGGATTTCGTCCATTGAACCGAACCTGTTGACCGACGACATCGTAGACTGGATAGCTTCCGGCACCAAGTTCCTGCCACATTTCCATATCCCTCTTCAGAGCGGCAGCGACACGATTCTGAAGGACGTCGGCCGTAAGTATACAACGGAATTTTTCGCCAACAAAATAGCATATATCCGCGAAAAGATGAATCCGAAACCTGGAGAATTGAACGCCGACGGCAGCAAAAAACCCGACGTCTTCTTCGGCATTGACGTAATCGCCGGCCTCCCCGGAGAAACCGACGAGCTCTTTTTGGAGACATATAACTTCTTGAAAGACAGGATAAAACCTGCATTTATCCATATTTTCCCTTACTCACGTAGAGCCGGAACGAGATCAGCCGCACGTAAAGATCAGGTTCAGGACTGCGTAAAGACCAAACGCGTGGCCATGCTCGAAGAGCTCTGCAAAACTCTCAACGAAGATTTTATCGCATCCCAGAAAGGTGTCCGTGAACAAGTGCTTTTCGAAGAGGATAACAACGACGGCGTAATGAGTGGATATACAGGGAATTACATCAAGGTAGACCGTCCATGGGACCCTACCCTTGCAGGCAAAATCGTGGAGGTGACATTATGAAGACACGGCTGACATTTCTGGGCCCCGGAACGTCGCAAGGCGTGCCCATCATCGGTTGTCAATGCCCTGTGTGTAAGAGCATTGACCCTCACGATAAGCGATTCCGGTCAGCGGCGCTGGTGGAGTATGGCGGCCTGACGATTCTGGTGGATGCGGGGCCGGATTTCCGCATGCAGATGTTGGCTCATGGGGTGTCGCACCTGGACGCGATTCTTCTCACGCACAGCCACCGAGACCATACGGGCGGCCTGGACGATGTACGTTCGCTGAATTACATCGATCAACGCGCTGCCGAAATCTATTGTGAGTCAAAGGTATTGGATTCATTGAAAGAGGGTTACAGTTATGTTTTCGCCGAGAATAAGTATCCCGGCGCGCCCGAGTGGCACATCCATCTGATCGACGAGCGACCGTTTTTCGTGGAGCCGAGTGATGACGACATGAAGCTGGTCTGGGTGCACGACCAAGGTTACTGCTGGCAGCTCGCGGACGGCAGCACGATTCCGACCGACGACCGCAAAGTGTCGACAGCCGAGCTCGCCTCCGATCCCTCTTTTTCGGGTCAATGCCTTTCCGCGTCAGGGCGCGGCGTGGAGATTATTCCGATCCGTGGCATGCATGACAAGATGCCGGTCCTTGGTTTCCGTTTCGGTAATATCGCTTATATCACTGACATGAGCATGCTGCCTGACAGCGAGTTACAGAAGTTGCAGGGCTTGGAGCATGTAACTCTGAATACTGTCGGTTATAAGCCGCATCATTCTCACTTCTCGCTGTATCAGGCCATCGAGTTGGCGCACCGTATCGGGGCCAAGCACACCTGGCTGACTCACCTCTCCCACACTTTCCCGACGTACCCGGATTTCTGCACCCAGCTCCAAACTCTCTCCCCTGACCTGGATATGCAACCGGCCTACGACGGCCTAGTCATCGAGGCGTAACCCGGGTGCCGACGCCGATACGGGCGGAACAACGTAACTCCGGAGACGCTTACATTTTTAGCCGGGTCGGCGCGGGACGTTATTGCA
>ULPF01029188.1_pt1 | contig 11342 bp, 9 predicted proteins | sample 1953271 | NCBI WGS metagenome assembly ULPF01 (sample SAMEA4835622, study PRJEB28245) | human gut metagenome | biome: gut microbiome; material: fecal sample | place: Denmark | collected 2008
CAAATTCAGCGGAAAACTCAAAAGCAAGGCAAGGATAGTTGGGGGAGTTATTTTAATATGTATAGGTCTTAAAATATTCGCTGAACAGACTATATTTGCTTAAAACAATTTTCTTATTCACATAAATATGTATCACATAGATATCTTTGTGAATTTTAATTTAACAATTACAGGTGTGTATGTTCATAAACAAGCCACAATATCAGTGTATAATAAATCTCGTGATTTTTAGACAAGTGTATAAATTTGCGATTAATGTACAAACTTATGATAAGTGTACAAAGTTATGATACGTGTATAAACTTGCGATAAGTGTAAAAATTAGTGCATGGTGACCGACAAGTTTATGGAAAGTCGGAGGGAGGAAAGGCTTTTTGTATAGCTGGTTTTATGAAAAAGCTATTTATTTTTGATCTGGACGGAACGCTTGTAAATTCTATTTATGATCTTGGGGACGCCATGAACGCGGTACTTGAGAGATATGGGTTTCCTGTGTTTGATTATGATACCTACAAGCATTTAGTGGGAAATGGTACTTTGAAGCTTGTTGAGCGGGCTTTGCCTGAGAAGCTGAGAAGCGAGGAGAACATCAAAAAGTATCATGCTGAGTTCTCTGAGGAATACAACAAGAGATGTGTGAACAAGACCAAGCCTTATGAGCATATCTGCGAGGTGCTTGACACGCTTCGCAATGAGGGCATTATGACGGCGGTGGCTTCAAACAAGCCTGACGGCTTTGTGAACTACATTGTAAAGAATATTTTCGGTGAGAAAGATTTTGACCTGATCGAGGGCAAAAAGGACGGTGTTCCGACAAAGCCTGCGCCTGAGATAATATACAATATTCTTGGTACGCTTGGGGTCAAGGCTGAAGAAGCTGTGCTTATCGGAGATTCTGATGTGGACGTTATGACGGCAAAAAATGCGGGTCTTGACTGCATTGGCTGTGAATGGGGCTTCAGGGGCAGAGAAGAACTTGAAAATGCAGGTGCGAAGTATATTGCGGAAGTTCCGCAGGACATAGTGAGCATTTGTCATGAGATAAACAGGATATAATTAAAACGGAGGATTTCATATATGAGTTTTGTAATGGCTGATTTTTACAAGAGGTTTGTTGACGAGGAGCTTGACAGCGAGGGCAGACTTAAAAGCTTTAAGCTTGACCTGCCTGAGAACTTCAACTTCTCATATGACGTTATAGACGAGCTGGCTAAGAACGTGCCTGATAAGGTGGCTATGCAGTGGGTCAACGAGGAGGGTGAGGAGCATATCTTCACTTACAAGGATCTTTCTGAAAAGAGCAGTCAGGTGGCTAACATGATGCTGGCACACGGAGTTAAGAAGGGCGATTTTGTTATGGCTGTTCTTAAGCGTCATTATGAGTTCTGGTTCCTTGCTTACGGTCTTATGAAGATAGGCGCTATCCTTGTGCCTGCAACTTGTCAGCTCAAGAAAAAAGACTATGTTTACCGCTTTGACGCTGCTTCTATCTCTTATATCGTGGCAACTGCGGAGGACGATGTTCCTAATCAGGTGGACAGAGCTCTTGAGCAGTACAGCGGCATGAAAGAGAAGTTTATCACTCACGGTGCTAAAGAGGGTTGGATAGATTTTCTCAGCGAAATGGACAAGTATCCAAAGACTTTTGAGAGGATCGAAACACACGTTACTGAGTCAATGCTAATGTATTTCAGCTCCGGTACTACCGGTTATCCTAAAATGGTACTGCACAAGTATTCACTGGCTGCGGCACACATTATCACTGCTAAGCACTGGCATCATCTTGACGAGAACTCACTGCACCTTACTGTTTCTGAGACAGGCTGGGCAAAGTGTGCATGGGGCAAGATGTTTGGTCAGTTTATCTGCGGTGCAACAACTTTTGTATATGACTTCGACAGATTTATTCCTGCAAACGTGCTGAAAGTAATTCAGGATTACAAGCTGACTTCTTTCTGCGCACCTCCGACGATGTACAGATTTTTCATCAAGGAGGGTCTTGAAAACTATGACCTTTCTTCACTGAAATATAGCTGTATCGCCGGTGAGGCTCTTAACCCTGAAGTATTCAACAAGTGGTATGAGTACACAGGTCTTAAGCTTATGGAGGGCTTCGGTCAGACAGAGGGTGCTGTACTTGTGGGCAATCTTTACGGCATGGAGCCAAAGCCGGGCTCGATGGGTAAGCCTACACCACTTTACAATATCGGTATAGTTGACAACGAGGGCAAGCCTGTTAAGGTAGGCGAGACAGGCGAGATCGTTGTTTACGCTAAGAGAGGCGAGAACCCTGCGCTGTTCAAGGAGTATTACAGAAACCCTGAGGCAACGGACAACGCTTGGAGATTTGGTATGTATCACACAGGCGACACTGCTTACATGGACGATGACGGCTACTACTGGTATGTTGGAAGAACGGACGACCTTATCAAGGCTTCGGGTTATCGTATAGGACCTTTCGAGATAGAGAGTATCCTTATGGAACACCCTTCTGTGCTTGAGTGCGCTATCACGGCGGCTGATGACGCTATCAGAGGCAAGGTAGTTAAGGCTACTATCGTGCTTGCAAAGGGTTACACTGCTTCTCCTGAGCTTGCTAAGGAGCTTCAGAACTATGTTAAGCAATCAACTGCACCTTACAAGTATCCTAGAATAGTTGAGTTCGTGGACGAGCTGCCTAAGACTATCAGCGGTAAGATCCGCCGTGTTGAGATAAGAGAGAATGACAGCAAGAAGAATGGGTAATTGATTTAGATATGATAAAAGCACAATGCTCTTTGTGGGCGTTGTGCTTTTTGTGTATTGCTTCGACGGGCGAACAGTGTTCGCCCCTACGGAATTTTGCAGGACATTTTATATTGTAATTTTCAATATTTTATATTTTTTTGTAAAAGTATTGACAAATATTTGGCTTTATGGTATTATATAATATTACCATGACATATGGGGAATTATAGAGAATCGGGAGAGGTGCTTTTTTATGAAGAATGGTATGAAGAAAACGGCGGCTGTTGTTATGGCGGCAATGCTTATGGGCACGGGGGCTGTTGTACCTGCGGCGGAGGATATGGGGATATTCTCACAGACGGCTATCGTTGCGGAAGCGGCGAGTGTTGGCAAGGTAACTGGGCTTAAATCTAAGATGCTTTCAAACAGTGAGATACAGCTCAACTGGAGCAAGGTAAAGGGTGCGAGCGGTTACACTGTTTATATGCGAAAAAACGGCAAGTACAACAAGCTTGGGGATTGCAAGGGTACGAGCTACACAGTTAAGAAGCTGCCTAATGCAACGAGAGAAAATTTTAAAGTAAGGGCATACAAGACTGTAAAGGTCAAGAAAGTTTACGGAGAATATTCCGCAAACTGGAACACGGCGACCAATCCGCAGGCTTGCAAGGGGCTAAAGGTAAGCAGTGTTGGCACTGACAACGTTAAGCTTTCTTGGACGAAGATAGGCTGTACAAATTACCGCATTTATCAGAACATAAAAGGCGAATGGAAAGAGATCGGCAAGACCACAGGGACAAGCTACACTGTGAAGAAGCTTGCGCCTGCGACAAAGTATCAGTTCAAGATAAGGGCTTGCAAGCAGGACGACAAAAAGACGAATAATAATCACTATGGCAAGTATTCGGGGGTCGTGACGGCGACAACTAAGAAAAGTGATAAGATAACACAGGCTGATATTGATGCTATGAAGGCAGAACTCACAGCATATTCAAGAGAAAAAGCAACGTATATCAAGGAACATTATACGGAGTTTTGGAAATATGGTACAGATTTTAATACCATAGAAGAATATTTTGAACTAAAAGAAAAAAGTGTTACCCCTGAAAATGCAGGCTATGATGCGGTTTATGTTATACCATACACACAGGATAATCTTGATGAAACAATTCAATTGTACAAGAGAAAAATTGATTATTTGTACGAGAAAGAAGGAGATGTATACTATGTTGTATATATAGAAAACTGCCCGAACGGTCATAGGGTAAATTCCAACCCTTGTTGGGCAACATATTTCCTTTATTAAAAGCGGACACATATAGCACAATTTCATTCAAATGTGTTGACTTTTTTACACTGTGGGTGTATAATAAAACTGAAAATAGATAAGAAAATGTACAATGCTCTTATGGGTGTTGTGCATTTTTTGTATCATATGGTTATCCTAATTGTGAGGTGAATGTTTTGCAGGCGGTTTATGAATATCCTCCGAAGCTGTCAAGGGCGGAGAGGCAGGTCAAGGCGGCACATGATATCGAAGAACATAGAAAAATGCAGAGGAATATGTATAAGAATATCCTGCTTGGGGTCGTTATCATCATAATTGGTGCGGTGTTTGCAAGTGCGGTCTTTGCAAAGGTTCTGCTTATACTGCTGGGGGCTTGCAATTGTTCTGTGGGCGGGCTTATGTACTGGTATTACTCGCTTTCACGGGACGCCGATGTTTACACAAGGATATACGAAGACCACATTGAACACTCTCAGCGTATGGGGCTTTCTAAAAGCTATCTGCACATATGCCTTTACTATGAGGAGGTAGAGAAGTCTTATCAGACAAACAAGGGAAGACTCGTTTGCGTTCTGAAAAATGTGGAGAAGTCAAGCTTTGTGGTAAAGGACAAAGAGGGCAGGGAGAAAGCTTTTGTGCCTGAGGACGGTATGATAGCTCTGAGCTTTCAGGACACTAAGGGCAAGCTTGTGCTTATCAATGACTTTTATGAGAAGATAGGTTATCCACACAAGGAATACAACAAGATAGAGGACGAGGAGGACGATTATTACTCCGAGGAGGATATGAAGTGGGACAGGCTTCATAAGCATGGACTGTAGTTGTAAACTTTTTGTTAAGCCCTTGAAATGTGAGGCGGAATGTGATAACATATTATTGTATCAATACACTTAAAACACTATGACCGAGAGAGTAGTTTTGCTAAGGGTCTTCAGAGAGAAGCTGCGGCGTGTGTGCGTTTTCTGAAAGCGGCTTTATATCCTGACAAAATGAAGTTCACTTGCGAGTGGTCATGCCGAATGAGAGATAGTCTTTAGTAAGCGTGAACGTCTGTCTGCGTTAAGGACGGGAGAGTGTTGGCTCTTTACTGATAGGTGGTATAAACAAGAATTTCAAAGTCTTGTCCTGTTTAGTCGGGGCAGGGCTTATTTTTATAGGAGGATAAGTAATGAAAGAACAGTTGAAAAGCATTGACGAGCGTGCGAAAGAAGAACTTTCACATATTGATGACGCCAAGCTGTTGGAAGATTTCAGAGTAAGATTTCTTGGCAAAAAGGGAGAGATAACTTCCATACTTAAGCAAATGGGCAAGCTTTCCGCAGAGGAAAGACCTGTTATCGGTCAGCTTGCAAACAAGGTAAGAGCTGATATCGAGAATGCTCTCAATAAGCGTAAGGAAGAGCTTAAGAGCAAAATGGAGCAGGTAAGGCTTACAGAGGAAGCTATAGACGTTACGCTTCCGGGCAAGAAAACAAGAATAGGCAGACCTCACCCTCTGAACGCTACTCTTGAAGAGGTAGAGGAAGTGTTCCTTGGTATGGGCTTTGATATCGTGGACGGCCCTGAGGTAGAAACAGACCATTATTGTTTCGAGGCACTGAATATGCCTAAATCTCACCCTGCAAGAGATACGCAGGATACATTCTACATCAATGAGAACGTTGTTCTGAGAACACAGACTTCTTCTGTTCAGATAAGAACAATGGAAAAGAGAAAGCCGCCTATCAGAATCATTTCACCGGGCAGAGTTTACCGTTCTGACACAGTGGACGCTACACATTCACCGCTGTTCCACCAGATAGAGGGTCTTGTTATTGACAAGGGCATCACTATGGCTGACCTTAAGGGTACGCTGGAGCTTCTTATGAAGCGTCTTTACGGCGAGGATACGCAGATAAGACTTCGTCCGCACCATTTTCCATACACAGAGCCTTCTGCTGAGGTTGACCTTATGTGCTTCAACTGTCATGGCAAGGGCTGTTCAATGTGCAAGCAGGAGGGCTGGGTAGAGCTTCTCGGCGCAGGCATGGTACACCCTAAGGTACTTGAGGGCTGCGGCATTGACCCTGAGGTTTACAGCGGATTTGCATTTGGTATCGGTCTTGAAAGAATAACAATGGGCAGATACAACATTAACGATATGCGTCTGCTTTACGAGAACGATATGAGATTCTTAGAGCAGTTCTAATGAATGAAGTTATGAGCCAGAGCAGGCTTTACAGAAAGCTTGTGCCGTCAAAGGCTAAGCTTGCGGCATCGGCGGCTGTCAGTGCCCTTATGGCACTGATAGTAGGCGTTGGCGGTGGGCTATCGGTCATGCTTGTAAAAGAACAGCAGAGCGCATGGGATATGCTCATGCTAAGCGGGTTTCTGATAATTTTTCTGGGTATCCTGCTTTTTATAGGCATAAGAGGTTTTAGAAGGCAGGTAAAACAGTACAGAGGAAACCTTGCAAGGCTGGAGCAATTTGACGCTCAGGATATGCTGGCTTTGGAAAGCGAGATAGAGGGAAGCGAGTTCAGATACAAGACCTTTTATCTGCTTGACAGATATATGTATGTGCCTAAGGCTAAACTGCTTATAAAATATTCGGATATAAGAGGGTTCAAGACTATCGTTCACAGTACAAATGGTGTTAATGACAGCATGAAAGCTGAGATAACTGATAATTTTGGGATAAAATATACTGTGAACATAAAACAGTGGAAAGATTTTTACATTTACAGACCGCTGTTTTTAAAGGACTTGGACGAGAAGATACAAAACTGCGGTAAATGATAAGATTACGGAGGAATAATAAATGGATTTGTCAATGAAATGGCTTGCAGACTATGTAGACTGCGATATGCCGATAAAGGATTTTGTTTCCGCTCTGACGCTTTCAGGCTCAAAGGTTGAGTGCTTTGAGCAGGAGGGCGAAGATATTTCTAACGTTGTTGTGGGCAAGGTAGTTTCTATGGAGCGTCACCCTGATTCTGACCATATGTTCATCACTCAGGTAGACGTTGGAGAGGACGAGCCTGTTCAGATAGTTACAGGCGCTCAGAACGTTCACGAGGGCGATTTTGTGCCAGTTGCAAAGCACAAGTCATCTGTACTCCATGAGGGCAAGCAGGTGAAGATAACAAAGGGCAAGCTGAGAGGCGTTGCTTCTAATGGTATGCTTTGCTCACTGGGCGAGCTTGGACTTTCTGTTCACGATTTCCCATATGCTATAGAGGACGGAATTTTCATTCTTGGCGATGACTGCGACAAGACAGTGGGCAAGGATATCCATGAGGCTATAGGATACAATGATACAACAGTTGAGTTTGAGATAACTTCAAACAGACCTGACTGTCTTTCTGTTATTGGTCTTGCAAGAGAAACTGCGGCTACTTTCGGCACTGAGCTGAAGGTCAAGAAGCCTGAGTTCAAGGGCATTGACGGGGATATCAACGATATGCTCAAGGTAAAGATACACAACACTGACCTTTGCAAGAGATATATGGCTGGTATCGTAAAGAATGTAAAGATAGGTCCGTCACCTCGTTGGATGAGAGAAAGGCTGAGAGGTTGCGGCGTTAGACCTATCAACAACTTTGTTGATATCACAAACTATGTTATGCTTGAATACGGCAGACCGATGCACGCTTTTGATCTTAGATATGTCAAGGACGCATCTATCAACATCAGAAACGCTAAGGCAGGAGAAACTATCACAACTCTTGACGGAGAAGTAAGAGAGCTTTCAGAAGAGATGCTGGTCATTGCTGACGCTGAAAAGCCGGTTGCTGTAGCAGGCGTTATGGGCGGCGAATACAGCGGTATCATGGACGATACAACTACTGTTGTATTTGAGTCTGCTTGCTTTGACGGTGCAAGCGTAAGAACTACAGCCAAAAAGCTTGGCATGAGAACTGACGCTTCTGCAAGATATGAAAAGGGTCTTGACCCACATGAGTGCTATGAGGCTCTTATGAGAGCTTTCCAGCTTGTTGAGGAGCTTGGTGCTGGCGAGGTCGTAAAGACTTACATTGATGAGAACTACGAGGACGAGACACCTAAGACGGTTGATTTTGACCCTGAGTGGATAAATAAGTTCCTTGGTACTGAAATACCTGAGAGCGACATGGTTGAATATCTCACAAGGCTTGGCTTTGTGATAAAGGACGGCAAGGTAGTTTCGCCATGGTACAGAGTGGACATTGCCTGCAAGGCTGACGTGGCAGAGGAAGTTGCTAGACTTTACGGCTACAACAAGATTCCAAACACTATCGTAAGAGGCGTTGCACAGGCTAAGCTCACCGAGGCGCAGAAGTTTGACAGACATATACAGAGATCTATGCTCGCTATGGGTCTTAACGAGATATCTACATTCTCATTCATTTCGCCTAAGTATTTTGACAAGATAAATCTTCCTGCTGACTCAAAACTGAGAAAGACAGTTGTTATCACAAACCCTCTTGGCGAGGACACTAGCGTTATGAGAACGACTATCATTCCGTCTGTATGTGAAGTGCTTGCAAGAAACTACAGCTACCGCAACCCTGAGTGCTATATCTTCGAGAGAGGAAACGAGTATATACCTGTTGAGGGAGAGGTGCTTCCTAACGAGCCTGAAAGACTTGGTTTTGGTTTCTATGACACTGAGACGAAGGCTGATTTCTATGACATCAAGGGCGTTGTTGAGGGACTGCTCTCTAAGCTCGGCGCACAGAAAGTTGAATTTGAAAAGGCTACTGCTGAATGTAGCTTTGACGAGTTCTATGCTTTCCACCCGGGCAGAGTTGCTGTCGTTAAAGTAAATGGTGAGGAGATCGGCATTTTTGGCGAGCTTCACCCGAGAGTTCTGGAGAACTACGGCATTGACGCAAGAGCTTATGTGGGCAAGATAAATGTTCCTGAGCTTATGGCAAGCTGTGTTGCTCAGAAGACATATAAGCCACTGCCTAAGTATCCTGCTACAACAAGAGATCTGTCTATCGTTTGTGATGATGATATCCCTGCGGCTCTTCTTGAAAAGACTATAAGCAAGGCTGTTGGCTCGATACTTGAAAAGGTAACGCTTTTTGACGTTTACAAGGGTGAGCAGATCGAAAAGGGCAAGAAGTCTGTTTCATACTCCATTTCAATGCGTTCACATGACGGCACGCTTACTGACGAGCAGGCTGACAAGGCTATGAAGAAAGTTCTTGAAGCTCTCAAGGCTATCGGTGCTGAACTCAGAATGTAAAAAATATAGTGCTTGATTTGTATAAAGTGCATAAATTTTGCTTTTTGACTTGTTATTTTGAAACAAATGGAGTATAATAATATCAGGCGTATTGCTGATATTAATACATTGCAAAGGGGCTGAGCATAATGCACGAACAAACTATGGAATTTTCAGTACAGCACGACAAGGAGGCTGAGCTGAAAAAGACACTTACAATTATATATGACGCTCTGAAAGAGAAGGGCTATAATCCTATTAATCAGATCGTAGGTTATATTCTTTCTGAGGACCCGACCTACATAACGACATACAATAATGCCAGAAGTCTTATTCGTCATATTGACAGAGATGAACTTTTGCAGGCATTGGTGAAGTCCTATCTTGAGTCATAACTGATATTTAAAGGCGGTAGTTTTTGCCGCCTTTTTTGTTTTACGTCAGAATTTACCTGAAACGTATTTTTGTATAAAGACGTTTTCTGAACATAATAGTATAAGATGATAAGAAAACGGAGGGCTTCATATGAAGATAAGAAATTGCATGGCACTTATTTGTGCAGTTGTAGCGCTCAGTGCTTGTGGCAGGACAGTGATAGTGCGTGAGGGAAATTCATCAGAGGGAACAAGCTCGGCGGTCATCGAGCCTGTTGCTGTGGGAAAGAAAACCGCAAAGGAAAAGATAGATCTTTCGGGGCTTTCACATGACAAGGTCGGATATGGTCAAGGCGTTCTTGTGGACGAAAAGAACAGGACGACTGGTGCGCTTGATTTTAATGCACAATACGGCAAGCTTAACGCAAAGGCTATAAATAATGATGACAAGATATATCTGACCTTTGATCAGGGTTATGAGAATGGATACACTGAAAAGATCCTCGATGTGCTGAAAGAGAAAAAGGTCAAGGCGACGTTTTTTCTTTTGCAGGATTATGCAGAGAAAAATCCTGAGCTTGTGAAGCGTATGATAGACGAGGGGCATATTGTGGGAAATCATTCGGTACACCATTATTCTATGCCGACGCTTGGGCAGGCGGAATGTGAGTCGGAGATAAAGGATTTCCATAAGTATATGGAGGAAAACTATGATTATACCATGACAGTGTTCAGACCGCCTATGGGGGAGTTTTCGGAGTTTTCTCTTGGAGTGACGGCAAACTGCGGCTATAAGACTGAGCTTTGGAGCTTTGCTTACGCTGATTGGGACGTGAACAATCAGCCTGATGAGGGGCAGGCACTTGAAAAGCTTGTGAATGCGGCTCACCCTGGGGCAATTTATCTCCTGCACTCGGTATCGAAAACCAATACTGATATTCTCGGGGACTTTATCGACAGAGTGAGGGCTGGCGGATTTGAATTTGGCTGATAAGAGAATATGATGAAGAGAGGCCTTGTGCCTCTCTTTTTTGTTATTTTAGGGGCATTTGTAGCTGATTTGTAATATATTAGTCTATTGACAAATTGTTAAAAGTATGTTATATTTTAAATACGAACAGAAACATGAGTTTCTTTAAGGAGGAAATAAAATGGTAAAAAATAAGGTGCTTACACCTGTATTGGCAGGCGTTTTGGGTCTTAGCATAGTTGGCTCAGGTCTTGGCTATTATTTTGTAAATAAAGACAGTAATGATGGTAAAACTGAGGGCGGCAAGGCTAAGCTTACTCAGGTGGCAGATAATATAAACAACACTCTTGGCACGGCTGAAAAGGCTATCAAGGGCGAACTTGATTTTGCTTACAATGCAACGGCTACTGTTTCATTCGGCGAGGGCTTCACAGAGAAGGCAGGTGTCAGCTTACAGCCTATTTCTGTGACAACTGTTACAAAGCAGAAGGGAAGCAACACTGCAGCAGATGTTTCGCTGACATATGGCGGAAATAATCTTGTGTCTGCTAATGCTGTATATTCCAGAGATAACAAGTCGGCTTATGTTCAGATACCTGAGCTTTCTGACGCTTATCTTATGGTTAACGTTGACAGCCTTAAAGACAAGGTAGGCAGTGAGCTTTCTTCACAGGGCATTGACCTTGATTCTCTCTTTGATTCTGCTGAGGGCGCTGATGTTGATTTTGATACTGACGCACTTGAAAAGGATCTGGAGGAATACAAGAAGGTTATAGAGGACTCTTTCCC
>ULPF01029483.1_pt1 | contig 11331 bp, 9 predicted proteins | sample 1953271 | NCBI WGS metagenome assembly ULPF01 (sample SAMEA4835622, study PRJEB28245) | human gut metagenome | biome: gut microbiome; material: fecal sample | place: Denmark | collected 2008
TAGTCGCCCAGGTCAGGCAGCACCGGTTCGCGCCGGTGTATCTTTTGATGGGGGACGAACCCTATTATGTGGATATGGTCTGCGAAGCTGTGATTGCCAATGCCTTCGAAGATGAAGGGGAGCGGGACTTCAACCAGCTGATATGCTATGGCGCTGATGTTGACGCCGATTCTGTGATAACGTCGGCCAGAAGCTATCCGATGTTTGCGGAACGCAGACTGGTTGTGGTCAAGGAGGCGCAGATGATGCGTTCGCTTGAGGATCTTGCACTCTACTGTACGAAACCGCTGGAGTCCACCGTCCTTGTGATTGCGATGCACGGGGCGTCTGCGGACAAGAGAAAATCCCTTTACAAGACAGTTTCAAAAATAGGAGTTGTCGTCGAGTCCTCCCAGCTGAGAGACTACGAGATGCCGCAGTGGATAACGTCCTATTACCGGTCTCGCGGGCTTGCTTTGGCTCCCGAGGCCGCTTCTCTGTTGGCCGAGTATGCCGGGACCGATTTGTCTAAGATTGCCGTGGAAACAGACAAGATGCTCAAGAATCTTCCGGACGGCACGACAGATGTCACTGCGGAGGATATTGAGCGCAACGTCGGCATCAGCCGTCAATATAGCATATTTGAACTTACCCGTGAACTCTCTGCCCGCAATGCCGCCAAGGCTTTAAAGATAGCCGCCTATATCGGTTCTGCCGCAAAGTTTGCCTTACCTATGGCCACAGGCCCTCTGTTCACGCATTTCTACCGGATTCTGAAATACAACGCCCTACTTGCCTCGAAGCCGGGAGTCGGCAATGCTGAGAAGGCATCGCTTTTGGGAGTCAATCCCTATTTTCTCCGGGAATATGACATGGCGGTGCGCAACTATCCGACACGCAAGTGTATGGCTGCCATCGCGCTGATACGTGACTATGATTTCAAGGGCAAGGGGGGAGACAACGGTGAGGCCACAGATGCCGAACTTGTTACGGAGCTCACGGCAAGGCTGCTTACATTATGAGGATGTATATGAATTACCTAATTTTTAACATAATATAAAGTCTATGGGATTGATTGAATGTCAGGACATCTGCAAATCTTTCGGAGAAAAGGTCGCTCTTGACCATATCTCCGTAACTATGGAGAAGGGCAAGATCTTTGGCCTGCTCGGACCTAACGGCTCCGGAAAGACTACGCTGATTAGGATTATAAACAGGATAACCATACCGAACTCCGGAGTAATCCTGTTTGACGGACGTCCTATCACGCAACGTGATGTCGAGAAGATTGGTTATATGCCTGAAGAGAGAGGACTGTACCGCAAGATGAAAGTCGGTGAGCAGGCGCTTTTTTTCGCGCGGCTGAAAGGAATGTCCTATAAGGATGCAGAGACGGAACTGAAGAAGTGGTTTGTCCGTTTCGGGATTGAGTCATGGTGGAACAAGAAGGTGGAGGAACTGTCAAAGGGCATGGCCCAGAAGGTTCAGTTCATCACGACGGTGGTGCACAGGCCCTCGCTGCTCATCCTCGATGAGCCTTTTAGCGGCTTTGACCCTGTCAATGCGCAGGTCGTTCAGAAAGAAATCCTGCGTCTTCGCGACGAAGGGGCTACGATTGTCTTGTCCACGCATAATATGGAATCCGTAGAGGAACTTTGTGACGACATCGCTCTCATAAACATGTCCAAGCTCATCATTTCTGGCCATCTCGATGACATCCGCCGCCATTACGGGAACAGCAATGTCGAGCTCGTCTACACTGGAGAAACGCCGGTGGCCGCCCACGAAGGGCTGTTTTCCGTGCTCAGCGACAAGGATGAGGCGGGTCGGCATACGGCGGTTATCTCTCTTGAAGAAGGGGTGCGAAGCAACGATGTGCTCTCTGCAATCATCACCGGGAATCTGACCGTCAATTCATTCCGGGAACTCATACCAAGGATGAATGACATATTCATCGAACTTGTAAAGGGTCAGGAGGTTTCAAAGTAACGAATTATATAATATTGGACAATACTATGAATTTCAGAAATATAGGCGTGGTCATATCTCGCGAGTACATGACCCGTGTGAAAAAAAAGTCATTCCTTCTAATCACTTTCCTTGGCCCGATTCTATTTGCCGCGATGATGGTGCTCCCGTCGCTGATAATGTTTTTTGCGAAGGACAAGGGGAAACAGATAGCTGTCATCGACGAGTCCGGCATAGTCATGCCGCAACTTAAGTCAGATGATTCTTATATATTCACTGACTATTCCGGACATCAGCCGGACTCCGTCAAGGCAGATCTCAAGGAACTTGGCGTTGACGTGCTTATGATAGTTTCTCCGGTAATTGATTCAACAAAAACTGTAAATGTTACCACGTATTCAACGAAGGCACTGAGCGTTGAACTGAAATCTGCTATCGAGTCACAAGTGGACGATGCGGTTGAAGACTATCGAATCTCGCTTTATGACATAGGAGATCTCAAGCAGATTATGGCAGAAGTCAAGGCTGACGTCAGTGTGACGACCTACACTATCGATGATTCCGGAGAGGCAAAGCTCGATTCTGCTGAGGTGAAGATGATTGTTTCGATGCTGCTCGGGATGATAATCTACATGTTCATAGCGATGTTCTCCGCCATGGTGATGTCCTCGGTGATTGAGGAAAAGTCCAGCAGGGTGGTGGAAGTTTTGGTTTCCAGCGTTAAGGCCACGGAGCTTATGTTCGGCAAGATTGTCGGCGTCGCTGCCGTTGCCCTGACACAGTTTCTTCTTTGGATTGTGCTGACCGGTGTGATTGTCTCTGCTGTAGGAGGTATCATAGGATTTGATTCTATTATGGGCAGCAGCCAGCAGATGAGCGCAATGGCAGGGGTTGACCAGTCAGCATTGGATGCTACGGGAATGAACCTCGATCCGTCGGCAATGGCGGCAGGTCTCGACACCCAGGGAAATTCGGTGCTTTCTGCTCTTCGGGAGTTGAATTATACTGAGATACTCGTTTCATTCGTGATTTTCTTCGTGCTTGGATACCTGCTTTATGCTTCACTTTTTGCGGCCATCGGGTCTTCCGTTGAAAACGAGGCAGACAGCAGCCAACTTCAGATTCCGGTGACGATTCCGCTTCTTCTCGGGTTCTTCATCGCCCTCTATGCCTTCAAATCTCCTGATAGCCCGTTAGCGTTCTGGGGATCGATTATACCGTTCACCTCGCCGATAGTGATGCTTGCAAGGATTCCTTTCGGAGTGCCGATGTGGGAGCTTGTACTTTCGATTGCGCTGCTGCTGCTGACTTTCCTCGGCTGCGCATGGCTCTCTGCCAAGATTTATAAAATCGGAATACTCACTTTCGGCAAGAAATCAACGTTCAAGGACTTGTGGAAATGGTTGAGAATGAAATAGCTTAGGAAGAACGACAAGATTCGGTAAACCAAAATAAAATAAAATACGATGAAGAAGATATTTGTAATATTGTTATTGCTTGCTGGAATCACCGCATTTGCACAGAATTCTGCAGATCGTCAGCAACAAGTCGGCAAAGTTGAGGTGCGCTCGTGGACCTTGACACCGATGGACGGAAGCCGTGTTGGAGCGAAATCTCCGTCATCCGACGACGTGAAGGAATGTCTCGGAGAGATCCGGCACGGGAAATACTACGCTCCTGACGGCAAGGTATATGGTCGCCGTACGGCAACATACAAGGCTGCCAAGGAACTGCTTTCCGTGCAGGACAGGATGGCTCCGATGAGGGAGACCGTAGGGTACAGCACCCGTGAGATGGATGTCGAGTATCCGGAATCTGAACTTTCTAACTGGTTCATTGACAACATAATGGAAGCTGTGGCAAAAGAATCAGGAAAGTCGGTGTCTTTCGGTGTCGGCAATTTTGGAGGAATCCGCTGTGCCATGCCTCAAGGCAACATCATACTTGACGACCTGAAATCCATGTTCCCGTTCAGGAATCAGATAGTCTACCTTGAACTTCAGGGAAGCGAAATCCGCGCAATTCTTGAAAAGATGGCAGCCGATCGCTTTCAGGTGCTCGGCGGCTGTAGGGTCGTGGCAAAAGATGGAAAGCTTGTCTCCGCGGAATTGGACGGAGAACCGCTCGACGACGCCAGATGGTACGGAGTTGCTACTATATCTTTCCTTCTTGAAGGAGGTGACGGACTCTACCTCGCAAACAATTCCAGAAATATGAAAATCTACGACATCGACATCATCGACATCATACTCGATAAGGTGAAGTCCCTTTCATCTGAAGGTAAACCGATTGAGTATCACACAGACGGAAGAGTCGTAATCGAAAAATAGGGGAGGACAGAAAATGAAAAAAATCGGACACATACTTGTCGCAGCATTGATTGCCGTTTCTTATAGCGCTTCTGCACAGGAACTTACAATACTTCACCTGAACGACACTCACAGCCATATAGAGCCGGAACGTGTAGGCTCTATAAACGGGCAGGGTGGAACTCTCGAAAGGGCCGCGTACATCGACAGCGTGCGCACTGCTGACGGAAGAAAGAACGTCCTTCTTCTGCATGCCGGTGACTTCAGCCAGGGAACCTCCTATTTCATCGTCATGAGAGGCTTCCTGGAAGTGGAACTGATGAATGCCATGGGCTTTGACGCCACTGCAATTGGAAACCATGAGTTCGACAACGGACTTGACGAGTTCACCTCTCGCGTAAAGAAGCTAAAGTTTCCGATACTCTGCGCCAACTATGATTTCTCGAAGTTCGAGCTCGGAAAATATGTCAAGCCATACACTATTGTCAGCAAAGCCGGACTCAAGATCGGGATCATAGGCCTTACTACTGATGTCAGGCCTGTGGTTGATGCATCCATTGCCCGTCAGCTTGAGTTCCGTGACCCGGTGGAAACGGCTAACAGGTGGGCTGATTATCTCCGCAACGAAAAGAAGTGCGACATGGTCATCTGTCTCACGCATCTTGGGTTTGAAAGCGACAGAATGATGGTTCAGCGCGGTCTGCGCAATGTCGATCTTATCGTTGGCGGTCATTCCCACACTTTCTTAAAGGAAATTTGTTGGGAGAAAGGACCCGAAGGAGTCGAGATCCCAATCGTTCAGAACGGATGCTGGGGACTTAATATGGGCAATCTCAAGGTTGACAGACTCAGATAGCCTGATAGAGGTGATCGACTGAACTTTTTTTGCTTTTATTGAGGCAAAACCTTAACTTTGCGAGCTTAATTATGGATGTATATTTATTTTGGTATAATATAAAGGTTAAGGATATGAAGAGATTTATCATCACCGCAGTCGCGCTTGTACTTGGATTCGGTTTCGTTGCACAGGCGCAGGACAAAACTCAGAAGACCGGGTATGTGTTTACTACCGTAAAAGAGAATCCGGTTACAAGCATCAAGAACCAATACCGTTCCGGGACATGTTGGTGCTATTCCGCACTTTCTTTTGTCGAGTCTGAGATTCTCCGCCAGAAGGGCATTGAGACGGACCTCTCAGAGATGTTTGTGGTGAACAGATCTTATTTTGACAGAGGAGTCAAATATGTCCGTCTCGACGGCAAACTCGGTTTTTCGGCCGGGAGCTCATTCGGTGATGTCTATGAGGTAATTCGTAACTATGGAATCGTTCCGCAGGAAGTTTACAGCGGAATGAACTATGGTACGGAACTTCCGGTTCAGGCAGAAATGGACGCCGCACTTGAGGGTTTCATAAAAGCAATTGCCGAGAATCCGAACAAGACCCTTACGACCGCGTGGAAGAACGCCTACAACGGCATACTCAGTGCATATCTCGGAGAACTTCCGACAGAATTCACAGTTGACGGAAAGACTTTTACTCCGGAGTCCTATCGCGACTATCTTGGAATCAATGTTGACGACTACATTAACCTTTCGTCATTCACTCATCACCCGTTCTACAAGCCGTTCGTAATAGAAGTCAGCGACAACTGGAGATGGGGGAGCGCATACAATCTTCCGATTGATGAGCTTATGGAAGTGATGTACAATGCCATTGACAAGGGATTCACTATCGCGTGGGGTGCTGACGTCAGCGAGAAGGGATTTACACGCAACGGCACCGCTGTGGTTCCGGACGTGGATGCTGCACCGACTGCGGGCTCCGATCAAGAGCATTGGATTGGAAAGTCTGACGAAAAGTCTTCGGAGCAGACTTCTGCAGAGGAAAAGAAAATAACTCAGGAGATGCGTCAGATTGCCTACGACAACAAGCAGACGACCGATGATCATGGAATGCAGATTTATGGCCTCGCAAAAGATCAGAACGGCAATCCTTTCTTCATCGTAAAGAACTCTTGGGGCGAGGCCGGGGCATACAAGGGAATATGGTATGCGTCAGATGCTTATGTCCGTTACAAGACTCTCAACATTGTTGTTCATAAAGACGCGCTTCCAAAGTCGATAAAGAAGAAGCTTGGCATAAAATAAGTTGTCCATATTCGGATGATTGATTATGGTAAGCATTCGTAAAAATATTCCCAACACCATCACATCAATGAACTTGCTCTGTGGTGTATTGGGGATTTTGTCTTGTCTGAAGGGTGATGTGCCGACGGCATTCTATCTTATGCTGGCCGCTTCCGTCTTTGATTTCTGCGACGGTCTGGCCGCAAGGGTGCTGCATGCCTATTCACCGATGGGCAAGGAACTTGACTCCCTCTCGGACATGGTCAGTTTCGGTGTTCTCCCGTCGGTGATGCTCGTATGCTTTGCTGAGCATTCGTTCTTGGGTGGGCTTGACCTCGCGTTCAACGTCTCGCCGTTCATTCACTGGCTCGTGGTGCTCTCTCCCGTGCTCGTTGCCGTGTTCTCCGGACTGAGGCTGGCAAAGTTCAACACAGATGAGCGTCAGAGCGAGAATTTTATAGGCCTTGCAACCCCTGCGGGCGCAATATTTCTTGCGGCACTCGTATGCTTCGCGATGAAGTCGGAGAGTGGGTTTGCAGCATGGCTTTCAGATTGGGCGACCGTCAGGATTATGGTTCCTGTGCTTTCTGTCACAGTCGCAGCCCTGCTTGTCTGCGAGATTCCAATGTTCGCGATGAAGATAAAAAAGGGAAGCAACCTTGCAGAGGGACACTATGGAAAACTGCGGATAGCGTTTTTTGTCGGTGCCGCTCTCATAGTAATTGCAGTCGCTGTGTTTAGGCTTCATTTCTCGATGGCATTCAGCCTTATATTTTTCTATTACATTGTCTTGAACGTTGCGGCGCTGCCGTTTACCCATAAGGACGCGAAATGAGGAAGAGGTTTCTCATATCGATTCTGATGCCGGCAATTATCTTGACAGCATGTGAAAGAAACAAGAATGTTTCAGAACCATACCTGCCCTTTGTAAAGCAGGCACTCACTGATACGAGTTCTGCTTCCAAGCACATTCTTGACAAATATGTTCCAAACAATGTGGCAGGAAGCATCGCAGTCATAGGAGATTTGGAGTCGGTATGCCGCATGGTGTCTGACTTTCTGTGCTCAGACCGTTTCGATAACATCGACGGGCGCGAACAGCCGGATGAGCTGCATGACTTTGCCGGGGAGACGTTCACTCCTGTCTTTGACATGGCAAACTCTCCATATGCCGGCTACATTGAGGCCGAGAATATTCCTGCAATGCGCGAGGCTGCAGTCAGCATGGCAGTGGCTTCTTTGGGTAGCAGTTGCTATTCAAACACCTTTGACGAAGATATGACTTCATCCCGCATTCCTGCAAAGGTTCTGATTGTGGATTCCCCATACCTGTGCCGCTATGCGTTGAAGGACATTGACACTCTACTTGTCTCTGCGGGGATTGACGTCCCTGTTCTCTCACTTTCTGACGAGATGATGCGCCGCGCCGGAACACGCCACCCGAATGGGCTGATTGCCGTTCTTGCCGGGAGTAAGGAGATTGAATATGGCTTGTACAAAGGAGTATATGAACGGTGTCGTAATGGTTCTGATTCATTTCCCGACTACATCGAACATACGGTCTCAGGCGCTGACTCTAAGACAGTATTCATGGAATTTCTTGACAACTATCTGGCTTCGGGCGCTCAGGAGAAGATTTCTGCCGTGCTTGTCGGTGTCTCGTCCGATTCGCTCAATGTCCGTGAACTCTCGGAGGTGTTGGAGGAGATAAGGACGTCTCAGGGACTTGATATGGAAAACTACCGCGCAGTGCTTGACGAGAACTTTGAATTTATCGGGGGAGAGGATGCTGTTATTCAAGCGTGCTACAATGTTCTTCGCGGTCATAATCTGTTCACGCATAAGATTGCATACCCTTCGGTGAAGGCATACGTGACAGTTCCGTCGTCGAGCGTTCCGCTTGAAAGTGTCAGTTTCGGCGGCACGCTTTCCGACAAGTTCAAGTATAACCATTCGGCGGATGCAAGTATTCAGATTACGCGGACAGTCCCTCTTGGACGCTTGTATATGAGTGACGAGTATCTTGAAAAGGTCAACCGTCTTGTAGCTCCGGTGATACTCAATATGGACAGGCTGACGGAGTGATGTACAGTTTAATTAAAGAGCAGTGCAGAGGTGAACGAAAACAGATTCATAGAGAACATACTTCCGGAGGCGATTGAAACGATGCCGCTGGCTTCATTTCCGGGGGAGATATGTGTAATAGACTCATTGTCTGAGGATTATAGGAAAGCTGTCCGTTACTTGAAAAGACAGAAGATTCTCGGTTTCGACACGGAAACGAAGCCCTGCTTCACTCCCCGCACACCAAATCCCGGCGTCGCGCTTCTGCAGCTTTCGGGCGGCGGCAAGGCGTTTCTCTTCAGGATAAAGTCGCTTGGGATGCAGCGGGCATTATGCAACATTCTTGCAAATCCCGACATCGTAAAGGTGGGAGCAGCAACAACGGACGACGTGAGAGGGCTTCAGCGCTATGCGAAGTTCAAACCCTCTTCTTTCGTGGATTTGCAGAAGATTGTCCCTGAATGGGGGATACGCGACAAGAGCGTCAAAAAGATGGCTGCAATCATTCTCGGAGTCAAGGTTTCCAAGACACAGCAGCTCTCCAATTGGGAGGCGGACACGCTTTCAGAGCCCCAAATGAAATATGCTGCCACAGATGCGTGGATCTGCCGTGAGATGTATTTAAAACTGAAGAATACGGAACTCAAGCCGCTGGCGCCAACGACTGTAGCATTCAAAGGTGATGTTGTTTCGGTTGAGATAATAGAAAACAAAGAACATATATGCTAAAGGTAATACTTCGCAAAGGCCGGGATGAGTCGGTGCGTCGCTTTCACCCGTGGGTGTTTTCCGGTTCAATAGCACAGATTCAAGGCACTCCTGCGGAAGGTGACCTCGTGTCGGTTTATGCCGCGGACGGGACATTTCTTGCGTGTGGTCACTACCAGATAGGCTCAATAGCAGTCCGGATTCTCAGCTTTGACTCGGATGTCCTTGCACCGGACTTTTGGGAGACGATGATTTCCAGGGCGCTCGCTGTGCGCATCGCTGCATCTCTTGCAGAGCCACCTGCCGGATTTGCTCCTGAACGCACTATGTCGGGGTCGAAGACATCGGTTGTAGGACGAACAAACTGTTACCGTCTGGTTCATGGGGAAGGAGACAGCCTTCCGGGGCTTGTTATTGACTACTATAATGGTGTATGCGTGATGCAGGCCCATTCCGTAGGAATGTTTCGAGCAAGAAAACAGATTTGTCTTGCGCTTCAATCTATTTATGGTGACGCTCTGAAGGCGGTTTACGACAAGAGTTCGGGCACAGCGCCTTTCAAGGCGGGGCTCGACTTGGTCGACGGATACATGTATAGAAAAGACGGATTCAGTGACGACGAGCAGATTGTTCTTGAAAATGGGCATAAGTTTATAGTGAACTGGACAGAAGGACAAAAAACAGGATTTTTTCTTGATCAGCGAGAAAACCGTGCACTTGTGGAGCGCTATGCTGCCGGTCGCCGCGTTCTCAATCTCTTCTGCTACACAGGAGGCTTTTCCGTGTATGCTCTGGCCGGAGGCGCAATTCACGTCGATTCTGTCGATAGTTCTGCACGTGCCATGGAACTGGTTGAAAAAAATGTGTCGCTGAACAGTTTTACGACCGGTTCAGAAACTGCTCAACATCAGGGACTTTGCTGCGATGCCATTGATTATGTGAAAAACATTCCGGAAGGAAAATACGATCTTATCATCGTTGACCCTCCTGCATTTGCAAAGCACCGTGGGGCCAGAGATAATGCTCTGCGGGCCTACCAGAGACTCAATGCGGCTGCCATTTCAAAGGTTGCGCCTGGAGGACTCGTCTTTACTTACAGTTGTTCCCAAGTCGTTGACAAGGAAGCCTTTGCACTTGCCGTGTTCTCCGCTGCCGCCCAGACCGGAAGGAGTGTCCGCATCCTCGACCGTCTCAACCAACCGGCCGACCACGCCGTTAACATCTACCACCCGGAAGGGGAGTATTTGAAGGGACTGCTGCTGTATGTAGAGTAAGGTTGCTGAAACAATTTTCAACGCAAACACACAGAAAAGTTTGCACAAAGGAAAAATTTTCCTAACTTTGCATTCCCAAAGGAAATATGGTGCTATGGCCGAGGGGCTAGGCACAGGTCTGCAAAACCTGCTACAGCAGTTCGAATCTGCTTGGCACCTCCAAAAGAAGAGTTCGCGCAAGCGAGCTCTTTTTTTTACGATTGTTTGGAGACATTACACGTGGTTTTATCTGTTGCAAATATTTTAAGAATGTGCGGTTTTTCGTGTTTTTTGTGTATGTTTGTAACCTTTCAACAATAGTACGAAACTTTTTTTAACTACTACAAACACAAAACTATGACATTTCTTTTCTATTTCGTACCGGTGGCGGCAGTGATTGCACTTCTGTTCGCCTGGTTGTTTTTCCGACAGATGATGAAGGAAAGTGAGGGAAACGTGACGATGCAGGAAATCGCGCGGTTCGTAAGGGAAGGGGCTATGGCCTATCTAAAACAGCAGTACAAGGTTGTGACTATTGTCTTCATTGTGCTTGCTGTTTTTTTTGCGGTTCTGGCCTATGTTTTTCACGTCCAGAACCCTTGGGTTCCGTTTGCATTCCTCACCGGTGGATTCTTCTCCGGTCTTGCGGGGTTTGTGGGAATGAAAACAGCGACCTATGCTTCTGCGAGGACAGCAAATGCGGCTATGCGTTCGCTCAACAGCGGTCTTAAGGTGGCATTCCGTTCGGGAGCCGTGATGGGACTCACGGTTGTTGGTCTCGGTCTTCTCGACATCGCATTGTGGTGGCTCATTCTTTCGGCATTTTATCCGACTGACGATCCTCATAACCTCGTCATCATCACAACGACAATGCTTACTTTCGGAATGGGTGCATCCACACAGGCACTTTTTGCGCGTGTCGG
>ULPF01008238.1_pt1 | contig 11269 bp, 7 predicted proteins | sample 1953271 | NCBI WGS metagenome assembly ULPF01 (sample SAMEA4835622, study PRJEB28245) | human gut metagenome | biome: gut microbiome; material: fecal sample | place: Denmark | collected 2008
CAAGGATATTAATGAGGCCGTGAAGTGGTATCGAAAGGCTGCAGAGCAAGGCCAGACCAAAGCAAAGGAAAGATTGAAAGAATTAGGGTATTAGAAAAAACAAATAACCGATATAACTATGAGAAAAAGATTATTTGCAATTTTAGTGGTGTTGGCGTTGGTGCCAATGGCTGCTACGGCAGGAGAGAAACAAGAGGCTAAGCCTCTGAAGGAGTTGCAACAGGCGTTTGTGGACTTGCGTTTCGGCATGTTTATCCACTTCAATATGCCTACGTTTTGCCCAGAGGACTGGTGCGATCCAGATGCCAGCCCAGAGTTGTTCAACCCGGTGAAGCTCGATTGCTCGCAGTGGGCAAAGGCTGCTAAGTCGGCAGGGATGACCTACGGCTGCCTCACCACTAAGCACCATAGCGGATTCTGCATCTGGGACACCAAGAGCACCGACTACAACGTGATGCGTTCGCCACTGAAGCGCGACGTGGTGCGCGAGTTTGCCGATGCATATCGCAAGGCTGGTTTGAGAGTGATGCTGTATTACTCGATACTCGACACACATCATCGTTTGCGCCCAGGATGCATTCGCCCTGAGCATTTGACGATGATTAAGACACAGCTCACCGAGTTGCTCACACAATATGGCGACATCGATGCGTTGATTATCGACGGTTGGGATGCTCCTTGGAGCCGTATCTCCTACACCGACATACCATTTGCCGAAATCTATCGCATGATTAAGAGCCTTCAGCCAAATTGCTTGGTGATGGACCTTAATTCGGCAAAATATCCAGCCGAGGGCTTGTTCTACTCAGATATTAAGGCTTATGAGCAAGGCGCTGGCCAGAAAATCTCGAAGGACGAAAACAATCTGCCTGCTATGTCGTGCTTGCCATTGCAGCCACACTGGTGGTTCTGGAAGGATTATTTCCCAACAACGCCAGAACTGAAGACTGCGGAATTTATCGTGAAAGAAAACGTCGACCCAATGGGCAAGGTGTTCTGCAACTTTATGCTCAACGTAGCGCCCAATCGCGACGGCTTGATGGACGACAACGCAGTGAAGCGCTTGAAGGAAATAGGCGCACTTTACACCAAGCGCGGCCATGTGGCTGACCTCGGACACTTTGAGGATGCCATAAACGTGCCAAACATCGCTATTGGCAAACCAGTAGAAGGCACTTGGAGCTACGACTGCCAGTTGTTTGACTTTATCAACGACGACAGCTTTAAGACAGCGTGGTATGCTCACAACTCGGTGAAGAATCCTAATGTGACCATCTCGCTCGGTTCGGAGCAACCATTCAATGCCATAGTGATAACCGACGTAGAGAACGATGATATGCAGGAATATACCTTGGAATATCGTAGCAACAACGTGTGGAAGACCATATTCACAGGCAAGGCTAAGAACGCCAAGCGTGTGAAGTATCACCGCTTCGACACCGTATGGGGCGATGCCGTGCGCCTGACAGTGCATAGCTATAAGGGCGAAATGCTTGGCATAGAAGAATTGGGCATCTACAACGAGGTGCGATAATCCCCGATTTGAGTTAACCCCAGATATGGGTTAACCCCCTTCGACGTAGGAGAGGAAAACGAGAGCGACCGACAAATCAACGAGTGTTGATCTGTCGGTTGCTTGATATATCGATTATTCGCAAATTGGGTTATAACCCAATTTGGGTTTAAGCTTCGAGCTTGCGGTAGCGTATGCGCTTAGGTTCTTCTATGCCGAGGCGTTTAGCCTTGTTTACCTCATAGTCGGAGTAAGAACCTTCGAAGAAGAACACTTCGCCATTGCCTTCAAATGCGAGGATGTGGGTGCAAATGCGGTCGAGGAACCAACGGTCGTGGCTGATAACCACAGCACAGCCGGCAAATTGCTCAAGACCTTCTTCGAGAGCACGCAGGGTGTTCACGTCGATGTCGTTGGTAGGTTCGTCGAGCAGCAGCACGTTGCCCTCTTGCTTCAGAGCTAAGGCGAGTTGCAAGCGATTGCGCTCACCACCCGATAGCACGCCACACTTTTTCTCTTGGTCGCCTCCCGAGAAGTTGAAACGGCTCAGATAAGCGCGGGCATTGATTTCTCTGCCACCCATGCGCAGAGTTTCGTTGCCTTGGCTGATAACCTCGTAAACAGTCTTTTCAGGGTCGATGTCCTTGTGTTGTTGGTCAACGTAGGCGAGTTTCACTGTTTCGCCCACCTCGAATGTGCCCGAATCTGGAGTCTCAAGGCCCATGATAAGGCGGAATAGGGTGGTCTTACCCACGCCGTTAGGACCGATAACGCCGATGATTCCAGCAGGAGGCAACGTGAACGACAAGTCGTTGTAGAGCGTTTTGCCAGAGAAACTCTTAGCGATATTCTGCGCCTCAATCACCTTATTGCCAAGGCGTGGTCCGTTAGGGATGAATATTTCAAGGTGTTGTTCCTTCTCCTTTTGGTCCTCAGAGAGCAGACGGTCGTAGGAGTTAAGACGCGCCTTACCCTTGGCTTGGCGAGCCTTAGGTGCCATGCGCACCCATTCCAATTCTCGTTCGAGGGTCTTGCGGCGTTTGCTTGCCACCTTCTCTTCCATAGCCATGCGCTTGCTTTTTTGGTCGAGCCAAGAAGAGTAGTTGCCCTTCCAAGGAATACCCTCACCGCGGTCGAGTTCGAGAATCCATCCAGCCACGTCGTCGAGGAAGTAGCGGTCGTGGGTCACGGCGATAACGGTGCCCTCATATTGGTTGAGGTGTTGTTCCAACCAGTCGATGCTTTCGGCGTCGAGGTGGTTGGTAGGTTCGTCGAGCAGCAGCACGTCGGGCTTTTGCAGCAACAGGCGGCATAGAGCCACGCGGCGGCGTTCACCGCCCGATAGGTGTTGAGCCTTTTGGTCGGCAGGCGGCAGGCGCAGAGCAGCCATTGCGCGCTCAAGGCGAGAATCGAGGTTCCACGCGTCGGTGGCGTCGAGCACGTCTTGCAATTCGGCTTGGCGGGCGAAAAGTTCGTTCATGCGCTCCTCGCTTTCGTAGTATTCAGGCAGACCGAATTTGTTGTTGATTTCCTCATATTCGGCAAGCGAATCAACCACCGATTGCACGCCCTCTTTCACAATCTCAAGCACGGTCTTGTCGTCGTCGAGGTGTGGGTCCTGAGGCAGATAGCCCACCGAGTAGCCCGGCGAGAACACCACTTCGCCTTGATAGTCATTGTCGATGCCGGCAATAATCTTGAGCAGGGTGGATTTACCAGCACCGTTCAGACCGATGATGCCGATTTTAGCACCATAGAAAAACGACAGGTATATGTTTTTGAGAATCTGTTTATTGGTTTGTTTGATGGTCTTGTTGAGACCAACCATCGAGAAGATGATTTTTTTGTCGTCGACTGTAGCCATATTTTATTTTTGGATTTTAGTGTTTTATACGTGGTGTGGTGCATTAGGGGGCGATAAGCCATAGCGCACAACTGCGAAGTTAGCAAATAATCTTGCTTTTTGCAAAATGTTTTGAATATTGGTGAAAGTAGCGAGGCTGAAATGGGGCAAACGTGGAAAAAAATTCGTAATATTGTAAATTGAAACAGAAGGTTTTGTTCAGCCCCTTGGAATTGATAAAAAGTGACTGTGGCGAGCGGTTGGGCAATAGAATGACATAACCTAAATTGTATTAAAACTAATAATGAGAATTTTCAGATTAATGTTTAGCGTTGCTACTGTTCTTGCGTGTGGATTAGCGGCGACAGCAGGCGAAAAGCCGTATTGGCAAGATGTGAATGTGACGTCGGTGAACCGCTGTGAGCCGCGTGCATCGTTTATGTCGTATTCGACTCGAGAGGCTGCTCTCGCCAACCGTTATGAGGGAAGCGAATATTATCGCTTGCTCAATGGCACGTGGAAGTTTAAGTATGCCGAATGCGAGGATCAGTTGCCCGCCGATGTAGTGGATGCCGGTGTCAACACCTCATCGTGGGATGAGATAAACGTTCCGGGCAACTGGGAGTTGCAGGGCTTTGGCGATGCTATCTATACCAACACTCCATATGATTTCTGCCCAGTGAATCCACGTCCGCCATATCTGCCTAAGGAAAACCCGGTGGGTGTGTATCGCCGCACGATGAACATCCCAGCAGAATGGCTCGACCGCGACATATTCTTGCATTTCGCTGGCGCTAAGTCGGGCGTGTATGTCTATATCAACGGCAAGGAAGTGGGCTACTTCAGCGACTCGAAGACCGACGCTGAATTTAGCATTAACGATTTTGTGAAGGCTGGCGACAACGAGTTGGCTGTGAAAATCTATCGCTACAGCGTGGGCTCGTATCTGGAGTGTCAAGACTTCTGGCGCATTAGCGGCATTGAGCGCGATGTGTATGTCTATTCGCAACCGAAGATGCACATTGAAGACCTCTTTGTGACATCGACTCTTGACGATAACTATACTGACGGAATTTTCAGCACGGCTGTGCGTCTGAGAAACAACACTTTGGCCGACGAAGGCGTGACTGTGACGTATGAGCTATATGATGCCGATGGCAAGGTGGTGCTGCGCAATGCCGCTGCCGTTACGGTGAAAAAGAGAGATGAATATATGTTCCGCATGAGCGGAAACCTGGCTAACGTGAAGACTTGGACTTCGGAGGCGCCAAATCTATATAAGTTGGTGGTTTCGCTGGCAAATGGCGGCAAGGTTGAGGAATATGTGTCGCAGAACGTGGGTTTCCGTCGTATTGAGATAAAGCAGCTCGACGAGAAATCTCCAAGTGGCCGACCAATCACGGCATTGCTGATCAATGGCAAGCCTATAAAACTGAAGGGTGTGAACATTCACGAGCATAATCCTGCCACTGGCCACTATGTGACAGAGGAATTGATGCGTCGCGACGTTGAATTGATGAAGCGAAACAATATCAATGCTGTGCGCTTGTGCCACTATCCTCAAGACCACAAATTCTATGAACTGTGCGATGAATATGGATTGTATGTCTACGACGAGGCGAATATCGAGAGCCACGGCATGGGATATAACCTCGCTAAGGGCCGTACGCTCGGCAACAATCCTGATTGGATGGAGCAGCACGTTGCGAGAGTAAGCAATATGTTTGCCCGCGACAAAAATCACCCAAGCGTGATCATCTGGTCGCTTGGCAATGAGGCTGGCAACGGCGTGAACTTCTATGAGTGCTATATGAAAATGAAGGCTTTGGAAAAGGACTTCCACAATCGCCCAGTGTGCTATGAGCGTGCCGAATATGAGTGGAACACCGACATGATTGTTCCGCAGTATCCTGGCGCCGACTGGTTTCACGCTATGGGTGGGAACGGCAGCGACCGCCCTGTGTGCCCGTCGGAATATGCGCATGCTATGGGTAACTCCACTGGTAGCCTCTGGGATCAGTGGCGCGAGATATATGCCTACACCAATCTGCAGGGTGGCTTCATCTGGGACTGGGTGGACCAAGGTTTTGATGCTGTTGACGAGAAGGGTGTGCACTACTTCACCTACGGCGGCGACTATGGCAAAAATCGCCCATCTGATGCCAACTTCCTTTGCAACGGCATCGTGAACCCCGACCGCAATCCTCATCCTGCTATGGCTGAGGTGAAATATGCTTATAGCGACGTGGCGTTTGAGGCTGTGGATGCTGCTGCAGGCAAATATAAGGTGAAGAACAGATTCTACTTCACTTCGCTCGCTGGTTATAGCATCAACTGGAAGATTTTGGAGAATGGCAAGGCGATTAAGTCGGGCAAGACTGTGATGAACATTCCTCCTCAGGGTGAACAGATAATCTCGGTGCCTGTGGTAAAGGCTAAGGCTGGCAAGGAATATCTGGTGACATTTAGTGCCACCACACTGCGCGCCACAGCGCTTGTGCCTGCCGGACATGAGGTGGCTCACGACCAATTTGCAGTGTCGGCCACTCCAAGCATGGCTGCGGTGAAGAAAGCCGGAGCTGCATTGAGCGTGGACAACAACGGCGATCAGATAGTGGTAAAATCAGCCATAGTGAACTTCTGCTTCGATAAGGCGAAGGGCATGGTTACTTCATATATGGTTGGCGGCAAGGAATACTTCTATGAGGGTTTTGGCATACAGCCTAATTTCTGGCGTGGCCCTACCGACAACGATTATGGCAACCGTATGCCAGAACGCTTGCAGATATGGAAGCAGTCAAGCACCAATTTCAAGGTGGCAAAAGCATCGGCTGCTATCGAAGGCGTTAATGCCGTGTTGGATGTGACGTATTTATTGCCTGCCGGCAACACATTCACGCTTAAGTACACTGTGATGCCATCGGGCGTGGTGACCGTGAATGGCGATTTCGCAGCCTTGACGCAAGGCGAAGCCGCTAAGGGCGATGTGCCTCGCATAGGCATTCGCTTCCGTATGTCTGCCGCCGACAACAATGTGCAATATTATGGACGTGGTCCGGAAGAAAACTATGCCGACCGCAAGATGGGTACGCTCGTGGGCATCTATTCAGCCCTTGCCGATGATATGAAGTATGACTATGTGCGTCCGCAGGAGTGTGGACACCACACTGATACCCGCTGGATTACCCTTAGCAACGCTTCGGGTGCAGGATTGAAGGTGATGAGCAGCGTGCCATTTGAGTTCAACGCGCTGCGCAACTCGGTGGAGGATTATGATTGCGAGAACAACATCAATCGCCCACGTCAGTGGCACAATTTCTCGGCAGAGGAGATTGCCTCGCACGACGATGCCGCGATGAAGAATAAGATGCGCCGTCAGACTCACATCAACGACATCTCTCCACGTCCATTCGTAGAGGTGTGCATCGATGCCAAGCATTCGGGTGTGGGTGGCTACGACAGCTGGGGCTCACGTCCAGAGCAGAGATACTTGATTCCAGCCTCTGAGCAGCACTCGTTCTCGTTCACAATGGTTCCGATGAAATGATAAACATAAAATAAATTTTTTGAGATGCTTAAAAGACTATCAGTATTAGTGGTTGTGGCACTCGTGGCAATGGCTGCAGTGGCACAAGAGATGGCGGTGTCAAAATCCGCTTATAAGAAGTGTGTGTATGTGGTGGGCGGCGATTCGTTGCTTTATCGCGAACTCGTGCCAGAGAATGCCGGCAAGAAGAAATTCCCATTGGTGGTGTTTATGCACGGTGCTGGCGAGAGAGGCAGCGACAATGAGTTGCAGTTGACACATGGCGCACAGATGTTTCTCAATCCAGTGAATAGAATTAAATATCCTGCTTATGTACTGTTTCCACAGTGCCCTGAGACAGAATACTGGGCATATCATCCAGGAATCAAGAAGTCGAGCTATCCCGATTCGATGCCTGTAGTGAAAGAGCCATCAAAGTTGTTGGTGATGGTGCGCGGTTTGGTTGAGAAATACATTGCCGAGGGCAAAGTAGACGCCGACCGTGTGTATGTGATAGGATTGTCGATGGGTGGCATGGCTGTGTTTGACATGGCAGAGCGCTATTCTGATATGTGGGCTGCTGCAGTGCCTATCTGCGGAAGCATCAATCCTAATCGCATCGATAAGTCGCGTAAGGTGAATTTCCGCATATTCCATGGCGATGCCGATGCCGTGGTGCCTGTTGAAGGCTCGCGCAAGGCATACCTGCGATTGAGAGAGTTGGGCGCCAATGTTGATTATGTAGAGTTCCCAGGCTGTACTCACGGCAGCTGGAATCCGGCATTCAATTTGCCAGACTTTATGGAGTGGATATTCAGCAAGCGCCGAGGCAAATAATATTTTCTCACAAATAATGATACAAGACCCACATCGCCTGTTGAGTGTGATGTGGGCTTTTTTTTCGTGGTATTATGATTGCCGTAATCACCGTCAGTGAGGTGTTATCACGTTGCTGTTGTGTTGTTTTCACGCTGATCGCGCAGATTGGGCAGATTTTGGGGATTTCCGACGCCGGTGGATAACGCCCGCCGTTGGTGATTTAATTTCACGCAGATTCCCGCAGATAGGGCAGTTTTTTTTGAATTTCACGTCGGAGGACAACACCCGCCAGTAGGGACGTGGCATGCCGGAGGCCTTACCCCCTTATTCCATCAATAAACATGCCCCACAAAATAAATCTGCTTGATTTGCGGCATCTGCGTGAGCTTTAAACCAACAACGATGCGACACCACTCGCCAGAGCGATGTCATCCTCCTAATGGCCGAATTGGGTTAGAATGAATGCAGGTAGCAGAGAGTGCGGTGCCAGCGCTGGGCAGCGAGATCGTCGGGGCGGAGCAGGAAGCACAGCATGCCACAATCGTAGAATTGCAGATTGCAATCGTCGTCGCAGTCTACTTGTAACAGCGACAGGCACTTAGGGTATTGCTCTTCGATTTCGTCGAAGAATGGTTTGCCTAATAATTTAAATCCTGACTCCTTGTCATCGCAGATGCTGAATGTGATGCCTTGCGCCGGTAGTCCGAAAGGCGTGCCATCGGAGTTCACCACCTTGTGCGTGTGCAGATTGTCGCATGTTGGCGAGTAGAGCACTCTATAGCGTGGCATTTCCCACTGGCCCATTCCTGGAGAATCGACGTCGTGGTTGCCGAGGAAGTAATCAATGTCAGCAAAGAAATATAGCATGCCAATGTGGGGCAGAAGACCCTCGGCATCGAGCGGCGCAATGTCGCTGAGGCGTATTTGGCACAGGAATGTCATGGGGTCGGTGCTTGGCATGCCGTCATCGTCGTCGAAAGCTATTTCGGGGTATTCCATATCGTAGGGCAAATCGGGAAATCCCCACATCTTAGAGCGTCCAGTGATGTCGCCCGTTGCCTCGGTGAAATTTAGTTTTATTGCCATATTGAGAGGGTTTATTAGTCAAACATTACTCTTGGATTCATCATGTGAGGGTCGCGCCAAGAGATGCTGAATTGCTTCAGCGCTCGCCTGCGTTCGTGCCAAAAGGCGAAGCAAAATCCCATGCCGCGTGGCACGTCTTTGAGGTGGGCATAGGCTATGCGGTCGGCTTCGTCGATCACCTCCTCCCAGTGTTCGGTCCACTCCACAGGGTCGTGCTTGAGATGGCTTTGGTCTACAATCTTTTCAAACATACTGTTGTCGGCATAATAGATATTGCGAGCCAATGCATCCTTCTCGTGAATCAGGTCTTCGGTGATGCCGAGTTCGTGGCCAGATGATGCTTCGATGCCATATAGCACGTCAATCTGTATTTTGCACAACTCCAGTTTGAGGCGAGGGTGCTCGTAAATGAGGTTGAGCATGCGTGAATTAAGGCTATACAATTCGTTGTTGAAATGCTCGTAGTTGCTCAGTTCTTTGGCCATATCCACATAGTGGCGTATCAGTGCGGTCACTTCCCAAGGTCGGTCTTGCTCTCTCGCGAGCGATTCGGCCTTTTCCACGCATTGGTGGCAGCTTTGCATTCGTGTGTCGATGTCGGGGTCCATGGTCCAATCGTCTTCACCCACTTCTTGCTCAGGTTCGTAGTCGTCTTCGCTGAAATCGTCATCAAGGTCATCGCCAGATTCACTCATCTTGGCTTCATATTGTGGCAAATACACATTCTCGATGGCTGTGGCATGCGATTGTAGATGTCCTTGCTTATATCCTTCGCATACCGTTTCGAGAATGTCGTCGTAGCCCAGCATAAGTGCTCTGTAGGCGTTTTCATAGGCTTGCTCATCGGTGTAATCATCGGGCGCGTTGTGGCGGGAGAGAATCATTTCTGCCAATGCCGCGTAGCAGATAGGATTGCGCAAAGCAGCACCGCGCAGATACCAAATCCAGGCTTTGAAGTTGTCCTGTTTGAATCCAAAGCGACCGTTTTCGTAGAAGTCGGCGAGATAGCCGGCACAGAAGCCATCGCCCAAGAGCCAACCGTATTGGAGGTCATCGGAGAGAGCCTTGGTGACCGCTTCCTTGTTTTCGTCGCTCATCTTGTGATAAGCTTCTTCGGTGATGAGCATTGCATATTCCATAAATGCCTCTGGCGCATCGATGTTTTTGCCTTTTTCCATCAATTCGGAGAATTGTTCGCGGTTGATGATTCTGCCCATCTCGTCGCTGCAAGAGTAGTAGGCAAACCAGAACAGCGATTGGCTGTCGCCATATTGATACGCCTTCTCGTAGTAGGCTACAGCATCATCTATTCGCCCTAATTGCACACAAGCGTCAGCCATCAGGTGATAATACACTGGGTCGGGCGCATCGCTACATTCATCGGCCACATGCTGGCTGGCAAAATCGAAGGCCTGCTGAGGGTTGGGCTCTGTGCCGCACAGGCCGTGGGTCAAGTCGCGTATTTGCTGTTGCTTGGCCCTCTCGCTGCCTTCGGCTAATGCTTGCATCAGTTCTTGCTGATAACGGTTGATGTCGGCCTCGCCGAAGTCGCCGTCGCGATAGATGTAGGCACGGCACACGCGAGCATCGGCAATGCCGCCCTCAATGGCGCGGGTGAAATACTCCTCGGCTATCTTGGTGGAGTTGGGCAATATCTGTAGGCGGTCGTGTATGCGGGCAAATGTGTATTGCATATAAGTGTCGCCTTGTTCGGCCAAAGCTTGTATGCGATTGATGTCTTCGTGGAGTTGCGACACGTTGTTGTTCAGGCCCACAAGGCGCAAGAAAAGGCGTTGTATATCCTCGCCTTCATTTAGGCGGTTGGCAAGAAGCCAGAAAGCGTCTACCACTTTGTAGTTGAGTATAAGATCTTGAATGTGCTTAATCATATGCGTGCGTATTAGTTTTTTTTGAAGTTGGTTGCTTTAGCCGTTAAGGATAAATTTTGGCTTAAAGATAATCATATTTGTTGATATTATGAGTGTAAGACGAGTTTTGTGCTCATAATTTGCCCAAATTTTTGCTTAATGGTGCGTGAAATGCCGTGTTTTAGGGATTTTTTGCAAAAAACTATGGGTTTAGAGTTGGATAAGTGGTGTGATAGTGGTTATATTTGTGAAATAGAAATGCTTAGAATTTATTTTTAACTTTAATTTTTCAACTATGAAACTATTTAGAACTTTTGCATTGGTGTGCATAATGGCGCTTGTAGGCTCAATCGCTTGCAACGCTCAGACTTGTACGAAGTCATGCGAAAAGCACAAAAAGGAATTGTGCGCAAAAGAAAAGAAATGTGACAAAACAGCTGAAAAATGCGGCAAGGCTTGCGATAAGGCCGCAAAGAAGTGCGACAAGGCTTGCGACAAGGCCGCAAAGAAATGCGACAAGGCTTGCGATAAGGTCGTAAAGAAGTGCGACAAGGCTTGCGACAAGCATTAATACACACAACCCCCCAATAAGTGTGGCAGTCGGGTGATATAAG
>ULPF01040302.1_pt1 | contig 11180 bp, 13 predicted proteins | sample 1953271 | NCBI WGS metagenome assembly ULPF01 (sample SAMEA4835622, study PRJEB28245) | human gut metagenome | biome: gut microbiome; material: fecal sample | place: Denmark | collected 2008
GACCTCGCTCCGATGCTGCTTCAGGTGGCGGCATTCGGCGAGAGAGACATCCTTTCGCTGCCATGGATCACTCCACCGTCAGCAGGCAGCGTAGGCAAGGCGCAGCATCTTCTGAAACTCCTCGGAGCCGTGGATGCCGACGGAAAGTTAACCGCCATTGGAAAACAGATGGCTGCAATGCCCTGTCATCCACGTGTGGCAAGGATGATATTGGGATGCCGCACAAAGGAGATGAGAAGTCTGGCATGCGACATCGCCGCTATCCTCGAAGAGAAAGACCCGCTGACTGCCGAAGAGTCTGCCGACATTACGATACGTATAGGAGTGCTGCGCTCGTGCAGAAGCAAGAGGAACGTAGGCCGCTGGCAGCGCATAGCGATGATATCACGGGAATACCAGCGCATGACAGGAGCTACCGAAGACAATGCAGCCATCGATGCCGACGATGCCGGGCTGCTGATTGCCTATGCCTATCCGGAACGTGTGGCGATGGCAACCGACGATGTGGGAGGCTACAAGCTTGCCAGTGGCGACAATGCTTCGCTGTCTGTCACCGATGCCCTCTCGGCAAGCAAATGGATTGCCGTGGCGTCTCTCTATTCACAGAGCAACGGCGGACGTATATATCTTGCCGCACCGGTTGATGTGGAACAGATGGAGACAACTTCATTGGACAATGGTTCATGGAACTCAAAAGAGGGCATGGTGGTGATGCGAAGGGAGCAGAGAATCGGTAAACTCATCGTTGGCAGCAAACCGATACACGATGCCGACAAGGACAGGGTGGTGGAGATTGTGTGTGATGCCGTGAGGAAAGACGGACTGAGCATGCTGGACTGGAGCGATGATGTGGTGAGACTCCAGAACCGTGTGGCTGCCGTTGCCGCCTGGCATCCAGACATGGAACTGCCTGATATCTCAACTCCACACCTGATGCAGACGGCGGGCAGTTGGCTGCCTATGTATCTCGTTGAAGGCAGCAGAGTCATGACATCTGTGACAGAGATGAAAAAGCTGGACTTGAGAGACATCATCTGGGCAACGATACCATACGACAAGCAGCAGGAGATAGACCGGCTCGCTCCAGAATACGTCGTCGTGCCTACGGGCAGCAGGATACGCATCGACTATCGTCAGGGATCGGCAGCACCGGTGGTGAGCGTAAGACTGCAGGAATGTTTCGGTATGACGGAGACACCAACAGTGGACGACGGCAGACAACCGCTGCTCATGGAACTGCTTTCGCCGGGATTCAAACCGGTGCAGCTCACTCAAGACCTTGCCAACTTCTGGCGTGAGACATACTTTGACGTGAGAAAAGAACTGAAGCGCCGCTATCCCAAACACTGTTGGCCCGACAATCCTTTGGATGCCAAGGCGGTGAAGAAATAAGAATCGGCATACAACAAAAACTCCCCCAACTGTCATTAGAACGTTTGGGGGAGTTGTATCTTACATCTGCTTCACCTTCAATGCCCTCATGGCATTTATCACGGCAATTACCGTCACGCCGACATCAGCAAACACCGCCATCCACATCGTAGCCAGTCCGAAAGCGGCAAGCACGAGTACGAGCAGTTTGATGAATATCGCAAACACCACGTTCTGCATGGCGATGGCTATCGTACGGCGTGCTATTCTTATCGCCGTAGCTATCTTCGACGGCTTGTCGTCCATAATCACTATGTCGGCAGCCTCTATCGCCGCATCGCTGCCGAGGGCTCCCATCGCCACACCCACATCGGCGCGTGCCAATACGGGAGCATCGTTGATACCGTCGCCAACGAAGACTATCTTCTTGTCAGCCGACTTACCTTTCATCACGCTCTCCATCATCTCCACCTTGTCGGCAGGCATCAGTTCGGTGTGGCATTCGTCGATGCCAAGTTCCTTGCCAACATATTCGCCCACCTCGTGTCGGTCGCCGGTGAGCATCACAGTCTTTTCCACCCCAGTTTCCTTCAGGCGGCTTATCGCCTCCTTGGCGTCATCCTTTATCACGTCGGTCACCACGATATGTCCGGCATACGTGCCGTCTACGGCAACATGGACGATGGTGCCCACCTTATGACACTGGTGCCACCTGGCACCGATGCTTTCCATCAGCTTGGAGTTGCCCACATACACGGTCCTGCCGTTCACTGTGGCCTTCACTCCCTTGCCGGCAATCTCCTCCAGATTCTCCACGCGGCAACCGTCATCCTCGTTGCCGAACGCCGTCTTCAGAGAAACGGCTATCGGATGTGTGGAATAGCGTTCCACATGGGCAGCGAGATGCAGTAGCTCCCGTTCGTCGAAATCATTTGGATGTATGGCTTCCACCTCGAACTTGCCTTTCGTCAGCGTGCCGGTCTTGTCGAACACCACCACACCGGTCTTTGCCAGCGTGTCCATATAGTTGGAGCCCTTGATGAGAATACCCCGTCGGGATGCTCCGCCGATGCCGGCGAAGAACGTGAGCGGAACGCTGATTACCAATGCACAGGGACACGAAACCACGAGGAAAGTCAGCGCACGGTTTACCCATACGGGCAGGGCGCAGAGATAGTCGTCGGATAAGAACGGTGGCAGGAAAGCCAGTGCCAATGCCACGTATACCACTATCGGAGTGTATATGTGGGCGAATTTGGTGATGAAGGTCTCGCTCTTCGACTTGTTCTCTCCGGCATTCTCCACGAGATCGAGAATCTTGCTCACCGTGGATTCACCGAAAGATTTCTCAACTATCATCTTTATCACGCCCGACAGGTTGACGCAGCCTGAGCATATTCTTTCGCCCACTCCAGCGCTCCTCGGCATGCTCTCGCCGGTGAGAGCCATGGTGTTGAGGCTTGTCTCGCCCTCGGTTATCTTGCCGTCGAGAGGGATCTTCTCGCCAGGGCGCACTATGATTGTCTCGCCCACTGCCACTTTTCCGGGATCTACAACCTGCGTTTTGCCGTTTCTCACCACGTTTGCCGTGTCGGGGCGTATCTCCATAAGGTGTGAGATGGACTTGCGGCTGTTGTCCTCGGCGTAGTGCTCGAATAGTTCGCCCAACTGGAAGAAGAGCATCACAAACACCGCTTCGGGGAATTCAGTCTCTGCTCCCGGCAGAAAGCCTATGAGCATAGCTCCGATGGTGGCTATACACATCAGAAAATCCTCGTCGAACACCTCGCCCTCTCTGATTCCCTCTATAGCCTCACCGATTACGTCGTAGCCGATGAGAAGGAATGGCACGAGATAAACCAGCAGCAGTTGCCACACCTCGAGCCCCATTGTCTTTTCTATTGCCACGGCAATGACGAGCAACACCGCGGTAAGTATGATTCTTGTGAGTTTTTTCTTGTCCATATCTATATGTTTTAATATTTTCTTAGTCTGTAGCTTTCCATTAAGCGAGAATCGTCGTTTGGAATCAAAGGTTAAGCAATGCGGATAAAGAATGTATTTGACTGATAGCCGTATCGCTTTTGTTCGTTTGCAAAGGTATGGCAATTGTGTTGCAATCGGGTTGCAAAGACGACATGGAGTATAAAAAAGACATGCGCCGAGACTTTGTGAATCCCGGCGCATGCTGAAAATGCTGTATGATATTCCTTTATGATATTCCTGCAGTCTGTGGGAAATTCTTCATGCCCTTCTGCTGTCAGTGTGTGGCAGTAGGCTATTGGTTATGATTCTTGCGTCTGCATTCGGCACATTCTCCCTTGACCACGAATGACAGGGAGTGGGCGTAGAATCCGTCGGGCAGCGGGATGTCGTGGATGTGTATGTCGTCGAGACAGAACGAGCGCTGGCACGACTCGCAGTAGAAATGCACGTGGTTGTCGCTTTGGCTGCATTTGCCGTCACTTCTGCATAACTCGTAGTTGAGGATGCCGCGTCCGTCTTCGAACGAGTGTACGACGTCGTGCTCCAGAAACAGTGTGAGCACACGGAAGATGCTCGACTTGTCCATCGACAGGTTGAGCCGCTCCATGTCGGCAAGGCTGACGGGGCGGTCAGACTCTTCCAGCATGCGATATACCAGAATTCTGTTTGCAGTAGCCTTTACGCCCTTATGTCCAAGTTTCGTTATTATCTCTTCTGCCGTCATCTCACGATATCTCCTTTTATTCCTCCACGATTTCCACCGTCATGCTGATGTCCTCCACGGGGCGGTCGGCACGCGATGTCTCACAAGCCTGTATCTTCTCCACTACGTCGAGTCCCTCGGTCACTTCGCCGAAAACGGTGTATTGGTTGTCGAGGAACGGTGTGCCGCCGATGGTGGTGTATGCCTCACGCTGCTCGTCGGTGAATGTGGGCTTTCCCTTCTCCATGCTTATGGCCTTGGTCTCTGCCACGAGCTCGTCTTGCAGTTCCTGCAGTCCGGCGCGGTCGCGGTTGCGTCGCAGTTCCATTATCTTGTCGCGGTTTTCGCGTGCGAGCTGGTTGAATATCGTCTGTTCCTGCTGCATCTCCATCTGTCTTTCCATCTGCTGCAGTTCCGATTTCTTGTAGGTCTTTCCCCAGACGATATAAAACTGGCTTCCGCTGCTCTCGCGCTCCGGGTTCACCTCGTCGCCGAGACGGGCGGCGCTCAGCGCACCACGCTTATGGAAGAGCTGCGGATACACGAACTCTGCCGGTATGGTATAGTCCGGTCCGCCGGTTCCCAGATTCTTTCCTGCCGGTGCACCTTTGCTGTCGGGGTCGCCGCCTTGGATCATGAAATCCTTTATCACTCGATGAAACAGAGTTCCGTCGAAATATCCTTCCTTGGCGAGCTTTATGAAGTTGTCGCGATGTTTTGGGGTCTCGTCGTAGAGGCGCACGAAGATGTCGCCTAAAGTTGTTGAAATTTTAATGTCAGCCATTATATATGCTTTATGTTTCTTTTGATTGCCTAGTCCCTCATGCCGAGGTCCCATATTATGTTTGCCGCATTCTCTGCCGCCTTTTTTTCTCCGAGCGATTCTCTGATGCCGGCATATCCCTTGAGCATTGCCTGTCTTGGCTCGCCGTCGGCGATGAGCTGCTGCAGTTCGCTGGCGATGTTTTCTTCGCTGAAGGAGTCTGCCACGAGTTCCTTCACCACCGGTTTGTTGGCGATGAGGTTTACCAGTGAAATATATTTCACTTTGAGCAGATGCTTCTTGAGGAAGGCGATGACTTTCGGGATGGGAGTCTTGTAGCATACCACCTGCGGCACGTCGAAAAGTGCCGTTTCGAGAGTTGCCGTACCGCTTGTCACCGCTGCCACACGGGAGTGTGACAGCAGTTGGTAAGTCTGTCCGAACACTATTTTCACGCTGTCGTCGCCTTTCGTGAAGGTGTCGTAGTATTCCGGCGAGATGCTTGGTGCTCCGGCTATCACTATCTGGTATATGTCTCCAGCCACCCTCTTCGCCGCCCTTATCATGTATGGCAGGTTGTCTTTGATTTCCTGTTTTCTGCTTCCGGCGAGCAGGGCTATCACCGGTTTGTTGCCGTCCAGCTCGTTTCTGATAGCGAAATCAGCAAACGGCTCCTTGTATTCCTCCTTGAATTCCGCCACCTCGTCGGCAGTAGGGTTGCCCACGTAGTGGATAGGGTAGTTGTGTTTCCTCTCATAGAAATCCACTTCGAAGGGCAGGATAGAGAACATCTCGTCCACATCGCGCCGTATGTTCTTTATTCTGTATTCCTTCCATGCCCATATCTTGGGTGAGATATAGTAGTATACCGGTATGCTCGTCTTGGCATGAATATATTTGGCGATGCTCAGGTTGAAGCCGGGATAGTCGATGAGGATGAGCACGTCGGGGTCGAACTCCACGATGTCTCTCTTGCAGAGCGCCATGTTCCTGAATATCGTCTTCAGGTGTAGCAATACGGGTATGAATCCCATGTATGCCAGTTCCTTGTAGTGTTTCACCCTTGCTCCGCCTACATCCGCCATGAGGTCGCCTCCGAAGAATCTGAACACCGCCAGCGGGTCTTTCTCCTTTATCGCCCTCATCAGTCTTGAGGCATGCAGGTCGCCGCTCGCCTCTCCAGCTATAAGATAGTATTTCATTCGTTCCTCCTTGTCGTTACAGGTCCCAATCGCTGATTTTCTGCATCGCAGAATAAGCCGTAGTGTCTATCGTTGTTGGCGTTATGGCAGCGTATCCGTGGGCGAGAGCCCATTCGTCGGTGTCTGTCGCTTCCGGTTCCGTGTCGCGGAACTGTCCCACCATCCAGTAGTAGTCGTATCCTCTGGGATGTCTTTCCTTCACCAGTTCCTTCTCCCAGATGCCGTTGCACATGCGGCACACCTTCGTTCCCTTTATCTCGGGAGTGTCGGGGAAGTTCACGTTCAGACACACGTTCTTTGGCAGCCCGTCCTCCAGCACTCGTCCTGTGATGATCTTTATCAGTCGTGCGGTATTGCTGAAGTCAGCGTCGGGTGAATAGTTGCACAGAGAGAATGCCACGGATGGTATTCCCTTCATGCATCCTTCCCTTGCCACACCCATCGTACCGCTGTAATGGCTGTTCACCGAGGCGTTGTCGCCGTGGTTTATGCCGCTTATCACGATGTCCGGCATGCGGTCGCATATCTGGTCGATGGCGATTTTCAGGCAGTCCACCGGTGTTCCGTTGCATGCCCACACCTGCAGTCCCGGTTCTTCCCTTACGAGTCTGAGTCGGAGAGGTTTTTCGGATGAGAAGGCGCATGAGAATCCCGATCGTGCCGATTCCGGAGCGCACGCTATGATGTCGCCGAATCCCCTGACGTATTCCAGCAGGCTGTTTATGCCTTTGGCGGCAAATCCGTCGTCGTTGGAGATTAGGATTAATGGTCTTTTTTTCTTCATAAAAACACTAAGTTGCAACTTATTTGCTGCAAAGATAATGCAAACCGAGCGCAATACAAAATGAAAGGCTAAAGACTTTCATTTTTATTGTCGAGGTGCCGCTTATCTTATCCAAAGATAATGCAAAAATCCGATTGAGCGAGAGAAATGGGAATATATTCACATTTCCGAGCGTGAGGATTTTATCAAAACCGAGTGCAATACAAAATGAAAAGGCAAAGACTTTCATTTTTATTGCCGAGGTGCCGCTTTTATCAATAGAATCCTTATAGAAATCAGAAAAGAAAGTTCATGAAACGTTTCGTGTTTGCTTCCTTCTGCTTTATCTCCTCCTGCATTCTCAGCATTGCCATTTTGAAGAAGAAACGGATTAGATGTTCGTCGGTGCCCTCCGTACGAATCATCCGCAGGACAGCAATATACTCCTTGCGCTGTTCAGAAGGAATGATTACCAACGGATGTCCCAGGCGCAGCAGGATATAATTGCTCACAAGTCGTCCAGTCCTTCCGTTTCCGTCGCGGAAAGGATGCAGATATTCATAGAAACCATGGAAACGTGCTGCAATGACAATGGCATGCGTATGGTCTTCAGATCTGAGATTGTCGTTGGTTTCGTTTTTCTGTGCCTGTGCGGCAGCCAGTATTGCCCTTTCTGTAGATTCCAATAGTTTCGGCACCATGGCAATCAGTTTTTTGTGGTCGCCAAACACAGTGTCTCCCGCAGCCATATCCGTAGTGGTGTATTCTCCGGGTATGGCGTCAGGGCAGCGATAAGACAGGGTGTGACAAGTGGCCAACCTGTTGATTTCCTTCAGTAGAGTCTCGTCCAGAGCATGCTGTGTGTTTTGCATCATGAATTCGAAAGCCTTGAAGTGGTCGAGTATTTCAAATGCTTCGAGCAGACTCTTACCTGCCGGTATCATCGCCAGTCCCTTTTCTTTCAGTTCGCGTGTGTCGTCAACGGAGAAGGAGTTTCCCTCTATGGCACAAGAGTGTGTGGAGAAGAGGATTTCGTTATATTTCACGTATTCTTCCCCATTCATCATTCCGATGATTTGAGTCTGGTATTTTCTTCTCAAATCCTCATATTCTTTTATTTCTCTTTCAAATGCCATATCCGCTGCAAAGATAATGCAAACCGAGTGGAGAATAAAATAAATTTATTTATTTTTTATCCCGAGGTGCCGCTTATCTTATCCAAAGATAATGCAAACCGAGTGGAGAATAAAATAAATTTATTTATTTTTTTATCCCGAGATGCCGCTTTTATCAAAACCGAGTGGAGAATACGATTTCGTTGATAATGAAATCTTCAGGATACCCGTTGGCGGAATTGATCTATGTTGATAGATATGAGTAAAAGTTGTAAATGTCGCTTGATTCTCAGTAAAACCAAGAATTGCAAAAAAAAGCTGTCAGACCATCTGTTTTTTTTGTTGTAATATTCTGGCAAACAGACAGTTGGCTATCTCGCGATTGTCAGCCAATTGTCTGGATGGTTTGCTTATGAGAGGAATTGTCAGATGGCAGGAATTGCATGCGTTGGTTGAACTCTGAAAATATGAATGTATCGGGCAGGTATCAGAAACCAATTCTGCCCATCCGGGGCAAGCAGCTTGCCCATGATGAGAAAGCAGCGTGCCCCTGTTGGGCAAGCAGCGTGCCCATTTAAGGACATAAAGCCATTGTGCCTCAAGTTTGAAAATAATACTCAGCACCCCTATTGAAGTAACTACTCAGCATCCCCTATGGGCATGAGTAGTTACTCTCCAAGTTACGGTTCTTCGTCAATTTAGGTGGTAAAAAGAGCCGCTTATTTGTGATTTATAATGTCAAAAGTGCAACATCCGGTTATTATTTTCTGTTTATTGTATTCTTGAATATAGATATCGTCAAATGTAAAACATTTAATTTTGTATCCATTTTCATTTAGAACAAATGAAATATCTTTATAGAATTTCGTGCTTTTAAACTTATGCTTGAAATTGTTTGAATCATAGTATTCAGTAAATATATTGTACAATTCTTGCCATAAATCTAAATTAATCATTAATTGATTGAAATGGTCTGTTTGATATTCTTTGTTTATTATACATAAAGATGTATCCAAAAATGAAATTTTCTCATCGTATGTTGGGTAGAATGCATTATTTTGTTCTTTATAGTTTCTTGTTATAACAAAAGAAACTATTTTCCCCTTAAAAAAGCTTGCATAAGTCTGCATCATACATACTTTTTTATTTTTGTATCCATCGCACTTTATCACCTTTGAATAAGGATACTGGGCAGGGACTGAAGAAACCTTTATTGTCCATTCTTTTTTTGACAATGCCTCATTTCTGCAATTGGTACTTAGAAGAATGAAGAATGTACACATTATATATTTTAAATACTTCATAGTCAATGATATATTTCTGTTTTAAATCCCTTTTAAGGACTATCACCATAATAATTTTTATATCTGTAATACGACCCCCATTTATGTCGATATACTACATCAACGTGACCAGATATTTGTTCACTTACCCAACTATTGCTTGGATGTAAATACACTAATCCATTTTTTGCTTGTTTTGCTTCGCTAACTGTAGTAACCCTATATCTTCTTAAATATTTAGACATATCTAAAGCTTTTATAAAATACCATTTTCCGTCACCACCCTTATATGTTCCTTTAACATGTGGTATAAGAAATCTGCTTTTATTCATCGCATAGCTAAGTCTAATAGCACATCCATTCTTAACGTCATACGCAATCTCAGAAAAATATCCTCCAATGTAGTTACATAATTCTTTTGGTTCAATAAGCTGCCGCCTGCTGCAGATGCCATGCCGGTGAAGAAACCGTGCTCGAAGTGCCCTCCGCGTATTCCTTCCATAGCCCCTTCGGACACGGAGTGGGCGGCAATCTTCATGTACACGTTTTCAAGGTTCCCGATCTCGAAGTTTGCGAAACCGCTCACGCCTCCCCAGAAACCTCCTGTAAAGGTGTTCTTTGCCGTCTGCATAAGGTTGGCTCCGTTGATGATGGAATTGACCAAAGCTGAAAAGAACAAGAAACTTTTATGTGCCATATTCCTTTTATTATACTTCTATGTCTTTTAATGGAGTATTCTGATTTTGTTATTAGTCATTTAATACTTGAAATATGTGCTACAATGGGAACAATAACCAAAATATTAATATTAGAGTCATATAAATATTCTTGCAATATGTCTTTTCTTGTTTGTACGAGAGCCAATCCGTCACAGTTGAAACAGTTACATTTTATGCCGTATTTCCTTAGCACATTATTTAAATCATTCCTGAATGATGTTTTGTTTAAGGCTGAAATAATTTGTTCATCAGTGTACCACATATTATTTTTGTAAATCTTTTCTTTATATAAAAATGTAGTAAATTCTTTTGTTCTTTCCTGTAAATCAGATGTCTGAAAATAAATAGATTTAAGACATTTCAGATTATAATAGTCTTGTGCCTTGTTTAGGCAAAGATTTAATTGTCTTAAAAAAGATTTATAATCGCATAGTGTATATTTGCGTTGTGACACAACCTTAGAATAACATGATGTATCTTTGGGGGTTGAATACATGTCGTATCTTTTAAATGAAGTGTTCCGGTCAATATATAATGATATTTCATTTGCTTCCTTTGAAAAGATGAATGAATATGCTGAAATGTTGTTTTCATATTTGACAAATAATTCTATTGCATGATTACTGCCATAATCGTAAGATTCTTTTATAATAACCATCTCCTTATCATCTGGCTTAGTCCAACATACACATGAGATGACAAAAGAAATTGTAATGAATATTAATATTTTTTTCATTTTCTAAATCCTCCATATTTCCATATTAATGTGTGTGCACCTTCATTATAATAGTATACAGCTCCATGTTCTCCGCCGGCTGCTTTTCTGTTATATACGACATCAACATGCCCAGATGCATTTGTAAAGCCTGTTTGTCCTGTTATTCCATTTTTTAATCTTATGTTTTTATTATTGCATACAATTCCGTTACCCCAAATTTTATTAAAATAACCCGTTGGCGGAATTAATTTAAATTGATAAATATGAGTAAAAGGCTGTATATATCGCTGATTTTTAGTAACTTAGTGGTGTTCAAAACATTAAGTTCAAACCATCGTATGTACAACCTTTATACAAAATTCGTCAAAATACTTGAGATATGCAAGCAATTATCTGAAAAACTCACCAATGAATCGGGGAATGTTCCACACCGCGGCTCTGTTCATAGGTTTTAGTACTTGGAAGTATAGGCCTTATCTCTTCGGCAGAGACAGAGGGCATTGATAGCGAAAAGTGGCTATTAGACCCCAATTCGGGATAAGATAGCGATTAGTTGC
>ULPF01042563.1_pt1 | contig 10958 bp, 3 predicted proteins | sample 1953271 | NCBI WGS metagenome assembly ULPF01 (sample SAMEA4835622, study PRJEB28245) | human gut metagenome | biome: gut microbiome; material: fecal sample | place: Denmark | collected 2008
ATGTCGTAGTAGTTGTCGTCGTGGTTGTCGTACTCGTAGTACTTGTCTCCGTCGTCGTAATCTCTGTGGTTGTATCCGTCGTTTCAGTGGTTTCTGTAGTCTCAGTCGTTTCCGTTGTTTCGGTCGTCTCAGTTGTTTCTGTTGTCTCAGTCGTTATCTTGTCATACGTATTTGTATACGCAACATTTGCTGTCGCATGATCTCCGATTACAACCGAAGCGGTTTTGCCCTCCACTGCAGTCTGCGCGTCTACAACATATGTGATCTTGCTCAACGTATATCCATCTACATCTGAAGCAATCTCATTGACTGTATAGCTGCCTGCATTGCAACTGATTTCCTTTGACCACGTCTTACTAGCAGTATCATAAGAAAAATCTGCAAGACTATATGTTGTCTTTGTACCGGTTGCATCCTCAACAACCTCAAAGCGAATTGTCTGCTCCGCATCTGTTTTGGATACACCACCCGCTATGGTCTTTGTCAACACAAGCTTAGCCGGAGCATATGTATTTTTCACAACGATTTTATCTCCAATGCTTCCACTTGCTGGTTCGTAGGAAGTCGCATAATTTGTAACCTCTGTCTCTCTCACACTATACGATATCTCAACGCCATTCTCGTATTTGTCGAGATCTGTAAATGTACCCTTCCAGTTATTTGTCTTATCCAGTTTCAAAGTCTTTGCTGTTGCAACACCATTCTTATAAAGCGTGACTGTGATCGCACTATGATCATCTGCTGCCAGGTTATCGCCAACCCACTTCTTTTCAACCTCGATATCACCCTTTTGTGTTGTATATGAATTCCGAACCTCAAATACACCGTTTTCACCAGCATCTTCTGCTGTCACAGTTGTACCAGAAGCATTCTTCTTCACATAACTTACAATATATCCGGCTGGTACATCGACTTCTTTGACTGTATATACATATTCTGTATTTGCTGCTACATCACTGTACTTCGGAAGCTCTGTCCATGTATAAGTCCAATGATTTGTTTCACTCAAAGTTACCGTGTCATATACATTTCCATCATACATTAACTGTACCTGTATGCTGGTTGGTCGTTTCCGATCATTATTATTCTGATCATCCCATACCTTTGTCACCGTTCTTGTCGTAGACGGATAAGAGTTTGTAACTGTAATAGATCCATTTCCTGTTGTTGTATCAACTGTCATCGGGCTGTAAGATACACCATAGCCCTGTGGTACAGCTACCTCTTTGACTGTATACGCAATCTCCTGTCCAGCCTCATTATATGGAAGGTCATTCCATGTATAAGTCCAGTGATTTGCATCTTCCAGTGTTACAGCAGTTCCAAATGCAGAACCATTTGCATACAACTGAACATTTACACTCGTTGGACGGGATGTAGAATTATTATCCGCCCATACTTTATCGACTGTAATGTCTCTTGTACGAACTGTATGTGTATTCGTAATCGTTGTGGCTGATCCTGCTGATACAGTAGCTTTTGTATAGCCTGTGACTGTACCAACTTCTTCGACCGTATACACGATATTGTTTCCTCTTGCATCCTGCTTATTCAGATCATTCCATGTGTATGTCCAATGGTTTGTCTCATTCAATTCCTGCGTTGCATCCGGATCTGTTACAGCCACGCCATCTGCCATAAGCTGTACCGTAATTGGTGTCCGCAAACCATCGCGGTTGTTGTCATCTTCCCATACTTTTGTCACTGTATGACTGACTTTATCCATCGAATACTGGTTTGTGATAACCGCCAGATACGTTCCATCGCTCTGCTTCTGGATTACAGAAGACTTCTGTGAATATGAAGCAGGCATGCTTGCAGTATCCTCAACAACCGAATACTGAATCTCTACACCATTCTTATAAACCGGCAGATTGCCCCAGCTTGCCGTCCAGTTATTCGCTGCCGTCAATGTAATATCCTTCGACAGGGAAACTCCATTTTCCATTAAGGAAACCTTAAGATTCTGTGGTCTGTTCCCATCTGCGTCATTATTATCATCCCAATCCTTCCGGATTGACACCTTCGTTGTCTGTAAGGTATTCGTGATATCATAGCCATTCGCTGCATATGTCGTCGTATACCCAGAAACCGGTGTCTCTTCTACCTTATACTGGATTTCCACATTTGTACCTGCATAGTATTTATCCAAATTATCAAAGGTAAAGTTCTTCGTCGTTTCTGTTGTACTCAGACTCTGTGTTTTTACCAACTTCCAATCGGCTGTCGTACCCTTCTTCAATCGATACAGTTTCAACTCAATGCTGGATGGACGATACGCTTCATATCCCGTATCTACCCATGTCTTGGTGCCCGATACAGATGTTTTTTCCGTTTTATTCTCGAAGATGACTGCACCTAAGCTTGTGCCTGCACTGCCGCTCGCAGCTCCATTCACATATTTCTGTACGGAAGTAACTGCGACATCCAATTTGTTGCTTGCAGTATTCTTAGTCACATTTACCTTGACTACATAATATGTATCATCTTTTGTAACACCTGCATAACCAGATTCTTTTTCATAAATCTTGTAAATGTGCTCTCCGACATTTCCTGTCACTGCAGAATCATATGTTAGTGGTGTGAATGTTACGGTTCCATTTGTACTTCCATTTGTTGTTCCTGTAGCAGCCCCTGCCGTCTTTATTGACAGATCTGCATTCAGCTCATCCACTGCAAATCCCGCAAATGTATAGTTAGCTGAATAGTTCGTTGCATTATCCAGCTTCTTTAATGCAGTAAATGTAATGCTGCCAGATGTCTGAATCATTGTATTCACGATATCATAAGTACCTGCAGGGTAACTTGTCGTATATCCAGCGACCGCTGTCTCTACTACCTTATATGGAATCTCAGTAGCCATTCCCGGATAATACTTTGGCAATGTTCCAAATGAATACTTCCATGCACTTGCTGCATCTACAGTCCTGACTGCTCCGACCTGCTCCCAATCGGCATCGTCATTCTCGTTTCCACCCTGTTTCAACTTATATAACTTTACCTGAATGCTAGCCGGACGATCTGCTGTGGTATCACCAACCCATGATTTTGTACCCTGAATCGTCGTAGTCACGGTCGTATTATTAAATACAACCTCTGAAGCCGTGGTACCGGTTCCTGCACTGTTATACTTCGTAATCTTACTGCATGTTGCAACCAGCTTTGTCGGATTTGTAGCATTATCCAATGCAACATCTACCGTCAGAATATAATAGTTCGTATCCGTTGTTACATCTGTGTACCCAGAGCTTTTCTCATAAACCTTGTAGTAATGTTTTCCTACATCTCCTGCTGTTGCAGAACTATAACTTACCTTATCTGCAAATGTAATCGCTCCTGTTGTATTTCCAGCAGTTGTTCCGGTTGTAATATCCTTTACCTTGGTAGCGTTTGCAGCGTCTGCTGATACCTCTTCCACTGCAAAATTCTTAAAGGTATAGGTGTTGCCACTTGCATAAGCGGTTGTGCCATCCAACTGCTTTGTAGCTGAGAAGTCGTAGGAACCTGTATAGTATGTAGACTTTTCATTCTCATATGGAAGATTATATCCCGTATCATTTGTAAACGTCTTTCCCTCGTAACTGTTTGGAATCGTTATGTTCGACGACTTTTTAAGTACAAAGTAAAACGAATCTGCCCGAACATCAAACCCTTCTGCAGCAGATACTTCGACCAACTCATAAATCTGATCATAATTCAATCGATCAATTGTCAACTTACCAGCAACCTCATCGGTTACTTTCAGCACATCCGTATCCCGTACCAAGTTACCTCGCGTCATGGTTCCCGTCGCAGAATCATAGGTTGCTTCATACAAACGGAATGTAGAATCTTTCAGTGCATGTGTCGTTCCAGCCGCATCTGTCCAGTATTTGTATAACTCAATCGAGCCATAATTGGATTCTGCCTCATGCTGTCCTTTTGTGAACACCTGTCCCTGGAATGTTTTCGATCCACCCTGATCCGCCTGATATCCGTTCAACGTAAATGTATTAGAGGATTGTTCATCCGTCAAAGTAATCGAACTATTGCCTTGTGTAAACTTCAGATTACACCTCGTTGTATAAGTTATCTTCAAATACTTGCTATCCGGTAATTCAAACCTAAGTGAATTCGAAGATCCATCATAGCTGACTGTATAATCGGTTCCACTTGTCAATGGTGTTTCTGTACCGCCATTTACTTCGTATACCTTGATACTCTGCATATTATAAGAGAATGCAGTACCAAGTTTATCCACAGCCGTTAATTTTCCATCTCCCGGTACCAGATCATAAGCACCCTTGTTGACTTCGATCGTATACTCCGCTGTATTATATTTACTGTTATCTGCACCTGTCGTGTTATCATAGGTACCGTAAAATACTCCGTCCTTCGATACCAATGCAGGTGCTTTCAACGTCGTTGTCGTTGATACTGGTGTTCCAACATTCGTACTTCCTATCTTTAGCTGAGCAGAATTCGTAAAGGTTTCCGATCCCTTCTTTGCAAAATCCTCCAAACTTGTTACTTCTGTCGTATACTCAATCCGGATATGTGTCTCTGTTCCCGCTGAATAGTTGTCAATGGCATTCATCAAAGCAATATAATCCGCAGTAACCGGAATCGTAAAACTTGCAATTCCATTCGTTTCACTTGTCTGAAGACCAATGTTCGGTATCGTTGCTCCACCTGCATAATACGACATATCCGATAACTTACCCGCTGTATTATGCGCTACATCCCTGACATAGAAGTATGCAGTTATCATGCTGGAAGATAATTTCATATCCGTTGGTAATGTATCCGCAATCGTAACAGATTCTCCACCTGAAAGCGCCATGGAATTCAATGACACATCTAACATGTAGCTGATTTTACCTGTTTCGTCTACCTTCGCTGTAACCGTCTTATTCAAAGGCGGCAATGGATTTTTATATATATCCTCACCAGACTTTGACTCTTCCTTACCATTTGCTGAATAATAAATAGTCGCCACATTTTTAAAATTCCTCTGCACCTGGTTCAGGTCCGTATCCAAAACCTTAGTTTTATATTCTAACGTTATTTCCTTTACCGGACTGCTTCCTGTAAATAGACTGTCTTTAAATTCAAATTTATAATCATATCCTCCGTTATTACCTGCAGTATCCGGTGTATATATCACATATTCATTCTCAATATTGGCATCATTGGAATCTGTCGCATCTACAGCAAACGTCGAATTGTCTTTTCTTGTAAATGTAATCTTTGTGTTATATATACCTGACATACTTCCCGGATTATTCCAATATTTTTGCATATTATCCTTGATATATACATTTGTCAGGTCTTCCGGAATGTCCTTCACAGAAACCGTCCAGTAAATATATCCATCCTGAATTTTCACCGCATGCTTTTCGATAGTCCAATCTTTTCCTGGTGTCTGCACAGTTCCGGTTCCCATATATTTATAGCCCTTATCTGTTGTAAGAGTTACATCATTTTTCACATCCAGTTTGGTCGCAGAATCCATATAATTATCTGTTACCTTTGTATAAACAGTCGCCGTATATACACCATTGTTTTCCTTAAAGGCAGAAGCAGGCAGCGTCTGGCTTGTACCTCCCTGCAGATTGCCATCCTTATCACATAATGCTGATCCAATCTCCGGCATATCTACGATAGTTCCAGAGCCAAGAAGTGCATCCAAAGAAGTATACTCTCCTGCATAATCCTTCAGATCAATCGTAATCGTCCATGTCACAACCTTAGAAGTTTTATCCAGTGACCCTGTTTTCTTTACTTCCGGTCTTGTCACATCGTAAGTTGCCGATGTAGTTCCCGTTTTTGTCTCTTTTTTATTATTCTTATATGTATAATCTACTGTATTCGTATAAGAAGTACTATTCGCATTATCCGGATCAAAAATACCTTCATCTGTCTCTACATCATAAGTAACTTCCACGGTCGTAGTACTGCCATCCGATGAACCAAGTTTGTTCAAAGCATTTGCCAGAGCACCAAAGCTTCCATATATGGTATTCGCAGTGACATTTGAATCATTGCTGCTTGCAATCTTGATATTGGAGATATTCTTTAAGTTTGCACCTAAACTATCTGTCAAAGATACTCCGGACACAGAGCCAGTCGTTTTTAATGTCAACTTATATGACTGCTTCCACGTATTTGTACTCTTGTCATAGGTTGCTTTTCCATCGGTTGCTTTCTGTACTGTCAATGTACTTGTTGCGGTTCCATCATCGTAAATCACATCTGAAACTTTTTTCTTTGCAGTTCCAATCGTTATTTTATCTCCGGATCCCTTATCGGTTTCCGTCAGCTTTACATTTCCATATATTGTTCCATCTCCCTTTCTTGTGTTTTCCGTCAAGAAAGTCTGATTATCAAGGCATATATATGCATAACCATTACTAATATAAATATAACCTACTTTTTTTCCTTCAAGCATAATATCCTGTTTTCCGGATATCAATTCAAGGTTATTCAAATCATTAAAATTTACTTTGATATAAATAGGATTTCCATCTCTTGGAATGGCACTGTTATCTAACTCCCATTTATATTTTAAGTTAAACTCATCACCTTCGAATACTTTTGTTACCTGATCCAAATCCGTCTCCTGCCCATTATGTTTAACACTGGCAGTGAAATTCATCGTTATTCCATTTGACGTATCTGTATATGCATTGTTCCAAAGTGAAAGATCTACGGAATCATCTGCCACATTTTGTGAGGTTTCATTCAGATTCTCTTCTTCTAAAGGAACACCATTTTGATTTTCTTGTGTTCCTAAACTTTGCTGCCCTGTTGCGAAATTTGCATCGCTCTCCGATGCGACACTCTCTGTCTCCCCACCTTCTGCAATCGGTGTATAGCTGATGTTCTGGAATAATGAAATTAACATCAACATAGAAAGCAGAAATGCAATCACTTTTTTCTTGTTTTTTTGTTTGTTCATAAACTCCATCCTCCATTTTCTTTTTTCCTAATGCATCCTCGCATTTATGCATTGGAACCATCTATGATAAACTCCGACATACCTCTGTTCAGAGTAAAGTTAAGTTATGAATTATTACTGTTCAATTTTTATATCGACAGTAACCCACTATCGCATAATATTTTACATGAAAATGCTTGTATTTTCAACATATCGCACCTATAAATTTGTGCTTTTTTTGACTATTAAAACACAAAAAACCTGCCACACCAATTCTGGTGCGGCAGGCTCTTTGTAACCATCTTCCGAAGTACGTTTATTCTTCGTCCTTCTTCTCCTCTGTGGATGCCTCTGCATCGTCATCATCAAAGAAGCTATCATCAAAGTCATCATCGTAATCATCGAAGTCGTCTAAGTAATCCGGTGTCAGATACTTGTAAACTGCTACACAGATACCAACGATGATTGTCAGAATACCAACGATCAATGCAACAGAGAGAAACGCGTTCTTTGCTTCTGTTACGCACTCGTCTTCTTTTACAACTTTTACTTCGTCACAACACTTTCTCATAGTTTTCTACCTTCCTTTCATCGCTACTGATATAATGATTTTACCACAGCTTATCCGATATTTCTACCGTCATTTACAACTTTTTCATTTTTACAAGCGATGCAAATAAATGTTTTTCTCCGACACGGTCAAAATTCGCCACGATTTCCTGGTCACCGCCCGATGGAATCACATCAATCACCTCGCCATTTCCAAATTTAATATGGCGTACTTTATCCCCTACTTCATAGCTTGCCGGTGCCGACGCTGTATTTCCCATCGGGAATGCCTTCCCGAATCCCGGATTGGCGCTCGGGTTCGCAGTAGCTGTGGCAGGTCGTGTATACGGGTTGTTCTTTCCGTATGCCTTTAACTGAATTACCTGCTCTGCCGGTTTCTTCGACGGAATCCGATCCATATTTGCTGGAGCATAGCCAAAGGCTTTCTCCTCATATTCCAAATAATGCTTCGGAATCTCCTTGACGAACCGCGATACTTCCTCGAAATTCGTCGAACCATGCACCATCCGTTGTCCGGCAGCCGTCATATACAGTTTCTCCATCGCACGTGTAATTCCGACATAGCAAAGTCTCCGCTCCTCTTCAAGTGCATCCGGATCATCCGAATCCAGCGACATGCCACTTGGGAATAACCGTTCTTCCATACCAGTCATAAATACATACGGAAACTCCAAGCCTTTCGCACTATGTAAGGTCATCAGCGTCACCTTTGCGGTTGGCACACCATCCTCGTCTTCCTCCTCGGTATCTGCCACCAGCGCGATATCTTCGAGAAGTCCAGTCAGTGTTGGCACCTCTGCACTCTCTTCATAGGTAACGATCTTATTCTTTAATTCCTCTAAGTTATCCAACCGGGTACGCGCTTCATCCGTAGCTTCCGCCTCCAATGCTTCGCGATATCCGCTTTCATCCATGATTGCATCGAACACTTCACTGATGAATTCTCCATGTACCAGTCGTGCTTTAAATCCTTCCATCATATCTGTAAATTTCCGGATTTTCTCCACATTCCGTGTCATGCCAGGTACTTCTTCGATATCTAACAGTGCATCATACAGATTATATCCATTGGACTGCGCATACATATCAAGCTTATCCACGGTCGTCGCACCAATACCACGCTTCGGCACATTGATGATACGCTTGATTGCCTGATCATCGATCGGGTTTGCAAGCACCTTCAGATAACTTACGAGATCCATGATTTCTTTTCTTCCATAGAAGTTCTGTCCACCATAGATTTTATATGGGAGATTCTCATACAGAAGTTTTTCCTCAAGCACACGGGACTGCGCATTCGTACGATACAGGATCGCGATATCATCGAGTGATACCCCCTGATTCTTCAAGGTTTTGATCCGGGACGCAATACCGTTTGCCTCCTCGTACTCCGTACCGTAACGGGTAAATGTTACCTTCTCACCATCTTCCTGCTCAGTCCAGAGACGTTTATCCTTTCTTCCCTCATTATTCGCGATCACCGCATTCGCAGAATTTAAGATATTCGCCTTGGAACGATAGTTCTGCTCAAGCTTTACCACCTTAGCATCCGGGTATTCTTCCTCAAAATTCAGGATATTATAGATGTTCGCGCCACGGAATTTATAGATACTCTGGTCGTCATCACCCACGACGCACAGATTCCGGTATTTTGCAGCCAGCATCTTCACCAAGATAAACTGTGTATGGTTCGTATCCTGATACTCGTCCACCATAATGTACCGAAACCGAGTCTGGTATTCGGCAAGCACATCCGGGTTCGTCTCAAAAAGGAAGATCGTCTTAAAAATCAGATCGTCAAAATCAAGCGCATTGTTGCTCTGCAGACGCTTCTGATATTCCCGGTAAACCTCTGCAATCTTCTGGTCCCGGAAGCTTGCTGCATGCTCTTTCTCGTAATCGTCCGGTGTCATGTACCCTTCCTTCGCCTTCGATATCGCCGAAAGCATCGCCCGCTCCGGATAGAGCTTCGGGTCTAATTGCAGATATTTCAGCACTTCTTTTACAACTGTCTTCTGTTCACTTGCATCATAGATTGTGAAACTGCTTGTTCCACCAATCTTGTCAATATGTTTACGCAGAATCCGCACACACATGGAATGGAAGGTTGATACCCACACACTCTCAGCACCAAATCCTACCAGATTATCTACTCGTTCCCGCATCTCTGCCGCAGCCTTGTTCGTAAATGTGATTGCCAGTATATTGTATGGATTGACTGACATCTCATCGATCAGATATGCGATCCGGTGCGTGATCACTCTGGTCTTTCCAGAGCCAGCACCAGCTAAAATAAGTAAAGGCCCGTCGGTTGTACAACAGGCCTCTAACTGTTTGTCATTTAATCCCGGCATCGGTTTACTGTAAACCTAACTTTGCCTTCATCGCTGCCAGTTCATCCTGTACAGCTGCATTTGGAGCTGCATCATACTTGGCTGCTAAACTGTCGATGCCACTCTCCTGTGTTGTCTGATTTAATTCGGTCATGGCATTTGCCTGATCAAGCATTGCGTTCGCCTTTGCTTCCATACGATCAAAGGCAGCCATGCTGCTTGCTGAATCTGACAGATTGTTCGTCATCTTGTTCAGACGATCCTGAGTCTTAGCAACCTTCATCTTCGCCTTGATTGCATCACGGCGGGAGTCAAGCTGGTTGATATCTGTCACAAGCTTGTCATGCATCTGACGCATCTTCATCGCATTTGCAGCTGCAACATCATAGGTCTGCTGCAAGCTTGCCTGCTTCGCTGTAAGCTGGTTCTTCTGCTCTAAGAACTTCATGGCATCTGCTTCGTTTCCGGCAAGAAGTGCCTTCTCTGCGTATGCCTGCATCTTCGTAATCTCAGAATTCACTTCATCCAGCTCGCGCTTGCATCTCTGCTCATCTGCCATAACGGCAGCTGTTTCCTTCTTCACTTCTGCCAGATCCTTTGTCAGGTTACGAAGTGTCTGATCAATCATCTTCTCCGGATCTTCTGCCTTATCGAGAAGTGCATTGATATTTGAAGCCATAATGTCTTTAAATCTCTGTAAAATTCCCATTTTAATAAAACCCTCCTATAATTCTCATCTTCATACCGTGAAATCCACGTTGCTTTTATTATACTTGATAAAGATAGTAAAGTAAAATGGAATTTTGTTAAAAATTGGTGTTGTCTCTGCAACTTGTCTTAGTTGTATTTTGCAATCACTTCTTCGTTTGCCTTCATGGCGCTTTCTTCCATCTGCTTTCTCTCTGCAAGGAGCTTTTCCTGCACTTCCTTATGCTGTACACCGATGATCTGCAATGCGAGATATGCGGCATTCTTTGCACCATTGATTGCTACGGTTGCAACCGGAATTCCGGATGGCATCTGCACGATAGAGTAAAGTGCGTCCTGTCCATCGAGTACGGAACCTGAGATTGGAACACCGATAACCGGAAGAACCGTCTGGCTTGCAACAATGCCCGGAAGTGCGGCTGCCATAC
>ULPF01020979.1_pt1 | contig 10943 bp, 9 predicted proteins | sample 1953271 | NCBI WGS metagenome assembly ULPF01 (sample SAMEA4835622, study PRJEB28245) | human gut metagenome | biome: gut microbiome; material: fecal sample | place: Denmark | collected 2008
TTTCCTGATTCCTTGTTATCTGTTCTCGGCATCTGTAAAAAGCACATGGAAAAATAAAAGGAAGCAGATGGATGAACTTCCGTGGCCGTCCTTTTTGCTGTGCCTGATCGTGTACCTTGTGAGTGGGGAGCTCGGTGTGCAGGGACTTCGGATCTATGCTTATGTGACAGCATTGATTCTGCTTTTTCTGTATCTGGCGCTGGTGTACACGGATGGAATGGAAAATTATCTGGACGCGACCAGCCATGTATCGGGAATCCCGATCCGGCAGATACTGTCTGTAAATACGATCATGGTCGGTGCAATCATTCTCTGTCTGACGCTTGGACTCGTGCTTGGCGAAGTGTTTGATTTCCGCAGAGTGATCGCGCTGATCGGGCAGGCGATACTGGCAGTGGTTCGTGTGATTGCAATGGTGATCGGACTTTTCTATCACTATATAAGCTTCTGGTTCCGTGGTGGAGAGGCAGAGACAAGTGAACACCAGCAGTTTGATGATGGCGATGTGCCGTCGGGTATTCGTTCCGTCGGACAGACACTGGAGCCGGTGCTCTATGTCGGATTGATCTGTCTGGGACTGTTTATCGCGTATAAAGTGTTGGTACGGTTTGTCCGGTTCCTGATGGCAAGGCGTAATATCTCGACCGATCAGGTGGAACTGGTTGTAGTAAAAAAGAAGAAAGAGGAACAGCGGACGCATGCAGATGAAAAACGACGGTTTTTATCGCGCAGACAGCGGGCAAGACGATGCTACAAGGACTGCATTGAACGCTATCGCTACGATATTGCACTGGAACAGTCGAAAACCGGGCGGGAGATTGAGACGGAATTAAATGAACAGTCGCTCGCGGATGTGACGGAGCTGACGCGCTGTTATGAGGACATCCGATATGGAGACGCGGAGGTAGACCGGGCATTGCTGCAGAAGATGCGCCGGTTATCCAGCCGGTAGAATCGGACGAGTTTTGACAGAATGTGGCATAAAATGGATTGAATAATCGGAGTGCTTATGCTAGAATTAAAGTAACTTTGTTACGAGACTTTTAGAGTCGGATATGGGAGGACAAAAAACATGAAGAAAGTGGCTTATATTGCATCGGAATGCGTACCGTTTATCAAGACTGGCGGACTTGCAGACGTTGTTGGTACATTGCCGAGAATCTTTGATAAAAAGGAGTATGACGTGCGTGTCATCATTCCGAATTATATGTGTCTGCCGGCAAAATTCAAGGAGAAGATGCGTTATCTGACGCATTTCCATATGGATATTGGCTGGAAGCAGCAGTATGTCGGGGTTATGTATCTGGAATATGAAGGGGTTCCGGTATACTTTATTGACAATGAGTATTATTTCAATGGTTTCAATATATACAGTGACGATATGAAATGGGATATCGAGAAGTTCTGCTATTTTAGCAAGGCAGCACTTTCCATCCTGCCAAGTATCGGATTCCAGCCGGATATCGTACACTGCCATGACTGGCAGGCAGGACTGGTTCCGGTATACTTGAAGACATTGTTTGCAGACAATCCATTTTACAGTGGTATGAAGTCAATCATGACGATCCACAACCTGCAGTTCCAGGGAAGATGGGATATCAAGACCGTACAGGAGTATTCCGGACTGCCAGATTATTTGTTTACACCGGATAAGCTGGAGATTGACAAGGATGCAAGTATGCTCAAGGGTGGACTTGTTTATGCAGATAAGATTACAACGGTATCGAATACGTATGCACAGGAGATTCAGACGCCTTATTATGGTGAAGGATTAGACGGTTTGCTCCGCGCGAGAAACCAGAGCCTATGGGGCATTGTAAATGGTATCGATTACAAGGATTACGATCCGGCTACAGATAAGAAGATCTATAAGAATTACACATTGAAGAATTTCCGCAAGAACAAAGTGGCAAACAAGCTTGCACTGCAGAAGGAACTTGGACTTCCGGAAGATAAGAATGCTTATATGATCGGTATTATCTCCAGACTGACAGATCAGAAGGGCTTAGATCTCGTTGACCGTGTCATGAACGATATCTGTACCGATGGTACACAGTTTGTTGTGCTTGGTACCGGTAACCGGAAATATGAAGATATGTTCCGGTACTATCAGGGCATTCATCCGGCAAAGGTATCTGCGAATATTTATTATTCGGACGAATTGTCACACAAGATGTATGCAGCGTGTGATGCAATGCTGGTTCCATCCCGCTTCGAGCCATGTGGACTGACACAGCTGATGGCACTTCGTTATGGTACACTGCCTATCGTAAGAGAGACGGGCGGACTGAAGGATACGGTTATTCCATACAATGAATTCGAGGGAAGCGGAACCGGATTCTCATTCGCAAACTATAACGCACATGAGTTACTGAATACGATCAACTACTCAAAGCAGGTATACTTCGACAAGAAGAATGCCTGGGAATGTATGCAGGAATGTGCGATGCAGCAGAACTACAGCTGGTCTAATTCCGCAGAGATCTATCAGAGACTGTACGAACAAGTATAAGAAGTATCATATAAAAAGAAAGCGATTTGATTTTCATCGAATCGCTTTCTTTTTTATGATGATTGTGAAACAGAGAAACATCTATCGGATTCTGTTTGACTTGCGTATTACTTGTCTTTTCCCTTCAGAGCTTTCTCCGCGAAAGCTACCTCATCAATGATCTCTTCCGGCTCAATGCCGGCCTTTAACTTCTCAATCTCATCAATTGTGAGTCCGGACATAAGAGCTACTTCATCTATGGAAATATCCACCTTCAACATGCGCGTTGCAAGGTCGTATTTCGCTTTTGTTGTCTTATTCATAAGGTTAACTCCCTTCAAAAAATATAACTATATTATTATAAATTTTTCAGATATTCCTCGTTGATGGCGAGCACCTGCTTCATTGCTTCCTCACCCGGTGCACCAATAGTATTTCGCTTGCTGACACAGGTCTTCAGGCTGATCGCATCGTAGATATCATCCTCGAATACCGGGCTGATTGCCTTATACTCGTCGATGGACATATCAAGCAGGGATTTGTCGTGCTCGATGCAGTAGAGTACAAGCTGACCGACGATACCATGTGCATCACGGAACGGAACACCGTGATTAACCAGATAATCAGCCGCATCGGTAGCATTTGTAAATCCGTTCATGGCACTTTTCTCCATGACAGGCTTGTTTAACTTCATTGTAGAGATCATACCTGTGAACAAAGCGATACATCCTTTAACTGTGTCGATCGCATCGAAGGTAAGCTCCTTGTCCTCCTGCATATCCTTATTATATGCAAGTGGGATGCCCTTCATCGTTGTGAGGATGGACATCAGTGCGCCGTATACACGCCCGGTCTTACCGCGGACAAGCTCAGCGATATCCGGATTCTTCTTCTGCGGCATGATCGAACTTCCGGTGCTGTATGCATCATCTAATTCTACAAACTGGTACTCGTTGGAGTTCCAGATGATGATCTCCTCAGAGAAACGGGACAGATGCATCATGATCGTAGAGAATGCGGAAAGCATCTCAATCACATAGTCACGGTCTGACACCGAATCCATACTGTTTAAGGTTGGACCGTCAAAATCCAGAAGACTGGCAGTCAGGTTACGATCCAGCGGATATGTCGTTCCGGCCAGTGCACCTGCACCAAGCGGACAATAGTTCATACGTGTATAGATATCGTTCATACGGCTGTAATCACGTTTGAACATCTCCATATATGCACCGACATGGTGTGCAAATGTGACAGGCTGTGCTTTCTGCAGATGTGTAAAGCCCGGCATATAGGTATCTACATTTTCATTCATCAGGATATGCAGCTCTTTCATCAGCGATACGAGCAGCTTCTTAACTTCGAGAATTTCATCGCGTACATACAGACGCATGTCGAGAGCTACCTGATCGTTTCTTGAACGTCCGGTGTGAAGCTTCTTACCGACATCACCAATCCGGTCAATCAGGTTCGCTTCGACGAAGCTGTGAATATCTTCATATTTTGAAGAAATCTCCAGAGTTCCATTTTCTACATCGGCAAGGATGCCGTTTAAGCCATCGATAATCTGGTCGCGTTCTGCATCTGTCAGGATACCGCTTGCTGCAAGCATTGTTACATGTGCGATGCTGCCGCGGATGTCCTGCTTGTAGAACTTCTGATCGAAACTGATCGATGCATTAAAATTATATACTAACTGGTCTGTCTCCTTTGTGAAACGACCGCCCCATAACTGTGCCATAATCTACCTCACTTTATCTTCTGTAAATAATTTGCGTTGTGCTAAGGCATATAACAAGGGATTGATTTGTATCGTATATAATGTATCGCACCTAAGAAGTAATAAGGTGTTCTGATATCAGAGATTCCATATTGACGCAACCGCTGTCAATTCGCCATCCGTGGCTCAGTGACAGCTTGCCTGAACATCGTGTTCAGGCATTGCTGATGTGAACAGAACACCAATTACTTCTAAGATGCGAACATATCCATATACTACACAAATGAATCCCTTGCCATATGCCAAAGACATTGTAAATATTTACAGATATTTAATGTTTGAAATATAATATACAACAAATCCCAAGAACCGACAAGACAAACGCGAAAAAAGGTTGCGATTTATCATTATATACATTAGAATGATTTACATAATTATAGACATATATAAGACAAGTGCGAAACAGGGAGAATAAAGTGTATCATATATTTCAATCTGGTTTTAATACATTGTATATCGAATGAATAAGATTGAAATATATGTTCGCAGTATAAATGTTTCGCAGTTGTCTGGGATAAGGAGATAAATATGAACACAATTCTTGCAAATATAATCGCAACCGGCGACAGTGGCAAACCACTTCTGGTAGCCATCTGCCTGATTGTCTCCATCGTATTGATGGTCGTTCTGATCATGGTAGGCAAAGGTGGAAATGGAGAAGACGATGAGTCAGATGAGGAAGAAAAAGACAGGAGTAAGCATTAAATGGAGCAGAAAAAAGGGAAAATGCATATTATCCTTCCAGTGCTTGTGGTGGCTGTGATCCTTGTGTTTTATTTTTTCAACTTCCGCATCGGTTCCTATCTGCATCCAGATGAGACCGCATACAGCATGGAAGAATTAACACAATTGGTAACTGAACAGATCAACGATGGTAAGACGACAGGCAATTTCTATGTATCCGGAATTTCGGAGAGTGATATCGGGAATATCAACGAGAATCTGTGCAGCATGAACGGCATGGTCGACCAGTATATGGTGACAGAAAAAAGCAGGGATGGCATGCGGATTCAGTTTCGGTATGAGATCTCGGACAATTATTATGTATGGCAGAAATATGTAAATGGCACGGCGATTCCATCCGAGCATGCACTTGCTTATAAGCTGTATGATAAAGTGGAAGATGTGTTGAAGCAGATCATCAAGCCGGATATGACAGATTATGAAAAGGAACTTGCCATTCATGATTATATTGTGGTGCATTGCCAGTATGGGTATGTGGAATCTTCCAAGGATTATGCGTACCGGGCATATGGTGCTCTGGTGCAGAACAAGGCTGTGTGCAATGGATATGCTGAGGCGATGGCACTGCTTATGACATGCGTTGGAATCGAAAACCAGATCGTAACCGGAACGGCGGATAATGAGCTACATGCATGGAATCAGGTGTGCCTGGATGGAAACTGGTATCAGGTCGATGCCACATGGGACGATCCTTTGCCGGATCGCGGTGTATTTGCTGGACATGAGTATTTCAATGTGACGGATGAGATCATGGATGAACGGCATGACTGGAAGCAGGATGCATTTCCGGCGTGTGACAGCACCGATTATAATTATTACGAGCAAAATGATCTGATCTGTGACAGCGATGCGTTCCGTACACTGCTCAAGGATCAGGCATTGCGCAACAGCACGGGGACAATCGAGGTTGTCGTGACCGATTATACGACCGATTTTGATTATTCCTTTATGCAGGATGTGAGTGCGGTGCAGTATTTTCAGTACACAGAAGAGCCTTACGGCGCGTATGAACTGGTAACGGTATATTTAAATCAGAGGTAGAAGATGGAAATCGTTGAGATAGAAGAAAAAGCAGAATATATAAAAGAGTTGTTTGAAAAGGAGAAATACGACAGCTTTTATCTGTATGAGGCGCGGGTGAAAACGAAACTTGATTATTATGTAAATGGCAGACTGAACCGTGAGTATTTTGATACGGAGGCACAGGCAGATCTGCCGGAATATATTGAATGGAAGGATATCAAGGCGACCGTGTATGCGTATCTGAAAGGGGAACGGCTGCCGATCGGCTTTAAGATCATTTTGATGTTCAATCGCGAGAATATCAGCCGTTTGTTGGAAATGAACAATCTGCCGGTCAAAGAGGAGGATGTGAGCGCGTTGTTTATGAACGTGGTTTATGAGCATGAAACGCTGTCTGTGACAACTGGAACATCTCTGAAGATATTTACGATGGATAAAACATTGGAGCATATCTGGGACGATACGATCAAGAAATATTATATTTAAAGTAGAATTATTAGCACTCAATAAAAATGAGTGCTAATTTTTCCTTGACATTCAAATTTCCAAGTATTATTATCTTATTTATGAAATATACATTCGTAAAATGAAGTCTGCAGGAAAGGACAGCAGACTTGTATTGGTTTTAGGAGGTAATAAGACATGGAACGACAGGGTAATTTATCAATTAACAGTGACAACATTTTTCCGATTATTAAGAAATGGCTTTATTCCGATCAGGATATTTTCATTCGAGAGCTGATTTCCAACGGCTGTGATGCAATCACAAAATTAAAGAAGCTTGCCGTGATGGGAGATTATGAGGAAGTTGAAGGCGAGGAGTACAAGATTGAGGTGTACGCGTCTGCCAAGGATAAGACTTTGACATTCGTCGATAACGGTCTTGGTATGACCGAGGAAGAGGTTGACAAATACATCAACCAGATCGCATTTTCCGGTGCGACGGACTTCATCAACAAGTACAAGGACAAGGCTGGCGATGAGCAGATCATCGGACATTTTGGACTTGGTTTTTATTCCGCATTTATGGTTGCCGATAAGGTAACGATCGAGACATGTTCCTACAAGGAAGGTGCAAAGCCGGTATACTGGGAGTGCGACGGCGGAACGAATTATACGATGAGTGAGAGCGACGACGATATCCGTGGTACAGCCATTACATTGTATCTGAATGAGGATTGCCTGGAGTATGCAAATGAGTACCGTGTAAAGGAAGTTATCCAGAAGTATTGTGCATTTATGCCATACAACATCTACTTTATCAATGAGGATAAGGAAGAGGAAGAAGCTGCCAAGAAGGAAGCTGAGAAGAAGGAAAAGGACAAGGTGATCGAGGTCGATACGACACAGGAAGATGAGCTTGTCGGCGATGCACCGAAGAAGGATGAGGCAGAAGAGAAGAAAGAGGATGCCACAGAGGAAAAGAAAGAAGAGAGAAAACCGTTAAATGATACGAATCCTCTCTGGATGCGCAATCCGAAGGATTGTACGGACGAGCAGTACATTGATTTCTATCAGCATGTATTCTTGGACTTCAAGAAGCCGCTCTTCTGGATCCACCTGAATATGGACTATCCATTTAACTTAAAGGGTATTTTGTACTTCCCGAAGATCAATACACAGTATGACCAGTTGGAAGGTACGATTAAGTTATATAACAATCAGGTATTTATCGCAGATAACATCAAGGAAGTTATTCCAGAGTTTTTGCTTCTGCTGAAGGGTGTCATTGATTGTCCGGATCTGCCGCTGAACGTATCCCGTTCCGCACTGCAGAACGATGGTTTTGTCAAGAAGATCTCAGATTACATCACGAAGAAGGTCGCTGATAAGCTGACTGGCATGTACAAAAACAACAAGGAAGATTACGAGAAGTATTGGGATGACTTAAGCCCATTCATCAAGTTTGGCTGCCTGAAGGATGAGAAGTTCTGTGACAAGATGACAGACTACATGCTCTTCAAGGATATCAACGGCAAGTATATTACACTTCCGGAGTACCTCGAAGAGGGCAAGGAGAAATACGAGAACAAGGTATTCTATATCTCCGATGAAGTGGCACAGTCCCAGTACATCAACATGTTCAAGGAAGAGGGCATGAATGCGGTTTATCTGACACACAACATTGATAACCCATACATCACACACCTGGAAGGTAAGAATGAAAATGTGAAGTTCCTGCGTATCGATGCAGACCTTGCCGATAACTTTGTCGGTGAGAAGCTGACGGAAGAGCAGACGAAGGAATATACCGATAAGCTTTCTGAGGCATTCAAGAAAGCAACTGGAAATGACAAGCTTGTAGTCAAGGTTGAGAGCATGAAGAATGAGAATGTATCTTCTGTCCTGACGGTTTCCGAGGAGTCACGTCGTATGATGGAAATGATGCGTGTCTACAATATGGGCGGCATGGATCCGAACATGTTTGGAGCAGGCGAGGCAGAGACACTTGTTTTAAATGCAAACAACAAGCTTGTAAAATACATCTTAGATAATCCAGAGGGTGAGTACAAGGATATGATCTGCAACCAGCTTTATGATTTAGCTGTTCTTGCCAACAAGCCGCTCTCTGCTGAGAAGATGACAGCATTTGTAAAACGAAGCAACGATCTGCTTGGATTGTTGATCTAATATAATCACATAAGGTGGTCAAAATGCATGTCAGATGTAAATATGCATAGTAGATTCATTCGTAATATAACATATTGTGACTAAGAAGTAATATTCGTGTTCTGGGATATATGTATTACCGTACGCAACCGCTGCCAATTCGCCATCCATGGCTCAGTGGCAACTTGCGAAAACATCGTGTTTTCGCATTGCTGATATTCACAGAACACGAATTACTTCTAAGTCACAAATGTATCATATTACTTCATGAATCTATATGCGCATTTACATTGACATGCATTTTTGATATTATGTGATTGCAATTTTAGAAAGTAGCTTACGAAACGGACTATGATTTGCTTTTATGTGTCTGCATCGTTGTCTGACAATATAAATATGTTTGGAATTTAGAAGTTCTTGATGTTCTGTAAATAAACAGCAATGTTTGAACACGATGTTCAAACAAACCGCCACTGAGCCATGGATGGCGAATTGGCGGTGGTTGCGTGCGTTGTTTAGCTTGTGAATCAGAACATCTTAGAACTTCTTAATTTCAATACATCTTATATAGTCAGACAACGATGCAGACATATATGCAAATCATAGTGTGTTTCGTGATTATTGATCGTGATTATTGAAATGAAAAGGAGTAAGAAAATGGCATTTGACGGAGTAACCGTGTCTGCAATCGTCAGCGAATTAAAGAAGAATCTGACAGGCGGACGTATCTATAAAATATATCAGCCGGAAGTGGATGAGCTGTGTCTGGTCGTAAAAAACCGGACAGAACAGGGCAACACAACCAGTCGTCTGGTGATCTCTGCAGATGCCAGTCTGCCTCTTATTTATCTGACGGGGCAGATAAAGGAGAACCCGTCGACAGCCCCGAATTTTTGTATGCTGCTACGGAAGCATATTGGAAATGCACGCATTTTATCCGTGACACAGCCGAACTTTGAGCGAATTGTAGAGATGCAGTTAGAACACCTTGATGAAATGGGTGATCTTTGCCAGAAGAAGCTGATCGTCGAGATCATGGGAAAACACAGCAACATCATCTTCACGGATGCGGATGGTACGATCATTGACAGCATCAAGCATATTTCCCATCAAGTAAGTTCGGTGCGGGAAGTGCTGCCGGGAAGAACGTATGTATATCCTCCGGCACAGGAAAAGGAAAATCCGCTCGACATTGATATCAATTATTTTATGAATCATGTCCTGCGCAAGCCGGTATCGGTGACGAAGGCAATCTATACATCGCTGACAGGATTATCACCGGTGATCGCAAATGAGATCTGTTACCGGGCTGGTGTCGATGGCGGCATGAGTACGGCTGGACTCTCGATGCAGGAGCAGGAGGATTTGTATGCAGCGTTTGATGCGATGCGTACAAGTATAAAAGAAGAACAGTTTGCACCGTGTATTGCATATCAGGGGTATGCACCGAAGGAATTTGCGGCGTGTACACTGACGATGTACGGAGAGGAAGCAGACAACCTTCCCAAGAAGGATGTGGATGGACTGAAAGTATTTCCGTCGATGTCTCCGGTCATTGAAGAATACTATCAGGCAAAAAGTGTGGTAACGCGCATCCGGCAGCGGTCGACGGATCTTCGTAAGATTGTGAACAACGCGATTGAGCGGACGGCGAAGAAATACGATCTGCAGCGGTCACAGCTAAAGGATACAGAGAAACGGGATAAATACAAGGTCTATGGTGAATTGCTGACTGCCTATGGATATTCTTGTAAACCGGGCGATAAAGAAATCACCTGCGAGAACTACTATGATAGCAGTATGCTTACGATTCCGCTTGATCCAGAGCAGTCGGCGATGGAAAATGCAAAGCGGTATTTCAACAAATATAATAAACTGAAGCGTACCTATGAGGCGCTGATGGAGCTTACCGTAGAGTCGAAAGAGGAACTTGATTATCTGCTTTCTGTGCAGAATTCGCTGGAGATTGCGAAGACAGAAAATGATCTGCAGGAGATCAAGCAGGAGCTTGTGGAAAGTGGCTATGTGCGCGGCAGATTCGATCGGAACAAGCAGAAGAAACAGGTGAAGGCAAAGCCACTGCATTATATATCCAGTGATGGCTACCATATGTATGTCGGAAAGAATAATTTCCAGAATGAGGAGCTGACATTTAAGTTTGCAGAGGGCAATGATCTGTGGTTTCATGCCAAACAGATGCCGGGTTCCCATGTGATCGTCAAGACGAACGGTGAGACAGAGATTCCAGACCGTACCTACGAGGAGGCAGCGAGACTGGCGGCATATTACTCAACCGGC
>ULPF01046863.1_pt1 | contig 10867 bp, 11 predicted proteins | sample 1953271 | NCBI WGS metagenome assembly ULPF01 (sample SAMEA4835622, study PRJEB28245) | human gut metagenome | biome: gut microbiome; material: fecal sample | place: Denmark | collected 2008
ACTTTTGCTGCATTTCTCGATTCCGGTTACACTCATTCCATCTGTTTACGAATCTTCAGAAATTCGATGACATTGAGCCGCAGTTCATCATCGTTTTCTAGGCAGACGCGAAATAACGAATCTGATGCTCCATTTGCTTCGAGTACATCCATTTCGGTGCGAAACGGGTAGTCATCAAGCCAAACGAATGGTTGGGTAAAATCTATTCCTTCAGTTTTCAGTGCTTTCCATTCTGTAGGCTTAACCGACGATAGTTTTCTGACAATGCACTCGGGCAAATATTCTGATAGATATTCAATTGCTGTCATAGAATCTCCTTGGCAGTGCGTCGTAAGCCAATAGCAATCGAATTCTTCGATTATATAATCTATGAACTCGCTAACATTTTTTGCAGGAGCTTGAGTTGCATAGTCCAGCAATACTCCATCTATGTCAATGTATAAATTCATTGTCATTCCGCTTTCCAGCCGTCGACGGTATGGGTCTCGGAGGAGAAGTTGATGCCAAGTTTGATGATTTGCTTGCCGGAGGCGAGGAACGGCTTGTCATAGCCCTTTTCCTCTATCTGCTTGAGGGCGATTTCCGGAGACTGGTCACGCTTGAGCTCAATGATATAGACATATTTGTCGGTGTCGAAGATGATGTCTATGCGGCCTCTTGAGGTGTGGTACTCGGTCTTGACATATAGTCCCATCATCTTGAGCATCAGCGACATCGTGTTCTGGAAGTAGAGTTCGAGGTCACCTTGGATTTCGTAGTCGTTTCCGGAGAGGAATGCGGTGAAACGGGTCATAAAGGAATCGACGTCGCCGCGTTCGATGTCATCGACAAAACTATAAACAGAGAACTCATCGCCAATAAGGGCCGGAGCGTAGAGCTGGCTGAGTGAATGGAGAAAACCTGCTGCGACCTCTTCGTTTGGGTAGTCGAGATTGTAGGCATTGAAACGTGAGTCATATCCCTTGATTGTCAGATAACCGGTCTGGTACATCAGAGTTATCGGAGCCGGACTCACATAGTTCGTTCCCGTGAGAGTCTCCATAGAAACTTTATTTTTCGATATATTGTCGAGGTTGTATTTACCCTGTTTGAGATAGCGCACCAGAAATGTCGGAGTGCCTGTCTCAAACCAGTACATACGGAATTTTCCGGCTTTAAAGGTATTCAGCAAGCTGAAAGGATTATACACGCCCGTAGTGTCTTCACTGAAGTGATAGCCGTCATACATCAATTTCAGTTTAGCATAGCACTCATCTTTGGAGAGTCCATTGTTTTCAGCGAGTTTCTCCACACTATCGTTGAAATACGACTTCAATTCATCCTCCGACACTCCGCAAATGTCTGAGTATTCTAAGTCCATTGAAATGTCTGTCAAATTGTTCAGGCCGCTGAATATACTCATCTTGCCGAACTTCGTTACGCCGGTAAGAAAAGCGAAACGAATGAACCCATCCTTGTTCTTGACGACACTGTAGAATCCCTGAAGCTCTCGACGAGAACTATCCATAAGTTCCGGATTGTCAATGTTGTCAACTACCGGCTTGTCGTACTCGTCGATAAGTATGACGACCTTCTGGCCGGTCTTTCGGTATGCGGAATCTATGACGGCATCAAATCTTGATGAGGGAGAAACATAATTACCCTGCCGTCCATAGAGGGTTTCCCATCTGTCCAAATGAAGCTCAAATTTCTCATACAAATCAGCAACCGTCAAATATCTGTTTCCTGTCAAGTCCAGATGAAGAACAGGATGCTCTGCCCAATTCTTTTCCAGTTTCTCTATCGCCAGTCCCTTGAAAAGCTCTTTCCGTCCCTGAAAATACGCTTCCATCGTCGATACGAGCAAGCTTTTTCCAAATCGTCGAGGACGATTCAGAAAATAATACTTCCCTGTCGATGACAAACTATAGATTTGAGCTGTCTTGTCAACATAGACATATCCGCCCTCTCTAATTTCCGAGAAATTCTGTATTCCAATCGGGTACAACATAATCGTCAATGCTTCATCTAACCCACAAAATTAGCAAAGATTTTTCTACAAATAAATAGTTTACTTTCCGGAGAATCCTACATTACTATACAGACTGCCGGGCCGGACACTGAAACGGCCTCGACGCAATTGTGTGAAAATTATCACAATACCCCGCACAATATGGCAAATAATTCCTATATTTGCGGTGTTGCCCTCGGGCAACGTACATATTTGATGAAAGTGTAAAGCTTTTATCCTTGAAAGGAAATCTGACAGTTTCAAAGACACAGGGAAAAAGCATACGCTCATCACTCGATTGATTGTTCGCACGTCTCATCGTGCCCAGTCATAGGGTGTGGGGTATTGTTTATTCGGTGTCGCGGCTTTGTCAGAGCCTCCTTTCAGGATGAACTTTCGCCCCACACTTTCTTTGTTGTATGGAATAATCTATTGGGACGGTGGATTAACCTATTTGGATGCAATGAAACATTTATTGAAAATCGTCTCGGCATGTACTTTATGCATCACCTTACTTTGTAACTGTAGAACACAGGTGACAAAACCAAATCCACTTGAAGGATGGATGATTTTAGGAGAAGTCGAAGTGATTGCCAATTCCCTCCCCAGATCTTCCAATCCCCATAATTACACGAGTGGACCATTTGGTGGACCAGAACAAATAATGAAAGATCGCGGTTGGTTACTCATGTCAAAATATATTGACGGGAAAACGCAATACGCATTAAAAACTTGGACAGGAAATAATATCTATTACCTATGGCGGATTCCAGAGGCGATAGGTAAAGGCTATTATAATGACCCATATTTAGGATGCACGCATATGTTTATTAATAGTGATGGGGAAAAAAGGTTCGTGTCCATCAAACAACTGTGACTGGGCATTTCTAATGTTTTATGTTTACAATACACATTATTAACACTTACTAACTTTCATACTACGACATTGATGCCGAAGTATAAACACCAGAAACAAAACAGAGAAATTTATGAAAAGATTTTTTACAATCACAATTATTGGATTGCTGATTGCAGCTAATGTTATAGCTAAGCCTTGGCCTACAAATGCAATCACAAGTTTGAAGCAAACGACTCGTGTAGAAACGCAATATCTATCAGCATTAGCTGGCCGTGACATGACTCAATCTTATGCAACGACACTTCTCCAAAAATACAAGTACTCTTACCCGGACTACTCGGCCTTTGAGAAATATATATCAAATTACCAATACACTTGTGACCCTATTCGTGTTTCTGTACTGAAACAATTTGCAAACGCATACAATTTTAATGCAGTCTGGAACCTATTGGAGAATGGTTCTCAAGATACACTCAATAGATTGAAACAGCAAGACATTAATAAATACAATAGACTTAAATCCCTTGTTATAAATAGACTGCAACGGCAATTTGGAACAGTCGGAAACTTTACGGAAAAGGTCGTATTTGACGGAAACAATACGAATTCAGTAATCTCAAGGATTATTCAAGAATCCATCAATGAGTTGTAACGATGAAAAGAACTATAATTTTTATTGTGTCAGTTGTTTCCTCAGTATGTTTGCTGGCGCAAAACAGCACAGACAGAGCGAAACTATTTGTGTCTGATGTCATAAAGTATTGTAACATAAATTTTGTTTGTAAATCAACTGTTGCTATTCAGGGAGACAATCTTATCATTTCTATTCTAGAATTTCCTGTCTTTAACCAGCAATCTCAAGAAACCGAACGCCGTGCGGCTACAATAGAACTCAAAATTACAAACATAACATCATATAATGATATGATAGTCTATAATTGTATTAGTTCGGACGGCAATAACCACAGCCAAGTTTGGTTCAGCAAAACAGATTCCGATAGTGGTGAAATAACTCATTACATTGAAAACAAGAATGGTGGACAACAGGAATGGCAAGAATTCGTTAGACTTAAGAAAGTCAAAAAAGTAGAGTAATATGACAACAGTTGAAAGAGTTATAGCATGCCTCGTTGTCGGGGTTATTTTAGAAGTTTTATGGGTTTTAATCTTTGGGAAATTAAGTTCAACTCCGATTGTAATCGGTATTACAGTCTGTGCCTTAGTAACTCAAAAGAATCGCGAAGAGAGAAATGAGTAGTTATCCCTACATTGTATTTCCGGAGAGATATATAAAAATCAATCAGCAGCTACCGCCTCTCCCGGAAGAGCCAACGAAACCGGAACTAAAATTAGTAAAGAAAAATTGGTTTGAAAAACTGATTCTATGGTGCGACGATTATGACGATGAATGCATAAATGAGAGACGTCGTATTAAATATGAAGAGCAGCTGAACAATTATAGAATTGAATTGAAACGATATCAAGACAATGTAAAACAGATTCTATCTGATACCAATATTTCCATATTTAGAGAAGCGGAACGAAAGAAATCTCTTGAGTCAACACGAATGGGGTCTCCCAGATGTCATGAAGTTTTGAAAGGAAGATTTGATGATATATTTTTGTATCATCTGCACAATGCTTTCGGAAATAATATCACAGATAGCATTGAATTTATGCTTCCAAATCAAAGGGCATTTGTACCAGACGCGGCATATGTCAATCGTTCAACAGGATTATGTATTGATATTGAGATAGATGAACCATATTCTTTACCGGACAAAAAACCTATACATTATATTGGAAGTGATGAATATAGGAATAGTTTTTTCTCAGAAAATGGTTGGTTTGTTATCAGATTTGCTGAAGAGCAAGTTGCCAAGTATCCAGAAGACTGTGTAAAATATGTAAATGATTTTATATCAGGTATTGCTGTTGGTAAAATGCCTATATTTACTAATTGTGTAGAAAGATGGTCATTTAGTGATGCATATGGCATGAGCGAAACCAACTACAGAGAAAGTTATCAATAGATTATTAACAACTGAATTTTTGTTTTATGAGCGATAGAGCAGCAGGAATTTTATCAATTCTAACAATCGTCTTGTTTTACTTACTAGCAAGATTTATTTCTAATTTATTTGACAATCACAAGAATAACAAATAATTTCACGGCATTCGTCCTTTTCAATTACGCCATATTCTCAGTTATGATGTTTACCTTTCCATCATTCTGACATATATTTGAGACAGCAAAGGGCTGTTAAAAATTGTGTAAAAATGGTTGAGATATGAATACGGAGACTAAGTTTGCGACTCTTTTTATCGCGTTGGTGACGGTTGTTCCGCTGCTTTATTCCGGAATTCCGGGTATTAGGGGTAGCTGGGCGATTGCGGGATTTGCGCCGGCATTGTGGTGCTTTTGGATGGGCGTTGTCATTGATGAGTGCCGAAAGGTGAAATGGGGTGTAAAGGCTGCCGTTGCCGTAGGGGTTATCGCGACGATAATTGCTTTCTTCTCCGTAGATTACACTAGGCTCCGCTTATTATTAAGTTACTCAATGATAAACGGAATATACCAATTGTCGTGGGCTTGGCTGTGCCTTGTCTGGCTTGTTGCAGGGTGGTGTCTCGGGCCGGTGATTGGCAAATCTTCACGAGGAAACGATGGCCGACGGGATTTTGCCGAAGACTTGCTCACATTCCTTGGTTTCGCACTGCTATATGCTTGGCTTATCTGGTCTGCGAACTACATCAGTTTCTCAGTACGGACATATAATGCAGAGGCTCTTTCCAGGCTGCACCCGGCAGGATACTATTTGTCCTACATTCCCCTATTCGGTGCGGTGTGGTATGGTGTACGGATTGCACAGTCCGATGTTGTGCAACGGCTTATGAATGTCCGATGGCTACGCATCACCGCCTGCGCCATCGTTGTCCTCGCTGGCATCTTTTGTCTGCTTTGTTGTTTTTGCGGAGATTCTTATATCAACACCCGCCTGCTTCTTTCCAATCCGATTGTAGCCGGAGTGGTTTACGGTATCATTCGAGGTATTAAGCATTTAAGAGAGAGTAACGCATAGTTTGTTTCAATCAAGTTTAAGTGGAATAGTCTTTCAGACGATGTCGCATAGAGCGACGGAGGGAGGATTATTCCGACATTTTCAAGAAGCCGGAGAAGTTTCTATCCGAGGTTTTGTGCAAATTTGCAGTAAATCTCGGATAGCAATTTTTCAAACGGCCTTATTGTCTCACAAATATTTCTACACCATAATGATTGATATGCTCGATTAAGTCCTCATTTTTCAGAGTATCATAAAGCGACAAATCAATCTGGTATGGCAGCAGCAAGTCATCTAGAGCACGGGATACGACATTGAGGTCACGTCGTGACAGACTATCCCCTACCAATGTGATGTCGATGTCTGAAAAAGGTTTGTAGTTTCCCTTTGCCCTTGAGCCATATAGGATTGCCTTCTTAACGCCGGAAACCGACGACAATGCCATTGTCAGTTTTTGTAACTCTATGTCTGTAAGTCCGTATGGCATAATCAAAACAATTGTGGTTCATCGCCCAAAGACAGCATCTTGGCCTCAAATTTTACAAAAAGAGGATAATACTCAGTAACAATTATATTATATATTTCGTCCGCAGCCTCGTCATCATATTGGTGAGAAGTGCGATTCCTATCGCTGATTGTGTCCATCCATTCAGGATCCTCTATCAGACCCATCTCAAAGGCCTTGCGCAAAGCGTCACGACTGCCACGAATCTCCGTATAACCCTGATATTCGGCATAGTCTTTCATCACTTTCCAAGACAACTCGTGCGTATATTCAAATCGTTGAATCAACCCCTCTTTCAGCAGTTCATCCAAAGCCGATTCGCCGGACAAATGAACTGCAACAATGTTAACCGCTTGAGAAAGCCTCGTCAATGCCTTCCGGTAGTTACTGAATCTCTGAACCCATCTTATTTCTGCCATATCAAATAGTTTATCCGACAGACAAAGTTAACAAAGATTTTTCTACAAATACTTTTGGAAAGGAGATTTTTTCCTTGTTTACCTTTGCACCACGATATGGAAAAGTGTAGTTTTTGCTTGCAAAATTATATGGAAAAGTGTAGTTTTGCATAGGAAAATTATATAGAAAAGTGTTAAAGCCATGTTATACAGAAAGATAGAAAAGGACATTGAGGGGTATCTCAGAGCAGAAGATGATAGAATAATGATTCTGGAAGGTGCGCGACAGATAGGAAAGTCATTCATAATCAGAGAGGTAGGAAAGAAGTTATATGACAACTTCATTGAAATAAATTTTGCTGAGGACGATGAAGGACCGAAAATATTCAAAGGAATCGGGACGACGGAAGGATTCTATTTCACACTGAGTTCAGTATACGGAGAAAAGCTTGACAGGTATGAAAACACTCTAATATTTCTCGATGAAATACAGCACTACCCCCAGTATCTTACTCTGCTCAAATTTTTTCGTGAAGACCGCCGTTTTCGTTTTATTGCAAGCGGAAGTCTGCTCGGAATCACTTTACGAGAAACGACTTCGATACCAGTCGGCAGCATAATTCGTAAAAATATGTACCAACTTGATTTTGAGGAATTTCTCATCGCCAACGGGTTTGGACAGGAGGCTTTGGACACTCTGCGTACAAAACTTATGAACAGAGAAAGCCTCGACGAATCACTCCACGACTACATCATGAACCTGTTCCGGCGCTATCTCCTTGTCGGTGGACTCCCCGCGGCGGTCAACGAATACCTCGACTCGCATAACATCGTGAAAGTCAGAAATGTTCAAGAAAACATCCGCAGTCTTTATGAGGTCGATGCAACAAAATACGAGAAGGACAGCAACAAAACACTCCTGATCAGAAGAATCTACAATATGATTCCGTCTCAACTGGAGAACAAGAAAAAGCGCATAATCATCAAGGATATACAACATAAGATTGGCGACAGGTTCGACAATTATCTGGAAGAATTTGAGTATCTCATATCATCCGGGACAGCTCTTAAGGTGAGCGCCATCTCAAATCCGAAATACCCATTGGCCGAATCCGCGCATAAGAACCTTATGAAGCTCTATCTCAACGATGTCGGACTGCTCACGATGCTGCTCTACAAGAACAGCATTCGTCCGGTAATTTCAGATGAAGACAGCGTCAACCTCGGCTCCGTCTATGAAAGCGTCGTCGCACAAGAACTCAAGGCTCACGGTCACAAGCTTTTCTACTATGACAACAAACAGCGCGGAGAGGTAGATTTTCTGATTGACGACTACTCCAGTACAACAATTCTGCCCATTGAGGTCAAGTCCGGCAAAGACTACACAAGACACAGCGCCCTGAATAACTTGCTGAAAGTAAGGGATTATGACATTGCCTCCGGCCTTGTTCTGTCCAACTCGCGGGAAATCAAGACCGTCGGCAATGTGAGCTATATGCCGGTCTATTATGTTATGTTCATAGATGCCAATGCCGTAGAGGAGCTTTATTTTTAGCCATCGGCTACGGCAAGGCAGAACCGGGAATATGCGTATTCGTGTCCGCCGCGGAGACGCCGATGCCGTGATGTTTACCTTTTTGCATTTCCGACATTTATAATATGCCATGCTCTGATGAGCGCCAGCAAGCCAAATTCGTTTGAGACTGCTGGGCGCAGAAGAAACGTGACGTATAAACACGAAGATGAACTGTCGTGGGAAATTAACAAATAATTGTCTAACAATATGAAACACAGAAAAATTTTGATGCTGGTTTTGGCCGCGGCCGTGGCGTTGGGAATGTCGACTGATGGATTCGGACAGAAATCCAAGAGCGGCGCGGAGGATGATTACAACTTGAAGAAAGCCTGGGAGGTACTGCAGAATGACTCCAATGACACGGACACCGCGCTGGAATTGCTTGAAAAGCAGCTGAAAACGACGCCTGACAATGTGGAGGCGCTGTATCTACGGGCGCGGATATACAAGAGTATCGAGGAGTATGCGTCGGCGCTTACTGACCTGAACCGTGCGATTAAAGTCAACAAACCAAAGAAAACCAACTATGCGAACTCAACCCTGCACGCATGGAAAGCGGCTGTCTATGAGGATTTAGGGGACTTTAAAAAGGCAGAAGAGGAGCAGGGACTCACAGTGGCTCTGGCCCGCAAAGACAACAAGGAAAGCTTGCCGAGCTTTCTGAGAGGATATGCTCACTATCTGTACGTGAATGACAAATACGACGAATCAGACGCGGCCTACAGAGAGTGCCTGAAGGAGGACGAGGGAGATACCGCTGCAATGGTTGGACTCGCAAGGAACCAGATTGGGCGCAAGAATTATGACGCGGCGATTGAAATTCTGGAAAAATGCCGGACACTGTCTCCGGAATATGCAGAAGTCGAGCATTATGAGGCGCTGGCATACAACGGCAAGGGTGAGACGGACAAGGCCATTGATCGTGTAATCAGACTGATAGACAAGGATCTCAATCTTGTCGATGACGAGATGTGGGAAATAATGGTCAAACATACGACCTACACGATTGCCCAAATTCGCGGCGGGATACGGAACGGCGAGAATCCGGAGATTTTCAAATTCATACTCCCGGCAATGTTGCAGAAGGCCGGGGAATACGAGGACGCATTCTTTGCTTACAGGGAAATAATGAATAAGTTCGGTGATGATATATCCAAAAGGACTGCGGAATGTTTAGAAGAAATCGGTCTCAACGAACTCGCCCTCGAAGAGATTGACAGGTATCTTTCAAAAAACAGGGAAGATATAAACGCATTGGCCGAGAAGGGAGCCATACTGAAGAGGATGCAAAGGTATGAGGACGCGCTTAAAGTATATGACAAAATCATCGAAATCGAGCCTACATCGGGCTGGGGCTATTATGCAAAAGGCTGGTGTTTCGAGCTTATGGGCAACGGCGCGGAGGCGATGAAATACTATGACACCGGAATTGATATTGACAGGAACTACCCGTATATTTTCCTGATGCGCGGCGAGATGAGGCAAAAGGACGGCAATGCGGCAGGAGCGGAGGAGGATTTCCGTCAGGTGGTTCTGACTGACACGACTGCGGCTGGCGGCTCATGCAGAATGTACGCTCTTCATTTTCTCGGGCAGGACAAGGAGGCTGAAGAATGGATGCAGGCAATCATCGACAAGAATCCCGATGAGGGCGGCGTGTGGTACGACAAAGCCTGCCTGCTCTGTCGGATGGGAAGGCTGGACGAGTCCGTGGCGGCCCTCAGAACGGCATTTGACAAGGGATATGCTGATTTCGCGCACATAGAGGCGGACGACGACATCGACCCTATTCGAGAGAGGGATGACTTCAAGACGATAGTCGAAGAATACCGGAAAAAATCTGAAGAACGGCAGATGCGCTTCCTGAAACGCCTGCATGAGGCAGGGCTCGAAGACAATGGAAACAGTCACGTCACGACGGAAATTGCCATCAACCGCAGAGGAGGCGGCACGTTCGAGGTACCATGCAGCGTGAACGGTCTGGGTCTCAAGATGTTCTTCGACACAGGCGCGTCCGACGTGACGATTTCATCGGTAGAGGCCAACTTCATGCTGAAAAACGGACAGCTTTCACGCGACGACATCAAAGGCAAGAAATACTACCAGATTGCCAACGGCGACATTGCCGAGGGGACGACAGTGATCCTACGCGAGGTGAAAATCGGCGACGCGGTGCTGCACAACGTTGTTGCCTCGGTCGTCCACAGCCAGAAGGCTCCCCTGCTCCTCGGCCAAAGCGCCCTTGAACGCTTCGGAACCATCACAATCGACAACATCAACTCCAAACTGCTGATTCAGCAGTAGGAGGTTATGGACACCTATGAAACAACTGCCCTATTTCGCGTGGACGTCCGTCTGCAAAGTCGGTCGCCCACTTATTTTCAGCACCTTAAGAAACGCATCATATTTTTCAGCCCTTTCGGTCTATATTATTTCATGATATGGAAAAGTGTAGCTACGGCCTTATCTGCCAATGG
>ULPF01031765.1_pt1 | contig 10847 bp, 6 predicted proteins | sample 1953271 | NCBI WGS metagenome assembly ULPF01 (sample SAMEA4835622, study PRJEB28245) | human gut metagenome | biome: gut microbiome; material: fecal sample | place: Denmark | collected 2008
CAAGCAAAAGATGCCTTATAAAAAACGAAAGACATCAAGCAGTATAAAAATTCCACATATACGGTCTATTGACCGATTTGGGTTACCCAATTCGGGCAATATGGAAAACGAACGACTCCAAGCAGTTGATAAATTTTTACATATACGTTCTAATGCCCGATATGAATTTAACAATTATACAACAAAAAAACATGAAAAAACTATTCTTTATTACGCTATTGTTTCTCATGATGGCGGCATGCACAAAAGAGGACGAACCGGCTTCCGTAACAGCCATCACATTCAACCAAAGCGAATACAAGGTCTATGTACCTTACAATGCCGACGGCACCGTAGATATGAACAGAATCGGCACACTTCCTTTGGCAGAATATGTAATCATTTCACCGAAGGATGCACCAAAGAGTGACCTCAAGTGGAAGTCAAGCAACACTGAAGTGGCTACCATCAATGCCGAAGGCATGGTTACGGCACTGAAAGCGGGCGAGACCACCATCACCGTTTCCGCCGGTGGCATAAGCGCTTCATGCCTTATAAAGTGTATCAAGACTATCGACTTGAAATCAATATCATTCCTTGACCCCGTGAAGATGGAGAATGGAACACCCATACTCCGACTGTTTCCAGGCAGAAAAGTGAATCTGCAGATAAAACTCGATCCAGCCGAAGTGGCAGAATTGTACGTCACAAAGTGGTCGTCCGACAACAATGAGGTTGTTACGGTTGACGAAAAGACCGGCGATGTTACCGCTGTCGGCACAGGCGAAACCTATGTGACTGTAACCCTATACGAAGCTGCTGATGAAGTCAACGGGCAAAAGCATGCCAGAAGCTGCAAGGTGATTGTTGAAAAACAGAAAGACTTTGAGCTCTGCTGGCAAGCAGGAAGCACATTTAAAAAGGGAAAATATACTGATGCCTGGAGTTTCGAGGAATTCAATGGCTACGAACAGGCCTGTGCAGACGGCAAGGACATTTACTATATCAAAAGAGATAAAGATGGAAATAAATATAGGTGGCGAATTTTCAAGAACAGCAATATGCCATTAGATCAATCATGGGACGAAGGTGAGATTACCGCATTTTGGGCAAAACATGACTATGTGGCAACCGCCATCAAATCCACGTTATATACGCTGAATCCCCACCGCTATTCGGAGCGAAAACCTATTGTAGTAGCAGATGGAGGCAAAGAATTGAAAGGCGTGATTGCAACCTCTCGCAACAAACTGGCTATAGCTTCAGACGGTACAGTATATGCCTTAGTACGCGTAGATGACGGCACCGGCACTGTCGCCGCAATGACACGTTACACAACAGATGGTAAGATATCAAGTTATCGTGTGCCGTACAATGTGTCGGCATCTTCGCTCGTAATGGACGAAAATGAAAATGTATATGTATTCGTGCACAACAAAAATAAGTTACACACCTACCGCTTCGATGGACAGGCTCTTACGATAACAAACTCTATGGATATTACAGGAAATGTAAGTTCGCTTTCGTGCTGTTGCAGAAACGGTTCGATATACATAATGTGTATAAGCGGATTTCAGGGTAGAACCGGCAAGATATTCCGTGACTACAAACTTTTGTTTGAGACATCATCGAGTTATACCTACGGGGAAACCGCAATCGATGTGACGGCTGATGGTAGAATATTCTACTGTTTCGACCGCAAAATATTCCAATATGCCGACGGCAAATCAACTCGTATAGCTTATGTCAACAGCGCTATCAACTACTTTGCCGTAAACTACCTCGATTGACCACTATGGCGTTACCTAATCTATTGAGCAATAGCAATGTGAAATAGAATTTTTGCAGTACGATAAAAGTTTTTCAAACGAAATAAATTAGGGTTGACACTTCTCACGAGGTATCAACCCTTTCGGTTATTTTTGTATTGCAAAAAATTAAATTATAACCATGATTAAACCCAATTCGGGCATTAGGGCTTGGACGGATTTCGGAGTTTTAGAAGCGCAGATTTTGATTGCTTTTTAATGAGTAATAGCTGGCTATTGTGAATTAAAAACAAGCAGAAGATGCCTTATAAAAACGAAAGGCTCCAAGCAGTAGAAAATAATTTACAGTTACGGTCTAATGCCCGATTTGGGTTAAAGATAGTCATTTTACCGAACAGTCAATATATAGCCAGCAGATAAAATCGCTTGACCAATAGATAATAATAGTATTTCGCAAAAAATGGCGGCGACACGGCATTATAACCATGAATCGGGTTTGAACCACCATCACCCGCTAGTCTTTTAGACTCACCCAAACGCCATATACCATCAATAAAATTACTCCCAAATCAATAAAACCTACTCTATACGCAAATATATGCGTAAACCTAAAGCCAACAACAATACGACACCACCCGCCAGAGCGGTGAAGCCGCTCGTCTATGGGTAACCGCTTGCAAGCGAGCGCAGCGAGTCTGCTGGCGGTGAACGATGCTGCCACCCACACCCGCTCGGCGTGCCGAAGGTACGCATCCATATATCGGAAGTCCGAAGAAATTACTACTTTTGCTCATCGTTATTGACGGTTTGTTTGGCGACACCCTAAATAACCATTTTCGGCAGATTCCCGCAAATAGAATACGCTCCTGATTTTTTACTGGACAACAATAATACGATCGAGTGAGGGGCTGTGTCAAAATGAAAGTTTTGATGCAGACCCTTTAAGGTGAGTTAGAATTAGTAAAATGCAAGGCACTGAGGATGAGACCAACAGGAGTTGACTGATGTAAATGACTGAGGTCTAATTCCGAAAGTAACGCAGCAGTTTGCAATTATGACACACCTTTTTCACGTGATGGTTTTTTATATTTCCTTTACTACAAAACACATCTTTACAAAAAAATCCTTATATTTTCATAATGAGTGGCAATAGTATTATTGTCACACCGGACATATTAGTACACTAAAGAAGCGTTATGCTTATCTTATTGATGAAAACCTGAGAAATTTTCAAAATGAGCGAAGATAGCATAGTGGTTCTCACGCATAGCGTGGACTGCTATTTCTACATCTGCTCATTAGGTTTTCTCAGGACCTCATCAAAAGACGTGGCTTAGCAGCACCACGCTTTCTTTATTACCGATTATTGGGTGCTGAAAATATAAAACAATAAAAACTTAACGACATGAATCAGTACAAGACTATCGAAGAACTTAAAAAAGCCATTTCTGATTATAGTAATAATCATCAAGAAATTCCGACAGAATTAATAAATCAAATCGACACGCTAAAGCAAAAATCAAATTATTCCGAGGCTATTGTTACAAATAGCGATACTCCAATTTACGATACATTAGTGGCTAATTATCCATACGGAAAAATGCCTGAAGAAAAGATAAAGTGCATTAAAGATACCGTAAACCAACTTCTTTCTAACGACAAACACTCCAACGAACCGGGGTTATTGCTTGGTAAGATTCAATGCGGAAAGACCGACACATTTGAGGATATTATCGGGCTGGCATTCGACAAAGGAATCGACATAGCTATTGTATTCACTAAAGGCACAAAACCTTTAGCGCAACAAACAATCATGCGAATGAAAAAAGATTATCGCTTCTTTAAACCATCTGACAGTCTAGACCAATTAGCCACCATTAACATCTACGACATAATGAACGTGTGGAACAATCTTAAACAAGCAAAAGTTGAAGGTTGCAAAACTGTTATTGTTTGTAAAAAACAAGCAACCAATTTGGATCATTTGATTGAGATGTTCACCACAAAAAGCACCTATCTAAAGAAGAAAAAAGTTCTTATCGTTGACGACGAGGCAGATTTCGCCAGTCGAAACTACCGTTCAGTAAAACATCTGGTTGGAGATGGAACAGATAACAAATCCGTCATGCAATCAACAGAAACAGAAATGGCGAAAATAAGCCAACAAATCGACGATTTTCGCAAGATACCAGATTATTGTAGATATTTACAAGTTACCGCCACTCCATACTGTCTGTATCTCCAGCCACAAGGCGAATTAAACCTTAAAGGCGATAATAATAACGAAAATTATGCAATGCCATTTAAGCCACGATTCACGACCCTCGTACCAGTTCACTCTGCATATATTGGAGGGAAGCAATATTTTGAGGACTCTCAAAATCCTGATTCAATGTATTCCCACCTTTTTCACCAGATAGATCAGAAATGCATTGATGTACTAGGCCATGAGGACAAACGCTATCTCAATGCATCCATTTCTTCTGGCAATATTTATGGGCTCAAACATGCAATAATTTCCTATTTTATGTCCACTGCCATAAGGCGAATTCAAGAACGAAGCAGCAAACATGTTAATTACAAAACCAGTGCACTAATCCATGTGGAATTGGGCAAAAAAAACCATGAATGGCAAAACAAAATAATATCTCGCCTAATTGGCTCAATCAAGGATGCAATTGTAAACGATGACCAATCAGATCAACGCATTTGGTCTTCATTCGATAACAACTATGACGATTTCCTGGAATCAAACAAAAAAGGGCAACAAGAAGGTCTTATCACTGTTGATTTGCCAACAAAAGACGAAATTATAGTTGAATTACAAAATATTTTTAGAAAAAAATGATTATCACATACAAATAGTAAATTCCGACAAACAGGTTGAAACCCTTCTGGACGAAGAGACAGGAGAACTGCTACTTGACACCGCCGCGAATATCTATATTGGAGGAAACATTCTCGACCGTGGAATAACCATCAAAAACATGCTCTGTTTTTTCTACGGAAGGAATCCGAAAAAATTCCAACAAGACACAGTTTTACAACATGCTCGAATGTATGGAGCTCGCAGCAAAGAAGACATGGCTGTAACGAGATTTCACACCACATCACAAATCTATGGTATTTTGTCACGAATGAACGATCTTGACAATCAGCTTCGTGAATGGTTTCTTGCAGGAAACGATAATGACGACCTTAACGCTATATTTGTTGGTTACAACAAGGACATCACCCCTTGCGCAACACAAAAAATAAAAATCTCAAACATTCATACCATCAAACAGCAACGTCGTATTGTTCCAACAGGTTTTTGGACAGGAACAAAAAAAGAAATACTTAGCATAACACAAAAAATAGACACTATTATTGAAAATCATAGTAATTTTCAATTGCAAGACAAAAATGGATTTTTCGAAATGGACTATGAAACAGTAAAAGGAATCATAGACCTCATATACACTACATTTGTATACGATGATAAAGACAAACATAATCTTGAGCATAAAGACGACCTCAAGGACTTACTCTGTGCATTACGCTACTGCACAAGCACAAACGGAGGAAAAGTATATGTGATGCAGCGTACTAATCGTAATATGTCACGATTGCGCGCAAATGGCAGTTACATTGATGCTCCTGATGATGGTAATACAGACACTGCTCCATCAAGACATAAAGCAATTGATGCACCTGTTATTATGCTATTACGGCAAAATGGGTTAAAACAAATAAACCCTACAACAAATGAAAATATTGGTTGGAACAACGCGCCTTTCTATTGGCCTGTTTTAATGACTCAAAAAAACATAACACCTGCAATGTTTTCTTTTGGTATTCAAGCAAGAAAAACACTAAGCAATATTAACGATATTTTAGATGGTATAGACCCCAACGATGTTTTAAAACTCACATATCAAGGTGACCTTGAAGCACATTTTGGAAATGAGGGTGATGTATATGAAGATGATAACTGCAGAATTGAAACACGAGCAATCAAATCTACCACGGCAACTCGTTATTTACAAAAGGACGAGGACGGCAATTTCATAATCAAACAAGGCATCTCATTCTCTGGAGATAACGGTCTATATTCATACAATGAAGGTGTATTTCCTTTTGAATTACGAAAATACAAATATATGCTACTCAGAAATGGCAGAGATGCCAACGCTGACGAAATGCTTCTGGAACTTTTCCCTTCTGATCATTGGGTTATAACATACCATGGAGTAGGCGAAGACGGTAATTTACATGATCGCGATACAGGAGATTTACTTGTTCGAGGAACTGATACACTAACTGATAAAAATCTAAACGAAACAGACTATGTCGACAAGAATCTTGTTCAATGGGTTATCGGATTTACCGTACATAAAGTATTAAAATTCAAGCAATCAGAGATGCATAAAAAACATAATCAAACAACAGATTTGCTATCAAGAGATGTTAAAAGCGAACAGAATTCAAATGAAAACAGGACAAAAACAAACAAAAAGGAAAACTTCGGAAAGATGCTTACATTAATCAGAGGCAAAGACCATTTAGACTTAGTAATTAATGGAAATATAAAAATTGAAGTTGTCTACACCACAGAGAGAAACATCTCTAAATTTGTAAAATTCAATGACGAGGGCATTGCTTTACAAGATAGCTACGGCGATTATATTCCTATCAAATATGATACGTTGCGTCTTCGACATGGAAAAGCCTCTGTGATAATAAAAATAAAGAAGATAGCGACAGACCGATCAACTATCTATTACACTTTTGATAAGATACTAAAGGTTGTCGAACAACAATTAGATTGATACAATAACGATTTATTTATACGCAAAAAAGTCTGGGGCAGATGCTCCAGACTTTTTTGTATCGCGGTTTACGCAGATTTCTTAGAAATTAGGATAAAGACCCTTGATTGGTGTCACGCCGATACCAGGCTTGTCGCTTGGAGTGACTTTGCCGTTTATCACCTTCACACCGTCGAAGATGTCTTGCGCTATAAGCACATTGCCATCAAGGTCTGCCCAGTCGATAAGTGGACTCAGTTGTGCCGCTGCTGCAATAGCGCACGATGTTTCGGTCATACATCCGCACATAATCTTCATACCAAATGCACGAGCAAGTGTAACCATCTTATAAGCCTCGCTCATACCGGTGCTCTTCATCAACTTAATGTTGATGCCATCGTAATAGTCCTTCAATTTCACGATGTCTGGCAAGCGGTGGAACACTTCATCGGCAATGATTGGCAGCGGACTGCGTTCTCTCACCCATGCTGTTTCTTCGAGTTTGTCTTCCATCATTGGTTGCTCCACAAAGAGGCAGTTCTTGTCGGCGAGATATTCGCACATCTCCAATGCTTGTTCCTTGCTCTTCCATCCACGGTTGGCATCCACGCAAATTGGGCGGTCGGTGCACTGACGGATAATGTCTACCATCTCCTTATCATTATCAAGACCAAGCTTGATCTTAATCACCTTATAATCGTCGGCTTCTTTGATTTTTTGTTTCACCACTTCAGGAGTGTCGATACCGATGGTGAACGATGATTGAGGTATCTTATCGAGCGAAAGGCCCCAAATCTTATACCAAGGTTGACCTATCAACTTACCCACAAGGTCGTGCAAAGCGATGTCAACCGATGCTTTAGCAGAGCGGTTTTCAGCCTCAACGCCATCTACATAGGCAAGGATTTCTTCCATCTTGAATGGGTCGTTGAATTGTCCCAAATCAAGTTTTGAAAGGAATTTAGTCACGCTATCGATGCTTTCGCCAAGGTATGGAGGCATTGATGCTTCGCCATATCCTACCACGCCCTCATATTCGAGTTTCACTTGCACGCCTGGAGTGGATGTGCGGCTCGACTTTGCAAGGTTGAATGCATGGCGCAATTTCAATTCAAATGGAACAAACGACAATTTCAAGCGACCTGATTTTGTGGTTTTTCTTGTAGGAGCGCCAAATGCCGAAATTGAGATAGGAGCCGAAGCTGCTATCAATCCAAGGCCAGCCCCAACCAGAAATTTTCTTCTATCCATATCTGTTTAGTTTTTTTATAGTTTATATCTTCAATTTGATTTATCAGAAATACCAAGGGTGATTGCGAACAGCCACAATGCCCTTTGTGCCCACCATACCGTCGATGCGGCTGATAGAGAGGAATGGTGTGGTGAGGTAGTCGTCGGCTTCAGGATCCACGCTATTGATTTTCACCTGACCAGAGCAGTGGATGTATTTACCATCGCGCAAATAGATGCACACGTGTGTCACCCTGCCCGATGCGCTGCCAAAGAACAAGAGGTCGCCAGTCTTTGCTGTCTTCCAGTCTTTTGCCTCGATGCGCTTGCCAGTGAGTGCCTGTTGCGAAGCATCGCGTTGGAGAATGATGGCATTTGAGAAATAGCTTACTTTTGCAAGGCCAGAGCAGTCGGTGAGCTTGCTTGATGTGCCACCCCACAAATATCCAGAACCCATCATTCGGCGTGCAGTGGTCTCGATGCGAGCGGCATCAAAATCCTGCTTTGCCCATTCTGCGAAATCCTCAACTTCCTTGGCCGATACATAACCTACACGGCCATCAGGAGTAGCCAATTCTATCCATTTGCCTTTCTTTGCAACGCCCTTATACTCAAGGATATTACCCATCACAAGGTCCGAAACAGTTTCGTCGCTCTCAGGAGCAGCCACAAGACGAGTTTGATATACAGTCACCACATAGCGCTTAGCTTTCTTCCATTCTGCCATACGAGCAGCATCGGCCTTTACAAGCGAGTTGGCTGGCACATAAGCGATGTAATCATCCGGCATACGCACGCGAATCCAATCGCCGTCGCTGTCGAGCAATTGCACTGGCGTGCCCATAATGCCTTGTGTAGCCATCTCAGCGGCATGGCGTCCGGCTGTGCGGAACGAAGCCACCGACAATTTCACAAACGCCCATGGAGTTTCCGGCATATTCTCAAGTATAATCAGATTATTGTTAAATTTCACACCCTTCTCGTTGAGCGTCTTCTCGATAGCGGCATTCAAACGATTGCTATCTACCTTACCATAAAGTGTCACAACACCGTTTTGCGTGGCTGTATTCACATCCCAAATGGCTGTTCTGCCATCAGGCGCAATTTCTTTTTTCAAATCGCTCAACAATTCATTCACATTCTGTGACCACATAGTACCTATCGACATCATCATCAATAATACTATTAAACTAATCTTTTTCATTGATTCTTCTTTATCTATTTAATTGGAGTCATACTGTTTACATTCAAGTCGTAGTGCCATGTGCCATACTCAAGATTGCCACCGCGCCATTCCACTTCGCCAGCCTGCGAATCCACAGTCTCGCAACGGATATACTTTTTCTTTGGGCTAAATTCTCCGCCCACACCTTCGTTAGCTGCCATACGGTATACGTCAAGTCCGGTCTTGTAGTAGTCGGCAAGCGGTTCGGTGCGCGTAGAGCGACCAAACGATTGGTCGGTAGGCACCCAACCCACGCCTTCAAAATACGTTTCTGACCAGTCGTGCAGATTCACTTCTCCTGGGTGTAGCATCCAGCCACTCTCCCAACGTGCCGGAATGCCTATGCTGCGGCATAGTGTGATGTAGAGCAACGACACCTGCCCACAATCGCCATGCTGTATTTCAAGCACATATTCTGGGATGTTGGGAATTGTGCTGTACTCTCGAGCCCCAGCCCACTCAAAATTGCCTGCAATCCAATCATATATCTTAGATGCCTGAAGCACAGGGTTGGTCTCTGTTCCAACTATAGTCTTCGCCAAAATCTGCATTTGCGGAGTCACCACTTGGTGAGGATATTCCGAAGCAGTGTAGCGCTTATACACATCAGATTGCTTATCATAAGGTTTCACGCGCTTTAACAATGTGGCCTGATCGATGTGGCGCTCACCCACCTCGTAGCTATAATTGATTTCGAAATGGGTCTTCTGCCCTGCTACTGCCTTTGCCTCCATATATGCTGTGTGATGGATGCTGCCTTCCGACAATGTGGCAGGATGTGAACTCTTCAGCAATTTCACATTCTTCTGACGGAGGTTTTCATATGGGATAGGCATCCACACTCTCAATATCTCGCCTGCTGGCACAACATCAGCGTCAACATCTATGGTCATAGTGATATTTGCGAGACGCCAATCTCTGGTGCCGTTTTTGTCGGCTTTGGTTTTCATAGCGTCGTTGTAATGCACTGCAGTCGAAGCCATATATCCCTCGTGGCGATCTTTCTCGTTGACCACGGCAAACAATTCGCGGTTGAGCAAACTGAAATTGCTTATGCCGCGACGAAACCACCATTCCTGGCCGTCAATCACTTTATATTCTATATATTTATTGAGTTTCCATCGCGCAATATCATAATCCGACACCGCCATCTTACCCAGCTTTTTCTCTATGCGAGCCCTACCTGCCGCCGGTGTAATGCTGAAATCCCTGCGAATGCGACTCATAGTTTTGCGAAGTGAGTCTATCTGAACTTCGTAAGCAGCCTTGTCACTCTTGGGCAACTCATCGAGCATGCTCTCAGCGCGAGCAAATTCGCCCCTATCTATCGCCTTACTCACCTCAGTTTTCCATGTCTGCGCCATGCCTGTAGTGCCTATTGCACACAGAGCCAACGCCAAAATCGATTTTTTGTTCATTTTATTAACTGGTTTATATATCTACTTAATATTGCAAAGTTAATTATTTCTTGCAAAGAAAATATCAATTCTATAAGAGAAAATCAGCAATATTTTTGCAATTTATCACAATTCGGCAATCAGAGGAACTCAGGCAAAACGTCGTATGTTTGTCCCGCCTTGCTATCAAACGACACCACATAATATCGTCCGTCGCGCTTCATCTCTCTTTGCACGCCTTCGATGCGCAAAGGCATTGCCGAGCGCATCACGCACTTGCCGCCTATGTTGCTCTTCACCTTGGCTTTGCTCAACTGCAGATTGTTCCACTCAATGTCAACCTCAAAATTGCCACGAGCCTTCAGGCCGCGCACATTGCCGTCGCGCCAAGCATCTGGCAACGCTGGCAACAAGAATATCTCTCCCAATTGGCTTTGAAGCAACATCTCCGCCACAC
>ULPF01023384.1_pt1 | contig 10781 bp, 10 predicted proteins | sample 1953271 | NCBI WGS metagenome assembly ULPF01 (sample SAMEA4835622, study PRJEB28245) | human gut metagenome | biome: gut microbiome; material: fecal sample | place: Denmark | collected 2008
TGGGACTTACCAGAAAGCCGGCAACCACATATCCGAGGACAAGTGGCTGCTTCAGCCTTTTGAAAATAATAGTCACTATTCCCGCCACAACGAGAATAAGGGCCAGATCTTTTATAAGGTGTGGTAATTCGCTCATACTGTTTGCGTCATATCTGTAATTCATAATATGGATTATGGCACAAAGGTACGAACTATAATCAGTATAAACAAAAATGTGGCAGAAGGAATTATCCGATTTGGTCTTTTGCAGCTTTTCTGTATCCTATCAAACCATACCATAGTATCACGAATTCACAGAACAATGGTATTAACCACGTATATTGCCATGAACCCATACTGTCGGCAAGCATTCCTTGAAGTACAGGAAAAACGGCTCCGCCAAAAACTCCCATCATGAAAATGCCCGAAGCCTTTGATGTGTATTCTTTCAATCCGTCGACCGAAAGTGTGAATATGCAACTCCACATCACGCTATGGAAAAGTCCGACGGCTGCCATCAGCCACAGATTTTCAGTAATCAGTGATGTTGTCATCAGAGCTATTGCCGCCACGGTTACAGTGATGAGCATCGGACGTGGTGCGACATTCTTCAATCCTGCCGACACCATTCTTCCAACCAGGAAACCGCCCCAATAGAGAGTGGCAAGAAGGGCCGGGGACAAATCATACCCCTGCTTCATCAAATCCATGGCATGCAGATTCATATTGTTGCCCACTCCGACTTCTGTTCCGACATAAAAGAATATGGTGATGACTCCATATCTGAGATGACGGAACGACCATATACTGCGACGGGGCTTGTCGGACAAATCCTCTCTTGTGCCTTCAATGTCAGGAAGACTTGCTTTTGATGTCGACCAGGTAGTGAATGCAATGACAATCATCATCACAAGGAATGGCAATGTGAGCTGGCTGGCGGAGACTCTGTCAAGAGGCACACCGGAAAACATTACTGCGGTGACAAAGAACGGTGCTATCGTAGTGCCTATTGAATTTATGGCACAAGTGAAGTTCATCCGCTGTACAGCCTGGGTGCCAGGCAACGGGTAGGCAGCGATATATGGATTGATCACTACCTGGAGCATTGCGGCAGAAGTACCCATTGTATAAGATCCGAACAAGAAAACAAAATAGCCGATTGGCACTGTGTCGTTTCCAATATTTATTGTTACATCACTGCAATATTCAGCACACAACGCTGAGGCAAGATAAAAGGCGACTCCTATGACCATAACCATCATTGAGCGTATAAGAGTCTTCTTGTATCCCAATCGGTTCATCATTCGCCCTGTCTTTGAACTGTTCAGCAGGTAGCCAAGGAAAAATGAGAAAGAGATGAGCGTAGTCAGAGAATTATTGTTTTCCGTAACCTCACTCAAAAATGCAACCTTCAATGGGCCTTGGCACTGTCCGTTTACTGTGGTAAGGAATCCTACAATAAAATACACGAATGTCAGGAGTAGAAACGGACCTGCGGTCTTTATTGATATTCTCATTGTTCAGTGATTTTTAAGTTGATACTTGATTTCTCTGGAATTCAGGACATAAGCCCTTGAATTCCAGAGAATGGTCATTGCTTACAATATCTTTTCCTCTAAAACCTTCATGGCACCATTATCCTTGATGTCAGATGCCATCTTTTCATATAGACCTGCGAAATCGGCAGCATCCTTAAGGTTGGTGCTGGTAAATGCTGAAACACCAAGGAAGTCAGACACGTTGTCGCTCTTTATGAGTTTCCAGTCGTCTGCCGTGAGCCATGGGTCGGCAACTTCAAAAACTTCGCCGTTGTCGTCGGTATGATATTTCAGATAATGGCGATATGCTGCGAACAGATACGCCACACGCTTGAATTCCACATTTTTGCCGTTGGCATTGTCGGCAATCATCTTTTCAAGGTTAGGCATCACGTATACAGGGAACTTGCTGGCGCCGTCGAAGCACAGGCGTGCCACCTGGTCGCTTACCATGCGGTTGCCGAAACGCTCTACGAGGGTCTGCTTGTATTCTTCCAGGTCGGTATCGGCAGGTGCCGGAACGTATGGCGTGATGTCCACATCCATAAAGGCACGTACAAACTTCTTTATCCTCTCGTCGTGCATGGCAGCGTCAACCTTGCGATAGCCGGCGAGGAATGAAGGATAAGAAAGCAGTGTGTGTGAAGCGTTCAGCAGGCTGAGTTTCATGTTCTCGAATGCCGTAACGTCATCGGTCATCTGGGCACCTACTGTTTCCCATTCAGGTCTGCCGGCGGCAAAGTCGTCTTCCACAACCCACTGTATGAAATCCTCACAATATACCGGAGCCTCATCGCTTGTGCCGTTCTGTCTGTTCAGTCGTTCGATGTCGTCGGGACGTGTGGCTGGGGTTATACGGTCTACCATTGAATTGGGGAATGTCACATTCTCCTTCATCCATGCGGCAAGTTCCTTGTCTTGATGCTCCACGAAAGTCATGAATGCCTTTCGTGCCGTATTTCCATTATGCTGCAGGTTGTCGCAAGACAGGATCGTTATCGGTCCGTTGCCGACAGCCTTGCGGCGACGCAATCCCTCTGCCACATATCCGAAAGCCGTCTGGGGGTGTTCCGGATTATCCAGATCGTGTGCCACCTGCTCATTGTCGAGCATGAACTCTCCTGTCTGGCGTGAGATGTTGTATCCTCCCTCGGTAATGGTGAGGGTTATGATCTTGATGTCTTTGTCGGCAATCTTGTCGAGGATATTTTCTTGTTCCTCAATGCCCCAATATAGTTCGACGAGGGATCCTATCCTGTAAACATTGATACTGTCATCACGTCCACATACAGTCAGTGTGTATTCACCGTTCTGTTTCTTCAGGGTATGGTATAGATGTTCGTCACACGGAAGGATCATCGCTCCGCAAATTCCCCAATTCTGCTGTGAAGTGTTCTCAAGCAGATTGTTTGTCATGTACTCCAAGTGGGCACGATGAAAGTTGCCTACTCCGAAATGCAGTATTCCTGCCTTTACCTGATTGCGGTCATAAGAATAACCATTAACATTGTTTGCCATAGATTTCAAGTTATTACGTTTGATAAATTGTTTTCTGGCAGCAAATGTATGGCTTAATCGTGATATGTCAATACAACCGGGTGGCGTAAAATTCTGCAAACGTTCCCGCAATCGTTTCCAAAATCTGCAAACGTTTGAAATCGTTTCAGTCTTCTTTTTCTCCCGTAGACTCTCTCTTCCTCATTATTGTCTTCAGTATCACTTTGCGGCATTCCATTTCCGGATTGTTTATTTTCTCCATCACCATTTCTGCTGCTTTCTTTCCCATTTCCTCAAGAGGAGGTTCCATAGTAGTGAGGCGTGGGGAAACGATAGTTGAAAGTTCTGTACCAGAGAATCCTGCAACGAAAACATCATCAGGCACACGCTTACCGATATCCTGCAGACGGTTCATGGCTCCTATGGCCAAGGTGTCGGTAAAAGCATATACTGCGTCAAAATCAATGCCGTTGCTGGTCAGACGGTCTATAGCGTCGGCTCCATCCTTGAATGTCATGCCTGTTCGTACAATCAGTTCCGGATCATATAGTTTGAATTTCTCCATTGCCTCACGATACCCTTGTCCTCTCGGATTTGTGTTGTATATATCGCTGGGGCCTTGAATGTAGGCGATTCGTCTACGCCCCAGGCGGATAAGATGTTCTACCATGAAAAAGGAGTCGTTGTTGTCGTCCACCAGCACTTGTGGCATGTCCATCCCGTAAGGTATGCGGTCGTAAAAGACGATAGCCATACCTTGCTTTGCCAGTTGCTGATACTTGTCTGTGTTTTTCCTGTAGCTGCACATGCTCGCAATCAATCCGTCCACCATGAACTGTTCCATCATGTTCAGGTTCTCATATTCCTGTTCTGCATTCTCGTCGCTTTCTGCCAACACTACTTTCTGGTTCTTCCTATACAATACTTCCTGTATGCCACTGATTACTTGTGCTGCATATGGCGTATGCATCTCCGGAACAATGACTCCAATCGTGTTAGAGCGACCCATTTTCAGGTTCATCGCCACCGGGTTACGCTTATATCCAAGCCGTTTGGCTTCAGCCATGACCATATCCCGTGTTTCCTTTCGTATGTTCTTGTCGTCAGTAAGCGCCCGTGACACTGTGGATACCGATATGCAAAGTGATTTTGCTATGTCCTTTATTGTTATATGCTTCATAGTGCTGTCGTTATATAGAAGCCAAAGATAATTTTTTATTTTTATTATATATATATGTTTGTATTCTCTTTTTCATTTTTTAACGTATGGCTTTTTTAAAACAAGCAAAAGGCGCCTTATAAAAGACAGCAAGCAGTCATTAAAGAATGTTATAACGGCCTAATGACTGATTGGGGTTAAAACGATTGCAGATTTTGGAAACGTTTGCGGTAACGTTCCCAATAAAATACAGAGCTGAAATGGAAGTCCTGCCAAGAAATCAATCATATATTTGCAGCGTACAAACAGAACATAATCATGGGATGATGTCTCATAAAAGGAGAGACAAAGAATCTGTCACTATTAACTTTAAAGAATATGAAAGAATTGGTAATTGGAATCGGAGAGGCATTATTCGATATGCTTCCCGAAGGAAAGAAATTAGGCGGTGCTCCTGCCAACTTCGCCTATCATGTGTCACAGTTCGGTATAAACAGCTGTGCTGTCAGTGCCATTGGCAAAGACGAACAGGGGAGGGAACTGACAAATGAGCTTGACTCACATAATCTTAAATACCAGATGGATGAAGTGGATTATCCGACAGGAGAAGTCCAGGTGTCGCTCGACATTAACGGTATTCCGTGTTATGACATAAAAGAAAATGTGGCATGGGACAATATCCCTTTTACTCCGGTGCTGGAAGACTTGGCAAGACATTGTAGTGCTGTTTGCTTTGGCACGTTGGCACAGCGCAGCCAGGTGTCACGCAGTACCATTCACCGCTTCCTCGACCTTATGCCCGACAGAGAAGACACATATAAGATTTTTGACATAAACCTGAGGCAGGGCTTCTTTACGAAGGAAATAATAACCGACAGTCTGAAACGATGCGATGTTCTGAAAATCAACGACGAGGAACTGATAATGGTGAGTCGCCTGTTCGGATATCCAGGCATTGATTTGCAAAACAAGTGCTGGTTGTTGATGGGCAAATACAATCTTAAAATGCTCATCCTTACATGTGGTGTGAACGGTAGTTATGTATTTACTCCGGGACATGTTTCATTCGTTGATACTCCACATGTGGAAGTTGTCGACACTGTCGGTGCCGGCGATTCTTTCACCGGCGCCTTTATCGCGAGTATCTTGAAAGGCAAGACCCCGGACGAAGCACATAGAAAGGCTGTAGACGTTTCTGCGTTTGTATGCACACAACACGGAGCAATGCCTACGCTGCCAGAGGAATACCTTGATTGAATAACGCATTCCTGACATCAGATGAAAAGGCTACTTTGTTTTCTTCTTATACTTGGCTGGTGTATAGACTCTGTCCATGCACAACTCCATCTCAATGCCAAACTGCAGAACAATCATCTCTGGCGTGGCATGGAGGTGGCCGACGGAATAGTGCTTCTTACCGATTTCAACTATTCCATGGCTGACAACCATGTCACTGTAGGACTGTGGGGCGGTGTGAATTCTGAAGGGTCATACAAGGAATTCAACCACTACTTGAGTCTAAAAGCCGGTGGATGGCATCTTGACCTTTGGGATACTTATAATTTCTCACCGGGCGCGACATACAACAATAAACAATACTGGAACTATTCTGCACACGAAACAGGACGCTTTCTTGATATGACAGTGGGGTATCGTTTCGATAAAAAGAAGATTCCGTTGGCTTTGAGCTGGTCTACCGTTGTTTTTGGCCGCGACCGCAACAGCGACAATACACAGCAGAAGTATTCCACTTTCGTTTATGCAGAATGCCAATTATACAATAACAACGGTTGGAAGGTTGATACGGGTGTTGGTGGAGGCTTCGCGTTGAACAAAGCCGGAGAAGATGCACATTTCTTCGGCACCAAGGCGGGAATCGTACATATATCACTACGGGCAGGTCACGACCTGTATAATCCGCAAAACGAAGCGTTCCGAAAAAATAAAACGAAGTGTTCCGCCTCGTAAAACGAAACGTTCTTTTTCCAGGTCCCCCCATAATGCAAAACGCCTCAGATTTCTCTGGGGCGTTTGCTGTTTATTCTTCATTACATTTCAGACATTCAAGTCGAACTTCACATTCTCATCACCATCAAGCAGCAACCTCGTGCGATCCAAGTTATTCTCGTATATGTGCACATTCCCGAGGTTCAGCGTTATGTTCTTCAGCGGCAGGTCTATCTGTCGTGCCATGAGATAGAGGTGGTATATATCTGCCGGCAGTCCAAGGTTTGCGTCACTGCTTCGCTGATAGGCTGACAAGACCAGTTCGCCCTCGTCTATCTGGAACTGCACCAGGCTCAGGCATGGTGCCTGGTTGCTCTCTGCACCTGTCTCGCCGAGGAACAGCACATAGTTCTTTGAGTTGCGCTTCTCGCGGTTTATCCTCGCAATCAACGGCGGCAACTTCTCAAAATAGGTCGGATAACTGTTCACAAGCACGCTCCCACAATAGTCCCACCAGTTGATGCCAGCCTCGCGATATTTCTCCACCTGCCGCTCACCTTGCATAAACAGCTGTAGTTCATTCTTCAACTTCTTGCGTGCTATGCCGTGGCTCTCAAATATATCAAGCAGGTCGGCTGGAGACAACGACAGCTGCTCATTGAGCAAATAGCGGATATTGCCTTTCTTATTAGTCTGGACCTTTCCTCGTTCCAAAATCTTTCCCAGTGTCTGATAGTATTTGTTCATCGTTCAAACGGTATTAGAATGTAATTCAAGCAACATCCGTATAGAGCATGATGTCCGTATAGGACGCATTGTAATTCATGTGGGCATTGAACTCCCGTCGGTGGCAATTTTCAAAGGGGTTGCCGATGAGCTTGTTCTTGCCTATCCATTCACAAAGCTCCACTATAGAAGACTTGTTCGAAGTGAAGTAAATAAACCGATGCCCGGAGAGAACGGTCAACACGTCAAGGTAATCAGATAACTTCCAATACATCTTGTAGGTCTTGCTATCCGTACTCAGGTATGGAGGATCGACGAGGAACACCACACCCGGCACATTCTTGTATCGCTCAAACACCTCCTTATAATCACAAGAGGTAATGGTCAGCCCGTCAAGATAGTCGCTGCAAGATGGATAGTCGGCAGCCTTGATGTTGTTGTACAGTGTCTCTTTCTCAAAATCGGAGAACTCGGTAGCATACTTCATTGAGAACATTACCGATGAGGACAGCGTTATATAATCAACATATCCGTGGGTACGCTCATGCCTGCGTATGCAGGACAATACGCGTTCCCGCGCCTCTCCCAATATTGGCTTGTGCCGTGGTACATCCACGATTTTCCTCAGTTCCGCCAACAGTTCATTCGTCTGCAGAATATGCCCCAGCCGAAGCCTGTAACCGTCGAAATCATTATATACCACGGTGGCGTCCGGTTTTTGGCACTTGGCGATATGTGACAACAAACCACTGCCACCGAACAGGTCCACGAAGGTCGTACTGTCAGGGAACTGCCGGAGTATCTTGATGTACTCCTTGGCAAACATCCGCTTCTGTCCCTGGAAAGGAAGCGGTGCCGAAAGGTATTGTCTTCTCATTGTCTCACTAAATTGGTATGGCAAAGTTCGCCATATTCAGTGAGCCAGAAGAACATTCGTACCAAATCACACTGCAAGCGTTTTGCAGTCGCTTTGAAAGCGTTTGATGAGCCCATACACCTTGCGCTCGCTTACCGCATACTTTTCAGACAACCGGGCTACGACATACGACACTTTCTCGCCGCGCCCCAGCAGCGTGGTGTAATCGGCGTATAAGTCCACGTATTCTGCATCCTCCAGCCTTATACCAGACATTTTGAGCCTATTTATCAGCTCCCTGTTAAATTTCAAGACCTCTATTATCTTCATATTCACAAAATTTTGTATCTTTGCAACATCTCACTTACATAAGAACCAAAAAAGCACCGTGTGCGAACGAGGGTATTGGCCCCCGGTCGTGCACACGGTGCATTGGTTAATATGTAGGTGAGATGACTATTAACAGGCCGGGGGCTTTTTAACGCCCTACCCCCGAGGGCGGTCTTCAGAGTTTATTCAATCCGGTATCGTTCCAAATCGAACGCGTCTTTCTTCTTCCAGCCGGCATCCAGCGTTTCCAGAATGTAGCGCATGGCTTTCGTATAGAAGTCCGTAAGGTCTTCCATGTTCTCAAATACGCGGTACACCGGCTTTTCTTCGGAACCGAACTTGAACTTCACCGGAAGCGTGGCACCGTCGGACTGTCTGGCAAGGTCATAGGCCGCCTTGTAGTTGAACTGGTTCTCCGTCGACAGCCACACGGTATTGTCCTCGTAACTGAATCCTGAGAGGATAGCTCGATCTGTCTGGTTGTTGTACCAGTCGATGACGGTTTCCTTGATTTCCTCGTCATTTGGTCTATGGTCGAATTCCGTTTCCATGTAGTCTGCGGCTCCATTGCTTTTTTCGTGCACGTCCCAGCGGACGCGCCATTTGTTTCTTGCCGGGCTGACACACTCCATCAGCTTGACGCCGGCAGCTCCTTCTACTCTTTGCATGTCTTTTTTTCTAAGTGAATACATACTTGGTCCTGCCTTTCCCGAATGTCTCCGTCTTGATGGTTGTTTCAAACGGGAAGCCGTCCGGCATTTCCTTGATTTGCGCGAGGATGTTCTTCATTTCCTCACTGTTGGTAAAGAACTTCTTGGGTTCTCCGTTCTGCTCGATGGCAACGATGCAACGGTCTTCTCCCTGCTCGGTCTTGATGCCCGTCTCAAAATCCTTGACGATGACGGGCAGATTGACCAGTTCCCTGATACTGACGACGGCTCCGGGAAACATCCTCTTGCCGTCCGGTGGATTGTAGGCCACCTTCAAATCCTTGAATGATCTCATTGTTTTGCCTGTTAATTTATTAAACAACATATTACAGTCAGCGTGTTTTGCCATGCCGTAAAAGCTCGCTATCAATTCACGCCGCCTCTTCCTGCTTTTCACCTCGTGCATTTTCCTGGCCATCTTCTGCTTGATGCGCTTGCGCAGCTCCACATGGCCGGCATCGTATATCACATAGCCCAGGAAGTCGATACCTTCACTCACGGGGAACACCCGTTCATTGGGCTTCACCGTCAGGCCTATCTCCTCCATACACTCATGCACGATGTCATGCACCATCCACAATTCCGCTTTCGATTTACCGAGTACCACGCCGTCATCACAATAGCGGTAGAAATGACGCACGCCGCACCTGTCCTTCAGGTAATGGTCTAAAAATACAGACAACAACAGGTTGCCCAACCCCTGCGAGCTTCTCAGTCCGATACTGATACCCTTCGGCATCATGTGTACGAAACGGTCAAGCAGGACTATGAGCGTCCTGTCCTTGAAGACCCTGTTCACGCAGTACATCACGAAATCCTGTCTCACGCTGTCATAGAACTTGGAGATGTCGAACTTGTAACAGAACCGCGTACCTTCAGGGTCTTCCCGCAAGTCCCTGCGGATATAGTCCAGCAGGTCATGCATACCCCGTTCCTTGATGCTTGCGGAGGTAGTACGGATGAACCGCTTCCGCAGGTGCCTGTCCACAACGTTCATCACGGCATGCACCCCGATACGGTCTTTCATGGGGAGAACCTGGATACGGCGCAGCTTCCCGCTTTCGAGGATTTCCCGCTCACGATAGTCCGTAACATTGAACGTACCGTCCGCAATCTGACGGGACAAGTCCCGTATCACCTCTTCCCTATGCGCAAGGAGCCAGCGGCCCTGGCGGCACCGTTTCCGTTTCATGCCGCGCAAGACCGTATCAAAGGACTCGGACATGTTTCCGTAGTCCACTATCTCCTGTATGATATATCCTTCCCTGCGCATAGTTTTTCCAATTTCGGCTGTTAAGCCTTCAATCCTCAGGCCCGGCTTCTTCGAGACGTTTCCGTCCTACCAAACCCTACCTGTCAAAGTTATTTTTCACCTTTCCGGCACCTGTGGCCGCTTTTGGTGAGGCTCCGTTCCCTCAGCACCGCATCAGGGACACGTCCCCGTTGCTGTACGCTGATTTGGTTTCTTTCGGTTGTTGTCCAGACGCGACCCGATGTTCGTAGCCGAGTCCGAAGCATCGTAATTCGCATACGAGCACGAAACGCCACCATTCGCATTCGCGTTGTTGTTGCCGCGATAGACCACACGGGACTATGGGAACTTCCGCCATGTTACTTTCAGCTACAAAGGTACTCATTTTCAGCGAGGATGTCGAAAAAAATCGCGAACATCGACGGGCTTCGCCCGTATTCCGAAGTCCTCGTTCCTCGGACATGACGCTTTGTCGCTTCGCTCCCGCTTTCCGCCTACGCCACCTCGACAGCCGACTTGAACGCCCCCACGCTTTGCGCCCTCACGATTCTGCCGCGGAAGGCCAGGCGCGAGCCGACACCCGCACTCGCACTCGAGGCATCGTAATACGCATTCGCATACGAGACACCGCCATACGCGATCGCATTGTAGCACCCGCGATAGACCACACGGGACTGTGCGCTGCTTGTCCAGTATTTATCAGAGTAATAGGTCGATGAAGAACCGTTTACATTGCCCACCGGGACAACATCCATATATTTCCCATGCGCCACGGCAGGTATCCACC
>ULPF01048631.1_pt1 | contig 10631 bp, 8 predicted proteins | sample 1953271 | NCBI WGS metagenome assembly ULPF01 (sample SAMEA4835622, study PRJEB28245) | human gut metagenome | biome: gut microbiome; material: fecal sample | place: Denmark | collected 2008
AGCCAGGGCGGCGGCAGCACGATCACCCAGCAGTTGGCGAAGACCCTTTATCCGAGGGCCGGGATGGGGCGTAGGATTCCGGGAATATATCATGCCAAAATGGTGTGGATCAAGCTGAAGGAATGGATCACCGCCGTGAAGCTCGAAAGGGACTACACCAAGGACGAGATTATGACGATGTACCTCAACTCCATATTCTTCGGCAGCGGTGCGTACGGTGTGCGTTCGGCTTCGGAGACATTCTTCGGGAAGCTCCCGTCCGAGCTTTCTGTCGAGGAGAGCGCTATGCTTGTGGGAATGGTCAACAAGCCGACGAGGTACAATCCGGCCATCAATCCGGACAAGGCTCTGACCAGAAGGAACTTTGTGATCGGCCAGATGGAGAAGGCCGGCTATCTGGACAAGTCCCAGAGGGATTCCATCCGTCTGATCCCTATAGAGCTCAACTATGAGGTGCAGGACCACAACGCCGGTCTGGCCCCGTATTTCAGGGATATGGTTCGCCGCGTGATGAACGCCAGAAAGCCTCGCAAGTCCGACTATACGATGGTCGAGGACTATTCCGCCGACTCGCTTGCCTGGGCCACGGACGACCTGTATGGCTGGCTTGAGAAGAACAAGAAGGCTGACGGAAGCAAGTATGACCTTGACAGGGACGGTCTGCGGATCTACACGACCATCAACTACAAGATGCAGAAATATGCCGAGGAGGCTGTCGCCGAGAGGATCCGCGACCTTCAGGCTGACTTCCGCAGGGATCTGCGGAGCAAGACCCACAAGCCTTTCTCCAACGACATAGACGAGGAGACAAGGGACAGGGTCATGCGTCAGGCCAGACGTTGGAGCGACCGTTACCGCACCCTCAAGAAAGAGGGACTGACCGAGGCTCAGATCCTCAAGACGTTCTCCCGACCGGTGAAGATGCGTGTGTTCGCCTATAATAAGAAAGGTTACGCCGACACTACGATGACGCCGGACGATTCGATCCGTTACTACAAGTCGATTCTCCGTACGGCCTTCGTGGCGATGGAGCCGGGCACGGGACACGTGAAGGCCTACGTCGGAGGTCCGAACTACCGCTATTTCAAGTACGACAATGTCCGTCAGGGCAAGCGTCAGGTCGGTTCGACGATCAAACCGTTCCTCTACACGCTGGCGATGCAGGAGGGTATGACTCCGTGCGACAAGGTCGTGAACCTTCCGCAGACGTTCGTCCTTCCTGACGGCAACACCTGGACCCCTCGAAGCACCGACAAGGAGCAGTGGATCGGTAAGACCGTCACACTGAAATGGGGTCTCACGAACAGCTCGAACAACATCTCGGCCTACCTGATGAAGCAGTTCGGCCCAGAGGCGATGGCGGATATGATGCGCAGGATGGGCATCCAGAGCCACATCGACGAGGTTCCGGCGCTTTGTGTCGGACCGGCTGACCTGTCGCTTTGGGAGATGGTGGCCGCCTACAACACGTTCCCGTCCAGGGGAGTCTATATCGAGCCGATGTTTGTGACCAGGATCGAGGACAACCAGGGCAACGTCATCAGCGAGTTCACGAACCGCAAGCGCGAGGCGATAGGGGAGAACACCGCCTACCTGATGGTCAACCTGATGGAAGGCGTGGTGCAGGGCGGAACCGCCAGCAGGCTCCGCTACCGCTACAAACTGATGGGCGAGATCGCCGGAAAGACCGGAACCACCAACGATAACGCCGACGGATGGTTCATAGGCTACACCCCGACTCTCGTGGCGGGAATATGGACGGGCGCGGAGGACCGCCAGGTGCACTTCCAGTCAATCACTTACGGCCAAGGCGCGCATATGTCCCTCCCTACCTGGGGAATATTCATGCGCAAGGTAGTTGAGGACGGTACCCTCGGAATCTCGGAGAACGACCGCTTCATCGCCCCTGCCGGCGTGAGCTTCGACCTGAACTGTACCGGAGGCGACAATGACGCCACGGACGTGCAGCAGAAGACGGAGGACTACTATTTTGAATAAAAAGGAATATATTAGGAATATTTAATATAGGAATATGGGCAAGTACCAGAGGATTGCAGTGATTTATGGAAGCGACTCTTCGGAATGGGAGGTCGCTTGCCGCAGCGGGGAGTTTGTCGCTTCGCGCATCGACGGGACGAAGTACGATGTCTATGAGATTTTCGCACGGTTCGGTAAATGGTCTCTTGTGGCGATGAAGAAACGGGACTCTATGAGGATTCCTTTCGCCGAGGGTGCCAGACCGGAGATTGACAAGACGGATTTTTCCGTGAAGGTTTATGGAGAAAAGATAAAGTTCGACTATGCCTACATAGTCCAGCACGGCACTCCGGGCGAAAACGGTCTGCTTCAGGGTTATCTTGAGATGCTTGGGATTCCGTTCAGCAGCTGCAGCGCGTTTGTCTCCGCGATCGCCTTCGACAAGTTCGCCTGCAAGAGTTATCTGCGTGAGGTTGATTTCGTCAAGTGCGCCCCTGATGTCTATGTCCGCAACGGAATGGACATCGAGTCCGTCTGCCGTAAGGTGGTGGAAAAGCTTAAGTTCCCGGTGTTCGTGAAGCCTACCGACGGAGGCTCAAGCTTCGGGATCACCAAGGTCCGCAAGGCTGAGGATCTGCCTGAGGCGATCCGGTTCGCCTTCTCTGAAGGCCCTTCGGTCATCATCGAGCAAGGGATTCCTGGCCAGGAGCTCACTTGTGCCGCCTATGCAGATGCGGAAGGAGTCAAGTCCTTGCCTGTGATACAGATAGTCACCGAGCACGATTACTTCGACTACGATGCCAAGTATAACGGTCAAAGCCAGGAGATATGCCCGGCTCCGATCAGTGAGGATCTGAGCGGACATATTCAGGAAGTGAGCAAGAGAATATATTCGCACCTTGGTTGCTCCGGTGTCGTGAGGATGGATTACATCCTTGCCGAGGATGGCCTGTACTTCTTGGAAGTCAACACTATCCCTGGAATGACAAGTGCTTCTCTGGTGCCAAAGATGGTGCGCACGGCGGGTCTTGACATCACTGATTTCCTGACAGGTATCATTGAAAACTCATAATGTTCAATTCTAACTTTTAAATTTTAAGCTTATGCTATTGAAGGATTTCCTTAATGAAGGAGTAGCGCGGCTGGAGTCTCTCTATCCGACGAAAGAAGCCAGAAACATCATGCTTATGCTTTGCGAAAGCCGCATAGGCACCAAAAGTTACACCCATATCGTGGAACCTGAATATCAGGTAAAGGACAAGTCTCTGGAAGGTCTCGGCGCTGATTTGAACAGACTGGCCGCCGGTGAGCCTGTCCAGTATGTGATAGGATTCGCGGATTTCTGCGGTCTGAGGTTCAAGGTGACCCCGGATGTGCTTATCCCACGCCCGGAGACTGAACTTCTGTGCCGCGAGGCCATCAAGATCGGCTCCAGAATGCAGAGGATGAGAAAGGCCTATGGTAAGTCGGCTAAACCTGTCCGTGTGCTTGACCTCTGCACAGGCTCAGGCTGCATTGCGTGGACGGTGGCCCTGAATATTCCCGGTGCCGAGGTGACAGGTGTTGACATCTCGGAAAAAGCGGTTGCGGTGGCGTCCTCGCAGGATTTCGCCGCCAAGATCAAGGAGTCTGGGGCATCTGCTCCCAAGTTTGTGGTCGCTGATGTGCTGGCTGGGAATCAGACCTTCACCGAAGGTGATTACGATCTGATTTTGAGCAACCCGCCTTACATCATGGAGTCGCAGAAATCTCAGATGCGAGTCAATGTCCTCAACTATGAACCTTCAACGGCTTTGTTTGTGGAAGACAGCGATCCGTTGGTGTTCTACCGCTCCATAGCCGTCTTGTCTCGTACCTGTCTATCGGCTGAGGGTAAGGGCCTTACAGAGATCAATGAACTTTTAGGCCCTGAGACGCAGAAGGTTTTCAGCGAGGCCGGTTTCCAGAAAATCGATCTTGTCAAGGATTTTTACGACAAAAACCGCTTTGTCTTTTATTCAAAATAAGGGCTGCATGTAACTGGAAGCCCTTTTTCGACAATTAGCCGTGGAATATTTCAATCCACGGCTATTTTTGTGTCACTTTGTGCTGTATCAACAACTTTAAACTCATTCAGTAATGAAGAATTTCAGTACAAAGAAAAGGTTGCTGGCGTCAGTCGCGCCGGCCCTTGCGGTGTTCGCCGCCCTGTTTTCATCCGCTTGCGACCGGGTGGAACAAGCGGAACTGTCTCCCGCCGATCCGATCTCCATGGTGGATCCGGCTACTGATCTGTCGGCCGAAAGCGTCGCAAGAATGCTCTCCGGGTTGCCTCTCACGTTGACCCAGGTCCGTGAAGTCTTCGATGGTGTGGTCTCCTCGTCTTCCAATGGCTATGATGAGGAATATCCTTTCGCGAATCTGCTTGCGTCTCCGGGTTCCGGAGTCGGGCACGAACTGCTTCAGACAAGATCCGTGACTGAATATCCAGAACCTTTGCGTGATCTTTTGTCCGCCGCGGACATCGCTAAGACCAGGGCGGGTTCTTTCTTGGACGCTCTTTCCGCATCCGGGTTGCAGATCTATTGGCCATATTCAGAGGACTGGGACGGGAAGGCAATGCCTGTCATCACTTTCAATCCGGAGGAGTCTTCCGGCGATGCTTATCTCAGGCGGCAGGATGACTCTAATGTAGGTTTCCTTAGGGAGCAACTCCCGAACGGGGCTTGGATCGTAAAGGAAGTCACTGTGGATGAGGAATATGCCCGCAATCATCCTGTATGGGTCATAAACAGGAATGAGGATGCCGCATATCTTACTCCTCAGATGCTGGACGCGCTTTATCCGGAGAGGACAGTGGCAGTGGCAGTCTCCACAAGGTCTTACGAAGATTGCCGGACATTGGTCCTCAAAGAATTCAAGGCTCATCGAAACTATGATTCATGGTTGGCAGGCGGCTCGGAGTTCTTCGTTAAGTGCGGCTCTTTGAATGGGTTCACGGCCAAGACTGAGGAGGAGTTGAAGCTTTACAGCCCGTCCGTCACCGACATGATGATCAACGTGAAACGCAAGAATGTGGGCAAAACGTTGAGATTCAACACCGTGCTTGTGTCGGAATGGACATCGCAGCTTGAGGAGTGCGTGTTCCTGATGATCGAGGATGATGGCGGCAAGCAGACTTCATGGAAGGCCAGCGGCTTGGTGAAGATCAAATCCAAGTCTTATGGATTCGAGGTCGAACTTCCTTTCCGTCGTAATGATGACCTCGTCTGGCGCGGAAAACTCTCCAACAACTATTTCGAGAAGTACAACGGTAAGCCAAACCGCTTCGGTGACGTCAGCATAACGTTCAGCTTCCTGTAAATCTCTGGATTGAGACTTTAGATATTCCGTAAATTGGAATTTATTATTAAGAAAATTTTGATTTACGGAATATTTGTGTAATTTCGCACTGGGTAATACTATATGAGAATCGTTTCGCATAGAAAACTGAAGGAATTTTACGAGCAAGCCGGGCACGAGGACCCAAGGATACCGCTTGAGCGTTGGTATCATACCGTTGAGGAGGCAGAGTGGCATTCCTTCGCGGAAATGAGGATGTCTTTTGGCGCGGTTGACTATGTGGGAAACCAACATTATGTCTTTAACATAGGTGGCAACAAGTATAGATTGATTGTCGTTGTGAAATTTGTGATGGGGTATGTTTTCATACGGTTCGTCGGTACACATCAAGATTATGATAAAATTGACGCTTCAACTATATAAGAGGGTAGGATTATGAGGATAATCACTGAAAACCAGTACAAATTGGCTCAGAAAAGAGTGGAGGATCTGCTTCCTCTGGTTGATGACAGCACACCATTGGATGACCCCAAGGCCGTTGAGCTGATGATGATGTCTGACATTGTCATTGATTATGAGAAGGAACATTTCCCCATAGTCAAGCCGAGCGTCGCGGATCTTATCGCTGACGGCCTGAAAGAGAATCATATCACTCAGAAACAGCTTGCGGAAGAACTCGGAATCAGCACGACGCGAGTGAATGATTTTGTGTCTGGGAAATCAGAACCCAATCTGAAAACGGCCGGACATATCTGCCGTTTTCTGAAGATACGTCCGGCCGCCATGCTGATGCTTTGATCATCAAGGCGTTGATTCTTGACATCTTCACACGACCTTGATCTTGAAGATGGCCTTTTTGATGCGCCCGGTCCCGATGAGCGGGGCGTGGGCGGTGTCAGGGGCGAATGTGATGGAGTCGCCGGCCTTGACATGGACGGTCTCGGTGACGGGGTCGTCGAAGAACATGATGTCGTTGCCGGCATTGATGTCCTTGGCCTCGCCGCACTCTTTTCTGGGTTTGACACCGAAATATTCATCACCAGAAAGCGGGACCTGCAGGTCGATGTACTTGTCGTGATGCGACCTTGGCCTCGACTTCCGTGAGCCTTTGATCCACATCGTCCAGACGAGATTTCAATTCCTCGTCGTTGTAGCATGCTGTGCCAGCAGTACAACCAGGGCATAATTACTTATAATATGTAAGGAATATTTTATTGCCTAAAATGTGCCTTGTATCGCCACTAATGGCATATTGTGATATGTGCTGAGAGTATATTCCTGCCCTGCTTATGAATATTTATGTTGCAATATGTGATAATTTGGGCTAAAAAAATTATAAAATAGAACAAAAATATGTCCTGACGACCATCTCACAGTTCGCGCAGTCAAAGGCGAGGTGATACCGTTTGCCGTTGTTGGTCAGGTATAGATTGGTTTTGCGGCTGCTTGGGATAGGAGGATTTACCATACCGGAAGTATGATTTGCCCTGCCATGCTGTCTGCCGGCTTGATGAACTGGACAGAGGCCGAGCTCATAACGGATGCAGTACTTGGTGCGCATCAGCTCGGCATCGGGGCGGTGAGAGATCTCGAAAGCGTCATCGGTCCGGGATGCTCCCAACGACATGTATATCTTACGGGCGATGTGGTTCGCGATGTTTGCCTTGTACGAAAGGTGTGGGCCATTCGATGTTGTCTCTTGAATATCTTGCACTTGTGACAAGACATCAGGCTCAAGTACTGGATATTCGGCGTTCCCGGTACGGCTTGACGCCTGGTTTACCGGCAGAGGAATCGCCCGGCAAGGCATCTCTTCCAGGGCGGCGGCGAGGTCTCGTCTGATTGCGTTGAGGGCTGATGTCGGAAGGAACGGCAGCGAGCCGTCCGGATTCTCCACTTCAAGCGAGCGGAGGGTGAATGAATATATTCCTGTGGCCTTTGAGATTTGAGTGGCGAACATTCCGCGCATCCTTTCTGGGTTCTCCGCTGCGTTGTGTCCCGCTTCACGTTCCAGTTTGACGCTCCGCCCGTCCTGACTTACCGCGTTGATTTTCAGTGAATATGTTGGTTCGCTGAGTCGCTTCGGCAAGCTCGGCGACCAGTCCTCTTCGGTCCCTGAGCTTGTCGAAGTGACCGGAACCACAATGACCGAAATATCCACCGAAACAGGAATAGTCCTGACAGGCAGATTAGACTCCAGCTCTTTCTCGAATGCGTTGCTGAGGTTCCGGTACAGTTTGGCTCCGGGATAGAGTCCAGTGACATTTATGCACGTTATCCGGTTCCCTTGGCAGACATCGCCACGGAAACCGACAATCTCCCCACGACCTTTGGACAGAAAAGAGAATCCGTCCCCGTTCTGAAGCCGGTCACCCGGATTTTTCATCCGTAATGTTATTGTGATGTTCTCCTCGCTCAGCCTCTTTCCGTTTGAATAGTTCTGGCGCATTGGGGCGATGGAAACCACCGTTCCGACCTCCTCTCCGATTGATTTCGGCGCATCCATCGAGGACCAGTTCCCAGACCGTTTTCCGTCCAGAAACAATTGCGTGTACCCACGGTTGAAAGTCTTGGCCAGATCCGGCGTGAACCCGCCTTCCGACCGACCGAAAGAAACCCTACGGTACTTTCCCGGATTTGCCGCGACCAACTCATCCAATGCCAAGGAATATGCCCGGACGACATTCCGCACGTAGGAGATGTTCTTCAACCTTCCCTCGATCTTGAACGAGCATATTCCCGCTTCCGCAAGGTCTTTCAGCCTGTCCTTGAGGTTGTAGTCCTTCAGCGAAAGTAAGGCCTTGTTCCGCACCAGTACGTTTCCATCTTCGTCCACAAGGTCGTAAAGCGACCGGCACGCCTGGATGCATTCCCCCCGGTTGGCGCTTCGCCCGGCTATCCGCTCTGACATATAGCACTGGCCACTATAGCAGACACACAAGGCTCCGTGCACGAAAAACTCCAGTTCGCAGTCCACAGACGACCTTATCGCACGGATTTGATCCAGAGACATCTCCCGTTCAAGAACAAGCCGTGAGGCTCCGATGCCCTCGTAGAGCCGTGCCTTCTCCGGAGTCCTTATCGCACATTGTGTCGAAGCGTGGACCGGCAGGTCGGTCAGTTCCCAGACCGCAAGGTCCTGCGCGATGATGGCATCCACTCCCGCGTCCTTCGCCTCGGCAAGCAGTCTTTCCGCCTCCGCGAGCTCGTTGTCAAAAAGAATAGTGTTGAGTGTCAGGAATATGCGCGCTCCGAATCTGTGAGCATATTCGGTGAGCCTCCGGATGTCCTCCATCGAGTTTCCGGCGGCTTGACGCGCCCCGAACGCAGGCCCGGCGATATACACGGCATCGGCACCGCAGTCAATCGCCGCGATGCCGATGTCCATATTCCTTGCCGGAGCAAGAAGTTCGAGGAACTTCATTGGTTACTTGCTGAGGGAAGCGATCATCTGCTTGGCCTGTGCGCCGAACTTAGGATCGTCCTGTACCTTCTTGTAGTATTCAAGAGCCTTGGCGTTGTTCTTAGCGCCCTGATAGAGGGCGGCCACGGTGAAAGTGATGGCCGGAGCGTTCTTCGCGTCCGGTTTCATCTCAAGATACTTCTCGAAGTACTTGATGGCGTCGGCGTTCTTGCTGAGTTTCTGTGAGCTCTGCCCTGCGATGAGGTAAGCTGTGGCGTTCTCGACATAACTGTTGGCCTTCTCGGCTGCCTTCACGGCGTCAGCGAACTTCTGGCCCTTAAGGGCGGCGTTGGCCTGCCTTACATAGATGTTGGAAACCTGCTCCTTGGCCTCGGCCTCCTCACCGTTCCATGCGGCATGCCTGAAAGCCTCGATGGCCTCCTCGGTCTTGCCCTGCGCTCCGAGAGCCTGTCCGAGGTAGAGGGCTGTCTTTCCGGCGGTGGTGTCGGCGGCGTAAGACTTCGCGAAACCATCGGCGGCGGTGGCGAAGTCCTTCAGTTTGAGTGCGTCAACACCTTTCTGCATCCACATCTGAGGAACGAGTTCCTTAGCCTTCTCGGCAACCTCGGCGTTCTCATATTCAGTGGCGATCTTCGCTACCTCGTCGAGTTTGACTGCGGCCTCATCGTACTTCGCGTCCTTGATCAGGTCCTTTGCGATCTCAAGGGAGACTCCAGGGATGGCGTTCTTGCAGTTTGCCACGAGCTCATCGGCGTCAGCGCCTATGGTCTTACCCATTTCGAGAGCTTTCTGGAAGCAGTCGAGGGCTTCAGTCCAATTCTTCATAGAGATGGCTGTGGCTCCATTATTGTAGAGTTCTGTTGCCTGGGCCATGTCCTGGGCGGATGCCATGCTTGCTGCCATGAACGCGGCAGCGATCGCGAGAATAAACTTTTTCATCGTATTAAAAATTATGTTTAACTATATTCCTTATAATCGCAATAACCACAAATGTAATAAAAATTTGTGTCAATTGCACATTATTGGCTATTTTTGTCTAAACGGGAGGTGTCAATGATGCGTAGTCTTATCTTCAAATCAGTCTTGTGTTTTGCGCTGTTTGGTTTTTCAATAATGATGCCAGCGCAGAATCTGCCCGTTCTTCAGAAGGACGGCTCGGTCACTACCGGCAATCTTACCAACGGGATTTCCTACTATCTGTTGACGAATCCATCGATGAAGGGAGTCGCTGACTTCGCGCTTGTGCGCAAGGGGGTAAGCGACACTCTGTCAGCGAGAAAAGAGCTTTCGTCATTGCCCCACTTCAACAAGACGATTCCTTATAAGTTCTTGTCGCGCAAGGGAATAGGCTGCCGTTCGGAAGGATATATCTCCTACCGTGACGACGCGACAATATTCAGATTCGATGATGTGCCGGTCTTTGACCAGGCCGCGTCGGACACCACGCTTCTCATGCTGTTCGACCTCATCGCGGCTCAGCCTTGCCAGCATGCCATCATCATCGCGGGTGACATCAATCCTACCGCCATCAAGGAAAGGATGAACGTATTCTCGCTGATGGTTCCTTCCCGCAATCCCGCCTACAAGAAGAAGGAATATGTCTGGAGGCCTGCCATCGCTCCTGAATATTCATTCATCCCGTCCGGCGGTTCTTCCGTGACTGTGGAGTTCCGCTCGCCGAGGACACCTGACGACCAGATGAACACGATCCAGCCGTTCATCTCGGAACTATTCTCCAGATCGTTGAGGGAGATTGTCTCAAGCCGCCTCCGCGAAAGTTTCCTTGGTAGGGATATTCCTGTGGAATCGTTTGATGTTGAATATCTTGGAAGTGCGTCATGCGCTGGTGACGAGCGTTTCAGCGTGAGTGTGCGGACCTCCCGCGGCCAGCTGATGCCAGCCTCGATGG
>ULPF01003153.1_pt1 | contig 10584 bp, 9 predicted proteins | sample 1953271 | NCBI WGS metagenome assembly ULPF01 (sample SAMEA4835622, study PRJEB28245) | human gut metagenome | biome: gut microbiome; material: fecal sample | place: Denmark | collected 2008
AAAACCAGACAATCTGACAGTTTTGACGATTTTTTAGTGAAATAGCAATTCTATAGTCACCATCATTGCTCCCTGTCTCTCCGTCAGGGATAGTGTCATCAATTTCAAGTCAGGAGACACAGGAACAAGACCACTAAAGAGCAGTATACAAAAAGCTGTAAATCCTTGTTTTAAAGACAAAAGTTTGGAAGTTTGGAAAATATGACGTAATTTTACAATATCAAAGGGTTAATACCGATGAAATCGGCATTTTTTGTAGTTTTTCGCCTTGTTGCGCTACCAAGACAATGCACAAAGCGGAGAATTGCCATGAGATTGAAACGAAGGCGGAAATGGGAAACGCCACAGAATCCGCATGGCAGAATCCATGTTCCAAAGGAACGAAATACGGAATAAACAATAAAAACAACAAAATATACAACAAAATGGGAAAGATTATACTCACTGGCGACCGTCCGACGGGACGCCTACACTTAGGTCATTACGTGGGATCGCTGCGCCGCCGCGTGGAACTGCAAAACGAGGGTGATTTCGACAAAATGTTCGTTTTCATCGCAGATGTGCAGGCTCTCACTGATAATGCTGACAATCCAGAAAAGGTCAGACAGAACATCATCGAAGTGGCTCTCGACTATCTCTCTGCAGGTCTCGACCCGGAGAAAGTGACGCTCTTCGTACAGTCTATGATTCCGGAGCTCGCCGAACTGACGGTATACTTCATGAACCTCGTCACCGTGTCGCGCCTGCAGCGAAATCCTACGGTGAAAACGGAGATTCAGATGAGAAACTTCGAAACGAGCATCCCTGTAGGCTTCTTCACATACCCTATTTCTCAGGCTGCCGACATCACGGCTTTCAAGGCTACCACCGTGCCGGCCGGAGAGGACCAGGAGCCGATGCTGGAGCAGACCCGCGAAATAGTGAAGCGCTTCAACTATATCTATGGCGACGTGCTCGTGGAACCGAAAATCATGCTGCCTACCAATCAGGTGTGCTGCCGACTGCCGGGAACCGACGGTAAGGCGAAGATGAGCAAGAGCCTCGGAAACTGCATATATTTGTCGGATTCATCGAAGGAAATGCAGCAGAAAGTGAAGGGAATGTACACCGATCCGGGCCACTTGCGCGTGGAAGACCCGGGCAAGGTGGAGGGCAACACCGTGTTCACATATCTCGACGCATTCTCTACAGAGGACGACTTCGCTGAGTTCTGGCCAGAGTATAAAAATCTCGATGAACTGAAGGACCACTACCAGCGTGGCGGTCTGGGCGACATGAAATGCAAGAAGTTCCTCATCAAGGTGCTCGACAAGCGCCTTGAACCTATCCGCCAGCGCCGCCATGAGTTTGAGCAGGACATCCCTGAGGTTTACAACATCCTGAAGAAGGGCAGCGAGGCAGCACGCGAAGTGGCAGCAAAGACTCTCGACGAGGTTCGCGAGGCTATGAAGATAAACTATTTCAACGACGCAGCCCTCATCCAGCAGCAGGCTGAGATGTATAGAAATAAATAATTGCGGACCGAGAGGCTAAGGAGCAATCATCGGAACGCAATCCTGACAAAAAAAAAGACACCACGATACTCCCCATATTGCGCTTCATGCCGTATGGGGAGTTTTTACATATAATAAAAGGTTATCAATTTGACACTTTAAAAGAAAGATTTTAATCATATTGCCAATTTTATCTAATATTTTTTGGATTTTATTTGTACATCTCAAAAAATATCTCGACTTTTGCAAGCGGAACGTTATTCAAGAAGCAAAATTGCAATGAGGAAAGATGAAAAACAGTATAAATTGCAAGAAAGGAAACGTTAGAGAGAAACATACAACAACTGATTAAATTATCAACTAAATAAATTTAAGCTTATGAGAATATTTACTTTACTTTCGTTCGCGGCCATCTTCGCTGCACAATCTGCAAATGCACAGAACCCTGTACAGAACCAGCGCATCTCACTTGAGAGTGTATCAGGTGTTTACGCTCCAGCACAGAGCCCGGTAGCCAAGAAGGCGGTTTCTGACATCATGCGCCCTGCTAAGGAGCAGATCTTCTACAGAAACGACAAAGACGACGGATGGGCAGAAAAGGCAGCCGAGGAGTACACTTACACCTACGACGAGAAGGGCCGCGTGAAGACAAAGCTCAGCTACGACCCTAAGGCTGAGGTTGCAAACCAGAAATATTCGCGCTACACATACGAGTATGACGAGGACGGAAACGAGACGCTCGTACTCTTTGAATACAGCGGCGACAAAGAGACATGGAAGGGCGACTGGAAAATCGAGAAGACTTGGGACAACGTGGTGAAGGGTCTACAGACTGGTGCCATGATGTATGAATACAGCGTCGTGACAAAGCAGCTCACCAAGATGTCTCCAGAGAACTGCTTCCGCACAGAGATTACCCGCGACGACAAGGGCCGCGTGACTCTGTATGTGAACTACAGATACGATGACAAGAAGAAGGAGTATATCAACCAGCGTATCACTCCTACATACGACGAGGCTACCGGCCATCCTTCATCAGTGGTGATGGAGGACCAGATATGGGACAATGACGCACAGGCAAACGTATTGGGCGAGATTAGGAGATTCCATAACTTGAAATGGCAAGAGTGTGACGACCAGTTCGTGAACATAAACGACAACTTCCGTATGGGCAATTGCCGCGCTACTGAATACAGATTCAATTATCGCGGTGTGGACTACGGTGACTATGCAATCACATACGGTGAGAAGTATCCTGAGTATGAGGCTACTTATACATACCTCAACGGAACTGGCAGTGACGTCATGACAAACAAGCTAATTGACGATAACGGTTCTTACTACTACTATGACGAAAGCTGGTGGGATAAGAACGGCGACGGAGAGAAAGGCGCAGATGAGATTTCATTGAGCAAGTATGTTTACTACTACAATGAAAAAGGCGTGAAGTGTGGCGATGAGCAGTGGGGATGCGGATACGGCTCTCCAATCGAACTCTACTATGCCCACAAGGACGTTTACACATACGATGCTGCCTATGACTACCAGACAGAGATCGTGGCTTACTCATTCGATTTCTTCAACAAGGTTCTCGAGGACGGCACTGTAAACTACACTCCAAACCAGCGCACTGTTTACTCAGACTTCACAAAGGTTGGCGAAGTTGACGCTATCGACACAGTGAAGGCTAACGCTGAAGGCTTCACCACATACTCTCTCTTCGACCTGCAGGGACGCTGCGTAGAGAAGGGCGCTATGAACAACAACATCGGTAGCGGCAAGCACGGCGTATTCATCCTCCAGATGAGCAACGGCTCTGAGACAAAGAGCGTACGCATAGCAAGATAATGACACACAGACCAGACTAACATCCAATACAATCCCCGTGGCATCGAAAGACGCCACGGGGATTATTCATTTCTACAGCCGATAACGCCCACTTTGCAAACCCGTCTTGACAAAGTCAGCACTATGGATTGACAAACCTCACTAAATAGTGTGAATGACATGAAATATTTACATAAGGGTACGGGGTATATCAGATTTTCTTTGTAATTTTGCCACGTAAAAAGAGCCATACCGTTATCGTGGCAGCTCCAGAGCGAGCCATGTTTGCCAACCACGGAAACGGAAACGGCATGACAAGACTCGAAACGGTATTAGCTACAAGCCGGCAGACGGCATCATCGACAGATCGGGAAACGACAACAACGACAAATCGAAAACTGCATTATCGATAATCGAGAAGGTATTAGTGAGACACAATACATTATAATATTATAATAACATTATGATTTATTCAACAGAAGTAAAGAACATGTGCGTTGTGGCCAAAGGCCCAAACCACGGACCAGCTCCTATCCCAGAGGAAGGAAAATGGGTTTATGCTAAAGAAATCAAAGACATCTCCGGCTACACACACGGTGTGGGTTGGTGTGCTCCTCAGCAGGGCGCCTGCAAGCTGTCTCTCAACGTTAAGGACGGCGTTATCCAGGAGGCTCTCGTTGAGACTATCGGTTGCACGGGTATGACCCACTCTGCTGCCATGGCATCAGAAATCCTGCCAGGCAAGACAATCCTCGAGGCTCTCAACACAGACCTCGTTTGCGACGCCATCAACACTGCCATGCGCGAACTCTTCCTGCAGATCGTTTACGGACGCACACAGAGTGCATTCTCTGAGGGTGGTCTGACAATCGGTGCCGGTCTTGAGGACCTCGGCAAGGGACTCCGCTCACAGACTGGTACTCTCTACGGTACTGTTGCCAAGGGCACACGCTACCTCGAGCTCACCGAGGGATATATCACACGCCAGTTCCTCGACAAGGACAACCAGGTTTGCGGTTACGAGTATGTACACCTGGGCAAGATGATGGAGGCCATCAAGAACGGTATGGACGCCAACGAGGCAGTGAAGAAGTTCACAGGCTCTTACGGACGCACCACCGCCGAGCAGGGAGTTGTTAAAGCTATTGATCCACGTAAAGAATAATAAGGAGAAACAAAGACATGATTAGAAAAGTAAGTTACGAAAGTCAGGAGCGTCGCGAGGCGCAGGTTCTCGCTGCCCTCAACGCTGAGGGTATCAAGAGCGTAGAAGAGGCTAACGAGATTTGCGAGGCTGCAGGTGTTGATCCTTATCAGATGTGTGAGGACACTCAGCGTATCTGCTTCGAGAATGCAAAGTGGGCATACGTTTGCGGTGCTGCCATCGCCATCAAGCGCGGCTGCAAGACTGCTGCTGATTGTGCAGAGGCTATCGGCGTGGGTCTGCAGGCATTCTGCATCCCTGGTTCTGTTGCCGACGACCGTAAGGTTGGTCTTGGCCACGGTAACCTCGCTGCACGTCTGCTCCGCGAGGAGACACAGTGTTTCGCATTCCTCGCCGGCCACGAGTCATTCGCTGCCGCTGAGGGTGCCATCAAGATTGCTGAGATGGCAAACAAGGTTCGCAAGAATCCTCTGCGCGTTATCCTCAACGGTCTCGGCAAGGACGCTGCCATGATCATCAGCCGTATCAACGGTTTCACATACGTACAGACAGAATTCGACTACTACACTGGCGAACTGAAGGTCGTTAACCGCATCGCTTACTCTGACGGTCCACGTGCAAAGGTGAACTGCTACGGTGCAAACGACGTTCGCGAGGGTGTGGCTATCAACTGGAGCGAGGATGTAGACGTTTCCATCACCGGTAACTCTACAAACCCGACACGTTTCCAGCACCCGGTAGCCGGTACATACAAGAAAGAGCGTCTCGCTGCAGGCAAGCCTTACTTCTCAGTGGCTTCAGGTGGTGGTACCGGACGTACTCTTCACCCAGACAACATGGCTGCTGGTCCTGCTTCTTACGGTATGACCGACACCATGGGCCGTATGCACTCTGACGCTCAGTTCGCAGGTTCTTCTTCAGTTCCTGCCCACGTAGAGATGATGGGCTTCCTGGGTATGGGTAACAACCCGATGGTAGGTGCTACAGTGGCTATCGCCGTAGCTATCGACCTCGCCCTCAACAAGAAGTAATTATCTTGTTCATAAGATATTTACATAATATTATCCTCCATAATCCTTATAGCGATTATGGAGGATTTTTTTGTATCTGCAAACCTGTTGGATATTGGCTTTTCTGGTGAACTTGTGATCGGGGGGTATGCCATATTTCCCTTTATTTAACGTGGAGAATGGTGGATTTTCGGAGAATATATATATATTTGCATCAAGCGACATTATATTCTATATGGAGCAAGAATTGTAAATGACCTGATAGAAAAGCTAAGAAGAAAAGAATAACAATGGATAAAGGGCAATTTCTATTATATCAGACTCCTGACGGTGATTCACAGATAGAAGTGAAGCTGCAGAACGATACTGTCTGGCTATCACTTGACCAGATGGCAGAGTTGTTTCAGCGTAATAAGTCCACAATCTCACGACATATAAAGAATGTGTTGGAGGACGGGGAACTTGACGCAGATTCAGTTGTTGCAAATTTTGCAACAACTGCAACAGATGGGAAAAATTACAGTGTGGCATACTACAATCTCGACATGATTATCAGCGTAGGTTATCGTGTACATTCCTACCGTGGTGTTCAGTTCCGTATATGGAAATGCAAGCCGAGGAGCACCGACCAATGTATATGAAGGATTGGATAAACATTCTCGATGATTTCCTCCGTATCTCCCGAAAAGACATCCTCACCCATGCAGGCAAAATCTCCGCCAAACTCGCCAAAGAGAAAGCCGACCAGGAATACGACAGATTCAAGGAGCGCACCAAGAACGCCCTCTCGCCTGTAGAGATTCATTTCTTGGAGAATTTTGAGCGCGAGCAAAAGAGATTATCTGGAGGAAAAGACAATAATAAGTAAAGTCTGCTCTACATATCAACCACACCTTAATTATATCAGAATACAAGTCCTGATGACCGATTGTGCTTAACTCCCAATCGGTCATCAGGCTGTTTTTATCTCACCACGATTTCATCGGTGAAGAGCCATCCGAATTCGGTGTCGCAGCTGCCCTGCACTCTCACGTAGCGTGCCTTCCGGCTGCCATGCCATGCCTGAGTGCGGTAGCCCACACGACAGGGGTCGCGCTGCGGCTGGTCTTGCGAATACACCTGAGTGAATGTCTTGCCGTCTTCGCTCAGAGAAACCCGATATTTGGTAGGATAATAAATCCACGGACCGAGCGACTGCATGAATACCGCCGACACCTCATGCAGCTTCTGTATGCTGCCCATGTCTATCGTCACGTCGAGACACCATCCCTCGGTGCCTGTGAAGCCTTGCCATTTCTTGTCGGCATAGGTCCAGCCGCCACGCACTCCGTCAACAAGCGCCTGTTCGCCACCGGCAGTGTATTTGGGATGCAACGGTGTGTTGTAGGTCACACGACAGCCACGAGCCTTATGCTTCACGGGAGTGAACGACTCCTTGCGCTCGCCAATCTCATGACGCAGGTCGAAGGCGTGGATTCCCATAGCCCTCACCGTGTCACACTCTGCCAAGGCACGACGGTGGAAATCGGCATAGTCTTTCTTCTCTGCTCCGTTCCATCCTATCTCGGCTATCGCCATCGCACGTGGCCAGAACATATACTCCATCTGCTCGTCAGACGGTATGTATTCTGCCCACAGGTTAGCCTGCAAGCCCGTGATATGGCGGCGCTCGTCGGCGGTGAGGTCATCGCCCGGCACGTAGTCATACATCTTCTTGAGTGTGAGGTATCCGCCCATCGCCGTAGGCTGGGTGATGGGAGCATCCTGATATCTGTCGATATAGCAGTAGTCGCCGGGCGAGAGCACCACATCGTAGCCGTGCTCGATAGCCTTGCGTGCCAGGTCGGTCTCTCGCCACACCATCACAGTGGTATTGGGGGCGAGACGGGAGGCTATCACCTCGTCCCATCCCACGAGACGTCTGCCGTGGGCATTGAGGAAATTGCCGAAGTGGGTGATGAGATGTGCCTGCAGTCCTGCCTTGTCGGTATGCAGCTCTTTCATCATGCGCTGGCAGAGCAGACAGTTGTCCCAGGCTTTCATCACTGCCTCGTCGCCTCCCACATGGATATATTCCGAAGGGAATATGTCCATCACCTCAAGGAGCACGTTCTCCATGAAATCGTATGTTGCCACACTGCCGGGACACAGGTCGGAATCCTTGTATGGCTCATGGGAGCAGGAGAGTTCGGGATAGGCGGCGAGCACTTCTTCTGAGTGGCCCGGCATCTCTATCTCAGGCACTATCGTTATGCCCCGGTCGGCGGCATAGCTTACGAGCTCACGCAGCTGGTCCTGGGTGTAATATCCGCCGTAGGCTCCCGGTGTGCCCTCCTCCACGTATTTTCCGCCGTTGTCGGTCCACTCCTGCCATGTGGCATAGGGACGCCAAGCGGCGAGGTTGGTGAGCCGGGGGTATCGCTTTATCTCTATTCGCCATCCGGCGGCATCGGTGAGATGCAGATGCAGGCGGTTGAACTTATATCGCGCCATGGCGTCGATCTGACGTTTCAGGAATTCGATGGAACGGAAATGACGCGACACGTCGAGCATCATCGAGCGCCATTTGTATGCCGGTGCGTCAACCACATCGCAGCATGCCACTCCCTTCTTCGTAGTCAACTGTCTCACCGTAGCCCAAGCCAGACGGAAGCCGTCGGCACTGGCGGCTCGGATAAGGATGGTGTCGGGAGAAACATGCAACTGATAGGCTTCGGCTTCTGCCCCATCTTTCAGCGTCAGTCCGGCTATCGACTTTGGAGACAGTCTGTCGAATATCATCACCTGACGGGCGCCTTCCTTGTTGGCAGCCATCCATGGCTCGGAATAGATGTTGCGGGCGATGTCCCCCACCCTGTTCTCCACTCTCACTTGTCTGCCACGGGTATGGAATGTGCCTTTGGCTGGCGCATACGACTGTGGTTTGGGTAGTATGCCCTGTGCTGACGCCTTGCCCTGCGGCGTGGCCACGGCAAAGGTGAGGACAAGGCTCATGGCGAGTGTCTTCACTCTTTTGCGTATTCTTCTGTCTATATTCATGTGATATTATGTTTTCTGTATTCCAACTTAGGTTTCCTGTGTTTTCAATGTCTTTGCAAAGATAATGCAAAAAATGAAAAGACACAAGACTTTCATTTAATCAAGCCCGAATTCAGAATCTGCACGAGATTGATGCAGTTTTTAAAGGAATCTGCACGAGATTGATGCAGAATTTGAAGAAAACTGCACGAATTTGATGCAAAAACGGGTATAAACTTCGTGTAAAAGATATTTATTTAATTAAACCATATGCGAGAAAGGAGTGAAACAGATTATTGAAACAACATCTCATACAAGGGAAAGCGGCATGAAGGAGAAATCAGAAATCTCCCTACATGCCGCCTTATTGTCGAATAAAACAATCTTCTAAGCCCCAAGTCTGACCTTAACATCAGACTGGATATGGAGCTATCTTGCTATCACTTTATACAATTACGAATAATGACATGCGAAAACACGATGAGGGCTGTCCCATATCAACAGGACAGCCCTCATAGCGTTTATTGTTTTCAGAAAGAGAATGGCGGAAGCTGTGGTCCACCCTTCTCTTAATCATGTATAGTCAGAATTAGTTCTCCTCAATGGTCTGCTTGTCGGAGTAGTCGATTACGTTCTTGCGGTTTGCCTGCATACGGTCGTGCTCCTCCTGAGAACCAACGATGATTTTCTCGAACTCGCGAAGACCGGTACCGGCAGGGATGAGGTGACCGCAGATAACGTTCTCCTTCATACCCTCAAGACGGTCTACCTTACCGCGGATAGCAGCCTCGTTGAGCACCTTGGTGGTCTCCTGGAAGGATGCTGCCGACATGAAGCTCTTGGTCTGGAGGGCAGCACGTGTGATACCCTGGAGAATCTGAGTAGATGTAGCAGCCACTGCATCACGCACCTGAACGAGCTTGAGGTCGCGGCGCTTCAGACTTGAATTCTCGTCGCGCAGACGACGGGCTGTAATGATCTGTCCCTTCTGGAGTGTGTCGCTGTCGCCAGCATCCACTACAACCTTCTTGCCCCAGATGCGGTCGTTCTCCTCAGCGAAGTCGAGCTTGTCAACCATCTGCTGCTCGAGGAACGTGGTATCGCCCGGATCGTTGATCTGAACCTTACGCATCATCTGACGAACGATGATCTCGAAGTGCTTGTCGTTGATCTTCACACCCTGCAGACGGTAAACGTCCTGAACCTCGTTGACGATGTACTCCTGAACGGCGGTAGGACCCTTGATGGCGAGGATATCGCCAGGGGTGATAGAACCGTCGGAGAGCGGTGTTCCGGCACGTACGGCGTCGTGCTCCTGCACAAGGATCTGCTTAGAGAGCGAAACGAGATATTTACGCTGCTCGCCAGTCTTCGATGTAACGATGATCTCACGGTTACCACGCTTTACCTTGCCCATTGTAACCTCACCGTCGATTTCTGACACTACAGCAGGGTTGGATGGGTTGCGGGCCTCGAAGAGCTCTGTTACTCGTGGGAGACCTCCCGTGATATCTCCTGCCTTGCCGACAGAACGTGGAATCTTGACGAGAGTGACACCGGTTGCCACCTTCTGACCGTCTACCACCACAACGTGACCACCCACAGGGAGGTTGTATGTTCCAATCACCTCGCCGTTCTCATCTATGATGTCGCAGGTTGGCACCTTGCTCTTGTCCTTAGACTCGGTGATGATGGTCTCGGTGAGTCCGGTGGTATCGTCGGTCTCTGAATGGTAGGTAACGCCCTCGATAACGTCGCGGAACTTCAGCGTACCGGCATACTCTGTAACGATGACGGCGTTGAATGGGTCCCACTTGGCGATTACCTCACCCTTGGCGAGCACATCGCCTGCCTTGTGGTAGAGCGAGCTACCGTAAGGCACGTTCATAGAAGAAAGCGTGATGCCTGTATGTGGATCGATGAAGCGGATTTCAGCCAGACGACTCACTACCATCTCGCACTCGCGGTCGCTGCCATCGTCGGTTTTTTCAACGAATGGCACCGTGCGCAACTCATCGAATTCAATCTTTGAATCGTTCTTTGCTACGATAGTGGCATTGGCGGCTGCGTT
>ULPF01036229.1_pt1 | contig 10515 bp, 10 predicted proteins | sample 1953271 | NCBI WGS metagenome assembly ULPF01 (sample SAMEA4835622, study PRJEB28245) | human gut metagenome | biome: gut microbiome; material: fecal sample | place: Denmark | collected 2008
CAATCTTCGACGTTAAGGCCGGCATCCAGCTTGATCCTACCTTCGTTAAGGTTGTGTCTTGGTACGACAACGAGTGGGGTTATTCAAACAAGGTTTGCGAAATGGCCCGCGTAATCTCTAAGTAATTGAAGCGTCTGGATGTTGTCCACTTGCTTTGCAATTGGAAATTCAGACATCTTCAACTCTTTCAGAGTTTCAATATAGGCTTCCGCTTCGGCGGGAGCCTTTTTTTGCATACATTGTCTTATTGCTGAACGGCAACAACGGAAAGGTCGCAGGGGGTGGGGATGCCATAGACGGTGGCGTGGTCGGTAAACTGCCACATCATCCAGTTCTTGAAGCGGGGCGTTTCGAGGTTGTTGCCGAAACCGTAGCGGGCAATCCAGATAGGGTAGCGCTCATAAATTTCCGGTGAAAGCCGCTCGCGGAGAAAGGCGTCGCTGGTGTAGATGATGGGGCGTCGCCCGTAGTGTTTCTCAATAATCCCTAGCCAGACGAGCAGCCTGCGGTTGAGCTCGGTATTGCTGCATCCTGTATGGATGGTCTCCACGTCAAGAATCGGTGGCAGGTCCTTATGGCGGATGTTCCCTACCGTGTGAATGAAGTTTTGCGCCTGCTTCTCAGGAGACTTTGAACTTCTGAAAAAATGGTAGGCTCCGCGGCTATATCCAGCCTTGGCCGAGCGCTTCCAGTGATCCGAGAACAGTGCATCGCGATGGTTTTCTCCTTCCGTTGCCTTGACCATAACATAGCGTACTCGTTGTATGGTAGTCGCGGCCTTGATGTCCCTCATTGTATGCCCCTGCGCATCGGTGAGGACCATCAGAGAGTCCCAGACTATGCCTTTCTGATATTTGGAGATGTCGACAGCGTAGCCGTAGTGCCCTTCGGGAACCTGCACGCCCGTCTCTCCAGTGCATCGGCTGACAAGCACAGGAACAACGACAAAGATCAGCACCGTCAAGACTGCCACTGCTGCGAACCAGTAGACGGAAACAACTTTCTCCTTCCGCTTTTTCCTGCCCCTCTTCCGAACTTTCTTCTGTTTTTCGCTGTGCTTAGTGTCTTTTGCCGGTTTCTCACCATGTAACTTTCTTGTTGTAATTGACGCTTTCGCCTTATTCTCGGGCTTTTGAGCATCTTCCCTTGCTGCCATTTCGTGGACTATCTGCTCGGAATGAATGTTTCCGGGGCTGGCATCTGATAGACGGATGCACGGAGGAATGCCTTGTAGGCTTCGAGGTCTGTGAGAAGGTCTTGCTGCTCCACCGGGATTGTCTCTCCGATTGCCACTCTGTGCTTTCCCTTGGATTTGTTCAGAAGTTCTCGTGGAAGACGGAGCAGACGCACTTTCCAGTCAATAAGACCGAGTGAGTAGTATAACCAGGAATTGTGGTCGAGAAAATGAATCGGTACAATCGGCACTCTTGCCTTCTTGATTAGATGAATCATGCTCTCCTGCCATTCGCGGTCCGCAATCTCTTTTTTGCCGAGATGCAGGTCGGAGACGGCTCCGGAAGGGAAAAATCCCATCGGTTTTCCTTCGTGGAGATTCTCGAGAGTCGCACGCACTCCGTTGAGAGTTGTATGTGTGGGCTCTCCTTTTTGTGTGGTCGTCGGATTGACGGTTATGAATGCGGGGCGAAGAGTTTCCACCCTAGCGAGAATTTCGTTCACCATCACCTTGTAGTCCGGACGTTTCGGGAGTATGAGGTCGAGGAGTATGATGCCGTCGAGTCCTCCGTAAGGGTGATTACTGATGGTGATGAATGCGCCTTTTGGAAGATTTTCGAGTCTTTCGGGATTGCCGATGAGGTAGTTACAGCCCATCGCTTCGAGTATCCTGTGGGCGGATTCTCCCGGATTCTTTCCCTCGAAAGAGCTGTTGTAGAGGCGGTTGACTCCGTTTATTCCCAAAAGTGCGAAAAGTCCTTTTGCAAACCATTGACCCCAGGCTCCCTTGAACAGGGGTGCCATATTCCCGAGTTCTTCAATGCTCAGCACTTCGTGCTCGGGCCTTTCTGTCTTTTTGCGGAAAACGAAAATCTCGGCGAGGAAGTAGTTGAGTATGCCGGAGATGCAGACGGCGAGCAGGTTGCAGAGCCATGCATCCCAGCCGAAGAGTCTCTCGAAGAGTACGAGGAATACCATCTTTACGAGGAATCCGAAGATGCACGAGACATTGAACCCGCCGAAATGCCTCCAGAAACTCTTCGCTGACGAGCGGTTGCTGATGCGGTTTTTCCAGATCCAATAGTAGGACATGAGGAAGTTCGCGAAGGTCGCCACCTCAAACGAGATGGCCGGGCCTATCCAATATTCTCCCCAATACTGGAATCCGCTCCAGAACCCGCTGGCAGGGTGCGCCTCTACCATAGCTTTCAGCACCCAACCTACAGCCCAAAGTACAGCCGTGTCCACGACTGTACCAAGTGCGCGGCTGACCACAAAGTCAACCCATTTTTTCAATGACAGAACCTTGTCCTTCTCCTCTTTCATTTCGTTGTTACTCAGTAAACGTTCCGTCAAATTTCTTCGGCGGGTCAATCTTCGAAAATGCCCTCTCGTCCCTTATTTGGGAGCTGATGAGAAGGATGAAGATGAGGCAGCCGAGTCCGATTGCAATCCAGTCGAAGAGACTGTAGACGCCATTGAGGCTCTCAAGTCCTCCGCTGAAGCATCCGACTGTGACGTCGTATTGGCTCCACGGGAAATAAATCAGGAAGACAATAAACAGCGCAGCGATGACACGGAATTCTGTAGGTCCGAGCTTGCCGTAGGTGAGCTTGAACTCGTTTTTGAGAATCGTGCCGATGTAGGTGTGAGCGGAGATTGCAAGATAGGCAACCAGCACAAACAGAGCCACATCCATCCTCACGATAGGGGAGAGTCCTGCGCCGACACACATCACGATGATGGTGAATATGTCGATGTTGTGGTCGATGAAGAAGCCGTAGACAGGCCTCTGCGTATGCCTCACGCGGGCCATCGAGCCGTCGAGACTGTCACCATACCAGTTCAGAAACAATCCGAACACCGAGAGCCACATCCAGTTGAGATTGATGTTGGCAAGTCCAAAACCAACCGCGCAGAGTACTGCACCCAAAGTTCCTACGGCAGTCAGCATATTAGACGTTGCCCAAACAGGCTGGCGTTTTGCAAGCCATACCAAAGCCTTTTTCTCCACTCCGTTGAGCAGAGAAGTTTGGATTCGTGTCGCTTTTTCGTTTCCCATAATGTTTGTCTTTTATTTTTTTTAGACAAATTTAATGATTTGTTTCAAAAATGAAAAAATATTGCTACATCTTGTAATATCCTCGAAGAATTTTGGAGAAAAGAGAGGATGGCAATATTGCCTTGAGCAGTACGGAAAGGCTCTGTTCGAATGTCGCTACGACATATCTGTTTCGCGGACGGCGTGCCTTCGCAATCCTTGCCACCGTCTCCGCCACCTTTACGGGCTTAAGCCCATGACCTTCATCGTTCTCTATCTTCCTCATTGCCAGCGCGTATGCCGGGTATGCCTCAGCCACCTCCGGAGCGGTCTTCCGCCTCTTTCCTGTGAATCCGGTGGAAAAGTCACCCGGGTTTATGAGCGAGACTGAGATCCGGAAATTGTGGACTTCCATCCTAAGGGCCTCGGCATAGCCCTCGATGGCAAATTTGCTCGCCGAGTAGAATCCCTGGAATGGCAGTCCCATGAGCCCTCCTATCGAACTGAGGAAAACAATCTTTCCGAATTTTCGCGTTCTCATATGCGGGAGCACAGCCTTCGAGAACCTCACCATTCCCATAAAGTTCGTATCCATCTGGAGTTCAATCTCCTCGTCTTGGGTGAACTCAATCGGACCTCCTATGCCCATCCCCGCATTGTTCACGAGCATATCGATGTGTCCCTGTTCCGCAATCACTGTGTCCACAGCTCGTTTCACAGATTCAGCGTCCCTGACGTCGGCATTCAGATAATGAACTCCGGGGATATGTTCAACTTCACGCCGTACCGTACCATAGACAGTATATCCCGTTTCGGCAAGCATCCGTGCCGACTCAAGCCCGAATCCCGAAGAAATCCCCGTTATTAGAACAACCTTAGTTTCCATGATTCAGAGGTAATTAGCCCATATTAAAACAGAGCATCCCGTCTCTGCGAAATGCTCTGTAAAGTTATAAAATTTCTCCCAATCCGCAGCTGATTAGCTGAAAGGAGGGTGAATATGAGAGATGAAATGCAAGGCGCTCAGTGAAGATGAAACCGCAGCAACCTGATGGTTGTGAGGATTTCATCAAAATGAGCAACGAAGCAGTTCGCTCTCAGATTCGCCCGACTTAAAGAACGGCCATAATGGCACCAACAAGCGCAAGAATTGCGTAGAACTCAGGAAGAGCGGCGTAGATGAGGGTGTTTGTCATCACGCTGTGTCCCTGGCTTTCACCTACGATACCGTTTGCGCAGACCTGACCCTGACGGATTGCAGAGAAAAGGCAAACGAGTCCGACTGCAAGACCTACTCCGAAAAGAAGCGGACCCTGAACAGCGAAATCAGGCTTGAAGACTACGAGCCAGAGGAGGAATCCCACGAATCCGTAGAGACCCTGAGTTGCAGGAAGTGCAGAGAGAATCATGTAAGTGGATGATTTCTCCGGATTCTTTTTGAGTGCGCCCTCGGCTGCGTTTGCAGCGATGGTTGTTCCGTAGCTGGAACCGATGCCGGCCAGACCAAGCATAAGGCCGAGGCCAAGATAACCAAGAATTTCGTTCATAATTGTTTTTATTTATTTGTTATATTTTATTTTTCTTTTTGATGTCTTTGGCAATTTATGTCTTTAACAGTCAATGTCTTTGACATCATTTCTTTTTTGTCAGAGGGTTGTATTTTGCTCCGCTTCCCTCATAGCCGGAGTTCTTGAAATACTCCACGAATGTCAGACGCAGCGGGTGCACAAAAGCTCCAAGGCAAGACATCGCGAGGTTCAGCACGTGACCGAAAATGAGGATGACGATGCAGAACACCCAGTTCACTCCCGGAACAGGAATGTCGAGAATCATCGTTCCCATTATGTTGAACGCATTTCCGAGCATACCGCCGGCAAGACCGAGGGCATAGAGTCGGATGTAGCTCAGAACGTCGCCCAGCAGTCCGGTCACCATATTGTATGTGTCCCAAAGACCTGAGCCGATGTTCAGAAGCGGGTTGCGTCCAGGTGTGTTGAAAACGTAGATTGCAAGGCCGCTGACGACTGCGAGCGCGATGATTGTCCATTTGAAGGCTTCCGCAGAGAGGACCTCAGTCATCCCGAGTGAAACCACCACCAGACCACCGACAATCAGAGTTGTCCATCCCCAAGTTGCGACAGTTTTCTTGAAACCGAAGCGTTTGGTGAAGTTGATGGTCTTGATTATCATCGCAAGGCAGATGTGCAGCACACCAATTGCAACGGCAAGCACCATCTGAACAGGGAATCCCGCAATCTTCGCATCGGGGAACCATCCGTCGATGCAGAGTCCTTTCAGCCAGGCAGGTGCCCAGGAAGCCTCCAGGATGCTCATTCCGAAGAATGTGCCGAGGAAAATTCCCACAACGAAGGTCATTCCGCCGAGGAAGGCGATGAGTCTGTGCATCTTGCCGAGGCTCGAATCCTTCATCTTCAGTCTGAGCACGAGCGCTATCAGCATAAGAAGTATTCCGTAGCCGGCGTCTCCCATACACATTGCGAAGAAGAGCATAAAGAACGGACCGAGTACCGGGGTGGGGTCGAACTCGTCGTAGGCCGGCACACCATACATTCCGGTGAGCACCTCGAAGTTCTTTGCAAACCAGTTGTTCTTCAGCTTCACCGGAGGATTGTCCTCTTTGGTAGCCGCCTCGTGGCTGTAGTAGATGTCCATCGAGTCGAAGCTGGCGCAGAGCCTCTTATCGTCCGATGTCGGAGCAAAGCCGGTGAGAACGGTGAGGTAGTTGTCAACTGCCTTTTCTGTGGCCGCCTCTGCGAAATAGAGGTCGAGACGGGAAAGGGAGTCGTTGTATGCCTTACGGATTTCGTCACTGCAACTTTTGAGGTTTGCAAGCAGCTGCTGCTCCTTCTCGAGTTTGCTCTGCAAGAGGGAGAGTTTTTCTTCAGCCTCATTCACAGAACCTTCAGGAGCAGGGACAGCCTCAATCGGGAAACTGTACTCTTCTTCCGCCGGAGAAACAGTCACGAAAAACACCTTCGACTCAGTCTCACTGATGACTTCCAGCGGTCGGATTTCAGCCCAAGACGGGTCGAATTTCTTTTTCATACAGCTGTAGAATCGCAGCTTAAGTCCCTGGGACTCAAGCTTGTGGATGTCTTCGCTACGGAAGCTGCCCCACGGCTGACGAACTGCGATTTCCTTCTTTGTCGCAGCAATCTCCGCCGAAATCTCAGCAATCCTGTCTTGAGTCTCCAAAACCGCATCTACAGGGCAACCGTCGAATTTGAAGTCCTTGTCACTCCCGGCTTTGCATGCCGCGAGAATGGAGAGGGCTTTTTTCGCACGGTCAGCCTCTGCGAGCATTCCGGAAGACTGCTCGTCAATCGGTTTGAGGGAGCGGGAGATGTCAACGACTCCAAGTTCCTGAAGTGAATTCAGGAATCCTTCTGTCTGCTCCGAAAGCAGGATGAAGGAATATTTTGTCATTTTAGTTACCATCTTCTGCGTCCTCCTCTGCCGCGTGTCTTTGCTTGACAATCTTGGAAGCCGCCTTTGAGAGGTTTTCCTCGTCTTCCATATACCTTTTTATCTTGCGAATCGCCTCCTGATAGCCCGGAATCTGCACCTTTTCGTAAAGGTTCACTTTCTGGGTGGTCTTTTTTCTCTGGAAATCCAGAATCCGGCTCTTCTCTTTGTAGACCTCCGACTCTATTCCAAGACGCGAGAGTTCTTTGAGTATTGCCACACCGTCGGCATACCAGGCCGGTTTGACGAAGGCGTTGAATTCGTGGATTTCGAAGCTGATTCCCTTCAGTTCCGGGGTTTTCACTCCGGCCACTTTCACCGTGACGAGTTCCACGTCAGTGATGGATATGAGGCCAGGTTCAAACTCGTTCCACAGGGCAGCAAGATAATCGTATTTGTTAAGGGCGGCTTCAAGGTCTTCAATCAACTTCTCCGAATAATCCTTGGCACGGCGAACTTCCAGACGCAACGCGCTCTCCTTGTTCTTCAGGGTAGGGAGGGCGTTTTGGCGCATCTTCAGCTGCTTGCCGATTTCATTCAGCGAAGTCTTGTTATATTGAAATTTGATCGCCATAAAACACTAATTTTTCCAATATTTATCAATCAAGGCTTGCTTGATGCCGGTTTCTGCTTTGGAGAAATACTTGCCGAAGAGTTCCCAGGCAGTGTCGAGCATCTCGTCGAGACTGATGTTGACATCGATTGAAAGGATTCTTGTGGCGTAGTCCTTCGCGTAGGCAAGACAACGGTGGTCGTAGTCCGAAAGGTCGAAACCGTTCTCAAGCTTGGTCTTTGCATTCTGGGCATCAGCGTAGAGACGTACAGAGGCGTTCATCACCTGTGAGTGGTCTTCCCTTGTCTTCTTTCCCTGAACGAGCTGCTTGAGCCTGGAGAGGGAACGGAAAGGGTCGATGATGACCTTGCCGGAATCCGGGTCGTTGCGGAGGAAGAGCTGTCCCTCGGTGATGTAACCGGTGTTGTCCGGAATCGCGTGGGTGATGTCTCCGTCGTTGAGGGTGGTCACAGCGATGATGGTGATTGAACCGCCGTCAGGAAGCTGCACAGCCTTCTCGTAAATCTTTGCGAGGTCAGAGTAGAGCGAGCCAGGCATCGAGTCCTTCGATGGAATCTGGTCCATACGGTTCGACACGATGGAGAGCGCATCCGCATAAAGTGTCATATCTGTCAGAAGCACAAGCACTTTCTCGTTCTTCTCCACTGCAAAATACTCGGCGGCTGTAAGCGCCATATCCGGAATGAGGAGTCGCTCAACAGGCGGCTGCTCGGTGGTGTTCACGAAAGAGATGATTTTGTCGAGTGCACCCGCTGCCTCAAATTCGTGTTTGAAGTAGAGGTAGTCGTCGTTTGAAAGACCCATACCTCCGAGGATAATCTTGTCCACGTCCGCACGGAGGGCAACCTGCGCCATCACATTGTTATATGGCTGGTCGGAGTCCGCAAAGAACGGAATCTTCTGTCCGGAAACGAGTGTGTTGTTGAGGTCGATGCCGGCGATACCTGTCGGGATAATCTCAGAAGGCTGTCTTCTCTTATACGGGTTCACTGAAGGACCGCCGATTTCGCGGACTTCGCCTTCAACCTCAGGACCGCCGTCAATCGGGTGTCCGTATGCGTCGAAGAATCGTCCCGCGAGTTCATCGCTCACGTGAAGGTTTGGAGCCTCGCCGAGGAAAGTCACTTCAGCATCCGTCGGAATACCTTCCGTGCCGGAGAAAACCTGAAGCGTCACGACCTCACCCTTGGTCTTTACGACCTGTGCAAGCCTGCCTGCGACAATGGCAAGCTCATCGTTGGAAACACCGTCAGCCCTGAGCGAAACTGTGGCCTTGGTGATGCTTTCCAACTTTGTGTAGATTTTCTTATATGCCTTATTTGCCATTGCTCAGGAGTGTATTAAGTTTGTTTTCAAATTCCTTGAACTGCTCGCTGTGGAACTCGGAGTAGTTCATCTGACGGAGAATGTTGATGATTTCCTTGAAGAAGTCACGGCATTTCTCGAAGTCCTCAAATTCGAAATGGCGTTCACAGATGCCGAGCACGAGTTCGACCATATATTTCTGCCTGTCAAGAGGGCAGAGTGCGTCGATTGCGTCGAATGCATCCTGCTGAAGCACCACAAAGTCAATGAGTTCGGACTTCCAGAACAACTCGTGGTAGTTCATCGGAACACCGTCGTCACCGAGGATGTTGATTTGCTCCTGCGCTTCGCGGCCCTTGCGGATGAGGTTTTTGAGTCCATTGACTTTTTCCGTCCATCCCGGGGCGATTGTCTTTTCGAGATATTCCTGAATCTCAGGATATTCGAGATATTTTGAATATGAGTCAATCGGGTTCACCGCAGGGTATCTCTTCTGGTCGGCACGTTTCTGCTCAAGAGCGTAGAAGCAACGTGCAGCCTTCTTGGTGGACTCGGTCACCGGCTCCTTGAGGTTACCTCCCGCAGGGGATACTGTTCCGATGAAGGTCACAGAACCTGTCTGACCGTTGTTCAGAACGACCATTCCGGCACGTGCATAGAAGTTTGAGATGATGGCAGAAAGGTCCACAGGGAATGCATCCGCTCCCGGAAGCTCCTCCAGACGGTTACTCATCTCCCTGAGGGCCTGTGCCCATCTTGAAGTGGAGTCCGCGAGCAGAAGAACCTTCATTCCCATTGCACGGTAGTATTCGCAAATGGTCATTGCCGTGTAAACGGATGCCTCACGTGCTGCTACAGGCATATTTGAGGTGTTGCAGATGATAGTTGTACGCTCCATAAGGTGACGTCCTGTGTGCGGGTCAATCAGTTCAGGGAACTCGGTGAAGATTTCCACCACCTCGTTAGCACGCTCTCCGCAGGCTGCCATCACGATGACCTGTGCGTCACCCTGTTTTGCAATCGCGTGCTGGAGCACTGTCTTTCCGCAGCCGAACGGTCCCGGGATGAAGCCCGTACCTCCCTCTGCAATAGGGTCGAGAGTGTCGATTACGCGGACTCCCGTCTCCATAATTCTTGAAGGTCTCGGTTTTTCCTTATAACCCTTCACTGCCACTTTCACCGGCCATCTCTGGGTCATCGTGACCTTCACTTCCTCACCGTTTTCGTTCACGAGTACCGCCATCGTGTCGTCAATCTTGTACTGACCTGCTGCGGCAACGGATTTCACCGTGTATTCACCCTTGAAAGAGAAAGGCACCATAATCTTGTGAGGCAGCCAGCCTTCCTTCACTTCTCCAAGCCAGTCTGCGGCAACGACTTTGTCGCCTTCCTTTGCAATCGGAGTGAAGTCCCAGAGTTTTTCGTGGTCGAGAGGCTCTGTGTATTCGCCCCTCTTGAGGAAGACTCCCGTCATCGTGGTGAGGTTGTTCTGGAGTCCGTCGTAGCAGCTCGAAAGCAAGCCCGGACCCAATGTGACCTCAAGCATCTTGTTCTCGAAAACTACCTTGTTCCCGTTTTTCAGGCCACGGGTGCTCTCGAAAACCTGCACAGCCGCATTGGAACCGTTCACCTTGATGACCTCCGCCATAAGATGCGTTCCATCAAGGTCGATGTAGCAGATTTCGTTCTGCGACACCGGTCCGTCCACCGCGACAGTGACAAGGTTTGAGACGATGCCCGTCACCTTTCCTGTAGTCTTGTTCATATTGATTTATACTTTAATTTATTTTTTCAAATTTATCTGCCACTCCCGAAAATCAGCTTCCGGAGCGGCCGCCCCGAAGGACCTAAGCACCCGTGTAGTTTACGCCCTTGAATGTGCCGCGCACTTCTCCGACGAGTTTACGGAACATTTCGCGTCCGCTCTGCTCGTCGA
>ULPF01050321.1_pt1 | contig 10514 bp, 8 predicted proteins | sample 1953271 | NCBI WGS metagenome assembly ULPF01 (sample SAMEA4835622, study PRJEB28245) | human gut metagenome | biome: gut microbiome; material: fecal sample | place: Denmark | collected 2008
GCCACGGAAGTTTGCAAGTGTCCCAAAATAATACATACTATGATAATATCAAAACGAATTAATATATATTGGTTAATGTTACGTTTGTGTTCTCGAATAGACATTTTATTAATTTTGTGTACCTTTGTGCTCGTATAATTTGAATTTCACCTGACTTTTTATGGGTATCCGGAATCCATTTATCAGGGTGAAGTTCCTAAACACCAATCTTTTAGTAATGAAAAACATTTGGAGCTGCCGTGCGGCAGTGGTCCTTTTTCTTTTGACATCTGCGGGAGTTTTCTCAGTTTCCGCGGAAAACGGACAGGACAATCATCCAGTAAGACTAGATTCTGTTTCAGTAACGGGGAGCCGTGTACCTGTAGCATTGGGCAAAAGTGCCAGAATCGTCACACTCATGGACAGCACCACCCTCGCTTCACTCCCTGTGCAGAGTGTCAATGATCTTCTGAAATATGTGGCAGGCATAGATGTACGCCAGCGTGGAGATCTTGGTGCCCAGACTGATATCAGTATGAGAGGAGGTACAAGCGACCAGATAGCAGTATTCCTTAACGGTATAAATATCTGCGATCCGCAGACAGGACATAATGCAGTCGATTTCCCTGTAGACGTACATGATATCGACCGGATCGAAGTGCTTTCGGGCCCTGCAGGCGTGGCATATGGTTCATCATCATTGACAGGAGCCATAAATATCGTCACTAAAAAAGCTGCGGGACGCGAAGTTTCAGCTCACGCCGAGGGCGGTTCTTTCGGCTTTTTCGACGGTGGGGCTTCGTTCGGCTGGACGGCGGGAGATTTTTCTTCCAAACTTTCGGCTTCATACCTTCGCTCAGACGGTTTCAACCGTAATTCTGAGGGTGGTCTCAATACTGATTATCAGACAGTTAAGGCTTTCTGGCAGGGTTCGTACAAGACTTCTGCAGCTGATATCGACTGGCATGCAGGCGTGAGTGTCAGGGACTTTGGTTCCAATACCTTCTACAGTGCCAAGTTCGATAACCAGTTCGAGCACACCATGAAGACTTACGGAGCGGTATCAGCCCAGACTCATGGATTTATAAAGTTCAAACCTTCTGTTTACTGGAACCGCAGCGAGGACCGTTTCGAACTCGTCCGCGATAATCCTGACAAGGTCCCGTTCAACTATCATCGTACAAGTGTCTGGGGTGTAAACCTGAACAGCTGGTTCGAGACCGTGGCCGGAAAAACTGCCTTCGGCGCGGAAATGAGAAATGAAGACCTCTTGAGCACGAATCTCGGTGAGCCGCTCGCTTCTCCTAAAAAGATACATGGCGACGCTGAGAAGACTTACGCCAAAGGACTTAACAGAACAAATATCAGCCTGTTCCTGGAGCACTCCATCGACATAGCCAACGTTTCTGCATCTGCAGGCGTGGCTGCCGTGAAGAACACCGGAAACGAGGATGATTTCAAATTCTATCCGGGTGTGAATGTCAGCTGGCGTTTCCTCGGTGACTGGAAAGTCTATGCGTCTTATAATTCTTCGCTCCGTATGCCGACTTTCACCGAGCTCTATTATTCGGTCGGTGGCCATGCGGCGGACAAGAACCTGAAGGCCGAAAAGATGCAGTCTGTCGAGGGGGGACTCCGTTTCTCTCGTCCTTGGATCAATGCCGTGGCGACTGTTTATTACAACATGGGAAGCGACATGATCGACTGGACCAAGGATTTGTCTGAAGGCGAAGACGCTCCGTGGCGTTCTTGCAACTATACGAAAATCAACACTTTCGGTCAGGAGTTTTCTGCTAGAGTAGATTTTCCGAGAATGCTGGTCCGTGACGATTTCTTCCTGAGAAACATCGATGTCACATACAGTCACATTTCCCAGGACAAGAAACTCGGTTCTACCGTGCAGTCCAAATATGCGCTCGAATATCTCAAGCACAAAGTGGTCGTGAGAGCCGATTTCCATATCTGGAAGAATTTGAGTGCCAATGCTGCATGGCGTTGGCAGGAGAGGGAAGGAAACTACGAGTTGTTCGAGAACAAGGTTTCCAAAGGAATGGTTGCTTACAGACCATATTCTCTTGTGGACGTAAGGCTTTCCTGGGACTCTGCTTTCCGTCGTGGACCTTCGTATAATGTTTATGTAGAAGTAAATAACCTTCTCGACCATAAGTATTTCGACTATGGTAACGTTCCTCAGCCAGGTATTATGGCCAAGGCGGGTATTATATTGAATGTAGGACTCAGATAATGAAAGAAATTACCATCCCGTCACCGGCAGGTGATATTTACGCAGTTTTGTCGCCCGCTGTCGGCGAAACATCATCAGACAAGCCTCTTGTCGTGATTTGTCATGGGCTCATGATGAATTCTTGGCTGAACCCCGTGAGAGGAATTTCTGATGGGTTCAATGCTGCCGGATATGATACTTTACGTTTCGATTTCCGCGGAAGCGGACAGAGTACCGGAAATGTCACTGAAATGACACCGTTGACGGAGGTTGGTGATTTGCAAGCAGTTATAAGCTACGTGCAATTGGCATTGACCCGAAACATAATTCTTTGCGGGCACTCGCTGGGCGGGCTGGTTTCGCTCATTACGGCGGCGGGGCTGGAGCAGGCGGGGGAGAGCATTCTCAAGGGGCTGGTCATGTTCGCGCCGGCGGTGAATGTGGAGGCTGATTCGAAGGCGGGGCGTGTGGGCCTGGAGACGTTCGATCCTGTGAATATCCCTGATACTGTGGCAGTTTGGGGCTCGGAACTGGGGCGTTGCTATTTCACTACCGCGATGAACCTGGATACGTACCGGACAATTTCAGGTTATACGGGGCCGCTTTGTGTGCTGATGGGGGAGCGCGACAAACTTGTGACTTGCGATTATTCGAGTAAAATAAATGCAGCCCTGCCACAAGCAGAGCTGCATGTCATTCCAAAAGGTGATCATTTGTTTTCCAGAGGGATACGGGCTAAAGCGCTCGATATCGCATTGGAATTCATGTCACGTCTATAGTGAAGCGATGTAGTCGGCCATCTCTTTGCTGTGCTTCATAGCGCTCTGGAACAGAGCCATTTGCGCACGTGCACGGACGAAGTTGTGGTCTATATATTTTGTCTTGTAATAGACATCACCGTTCAAGTAATCTGCCAAGAATCGGACGGCCTGCATGAAAGGAAACATGCAGGCTGCGTATGGCAGATTTTTCTTTTCCATATCGGTCAGGAATCCGCCTGCTGATTCGATGTAACCTTTCGCGAACGACTTGAAAATCTCCATGTTGAAGCTGATTTTCGAAGTGTCAGGTTCGTCTTCAGCCGCTGTGCATGCCGCTGTTCTCAGGAAGTCTCCGAAATCAGAGAATACGAAGCTTGGCATCACGGTATCCAAGTCGATGACGCACAATACGTTGCCATCTTTGTCGAAGAGGATGTTGTTCACCTTCGTGTCGCAGTGGCAGATGCGTTTCGGGAGGACGCCTTCGCGGAACATTTGCTCGGCTTTGCACATCTCGATGCTGTTTTCGTCGATCTCGTCTATCATGGCGATTACTTCGTCACTATGGTCGGGATCGTTGTCTATCGGATGCCTTCCGTCACCTTCTTCGGGGTCGTCTATTCTGCAGAACTTGTCGTTTTCTACTGCTTCGATGAGCTGGCTCATTCTGAATTCCATGTTGTGAAAGTTCGGAATGGTCTCTCCCAGTGGCTCTTGCAAGTCTGAGAGCATCGCCTCGAAGTTACCGAAAGCCTTGCCTGTGAGGTATGAATATTCTGGTGTTACGGTTTCGTATGTGTATGCGTCAGGAATGAAAACGGAGACTCTCCAGAATGTGCCGTCGGCCTCTGCGTAAGTCTTGCCGGTCTCTTTCGCCGGTATGAATTTCAGCACCTGACGGTCGATGTCGGCTTCTCCCGCAGCTTCGAGTTTCTCCCTGATATGACCCGTTACCGCCTCTATATTGTGCTGGAGAAGGTCAATGTCGGTGAAGACGGCATTGTTAATTTTCTGGAGTACATAGTCAGGTGCGCCTTCTGCGGTGTGGACTTTATATGTGTCGTTTATTAATCCGTTTCCCAAAGGTGAGATTTCGAGAACCTCACCTTTAAGATCGAATTTGGAAACTATGTCTTTAAGTTCCATATGATTACGTTTGTTTCGCGTTTGCCGGACAGGTTACAGGTTTGCAGTCGCTGCTGCCGCCTTGGCTGCTGCTTCAGCGAAGTCGTCGCCTGAGGAGGCGTAGATGATTCCGCGTGAAGAGTTTATTAGGAGACCTCCACGGCTGTTGGAACCGTGTGCCATGACTTCTTCCGCTGAGCCGCCCTGTGCACCTACGCCAGGTACGAGGAAGAAGTTATCCGGACAGAATGTCCTTATCTCAGCGAGTTTGTCAGCTTTCGTGGCGCCTACGACGAACATCATGTTCTCAGGTGTGGAAATGGACATCATCTTTTCCATAACTACCTGATAGAGAGGTTTGCCGTCCTGCTGTGCGAGCTGGAAATCTGCTGAAGATTTGTTGGAGGACAATGCCACTACGATGGCGTATTTGCCTTTGTATTCGAGGAACGGAGTGACTGTTTCGCTGCCCATATACGGTGAGATGGTGGCAGCGTCGAAGTCCATGGTCTCGAAGAAGGTCTTGGCATACATTTTAGCAGTATTGCCTATGTCTCCGCGTTTTGCATCAGCGATAATGAACTGCTCAGGATGGTTTGTCCTGATATGGTCCACGGTCTTTTCGAGGGCTTCAAGTCCTTCTCTGCCATAGCACTCATAGAATGCAAGGTTCGGTTTGTATGCTATGCAATGCGCAGATGTCGCATCGATAATCTCGCGGTTGAATGTGAAAAGGGCTTCGGAAAGCGGCATTGACCTTAACCTTTCCGGAATTTTGTTGAAGTCCGTATCGAGACCGACGCAGAGCATGGATTTTTTGGCCTGAATCTGGTCGAACAATTCTTTTGTTGTCATTGTATTGAAGAATTAGAGATAGTCTTCGAAATAGAGGGTGACTTTGTCCATCAGGTGGATTCTGTCGTGTCCTCTTACGTTGTGCTCGGCGCATGGGTAAGGGAAGTAGTCTACCTGTACGAGGTTCTTTACGCACTCGCGCACGAAACTGAGGCTGTGCTCCCAAACCACGGTGTTGTCGATGGCGCCCTGGCAGATGAGGAGTTTGCCCTTAAGGTCATTGACTCTGCCGAGGAGGCTGGTGGCAGCGAATCCTTCTGCGTTGGTCTCAGGGGTTTCCATATAGCGCTCGCCGTACATTATTTCGTACCATTTCCAGTCGATTACCGGACCGCCGGCTACTCCTACTTTGAATACGTCAGGGTGGTTGACCATGAGTGAGATGGTCATGTAACCGCCATAGCTCCAGCCGTGTACGCCGATTCTGTCTTTATCTACGTAAGGCATGGTCATGAGCTGACGGAGTCCCGCCATCTGGTCTTCCATTTCTGCCTTTCCGCACTGTTTATGGATGGCTTTCTCGTATTCTGCGCCATGACGTTCTGTACCTCTGTTGTCCTGGACGTAAACGATGTAGCCGCGCTCTGCCATGTACATTTCCCAAAGTCGAGCCTGACCGAGCCAGCTGTTGTCCACGAGCTGGAGGTGTGGTCCACCGTATACGTAAAGTATTACAGGATATTTCTTTGCAGGGTCGAAGCCGTTAGGAAGGATGAGTCTGAAGTTGTTGTCGAATTTGCCGTCGCCGCTCTTTACTGTTCCGAGGATGACTTCTCCGGTCTTGTATTCTTTAAGCGGATCTTCTGCTGTGAAGAGTGTACGGCTGGTCTTTCCGTCTGTAGAGCAGAGTTTTACGACTGTAGGGACATTTATGCTGCTGTAGCTGTCGATGAACCAGGTGCCGTTGTCATTGATCCTGATATTATGCCAACCGTCATCTTTGGTGAGTCTCACTGGGGTATCGGTCTTTACGGCGCCTTTGCGTGAGACTGAGACATTTACGCTGAACAGGTGGTTCTCGGCGCTGGATACTTCTGATGAGGTGTAGAATACTTTCCGGCCGTTCTCGGCAACGAATTGAACGTCGGCCTGGACTTTGGTGATTCTGTCGATATTGCCCAGAGTATCACAGAGATAGAGGCTCTTGTAGCCGTCTCTATTGTCGGTGCTGTAGATGAATTTGTCTGAGAATCCGAACCAATGCAGCGGGTTGGCAGGCTCGATCCATTTCTCGTTGTCTTCAGTGAGGATGGTTTTCTCGAATTTTCCGTCAGATGCCCTGTACATGTTCAGGTGCATGTGTTTCTGGGTTCTGTCGAGGACCTGGATGAAGATGTGTTTCGCGTCCGGTGACCATGTCACGTTGGTGAGGTACTGGTCGTATCCGAAGTCGTCGGCCTGTACGTAAACGGTGGTGTTTTCCGCGAGGTCGTAGATGCCGAGGCGGATGTTTTCGGACATCATTCCGTTCATCGGGTATTTGATGTTTACGAGAGATCCGGTGCGTGTTGTGATGTCAAGTAGCGGGAAATCAGTAACTTTGCTTTCGTCTTTTCTGTAAAATGCGATGTTTTTTCCGTCAGGTGACCAGAAGATTCCTCCGCTGATGCCGAACTCGTTTCTGCTGACTGTCTGGCCGTAGACGATGCCCGGGCCTTCGCTCTCCGCAATCGTGCAGATATGTTTCCTTTGGTCGATGTAGTAGAGGCTGTTGCCTACTGTAAATGCGAGTGCCGGTGCCGTGCCGATCGCCCTGTTTCCGGCCATCACGCTCATGAATCCGTTTGCCGCAGGGTTCGGTGTGATGTTGGCCGCGCCCTTCGGAAGTTCCTTCGTCAGGTATTTGCCGGCTTTCGCCGTATAGGCTCCAAGTATAGGGTCTTCGTTTATGTCAATGCCTTTTTCCGCGTCTGCGAGTTGTTGTTTGCCGTCTTTCAGGTAGACGTATGAGTTTTCGCCGTACCAGGCAGCGCTGAATTTTGCAGGCCATGTCTTGGATGAGTAGATGGCTTCTTCCATCGTCATCAGTTTACCATTGTCGTTTGCCGGATGGGTGGCTTTGATTTTCATGCCATCTGGCAGTGGATATGTGTTGGCATTCATTGCCATGGCAGAGGCGAAGATTGCTATCGCTGCCGATAATAGTTTAGAGTTCATTAGTTTACTGATAAGATTTTGTCAACTACATATTTCTGTTGGCCTCTCCATGGGAGTGCGCCGAGATATTCTTTGTAATGGAGTTCTACGTTTTTTCCGCTGCATCTCATGAGGGAGTCTGCAACAGCTTCGTTTTCGACGGAGAATTCGAAGACGTAGGATTCCATGGTGTTGGTGCCTTTACCGACCCCGCGGAGTCCCGACTGTATGAGTCGTCCTTCGTATGTCTTGAAAATATACCCTTTATACATGACTTGGTTCAGGTCTCCTGCCTTCACACCTTCTCCGAATACAAAGAAGAATCTGAAGAAGATGAAGGCCACAGCGGCGATGGTCACTGCTGCAGTGATGCCACCGATTACTTTGGTTCTGGTCGTCATAATTCTGTTATTTTACGTCGTTGTTTCGTTCAGTCTGTTTTATTTGTTTCCTGAGCTTGCACTTGATTTGGCTCTTGGAGTCGCTTAGTCTGTTATTCTACGTTGTTGTTTCGTTCAGTCTGTTTTATTTGTTTCCAGAGCTTGCACTTGTTTTTGGCTCTTGGAGTCGCTTAGTCTGTTGTTCTACGTTGTTGTTTCGTTCAGTCTGTTTTATTTGTTTCCTGAGCTTGCACTTGATTTGGCTCTTGGAGTCGATTAGTCTGTTGTTCCACGTTGTTGTTTCGTTCAGTCTGTTTTATTTGTTTCCTGAGCTTGCACTTGATTTGGCTCTTGGAGTCGCTTAATCTGTTATTTTACGTCGTCGTTTAAGTTCCAGCCGGTCATGGTGGAGACGAATGGAAGCAGGGCGTGAGCTATCTTCCTGTGTCCCTGATAGCTGGGGTGCTGGCTTGCGCCGAGCTCGCTCTCGTTGTTATGGATGGCATCTGTGAGACCGACGAATTTTACGTTTTTCATTCCGCAAGTATTCACGACGTTGCGCACATAGTCAGCTGCCATGTCATCACACCTGCTGGAAACGCAAAGGATCGGATGGTCTTCGCCATAGTTTTCCTTGATCTTTTTCAGAAGGGTAATGTAGTGGCTTCTGAAAAGGCTCTCTGCCGGCTGTCTTCCTGTCGAAAAGTCATTGGTACACAGATATATAATGGTCATCTGCGGCTTGAAAGCATCCTTGGACGCATCCCATTTCACGTCCTTGTCCATATCGAATGTCTGACTATAGCGGTCAGGCATGTAATAGTCTTTGAATTTGTCGCTGTAGTTTCTTGCGATTCCCATTCCGGAGTGGGCTACTACGTAGTAGTCGGCGTCGAAGTAGCGGGCCAAAATGGCTGCGTATGTAAGGTTACTGTTTTCAGTTTCTGGCTTGAACGGGTCGTATTTGGTACTGTTTTCTGATCCGTAACCACATGTATATGAATCACCTACGACTTCGAACTGGCGGGTTTTGAGTCCTTCAGCTTGGAGAAGGTCACCGGCTTTCGTGATGAATTCGCTGATGGTGGTGAGTCCCTGTTCTCCTTCTGTGCGCTTTTTTATCGTGACAGTGTGGCTGAATGATTTTCCCTTGCTGTTGAATGACTTGATGATTTCAGGTGAAGCCAATACATATACTGAGTCTTTGCCGCTTACTCTGATTGTCTGGTCGGCTTTTGCTTCAGGTTCTCTGTCGATCCATACGTCATAGTAGTTCGCCTTAGAGTCTGAGGCTTTCATGGCGAGGTAGTTGCCTTCGAATTTTACGCGCACATAAACGCCTGACCAGTCGAATGATACGTTCTCGCCTGATTTCAATGTCCTTCCTATGTATGTAATTCTTGCATCTGAAGCCGCGGTGCGTACTTCAGGAAGTTCACGTGCCGTCAGCACTCCTGTAAGGAAAAGTGCCGCAGCGGATAGTGTCATGATTATTCTTTTCATTCTGTTCGTTACGTTGTATCATACAAAGATAAAAACTATCTTTGTGAAAAGAAAATGTGACAAATCGGTGTGCGGCAAAAAGTAAGCACAAGTCACTTTTTCTGTGCGTGCCATATTCAGGGTCTCGGGGGAGGAGCCTTGCATTCGCCCTAACGTGCTCCATAAGCGGTGTCTCGCATTTGCGGAACTTAGTTATAGGTCTTTGAATAACAGAAGTTTATAGCAGAAGATGTTAACGGAAGGTAGTAACATGAAGTTGGTAACAGAAGTCGATAATAGAGGATTGTAACGGATGTCTGTCTCAGAAGATTCTGACAATTGTTGGTAACGGAAGTTTGTAGCATAATATATTAACGGAAGATGATAATAAAAGAGAATAACATAATATGAAGACATTGAAAAATACGGCATTGACCTTAAATATCTCCCTTCATGGGGCGGAGTTGACGAGTATCAGGGATTCTTTTGGGCGCGAGTTTTTGTGGCAGGCGGATCCGGCGTTTTGGAAGCGGCATTCGCCGGTCCTTTTCCCGATAGTGGGGAGCCTGTGGGACAAGCATTTCCGCGTGAACGGACGCGAGTACGAGATGGGCCAGCACGGGTTTGCGCGCGACATGGATTTCAGGCTGGTGTCGGAACGGGAGGATGAGATGTGGTTCGAACTTAAGTCTTCGCCGGAGACGTTGGCCAAATATCCGTATAAGTTTACGTTGCGCATAGGTTATCGCTTGGAAGCCAATAAGATACATGTGATGTGGGAGGTTTCTGGCGATGATTCCCAAACAATGTGGTTCCAGATCGGTGCGCACCCTGCGTTCTATTTGCCAAGGTTTGTATATGGGGGTAGTGCGGCTTGTGCATCGGATTCTTCCCGACACTCGGATCCAGAATCTGGGGCTCCTAACTTAGCAGCGTCTTCTGCTTCCGGCTCGGGCTCTGCTGGCTCTGGAGCAGATTCGGACTTCGGTCGTGCAGGTCGTGGTTGTTTTCGTTTATATGGACGTGGAGCCGAGGGCGTGGTTCCGCTCGAGTCTTTCCGATATATTAAAGTTTCTGAGAAACAATGTACGGATATCTCTGATGTTCAAGAACTTAATACTCCTGGGGGCGTGATGCCGTTGGATGACCACACCTTCGATATCGGCGCATACATAATAGGGGATAGCCAAGTTTGTCGCGTCGACCTGGTTTCTACTACTGGGCTCAGATGCGTATCCCTGGAGTTCGATACTCCGTTGGTCGGTCTGTGGGCGCCATCTGCCAAGGATGTCCCGTTCGTCTGCATCGAACCATGGTACGGTAGATGTGACCGTGTAGGTTTTACCGGAGAATTCTCAGAAAGAGACTGCGTAAATTCCCTTTCTCCAGGCCAAGTCTTCCGCGCCAGCTACACAATCATTGTCGGATAGTCCGTGCTGCTTGATCGGATGATTTGTAGTGTCATCAGTTGTCGTCGTATGTCAGGGTGTCGGCGAGTCTCTGATTTTGGAGACATTGATTATCAATGAATTGCAATAACGTACCGCGCCGACCCTACCAAAAACTATGGGG